>Ga0105054_10010375_pt1 | contig 11861 bp, 8 predicted proteins | sample BON02_FD_78091 | JGI IMG/M metagenome (GOLD analysis project Ga0105054, IMG submission 78091) | Freshwater microbial communities from Lake Bonney liftoff mats and glacier meltwater in Antarctica - BON-02 (megahit assembly) | ecosystem: Environmental > Aquatic > Freshwater > Ice > Glacier... | reverse complement strand
CGGGGCGATCAGCGCCCAAGCTGCGGTGTCGATCAGGTCTCGGGTCATGGCTGGCTCCCAGTTTCCAGCCTTGAATCACAGCGGTGACGCTTTGGGAATCCCTTTTGTCCACACGGCCTAGTGGCTGACACCTTGCCCCACGCCGCGGCCTCGCGCATGGCGAGGCTGGTGGAAGGCGCAGGCGACCCTTCGCGCGGTGGGGCGGCAAGGCCATCCACCTTGTCGCCGCCGACGGCAGCGCTGCGGAGTTCCCACCACGGGTCAAATCATCCTCGACCTGACCGAGGACCCCCGAAGGTGCGGAATGCGGGGGTCGCTCTGGGCTGCCTGGCCTCGGCGCCGGACACCCCGTGATCATCAAAGGCCCCCGCCACGCCGGGCGCGCAGCGGGCGCGTCAAGCTGGATGGTGAGATCCTGCTCGGCGCTCGAGACGCAGAAACACCCCATGAGGGCCGCCCCCTGGCGGACGCGGCCGTGATCAGAATCCGCCGCAGATGCCGCAGCCATGGCGCGTCGTGCGGCGCCATCGCCAACCCCGCGGAGAGATCCGCTCAGCGCAGCGCTTCGCGCTTTTTGCAAAATCCGATGAAGGCGGCGTCGAGATTGCGCGGCGGCTCCGTCTGGCGGGCGGTGAACGCGCGCCATTCTTGATAGAGCGCATAAACGTCGTAGCCGGGGGCGGCACGCCGGGCTTTTTCCACCAAGGTCGGCGACGGCTCGCCGGGCAGCCCGAAATTCATCACGCTCTGCGCTTGCGAGAACCCGTCCCGCTTCGCTGTGAAGCAGACGTTGGCGCCCTGCACTTCGATATCATAGTCAGGAATGTGGCCGTCCTGGGCGATCTGCTTGACAAAGAATTTGAACTTCTTTTCAGGCGACGTGCTGCCGACCTTTTTCTGGAGCTTGTCCAAGCCGATCAGGAACGGCTTGCGCTGGTCGCCGACATGCTTGCGCGCCAACTCATAGATTCGCCGCTCGAGCGGTCGGCGCAGCCGGAAATACTGCGGGTTGATGGTCAGCACTTCCATGCCCTGCACGGCGCGGAAGGTCCATTCCGACACCCTGACCCGCACGCTGGTCATGCGCCCGAAGGCCGAGGCGTCGCCGGCCTCATCCTTGCGCATGATTTCATATTCATCGATCAGGCCGAAGCCGCGGGTCTGGGTGTGATCGCCGGTTCTGATGTTCGTCTTGATCGTGGTGCCGCGCAGGCGATCGAGCGCATCTTCGAAGCGCTGATAGCTCTCTCGGTTGGTGCGCCAGTTGGTCGACACCATGACCTCATGCGCGGTCAGCTCCACCCACGGCGTGATCTCGTCGCCGGCGTTCAGCTGATGAACCAGCTTGCTGATGCAATAAAGCAAGATGTCCTTGTCCATGATCGTGGCCAGGCCCTTGCCGCTCGGCACGATCACGACGCGCTTGCCGTCATGCTGATAGTCGAGCTGGCGCATGTCAGGCTTCACCGACAGCGAGAAAACCGGATGCTCCATGGACGCCATGTCATCCTTCGGCGCCGCATCGGAGACGTCGAGGATGAAGAAGTCCCGATTGGGGTGGCGATCCGGCAGAAGCTTTCCCATGGGGGGAGGCTAGCAAACCCTCGTCGATCTGGGAACCGGATTCGTCGCTCTAGGAACCGGGCCCGGCGATCTCAGGCCGAGGCAGCCCGAAAACATCTTCGCCCCTTTGGGAACCGATCTTCGCCCCTCTGGGAACCGGATCTTCGCCCCTCTGGGAACCGATCTTCGCCCCTCTGGGAACCGAGGGGTGGCAAAAAGTGCTGTTTTCGCTATTTAGAACAGAGACTTGGCTGAGTGCGCATTGGCCCGTAACTTACTAACACATTATTTAACCTAAATAACACTGACCTCCCTGTGGATAACTTTCAAATCTCCCGCGCAAAACCGCGCACACCAAGGTCGATAATCCCAGAGACCCACCCCACTCACCTCGCAAGGAATGCGTGCAGGGATGGATACCGGTGTCAGCCACACGAGCGCGCTCACCCGGGCCACGACGCGCGCCAAGCACCGCCATGAAAGAATGGCTTGGATACCGCTGGTAATTGTCATGGCATCGCAGATCATGCCGCGCCGAGCACATGACAGACACACCAGCACCACGCTTGCCGATGGCCGTCTTCCTGAGTTACGGTTTTTTCCGTGAAACCCCGAGATGAGCGTAACCGAACCGATCGCGAGGCAGTGCCATGCAGCAGACCCGCATCGACGAGCTTGTCGCCGCGCACGCCAAGTCATTGTCCGCGCGCCTTCAAGCGCACCGCGAGCAGCTCTTCGCACCCGATGCGCGCAAAACGATGCGCCGCTTCACCTCCGGCGAGGCGGCGAAGCTCCTGGGCGTCAACGACGCCTATTTGCGCAAGCTGCACTTGGACGGGCGCGGACCGGCGCCGCAGGTCGGCGTCGGCGGCCGGCGCTCCTATGCAACCGAAGACGTCCGCGCCTTGCGCGAGCTGCTGGAGGCAGGCGCCAAATCCCCAGGCCTCTATCTGCCCGGGCGGCGATCAGGCGATCACCTTCAAATCATCGCGGTGGTCAACTTCAAGGGTGGGTCGGCCAAGACCACCACTGCCGCGCATCTCGCGCAAAAATGCGCGCTAGATGGCTATCGAGTTCTGGCCATCGATCTTGACCCGCAGGCCTCGCTCTCGGCGCTGCACGGCCTGCAGCCCGAGCTTGATCTCGTAGATGGCGGCACGCTCTACGACGCGATCCGCTATGATGATCCCGTGCCTCTATCCGACGTGATCCAGCGCACTTACATCGCCGGGCTCGACCTCATCCCCGGCAATCTTGATTTGATGGAGTTCGAGCACGACACTCCGCGCGTCCTCGCGCAAAAAACCGCAGGCGCCACCCCGTTCTTCACCCGCATCGGCGAAGCGCTGGCCACCGTCGAAGCGAGCTATGACGTTGTGGTCATCGACTGCCCGCCGCAGCTTGGTTTTCTCACCATGTCGGCGTTGTCGGCCGCGACGGCGATGCTGGTGACGATCCATCCGCAGATGCTCGACATGATGTCGATGTGCCAGTTCCTGCTCATGACTTCGGAGCTTTTGGGCGTCGTCGCGCAAGCGGGCGGCGACATGTCGTATGACTGGCTGCGCTATCTGGTGACCAGGTATGAGCCCGGCGACGGGCCCCAATCGCAGATGGTCGGCTTCATGCGGTCCCTGTTCGGAGACCATGTGTTGGCGAATGAGGTGCTGAAATCCACGGCGATCTCGGACGCCGGGATCACCAAGCAGACCCTCTACGAGGTTGAGAAAAGCAGCTTCACCCGCTCCACCTATGAGCGGGCGATCGAGAGCCTCGACGCTGTCAACGGCGAGATCGAGGCCCTGATCCAGCAGTCATGGGGGCGCTGAAATGTCGAGAAAAACCCGAAAATCCATGCTCGAAGGGCTGATGGGCGTCGACCCGGCGGCCCCTGCCGCGACCGCTCTCACCACCACCACCACCACCACCGCCACCGCCACCGCCGACCGCGCGCCTGGCACGCAGCAACCGCACGGCGCCGCGCGCAAGGGCGCGGTCGGCGCCATCTCCTCGGCGATCACAGCGATGCGCGCCAACGCGGTGCTCGATCTCGACCCCCGGACCATTCGCGCCGGCGGCCTCGCCGACCGGCTCGAGGACGTGCCCGAAGATGACGCCGAGCTGCGCCGCTCCATGGCCGCCCATGGCCAGCAGGTCCCGGTGCTGGTGCGCCCGCATCCCGAGGAGATCGGCGCCTGGCAGATCGTCTACGGCCGCCGCCGCGTCCTCGCCGCTCGAGACCTGGGGATCAGCGTCAGGGCGCTGGTGCGCGAGCTGGACGATGACGCGCTGGTGATGGCTCAAGGGCAAGAGAACGCGGTCCGCCGCGACCTGAGCTTTATCGAAAAGGCCCGCTTCGCCAGCCAGATGGAGGCGGCAGGCTATCCGCGCGCCGCGATCTGCGATGCCCTCGCCATCGACAAGACGCTGGTGTCGCGCCTGCTCTCATTGATCGAGCGGATCCCCGAGCAGGTTCTGGCGGCAACCGGCGCGGCGCACGGGGTGGGGCGCCCGCGTTGGTTCGAGCTGGCCGATCTGCTGGAGGCGTCGCCCACGGATCCGGCCGAGCTGGTCGAGTGGCTGGCGCTCGCGCATCCGGACGCATCCTCGGCGGATCGGTTCGCCGCATTGGTGCGGTTCCTGAAACGACAGGCGCCCCGCACGTTGCACGAGCCCACGGAGACCACGGATATCCTCGGCCTCGACGGTGTCCAAATCGCGCAGGTGCGCCGATCGGGGCGCAAGGTTACGCTGACGCTTGATGCGGGCGACGGGTTCGAGGGCTGGCTGCTCGATCGGCTGCCCGGACTGCACGCAAGCTGGCGCGAGACCGAGGGCTGACAAATGGCGAAGAGTTGACAGGTGTCAACTTAGCGCCGGCGCTCCAGCCTCCAGCCTCCAGCCTCCAAGCGCCACCGCAGTCTGGCTTGCCAAATCTTCGGCCTGAGCGAGGATGGGCGCGCGTCGGAACAGTGGTGGCGGTTCGTCCCGTAGGCTCAACTTCGATTGGGAAAGCAGGCTTTGAGCTCAACGGCCCTGCTGGCCGGCAGGGTTGGCGCTGACGAGCCGGTGCTCAGTCACGACGCTGAAAAATTCCATCGCATCGCTGCGATGCGAGTCCGCAGTCAATTTTATGTCAGGCAGCGCCACCGACAGACCTCAGGATCTGTCCCCGCGTGCGCGGGGATGAATCCGGCCCGTGATCCCTGAGCCAAGTTCATCCTCGCGCTCAACTTGCCGAGGTGCGCCAGATGCGCGCTGAATTTTCACCAAGGCCTAGGCTGAGACCAGCGCTGCGGTGCCGATCTGATGCCGCTCTGAAAAGGCTGGCCTGTACCACGCACGGGCCGACTGGGCACCTCTGCCGCGCCCCGCCGTCAGCTTCGCAATGGTCGCCGGCGCGATCGGCATGCCTTGAGCCTTCATCGTGGCTTGGATCGCCCGAACGCCGGCCTCGTCGGCGTGCATCGCCTTCAGCGCGGTAGTGTCTTGCTCGACTGCGTCCTCAGCCAAGCAGCGCGCAGGGCGCCCTCGGTCGTATTCGCCGTCCTCGACCTTCATTCCGAACGGCACGCGCCCCCCGACATGGCGTCCCGCGCCTGTCAGCCGCGCGCGGTTCTCCGAGATGCGCTCAACGATGCGTTCGCGCTCGAATTGTGCCACGGCCGCGAGGATCGAGAATACCAGCCCGGACACGCCATTGCCGGTCACGTCGCCGCCCATGTCCTTGAGGAACAGCCGCACGCCGCGGGCTTTGAGTGCGTCGAGCGTCGCCAGCGCGTCAGAGGCGTTGCGGAACATGCGATCCAGCTTGGCGCAGAACACCGCGTCGCCCGCTGTCAGCGCCCCCAGCAGCGCGGCCCCGGCCGTGCGATCCAATAGTGGATTCGACCCACTGATCGCACGGTCGTTGAACATGAAATCAACACTCAGCCCTTCTAATTGAGCGAAGTCCGCCAGCACCTGCCGCTGGGTTTCCAAGCTGTTGCCGTTCTGGGCTTGATCGACCGTCACAACCCGTGTGGCATGAGGCGGGGCGAAATTAGCAAAAATTACTAAAAATAAAGGCGCCGACGCTATATTTGTCAGCCACGGCTTTGCGCAGGGCTGTCCTCCCGAGCGCCCCTCTGGTTACAGACCGTGGACGAAGTCATGCTCAGGATCGCACGGCGGCTTCGGCGCCTCGCGGGCCGCTATTCGCGAGGTCCGACATGCTCCGCATCTTCGCCGCCCTGCCGGCATTCATCGTCACGCGCGCGCTGGCCGACGGCTCCAGCGGCACGCTCGGCGCCGGCGCCGTCGGCGCATATGAATTGCGCGCCGGGGGCGTCACCCTCGACCGCATCGAGGATATGCCCGGGGGCCGCGTGCTCGGCCGGCGCAGCGCCGACGGCGCGGGCCCGCCGCTCGAGCTTGACGGCGAGGCGCTGCGGATCCTCGCCGACGCATCATCCTCCAACCTGTTCGTCGCCAACAAGATCGAGGCGGAGGGGCTGACCGCCTCGCCGGCGTTGCAGACCATCGTGCTGCTGGGCCAGTTCGCGCCCGGCGACGGCGGCGGCGGGGTGTTCGTGCGCCGCTTCGCCGCACCGGGGCATCTGGCCAGGCTGCAGACCGCCGACGGCCAATGGTGGGAGAGCGTGGAGGATGAGCCGACCCCCCTCGCCTTCGGCGCGCGGTGGGACGGCTCCACCGACGACACCGCGGCGATCAACGATTGGGCGTCGTATTTGCGCGCGTCACGCAAGGCCGGGCGCATGCCGCCGGGCACGACCTATTGCGCGGGCACGCTTTATCTCGGCGCCGTGCGGATCCGCGGCGCGGGCGGCCCGACGCTGGCCGGCGCGTTCGCGTCGCAGACGGTCATCAAATCGAACGGCAACCCGATGATCTCGATGGCGCCGGGCGTGAACGCGGCGGCAACCTTTCACCTCACCCATTGGGAGCATTTCACCGTGGTCGCGGCGGGCGGCGCCCTGGCCCCGATCGAGCTGTGGGACCGCTTGATCTATCCCTACCAGATCGGGATCTGGGTGGGGCGCAACCACCGCTTCATGGAAACCCTCGCGAGCGGGGAGACCGAGACGCAGGGCGGCGCGGGCGGTCTGACCATGCGCAACGTGTCGGTGCAGGATGCCTCGGGCTGGGGGCTTTATGGCTATAAGCTCTGGGGCAAGTCGTTGGTCAACGACTGCTTTTTCCGCCGATGCGGCGCCAAGGCGGCGGTGGAGCTGAACGACGACCGCTTGGGCGGCGCCATGAACTTCGCCGGGGTCAGCGTCGATTTTCAGATCACCAACATCCACAGCTACAACAGCGGCTACGCCGACACGGCCCACAACGGGCGCGGCACGGGGATGCGGGTCGGGGCCATCCGCTCGGAGGTCGACGCGTTGGGGCGCTTGTGGGAGCCGGGGGGCAACCAAAAATTCGAATCGGTATTCTTCGAGCGTCACACCATCCCGATCAGCATCGAATCGACACTGTCGGTGATGCTCGACAACGTGTCCGTGTCCGGGAGCACGATCAACATCGGCCACGCGTCGAACCCGGGCAATCATTGCAAGGTGATGTTCGGGCGCTGGCGCTCCTTCGGGCTGGCGACGATCAACGTCACGCAGGCCTCGTCGATCGATCTGGGCGTTTATCTCAACCAAGATCCGGCGACGACGACGACCATTCGCTACGCCACCGGCTTCTCTTGGCAGCCGCCCGGCGGCGGGGTCGACAGCATCGGGGTCTACACCGCGCCGACGATTCTGGCGCCGGAGGCGACCCCGGCGGCGGGCGCGCGCCCGCTGCATCAATTCCTGCCGATGGTGCGGACCAGCCATGACCCCGGCGACATCTGGTCGAACCGCTTGCTGCCGTTCAGCGCCACCGACGGCGGCGCGCTGAGCGATTGGGTCCATGACGGCGTCGGCTCCGCCGGACCGACGGAGCGCTGGCGGCTGCGTTTGCGCAGCGGCGCGCAGGTGCATCGGGACGTCGCGGGCCTGGAGCCGGGGGCGCTGTGCACCGTCCAGCTGTGGTTCGACCTGCCGAATGCGGCGTTCCTCGAGCAGATCGAATTCGGCGTGCAGGACGCGGCCGGGGGCGATTTGCTACGCCGCGAGCTGGGATTCGGCGCCAAGACGGAAACTCTGATGTGGCGCGCGTTCAACGTGCGGGCGCCTGCGGACGGCATCCTGCGCCTGTTCGTTCATGCCGAGGGGGGCAACAACATCTTCGTGCGCCATCCGGTGCTGGCGATGGGCGCCTGCCCGGCGCTCGGCCGCCATGGGCTGACGCTGTGGCCGACGCCGGCGGGCATGATCCCGGTGCTGTGACCGGCGGCTGCGGCTGGCGGCTGCGGCTGGCGGCTGCGGCTGGCGGCTGCGGCTGGCCGCGGGTGGATCGGGGGGGGGCGCGTCGCCCTGACACGCCCCCGACGCCGCTGCGGCGCGAAAATATGGGCGCCGCAGCGGAAAATGACGTGCATAAAGGAAAAAATGGCTTCGTCGCTGGGTGCGCCGCCAAACAAAAAGACGGCGCGCACGCATGTCGACCATCAAGGCCACGGTTTTCACATGCGGCTGGTACCACGCCGGCATCCGCGACTTTCACCTTGCGATGCTGCGCGAGCATGCGGACCGGTCGCCGATTTCGATCGTGCGGATCGCCGATGGCCGCGACCGCGCCGCGATCAAGGCGGAGAACGCGCGCTTTGGCGCGGCGCGCACCTATGTGTTCCGCTCCAAGGGGCCGATCCTGCGCAATCTGGCCAAGCTGCTGCCGATCTTTCCGCTGTTCGTGCTGCTGGTGATGCTGCGCGAGGGGCGGCGCGGTCAGCTCATCACCCATGACGGGTTCTTGTTTTGGCTGATTCCATCGTTCCTGCTGAGGCGCGCGCAGCTGTTCGCCCACGACCCCGAGCCCCATGAAAGCGCCGAGCGCCCCGCCGCCGCGCGGTTCCGCCGCCGGTATTTCCGCTTCGTCTATTTCGTCAAGCGCTGGCAGGCGATCGTGGTCGGCTCCGAGAGCAACCGCGCCGTGATGCTGGCGGGGAGCTGCGCGTCGCCGGTGGTCATCTCGCCGTTTCCGCGCTTTGACGCGAGCCTGTTCGAAGGCGACGCCCAGATCCCGGAGCTGCAAGGCGCGCGCGGCTACATCCTGTTTTTCGGCCGGGTCGACATCTACAAGGGCGTCTGTGACTGGCTGCTCGCCAACCCCGACCTGATCGCATCCCGCCAAGTCGTGATCGCCGGAGAGGTGATCGACACCCGCGTGCGCGCCTTCGCCGACCGCGTGACCCTGATCGGGCGGTTCATCAAGCCTGAAGAAGTGCCGCGTCTGTTCGGCGGCGCCGCGGCGTTGATCTGCCCCTATCTGACCGCGACCCATTCGGGCATTCCCGATCTGGGGGTGTCGTTCGGGACGCCGGTCTATGTCTCGCGCATCCCATATTTCGAAGAACGCTACGCAGATGTGCCGGGCGTGTCCTTCATGGACGCATTGGCGGGCGCGATGCGATGATCTCGGCGGTACGCCTCGATATCCTTACGTTTGGCAGCATCCGCGCCGCCAGCTCCGTGGTGTCGTTTTTTGGGGCATTCTACTTGGTGGCCATAGGCTCGGCTGAGGTCTACGGTCTTTATCTTGCGATGTTCAGCACTGCAGGGATCATTGCGACCATGCTGCGCATGGGCGTCGATCATTCGCTGCTGCGCCTGTCGCGCCTGCCCTTGCGCGCACGCCGCAGCGCCGACCCGCGCTTGCGGCTGCTGCGCGGCTGGGGCGCGATCTGGGCCGGCGCGCTAGGGCTGGCGCTGACGGCTTGGGCCGCCGACCTGCCGCTGGGTCTGCGCGCGGTCCAAGGCGCACTGATGGCGTTGGCGCTGATCTCGGGCCGGTTTCTACGCAGCTGTCGGCGCCCGCGCGCCGCGGCGCTGTTCGATCCACCCTTCATGCATCTGTTCGGTGTCGGGCTGCTGTGTCTCGGATCCGGGCCGGAGTTGGCGATGGGCGCCGGGGTCGCGCTTTGGCTGCTGGTGAGTCTGGCCGTGTTCGCGCGCGCGATGGGCGTGGGCATCTTTCGCGATCTGGCGCGCGCAAAACCATGGATCGCCGCGCGGCCGCGGCGCCTGTCCGCGGTATTCATCACCTATCTGATCGAAATAGGCTTCGGCAACGGCATCAACTTGGTGATCGAAGCGCTGCACGGCGCCGCCGCACTGGCGATCTACAATACCGTGATGAAGGTCAATTTCGTCTCCGAGCAAGCGCAGGAGTTCCAGCGCGTCTTCCGCATCGACGCCGGACGCGCCGCGCCGCCAGTCTCGCCTGTGTCGCGGGGGCCGAAAGCGCTGGTGCAACGCGCGCTGGCACGGTTTGACGTGCCACGAGACGCTCCGGGCAGCGGCGCGGGAGAGATCGCGTTCTTCGCCGGGCTGTCCGTGCTTGGCAACGCGGCGATCCTGCTTTTTCTGCTCGATGCGAATTTCACCGTGCTACCGGTCTGGCTGTTTTTCGTGCTGATCACTGGCTTTCAGACATTAAGCCTGATTGCCGGTCCAGCAATCTTCGCGATCTGGGTATTCCGATCCGTCATGCTCGCCAACGCCATGCGAGCGACGTGGGTCGCAGCCTTTGCGGCTTGCCTCGTGCTGCTGACCCCAGCGCCGGAAACATGGGCTGTCGCCAACATCGCTTTGCTGGCCATCCTGCGGTATTGCGCATTGCGGGCTTGGGACGCCGGGCTTGGTCGCAGCCCGGCGCAGCGCGCTTGAACGGAGATCCAAGGATGCCCTCAATTCTAGACAAGCTGCGGCACAAGGTCGAAAGCCAGTACTTCTACAAGGTGCAGATCCGCGCGCTGGACAGTGCGACCAACAAGACACGGGTCAAGCTGCGGCACTGGCGCCCGCGCATTGGCGCCAATTTCGGGGATGAGCTTTCGGTCGCCATCGTCGATCAAATGCTTGCCCTTCGAGGTCTGCGACTCGATTTCACCGTGCCCGCGTCGCAAAGATTGCTGGGCGTCGGTTCGATCCTGCAGATGGCATGTGAAGGCGACGTGGTCTGGGGATCAGGGGTCAACGGCCGCAATACCGGCGATGAACCGGCATGGCGCCAGATCGACGTTCGCGCTGTGCGCGGGCCGCTGACGCGCGAATACCTGGTGCGCAAACGCCCCGATCTGCCCGTGCCGGCGATCTATGGCGATCCGGGCCTGCTGCTGTTCGATCTGTTTCCCACCCTGCTGACCCGGCGCACCCGTCCGGCGCATCCCGAACGGATCGTGATCCCCAATCTCAACGATCTTCGGCTGAAAACGCTCAACACCGATCTACCGGTGGTCTCACCGCTGGAGCCGTGGCCCCTGGTGTGCGAGCACATCGTGCAGGCGAAGGAGATCATCACATCGTCCCTGCACGGCCTGGTGCTGGGGCAGTGGCTGGGCAAGAACGTCAAGCTCGTGCGCTTTTCGAGGACCGAACCGATGTTCAAATATGAGGACTACGCCCTCGGCGCCAAGGCTGGTGAGTTGCGGGTCTTCAACGACGTGGCCAGCGCGCTGACCGCCGATCTGACCGCGGCGCCGGTGCGCGCGCCCGAAGGGTTGGCAGATGCCTTTCCCTATGATCTTTGGAAAGAAGTGGCGAATTGACGTGGTGTTTAGTCCCGGCATTTGATGGATCGGATCAAGGGTGAATCGGTCTGGCTCTGAAGTCCAGCATTTGCAGACGAACTCATAGGGCGTCAGCCCGCTGAAAGCCTTCAATCGACGGGCGTAGGTATACGCGTCGATGAAATCTGCGAGATGTCGCGACGCTGGCCGTGGTCTTCGTCATGAAAGCGTTTGACGGTTGCTTCCTTGATCGCGCGATTCATTCGCTCAGCCTGGCCGCTCATTCAAGGATGCCTCACCTTCGTGAGGCGGTGTTAAATCCCGTTCTCGCTACAAACGCGGTCGAAGATGTGCGCGAAGGCGTGCGCATCCAAGGCCCGGTTGGTGAATTGAATGCAGTTGTCGGTCAGCACGGTGTGGATCCGGTAGGGCAGCGCCTGGATCGGATCGCGCAGGAACTGCGCCGCCTCCATCTTGCCTGCCCTCTTCTTCAACCGCAGATGCGCGAACTTTGACGTCCGGTCGATGGCAACGAATAGATTCAGCTTGCCCCCAGCCGTTCGGACTTCGGCCAGATCAAGGTGAAAATATCCGATGGGATGCCGTTTGAAGCGCTTTTTGGCCGGCTTGTCGCCGCCGACTTCGGGCAGGTACGAGATGTCGTGGCGCTGTGGGCGCCGATGCAGGG
>Ga0105054_10010368_pt1 | contig 11868 bp, 10 predicted proteins | sample BON02_FD_78091 | JGI IMG/M metagenome (GOLD analysis project Ga0105054, IMG submission 78091) | Freshwater microbial communities from Lake Bonney liftoff mats and glacier meltwater in Antarctica - BON-02 (megahit assembly) | ecosystem: Environmental > Aquatic > Freshwater > Ice > Glacier... | reverse complement strand
CTAGGAAATGTTACGTTGGTAATGCTTCGATAAATAATATTGTGACTACTTCTTCCTTTCAATGGTATAGCTCACCAATCCTTTTAAGGATGTTTTGTAGGCTGATTCTGGGAAAGTTTTCAGGATTTCTAGTGCTTCCACGTAGTAGCTGTCCATAATAGTTTTAGCATATTCAAGACCCCCACTTCTCTTCACAAAACTAATCACTTGATTTACAGCTTTTTTGTTCTCGCTATGATTGCGGATCAAGTTTATGATTTTCTTTTTCTCTAGCCAGTCAGCCTTTTGCAGTGCAAAAATTAGAGGGAGAGTCATCTTCTTTTCTTTGATATCAATTCCCAAAGGCTTACCGATTTCATCTTCGCCGTAGTCAAAAAGATCATCTTTAATTTGAAATGCCATACCAACTTTTTCTCCAAACTCGCGCATCTTTTCAATCGTTTCGTCAGTGCTTTCTGTGCTTGAAGCACCTACAGCACAGCAGGAAGCCAATAAACTGGCAGTTTTTTGTCGAATGATATCGAAATAAACTTCCTCCGTGATATCAAGTTTCCTGGCTTTGGCGATTTGAAGAAGTTCGCCTTCAGACATCTCCTTTACCGCATTTGAAACGATTTTAAGCAGTTTGAAGTCACCGTTTTCCACGCTCAAGAGCAAACCTCGGGAGAGAAGATAATCCCCTACGAGAACCGAAATTTTGTTCTTCCAAAGTGCATTTATAGAGAAAAATCCACGTCGATAATTCGCATCATCGACTACATCATCATGTACCAGCGTAGCAGTGTGCAGTAGCTCTATAAGTGCAGCGCCTCTATGCGTAGAGTCGTTAATGCCGCCACAAACTCCTGCCGTCAAGAATACAAACATTGGGCGCATCTGCTTGCCTTTGCGCTTCACAATGTAATTAGTAATGTGGTCGAGGAGCTTGACCTTACTTTTCATAGAATCCCGAAACTTCAGTTCAAACTGAGCCATTTCGTTCTCTATAGGGACTTGTATTTGCTTAAGGTCTGGTTTCATCCGGTCTTTGATGGTGTAAAAATAATACCCTTTCGCTCATGGACAAGGGATTGGAAGTCTACGAGTAGCAAACAATGGAAAATGAGGTTGATTTTATGGAATTATGTATTTTGTAGTGACGATTTTACATCCTGAATCTAAGAAACTATGAAAAACATCAAGATTGAAATCAAGTGGGCATTGATCTTTGTGGGGATGATGCTAGCCTGGATGGTTTTAGAAAAATCCTTAGGATGACATGATGAGAACATAGCAGATCATGCCACAATGACCAATCTGGTCGCAATTCCGTCAGTAGCCATTTAAATTTTTGCATTGCTTGATAAAAGAAGGAATTTCTATCACGGGGTGATGAGCTATTACCGGGGCTTTATGGCTGGGTTGGTGATTACTCTGATTGTAGTGATTTTAAGTCCACTTTCTCAATACATAACAAGCGAATTTATAACTCCAGATTATTTTACTGAGGTGATTAGTTATGCTGTGGATCAAGGTGAAATGACTCGAGAGGATGCGGAAGCCTATTTCAATTTGAAAAGTTATATCATTCAGTCAATGATCAGAGCACTAGTAATGGGTTTAGTTACTTCAGCTATTGTGGCTATTTTTGTGAAGTCAAAGTCACAATGATAAGGCTTTCTTCACGCCGATGATTCACAGAAGAAGGGGCTTTTTCACTATCTTTGCATTGATTTTTAATAAAAACTACCCACTTGGAGGAGAAATACATCAAGCATAAATACGAGCCAATTCACCCTAGCAAAGACGAATGGCCGGTAGTGAAGCTGGCGAGAGAGCGGAAGGATTTTGTGAAGAAAGTGGCTGATCTGTCGGAAGATAGGATTCTCAAGCTTACTGGCAATAATCCTGATATTCTCAAGGAAGAGTTAGAGACGACACTATACAGGGAAAAGCTACGGATCAAGCAGAATCCATGGGTCGTTGATCCGGATGATGACGGGCCTTTTTGGAGTGGGGTGAAATCTTCTTTGGTTCAGATTAGTACCGAAATCGGGAGGAGTAAAATCAAGAAATTCCAGAAATATAAGTCTGTCTTGAATCAAATCACAGCTCGCTATGCGGAAGAAATTGCGAGTAATTTCAAAGCTACGCATTATAAATTCACACGCTCTGTAGTTACGTATGGCTTTTCACGCTTGCTGAATGCAGCTCGTGTAAAAGGATTTAAGTCAATTTTCAGTAATCAATACAGCCTACAGGATAAGATCCAGATTACCGGCCAAACGGATCAATTGCGTGATCTTGCCACTAAAGGAACGGTGATAATGGTTCCCACACACTTCAGTAATCTTGATAGTATTTTGATCGGCTGGGTAATATCCGTTTTGGGATTACCTCCATTTATTTATGGAGCTGGACTGAACCTCTTCAATATCTCCATTTTTGCCTATTTTATGAACTCACTTGGAGCATACAAAGTGGATAGAAGGAAGAAGAATTTAATGTATTTGGAGACGCTGAAGACCTATTCCAAAGAAGCAATTCAGTTTGGTTGTCACTCCTTGTTTTTCCCCGGAGGAACAAGATCCCGAAGCGGAATGATCGAATCAAAGCTCAAGCTTGGGCTTCTGAGTACTGCGATCGAAGCTCAGCGCGCAAATTTTGAAAATGGGTTGAATGATATTTCTGGTAAGATTTTCATTGTGCCAGTGACGATCAATTATCACTTTGTGCTTGAGGCTCCAAGTTTGATACGGGAGCATTTGAGTATCACTGGGCAAGAAAGATATTATAAGGAAAATGATGAGTTCTCTAATTCATATAAGATCTCCAAGTTTCTAATCAAATTCTTCACCAAAGGATCTGATATCTCGGTTTCCGTAGGAAAGGCGATGGATGTACTTGGCAACTATGTAGATGTGGATGGAAGGAGTTTGGATCAACATGGTCGTGTTATAAATGCACGTGATTATTTTGTTTCGGGAGGCAAAGTCTCTGTAGATAATCAGCGAGAGGAAGAATACACGAATATGCTCGGCAAACGTATCGTGGAGGAATTTCATAAAATCAACCGGGTATTTAATTCGCATTTGGTGGCTTTTGTTGCTTTTGAGATGATCAAAAAGCAAAACCGAAAGTTGGATTTGTTTGATTTGCTAAGACTTCCTGAGGAAGATATCACTATTCCATTGGAGGAATTTAAAATGAATTGCCAGCTTATCTTGAATAAAATCAACGAATTGAAGTCTCAGGGTCTAATTAATACTGCGCCACACCTATCGCTGGATATGGATGAAATCATCAAGAGGGGAATAGAGAATGTAGGAATGTATCATGCCAAACGACCAATAATTCAAGATGAGAATGGGGATATCGGAACACACGACATGAGCCTGCTTTACTTTTATCATAACAGATTAACCGGATATGGACTCGAAAAACTCTACTAAGCCCAAGTACATTGGTGTAATCGGAGTGGGAAGCTTTGGCGCAGCAATAGCGAATATTCTTTCTGCCAAAAACCCTGTAATGGTCTATGCGCGAAAGCAAGAGGTGGTGGATGAGATCAATACTAGCAATTCTGCCCAAGGAAAATCACTGAGTGAAAATATTAGTGCTTCAAATGATCCAGAACATCTCTGCAAAAGCTGTGATGTGTTGTTTTTTATGATTCCTTCGTCTGGATTTCAAGCTGTGATACGGACTTTTTCGCCTTTTCTTTTCCCTTATCATTTGATTATTCATGGGACAAAAGGGCTTTGCTTAAATCTCAAAGCTGGGGAAACGCTGGAGACTGTTAAGAAAATCAAGCGAAGTCAGATTCTGACTATGAGTGAGGTGATTCTTCAAGAAACGGTTGCTGTTCGCGTGGGATGCTTGGCAGGACCAAATCTGTCTAAAGAACTTGCCCAAGGTCAGCCTGCTGCAACCGTGATAGCAAGTAAATACAATGAGGTCATCCTAGAAGGACAGACTTTACTAAGGTCGGAGAAATTCCAGGTTTACGGTAATTCGGATATCATCGGAGTTGAGATCAGTGGCGTGCTGAAAAATATTATTGCCATTGCCTCAGGGGCATTAGCAGGATTAGGCTTGGGAGAAAATGCAAAAGGTCTGCTAATTAGCCGCGGAATGGTGGAGATGATTCACCTGGGCAATGCACTTGGAGGAAGTATTAAATCCGTTATGGGTTTGGCAGGAATTGGCGACTTGGTTGCTACGTGCAACTCGGTTCATTCAAGGAATTTTACCGTGGGTTTTAGACTTGCGAAAGGAGAAACACTCACTGCTATCCTTGCAGATATGGACGAAGTGGCGGAGGGAATTAATACGGTAAGAATCATCAAAGCATTTTTGGAGACGGCAGATTTACGAGCTCCGATCACTGAGAACCTTTATCGTGTGCTTTTTGAAGATTTGGATATAGAGGATGCACTTCAGTTTTTGATGAAATACCCTTTCAATGTAGATGTGGATTTTGTTTAAGTATTTTAGGTAAAAGGCTTTTAACTCTGGTGGACGCGGAATTGTGTACAGAGGCCGAGTAGTTTTCTTGCTTCTCCTGTAGCTTGACTTGGATCATTATTTTACGCTCATTTTTTTTGAAGCTCCAATGGATGCTTTTGATGGAAATCTAAAATTATGTTTAAAAGCGAAAAGCCACTTTTGAGTAATCAAAAGTGGCTTTTCTAGTAAGTTTTTATTTTTGCTTTCCATGCCAATTAAGAGATAAAAGCATAATGTAATTTGGCAAACTCAAGGATTTCGTACACTTCGGTCACCATCTTCGGTCTGCCAAATAAAATAAGGCTTCTGGCCAGATTTGGCACAATCCTATTCTGTAATTATCTAATCGGAATCAATTTCACCAGCAATCCTGTTCCTTCAGTAATCGCATAGATATAGCCGTCTGGGCTCTGCGAAACCTGACGTACTCGACCGATATCCTGGAGCATTACTTCTTGATTTCCAGCCACAGCGCCATTCATATCTACACGATTGATGTGCATTTTCTTCAAAGCGCCGATAAGTATGTCACCTTTCCAAGCTGGATACTTGTCTGAAGTAACCATCGTCATACCTGATGTAGCGATAGACGGAACATAATAGGTCAAAGGTTGCTCCATTCCTTCTTTTTCCTGAATGTCAGAAACTGGTGTATCATCGTAGTCAATTCCCCACGTGATCACTGGCCAGCCGTAGTTTTTGCCTTTTTCGAGTAAGTTGAGCTCGTCACCGCCTTGTGGGCCATGCTCTGTTTCGTAAAGCCTATTATTTTCTTTGTCGAAATATAAGCCTTGAGGATTTCTGTTTCCATAAGTCCAGATAGAAGCAGTGGCGCCTTCAGTATCTACAAAAGGATTGTCAGTAGGGATTTTTCCATCGTCATGAATACGGTGAATTTTCCCATGTGAATTAGTTAAATCCTGCGCATTAGTAGGGGTATTGCCACGCTCTCCGCTGGAATAGTACAGGTATCCATCATTGTCAAATACTATTCGGCTACCATAGTGTTGATTGCTTTTCCACGCAGGAAGAGATTGGATAAGCTCTTCTTGGTTGACCGCGTTGTTACCTTCAAGCTTGAATCTCATGATGGTCGTAGAAGACGCGCTGTCCGGCATTTGTTTTCCATAGGAAACATAAATCCAACCGTTCTCATCAAATTTTGGGTGAGCTGTAATATCCAAGAGGCCTGATTGACCTTGCGTCCAAAATTCGGGAAGACCCTGGATTTTTTCGCCAGTGAACTTGTCGTCTTTGAATATAAGGATTTCACCTTTTTTCTCAGTGACCAACATTCTTCCGTCAGAAAGCCAGGTCATTCCCCAAGGATTTTCAAATTCTGTGTAAAGTGTGTCGACATTGATCAACATCGCTTCTGTTTGCACAGCATAAGTCTCATCGATCGGTTCGACGGCAACTTCGGTTTCTTTGGGTGAACATGATGCCCAAATAGAAACTCCAGCAACGATAAGTGCTACAGGTAGGTGGTGTTTGATATTTTTCATAGTATGTTAAAATCTTCCCACAAGATAAAGGACATCTTTCGATTCTTAAATGTTTTTACACGAACTACCTATAGAAGAGACTTTTCTGCCTCAGAAGAAATCATGGCTTCTGCTTCTATCACCATGTCAGATGAGCCAATTAGAAGTGATGTTCTCTGATGTAATGAAGTAGGTTGAATTTCTAATATTCTCTGCGTTCCGTCAGTTGCCATTGCACCAGCTTGTTCAGCTAGAAATGCCAAAGCATTCGCTTCATATAGTAAACGCAGTTTCCCTGAGGGATTCTTTTTAGTGGCTGGATATAGGTAGATGCCGCCTTTCAGTAGGTTCCTGTGGAAGTCAGCGACTAAGGAACCAATGTATCTTGCGGAATATCTTCTCTCCTTGCATTCGTCTATATAAGCCTTAATTCCCTCTTCCCATTCTTTTTGAGTTCCCTCATTTACTGAATAGATTTCTCCGTTTTTTGGAGCCAGAATATTGGGATGAGAAAGGAAAAATTCACCCAGAGACTGCTCGTATGTGAAGCCATTTACGCCACAGCCAGTGGTGTAGACAAGCATAGTAGAAGAGCCATAAAGAACGTAGCCAGCGGCAACCTGTTCGGTGCCTGCTTGCATTATATCCTCCGTTTGAATCGGGCTACCAGCAGGAGTCTTTCTTCGGTAAATTGAGAAAATAGTCCCTATACTGATATTTACATCGATGTTTGAACTTCCGTCCAGCGGGTCTATTGCGACCACATATTTACCTGAGCTATTTTGCAAATCAATCACCGAATCTTCTTCTTCGGAAACAATGGCACAGACTTCGCCTCCTTTACTCAAGGCACGTATAAATCGAATATTTGCGATGACATCAAGCTTTTGCTGCTCCTCACCCTGTACATTTACTTGACCAATAGCTCCTCCGATGTTCGATAATCCCGCTCGTGTAGTTTCGCGATTTACTATCTTGGAGGCAAGTGCTATGTCACGGAGAAGTTGGGAAAGTTCACCTGAAGCGAAAGGAAAATCACTTTGTTTGAGTTTGATGAATCGGTCAAGTGTAGTTCCGACCGAGTATGCCAAACCACTTTGATCTGGCTGATAGGGTACGATTTTCATATGTTGGAATAATTCAATTGGAGGTTAAATACTTTCGAAAAATAGGCAAATATTTTCATGACAAAAACTCAAATTTACAAATTCGGAGGGGCATCGGTAAAAGATGCACTTGCAGTCCAAAACATGGCTGATATTCTCCGTAATCGATTGCGAAATAATTTTGTGATTGTAGTATCTGCTATGGGTAAAACTACCAATCACTTGGAAAATATCCTTTCACTAAAATTGAAGAATCAGGATTATTCTAAGAATAGTTCAATTTTAAAAAGCGTCCATGTGGATATTTGTAGAGAACTCTTTCCGGATGGCCATGTAATTTTTCCGAAAATAGAGAACTACTTCATCCTGCTCCATCATGAACTCAACAAACCAATTTCGAAGGATAACTACGATGAGTATTATGATCGGATAATTGGTTTTGGAGAGTTGCTATCTTCTCGGATTGTGATGGAGTATTTGTGTTCTCAAAACTTGCTGATTCTGTGGCAGGATGCTAGGGAGCTGATTAGCACCGACAGTGATTTTCGCTTCGCAAAAGTAGATTGGGAGAAAACCCGAAGGAATTGTCAGACTCAACTGAAACCAAAGCTGGAGCAATATCCGGTTTTGACTCAGGGTTTTATTGGAGCAGATAGTGCCGGTAGACCGACTACGTTGGGGCGAGAGGGATCTGATTTTACGGCTGCGATTTTGGCGGCAAGCTTAGATGCCGGTTCTGTGACTATTTGGAAAGATGTCCCCGGAGTTTTGAATGCTGATCCGAAGATTTTCAAGGACACGACTCTTTTCTCAGAGTTAGATTATGAGCAAGCTTCGCAAATGACATTTTATGGTGCATCAGTCATTCATCCCAAAACGATCAAACCCTTGGCAAATGAGGGAATTCCGCTCTTTGTCAAATCGTTTCTCAATCCAGAAGAAGCTGGGACGAAGATCCACTCGCTTGCCAAGGTTGAGTCTGTGCCAACTTTCATTTTGAAAAAAGATCAAATTCTGGTGAGCTTGAAGGTGACAGACTTCACTTTTATAGAAGAAAAACATATCCATCAAGTTTATGAGCAATTACAGCGGCTGAAGCTACGCGTGAATATGCTCCAGACTTCGGCGATTACCATTTCTATAGTGATCGATTCTCAGTTATTTAAGTTGGAGCAATTGCTCGTTCAGCTTAAAGGGGATTTTGAGGTTCGATACAATGAAGGGCTAGAGTTACTCACTGTGCTTCATCCTGATTTGGATTCTATGGCAAAGCTTCTGGAGGGATATGAAGTTTTGCTAGAGCAAAGTACTCGGAATACTTTTCAGACAGTGCGAAGGGAAATCACCGAAATTCCGTCTTAATTGATTTTGACGTTTGTGATTTTTATGCTTTCAGAAACTTCAGGATTATGGGAATTGATAAAGGGTCCAGCAAGAATTTTTCCTCCCAATGCTGGCATTTCATGCTTTCCAATTTCCTCCATTTCTTCACCCTCTTTCGCTCCTCTGAAGATGATCGTGTTGCCTTTTCGCTCAAGTTCAAGCGTTTTGAAGTGGGATTTAGCAGCAAATATTTCATCCTCAGGATTGCGCATCATAGCATCTGGAGCTACTCGCCATTGTAAAACCGTGAGTCCGTCACCATGTAATACAGCTGAGCAATGTATGGTGCCATCATCTGTTGAAGAGCGAATCATCCTACCTGTCTTGCGATGCGGTTCGACACCTTCACCCACCCATTCAAAGTCGGCAGAAAGAGTAAAATCGCCTTCCAGCGTATTGAAAAGGTAAGAAAACTCATCTCTTTCAAACCAGATATTATACCCAGATCCGGACAAGGTGTAACCTTCTGATTTTGGATCAAAAGTAGCAGAACCCTGCACCTTGGAATTGCCGATGTCTTCGAATTTTTCGAAAATCCCAATGGATGTGACTTCAGTGGATAGTAGCAACCAAAAGATCAGCTAAATAGAGTAAGTAGGATTCATAGGTCTTGGGTTTTAGTAGTTCCAAGAAATCTATGCTCAATTACTCATAGTTTCGAGCAATCTCACAAATAAATTTTGAATTTAATTTCCTAATTTCAAGCTAACAAGTATGACCTTTAAAGCTATGTTTTCATGAAATCCAGAAGAATTTTTCTACAAAAAGCAGGGCTTTCAGCCTTAGCATTAAACATTCCAACTCTTAATCCTATTTCGGCTATGCCTAATTTTCTTGATTCTAAAATAATGGAAGATAAAACATTAAAAGTCGCCATTATGGGCTTGGGTAGCTACGGTACACGTGTAGCAGAGGCGATTCAAGAATGCAAGAGAACAAAGTTGGTGGGAGTAATCAGCGGTACGCCTTCCAAAGTGGAGGATTGGAAAGTGAAGTACGACATCCCTGCTAAAAACTGTTACAACTATGAAAACTTCGATGCGATAAAGGATAATCCGGACATCGATGCAGTATATGTGATCACTCCAAATGGCTTGCACAAGGATCAGGTGATTCGCGTAGCTAAAGCTGGAAAGCACGCAATCTGTGAGAAGCCGATGGCGGTAAATGCAGCAGATGGTCAAGAAATGGTAGATGCTTGCAAAGCTGCTGGAGTCCAATTATTAATCGGATACCGTATGCATTTCGAGCCAAATACACTTGAAGTGATCAGAATGCGTAAAGCTGGGGAGTTGGGAGAAATTCGATTTTTTCAGGGCTTGTGTGGTTTTGTGATTGGTGATCCAACCCAGTGGAGATTAAATCCTGGGCTTTCCGGTGGAGGAGCGATGATGGATATAGGGATTTATGCGATCAATGGCGCAAGATATATGATTGGCGAGGAGCCAACTTGGGTGACTGCTCAGGAGACGAAGTCTAATCCTGAAAAATTTAAAGAGGGTATCGACGAAACGATTACTTTCCAGTTTGGTTTCCCAAGCGGAGCTACTGCTTCCTGCTTGTCCACTTATTATATGAATAACTTGGATAAGTTTTTCCTGAATGGCAGTAAAGGTTGGGCGGAAATGCAGCCTTCGACGGGATATGGGCCTATCAAAGGTGAGACAAGTAAGGGTTCGTTGGATAAGCCTCATGTGACTCATCAGACGGTACAGATGGATGAGATGGCTGCGATTATTTTTGATGGAAAAAAACCAGAAATACCTGTAAATGGAGAAGAAGGAGTGAAGGATATGAAGATAATCGATGCGATTTTCAAAGCTGCAAAGACAGGAGAGAAAGTGCCTTTGAGTCTCAAATAATCTTTGACGGCGTATTGGCCTATCGTACAATTCGACTAGTTTTTGCTCGATCCTTGGAAGGTAGGCCTTGCCGCAAAGATTCCCATGTAAAATTCATTATTACGTTCCACTAATACTCCTTGATTGTGATTTACAGCGGATGACGTGAGGTTGATTTTAATAAGTTTTAGAGCCTAGACTATCAAAAAGTGGTTGTCCGTTAATCTTCCGTTGATCAAACGTAGAGCTGATGAGTCGCTTTAACCTGTGCTAGAAAACTATCAAGTGCCTCATCCAAAATGAGATATATTTCCTCAAACCCTTCCTCGCCACCATAATAAGGATCAGGCACAGGCATTCCCTGCGTTTCTGCTACAAAATCCCGCATTAAGTGGATTTCTTTGTCCGCAAATCCGTATCGAACTTTCAGGTTGTTCAAGCTTCGAAGGTTGTTTTCATCCATCGCTAGGATATATTCGAAATCTCTAAAATCCGTACGATTTACTTGCCTGGCTCTGTGCTTCAGTGGGAGATGGTATTTGGATGCGCATTTTATCGTGCGATCATCTGGCAGTTCACCGATATGAAAGTCAGAAGTGCCTGCACTATCGCTCTTAAATTGAGCTTGCATTTTAGCTGCTTTCACCTTATTAATAAAAATGGCTTCAGCTAAAGGTGAGCGGCATATATTACCAAGACAAACAAATAAAACTCTAATCATATTATTTAAACTCTGATCTTAATGAAATACCTGCAAAAGGAGGGTTTGAAAGTACCTAATTTTAAGTGTAAATGCACAGCAGAGTTTTTATTTTTTTCTTGGAAAAAAGAAATTAGGCCTTTAATAACCCATCCCAAATGAAATCCTTTCAATATATTAATCATCGTGAAAACGAAATTTGCTCATTAAAGATGAATTAGAAATCTACTAAACACTGATCATGAACGTAAAATCAAACAAGTGTCTTTTGAAGTCCAACTTATTACTAGGATTACTCATACTTTTTTATTCAAATGGATACGGACAAACTACCCTGATTTCGGAGATGGATGAATTGAAATGGGAAAAGGTAATGCCAGGCATTTGGAAGGCAAGTTTTGGCGAAACGGGATTAAATCCCATGGATTATGCCAATTCACCCAAAACAGATGCTATCAAAGAGTTAGGAGATGCTCCATTCCCATTTGACAAAGATGCTAGTCGCAGTCTCCTTACTCAAGACCGAGCAAGTATAAGACTGCCGCTGAGGGAAACAGAACAGATTTATGGCTTAGGTTTAGAATTTGAAGGAATCAACAGACGTAGCAATGTTTATTCTCTTAAAGTAGATCACTATGGTGGAATCAAAGGATACACCCATGCGCCGGTGCCCTTTTACATTTCAAGTGAGGGATATGGGGTTTTAATTAATTCGTCAAAGCGTATAAAAATACATGTGGGTGTGGGTAACAGAAAAGACAGTAACCTCCCTGAGCCCATAGACCGAACAACAGGTAAAAACTGGTCTGCTCGCCCATTGTCTGATGCGGTTGAAGCAAGTGTTCAAGGTGGTGGAATGGAAATTT
>Ga0105054_10010363_pt1 | contig 11873 bp, 10 predicted proteins | sample BON02_FD_78091 | JGI IMG/M metagenome (GOLD analysis project Ga0105054, IMG submission 78091) | Freshwater microbial communities from Lake Bonney liftoff mats and glacier meltwater in Antarctica - BON-02 (megahit assembly) | ecosystem: Environmental > Aquatic > Freshwater > Ice > Glacier... | reverse complement strand
TGTCTGTGTCTATGTCTGTGTCTGTGTCTGTGTCTATGTCTATGTCTATGTCTGTGTCTGTGTCTGTGTCTGTGTCTGTGTCTGTGCCTGTGTCTGTGTCTGTCTGTGTCTGTGTCTGTGCCTGTGTCTGTGTCTATGTCTGTGTCTGTGCCTGTGTCTGTGTCTGTGTCTGTGTGTATTTGTGTGTGTGTGCGCATGTGTGCCACGTGCGTGTGTTTTTGCATGTGTGCGTGTGTAGGCCGAGTGGCTACGTTTGGGCGCGCGGCAAACGGAGGGGCTTCAGCCCCGAAGTCAGCTGTGCGCCACAGGGGTCGGACCAGAGTTTCCACGGATTTTCGCCAGCATCTTTTCCCAGCATTTGCCTTCATTTTTTTGAGATCGGACGTCTCCCACCAAAATTTGAGATCAGACAAAGTTGAAGTTAAAGTTGTCCGATCTTAGGATGAGGAGATTTCCGATCTCACAAAAAGTGGCAAACAGCATGAAAAAGGGGGAAAGGGGGCTGGTTATAATTCGTGGAAGTTGTCCATTCTCAGAATGAGGAGATGTCCGATCTCAAAAAAAAGTGGAAATGGTGGGAAAAAGGGGAAAAGGGGGCTGGCTATAATCCATGGAAACTCTGGTCCGACCCCTGTGGCGCGCGGCGGCTGCGGGGTTAAAGCCCCTCCGCTTGCCGCGCGCCTGTATTGTCTGGTAGTCTTTTGTCAATTACTGAGATTACTGAGAACAAATATTTGAGTCCATTGAAGCCTAGCCGTGAAATACGATATAAAGGTGAGTAAAACATTGCACAACTGGTTCTTTTTATTGAACCCATTTTGTTTTTATGAAACATAATTTTTACATTTTACTACACGCGTGTTCGGCCACAGTGCGATTTCTCCATTCTTATGCGGATGCATGACGAAATGCATGACACTCAAAATGCTTTAGGAAATGCATGTGAACACAAAAAAAATGTGTATATGTGTGTATATATGTGTATGAATATGTGTATATATGTATGGGTTTATATACATATATAGATATGAACATATGGTACATGTGTAAATATAATAACTTTCAACAAATACTTGCACAGAGTGATCAAGGGGTATTTCCTAGTACCCTTCGAAGAAACCCCCCTTTCACCCAAGGTAAGTTTATCAATGCATACAATTGTGTGCAGATATATAAATACACAACTTTTTGTCTTGATGTATATTGTATATAAGTACATCTATACATACGTGCAGGTTTATGCATATTTATTCTGTACATATATGCATTTGTATCTGTACATACAATGTTGAATACACTTGAATATACATGTACACGCAGATATCTGTGCATATTTATAAATGTACGTCAGTATGATATATTTATTTATGTATGAGTTTATGTTTTTGTGCGTATTTGTGTGTGTTGATGTTTGTCTGTGCGCGTGTGTTTGTGTTTGTCTACGTGTGTGTGCATGTGTTTGAGTGTGTGTATATATAAATTCATATCCATATATATATGGTTTGTTGATAGGTATATATGTTTGTGTGCTTGTTGGTATGTACATATGCTTGTGCGCGTATATACATGTCTCACCCTGTGCGTGTATAAATATTTTTGTGATTGAATTCTAGAGTGGAGAACGTAGATATATATACGTATTTAGATGATATTATCTGTGCATGTATCTGTACATATATATATGTGCATTTGTATATATATCGATATGTATATATATATATGTAAATATACATATATACGCGTATGTTCATATGTGTATATATACACACGTATATGTATACGTATATACACATATGTATACATGATATATACGTGTACATATATATTCATATATATTCTCGTATGTGTGGTGTATATATCTATGTATCGTGTACATAGCTACATACATATATCCATATTCATATATATTCGTATTCATATATATTTTCGTATGTATGGTGTATATATCTATGTATCGGGTACATAGCTACATACATACATCCATATTCATACATACAGTCTCTCTCAACGTCTGCGTCTGTATCTTTAAAATCCAATCGTGTTTCCAACAGCATTGCCGGATTTTTCTGATTGAATTGCCACACGAATCACTTTGAATCAGGAAGCTGGACAAGCACTTAGATCCACCTCAAACCTGTCGAACGAACCCTGTGAAGTGGCACAGTACCCAACACATGCCGGAAATCTTGTCTGCACTTATACATGTACACGCATAGTACACGTGTGTAGATTTAGATATAGATGTACGCGTATGTACTTATAAGTACTATCGCATGTACTTATAAGTACTAAGTGTGTGCTGTAGATATAAATGTATGCATTCATACGTATACATGTACATGTAGATATAGAGGTATGCGTATGTACTCATAAGTGCTATATGTGTACATGTACATATAAATGTATGCGTACATACTTATACATATACATGTAGATATAAGTGTACACATAGAGTATATATATTTATACAGGTAGATGGTACATCTATGCATACATACTTATACATGTACATGTAGATATAACTGTACCCACAGGCGGAGGAGATCGGACTTGAAATAATTGCGACTGTCAAAATTTCCAACTAGTTTTTTGCAGTCCCTGTACATATCGAACAGGTTTTCACGGGAGTCCCCAAATTTACATCCAAGTTTTCAGGTGTATAAACGGAGTCCCTGCCACTCAAAAGATCTAACGATCAAATCGTTAGATTTCGAGATCCAAAAAATTTAAGTCTGATCTCCTCCGTGAGTGGACATATATGTGCACATGTAGATGGTACATGTACACATATAGTACGTGAGTATTTACATGTGTCCATACGTAAGCCAGGCAGCAAAACCATCGCCAAAAGATACACACAGTAAGTTAGCACCACATATATGCATTTATAAGTACACATGCATACATATCGACATACTCATATCGAGTAATACACACATAAACATGTGTCCATATCTGGGACATGAATATGTGTCCATGTGCGTAATACATGAACGTGTGTCCGTGCGTTCATGTGTCCATACATAATCCAGGCAGCAAAAACAGCCTCAATCGTTACAAACAGTAACGAACACTGCGTGCATGTATTTCTTAGTACACATGCATACATATCTACATACGCATTTCGTGTATATGAGAACATGTGTCCATAACTAGTACATGAAAGTGTGTCCATGTGTGTATGGGATGGCTACAATTAGTATGCTCCTTTAAATTATTGGTCTCTTTTGCAGAATATAGTCTCTTTTATAGGGCTCTTTTGAGTACATGAGAACATGTGTCCATATCTAGTACATGAAAGTGTGTCCATGTGTGTATGGGATGGCTACGATTCGTATGCTCCTCAAGATTATTGGTCTCTTTTGCAGAATATAGTCTCTTTTATAGGGCTCTTTTGCAAAAGAGACCTATAATTTGAAGGAGCCTACTAATTGTGGACACCCCATAGTACATGAACATGTGTCTATGTGTCCATACATAATGCAGGCAGCAAAGACAGCTTAAATCGATACACGCAGTAACAAAGCACTGCGTATATGTATTTTTAAAGTACACATTCATACGTATCTACATACACACATCTGGTACATAAACATGTGTGCATACATATCTACATGCACATATCTGGCACATGAACATGTGTGCATACATAATACAGGAAGGGAAATCAGTGCAACAAGATGATCGCAGAAAGGTAGCACCGCAAGATCGCTTGATTGGTGCAGTGCAAATGCGGTTCATGGCAGCAAAAAAGGCTGCAGCAGCAGAGCAAGCTGAAAGGTGCATATTATATATATGTGTATGTATATTCGAGCAACCTGCACCACTCAGCAACACACCGCAACACTATGCAGCATACTACAACACACTGCAACTCACTGCAACACACTGCAGCGTATTGCTACACGTATTGCAACACACTGCAGCACATTGCATTACACTGCAACACATACAGTGTCTCGGCGTTGGCGTCACCGACACTTGTGCATAGATGCACAAGTATAGACCGACTACAAATAGGATGGCTATGGTTAGTTGGATCGATGAGTTATAGACCTCCTTTGCAAAAGAGCCCTCTACAAGAGATTACATTCTGCAAAAGAGACCTATAATTTGATCGATCCTACCAACCGAATATACATTAGCATGAATAATCCGGACCTACATGAATACATGTGTATTAATGTACGTACATACACATATGTCTACATTGTTGCATATACATCTCTTCGATGCAACTTGCTCTGAGAAATAAAACATGAAATGTACATGTATTCACCAATTCTTGCATACATGCGCAAAATCTATTCAGAAATACGTACATATAGGTGCATATATACGTATATTTTCATGTATGCATACACGTATATGTATGTATAGTGATGCGGCGTTGGCGTCGGGGCATGTTATGGGGTGGCTACGATTAGTAAGCTCCTTCAAAGCATAGGTCTCTTTTGCAGAATACAGTCTCTCTCATAGGGCTCTTTTGCAAAAGAGACCTATAATTTTAAGGGGCCTCTTAATCGAAGCCACGCCTTGTACATATATGCATACACACATATGTATATGTAGTGATGCGGCGCTGGCGTGGTTGAATGCGGCAGAGAGATCTGACATGTATATGCATATACACGTATACATACATATATGTATACACACATATATATGCATTGAGATGTGGCGCTGGCGTGGGTGAATGCGGCAGAGCGATCTGAAAGACTTTCGATGTACATGCGCAAAATTTATGCAGAAATACGTACATATATGCGCATATATACGTATATATACATATATTCATACACATATATGTTTATATCGTGATGCGGTGCTGGCGTCGGTGAATGCGGCAGAGAGGTCTTACAGATTGAGTAAACGGAAGTGTCTTGATTGAGTAGACGGAATTGTCCAATTTATTCCGAATACGTATAGGTCTCTTTCGCAAAAGAGCCCTATAAAACAGGCTGTATTCTGCAAAAGAGACCTATATTTTGAAGGAGCCTACTCATCGTAGCCAATTCATACCGAATACGTACATACATGTGAATGTATACGGTATATATGCGTATATGCATGCATACATATGTATTGATAGTGATGCGGCGCTGGCGTCGGTGAACGCGGCAGAGAGATGTGAAAATTTAAATAAACGGAAGTCTCCCCTGCAAGCCCTTCTTGAGAAGAGCAAACAGGTCTTGTGTGTCTACATGATATAAACTACAATGCACTGCAACACACTGCAACACACTGCAATACACTAAAACATACTGCAACAATGAAGTCTCCTCTGCAAGCCCTTCTTGACGAGAGCAGACAGGTCGTGTGTGTGTATATTTTATAAACTACAATGCACCGCAACACACTGCAACACAATAAAAGATACTACAACAATGAAGTCTCCTCTGCAAGCCCTTCATGACAAGAGCAAACAGGTCTGGTGTGTGTATATATCATAGACTACAATGCACTACAACACGCTGCAACACAATGCAACACACTAGGACATACTGCAACAATGAAGTCTCCTCTGCAGGCCCTTCATGACAAGAGCAAACAGGTCTAGTGTGTATATATATTATAGACTACAATGCACTGCAACACACTGCAACACACTGCAACACACTGCAACATACTGCAACACACTGACAAGAGCAAACAGGACGTGTGTGTATATATATACCATCGTATACCATCACTGCAACACACCTCAACACACTGCAACACACTGCAACATACTGCAACACACTGACAAGAGCAAACGGGACGTGTGTGTGTATATATACCATCGTATACCATCACTGCTGCATGTATTTCAGAGAGATCTGAAACATTGAGTAAAAAGATCAGAAAGTTCGAGTAAACAGTGGTCGAGCGATTTGAAATTTTGAATAATCCTCTGCAAGCTCTTCTTGGGACGAGCGAACAGGTCTTGTGTGTATATCACAGGGTGGTGAAGACTCATAATTTTTTTCAAGTTGCAGGTCGTTTTCTGCAAAAGAGCCAATAATTCTAGGGCTCTTTTGCGAAAAGTGACCTATAAAGGTAAGGCGTCCTATATGTCTTCGCCACCCCCCTGTATCGTATATGTATTTTTACACTGGTGCAGTGTATTGCAGTGTGTTGTAAGTATATGTATGTGCACACTGTTGCAGTGTATGGCAGTGTGTCAGAAGTACGTGTATTTCTACACTGTTGCAGTGTAATGCAGTATGTCGGAAGTGCGTGTATTCTTACACTCTTGCAGTGTCTTGCAGTGTGTCGTAAGTATATGTATCTGCACACGGCTGCAGTGTATTGCAGTGTGTCGTGAATATATGTATGTGTAAACTGTTGCAGTGTATTGCAATGTGTCGGAAGTATGTGTATTTGTAAACTGTTGCAGTGCATTGCAGTGTGTCGTGAGTATATGTATGTGTACACGGTTGCAGTGTATTGCAGTGTGTTGTAAGTATATGTATGTGTAAACTGTTGCAGTGCAATGCAGTGTGTCGGAAGTACGTATATTTGTACACTGTTGCAGTGTATTGCAGTGTGTAGGTCTGGTGTATATACTATCGTATATCTTCACCACTGCATGTATCTGTACACGGCTGCAGTGTGTTGCAGTGTGTTGCAGTGTGTTGTATATTGTTGCAGTTTGGGGATGTATATACACGAGACCTGATATATATATTAGACAGGTCTTGCGTATATAAATACTATTTATGTGTGTAAGCATGCACAAATGTACATTTTTGTGAGCATCACTCTGGAAGCCCTTCTTGGGAAGAGCAAACAGGTCTTGTGTGCGTATAAATTGTAAACTACAATGCACTGCAACACACTGCAACACACTGCAATATACTGCAACGCACTGAAAGACAACAGCGGGAGAGGAAGAGAAGAAGAAGTCAATGAAAACAGCGAGAGAGGGAGAGACAGAGAGAGAGAGAGCCAGACATAGACAGAAAAATAGACATACATATAGTCATAGAGAAAGTTGTGTAGGGGGGGGTGAAGGTGGTTTAATCATAGCACGCGGGCGGGAAAACGAGAAGAAATGAGAGTGGAAACGATAGAGAGAATTGGAGTTAGGCAGAGAGATTCGAAGAGACCAAGCGGGTGAAGAGTGCGCGGAAGAGAGAGAGATTCGGAGAGGAGGGAGGGGGGACAGAGAGAGGGAGAACGATCGAGAAAGGGAGAGAAAGTGAAAGAGCAAGAAAGAGAAAGAGAGAGACAAAAAAATGTAGGAATTAACATACATGTTCATAAGAATATTTCCATCTATATAGATGTATTCAGATGCACGTATACTTGTGTGTGGGGGCAAGAGAGAGCGAGATTTAGCAGTCGGAATCTCCCTTGCACACACCACGGGTTGAGTTTAAGAGGGCTCGAAATTGGAGGTGGAAACTTAATACACAGAAAGGTTGTATTCTGTATCTTCAGATGTCAATCGATTTGAGTAGGCAAACATGGCGAGATAGAGCAATTGGAATCTCTCTTGCACGCACAACCACGCACGTCCCCCATCCACACAAACCGAAGCTGGGAACACACAATACACATGCACACACACACACACATAGTTTGATGGGGTGGATATGAGTCTTGTTAGTGGCTACGATGAGTAGGCTCCTTCAAATTATACGTCTCTTTTGCAGAATACAGTCTCTTTTATAGGGCTCTTTTGCAAAAGAGACCTATACGTATTCGGAATAAATTGGAGACTAACGAGACTCATATCCACCCCTTCACTCATAAAACGCATACACACAACCCACGCCCATGCCCCTCCCCCACACAACCCACGCTCATGCCCCTCCCCCAACGCACACCACACACACCACACACACTACATACAACACACACACCGACGCTCATGCACACACCTACAAATGCAGGAAAAAGAAGTGCGACGCCACAAACAACGCACCGCCGCTGCGTCTGGTGTTGGTAAGGGGGAGGGGGGGGGCAGTTCTACAGGCAGCAAAGTGATTGATCTTACAGATTCACCTCCGTCGACACCTCGCGCAGGTCAGCTGTGTGTTTGTACGCGTGTGTGTGGATGTGTATGTGTGTGTGTGTGTGTGGGTGTGGTGTGTGGGGGTGTGGGGGTGGGGGGGGGGGGGGGGGGGTCAGGTCTACAGGCAGCAAAGTGATTGACCTTACAGATTCACCTCCGTCGACGCCCCGCGCAGGTGAGCTGTGTGCTTGTACGCGTGTGTGTGAATGTGTATGTGTGTGTTTGTCTGTACGCATGTGCACTGTGCATTTACACGTATGTACACATATATATCTTACTCGTATATATACATGTACATATACATATACATATACATATACATATACATATACATATACATATACGTATACATATACGTATACATATACATATACATATACATATACGTATACATTTTGATCTTACACGTATATATACATACACACATACATGTAAATATACATATACACATACATATACATGTATATCTGACACGTATATGTACGTATACATACATATATACATGTATATATACATATACATGTACATATACATATCTTACACGTATACATACATATACATTTTGATATGGAAGGACTCTGATGTATACATATTTGTATTTAGATTCACTTGCATGTATTTTCTGATGGATACATTTGTATTTAGATTCACCGCATCTATATTCTGATGTATATATGTATATTTAGGTTCACCTGTATCTCCTTTTCGATCGAACAAGCTGTATATGCATGTGTATATCTGTGCGTGTTGGTGTGTGTGTGCGTGGATGTGTATGTTCTGTTTAGTTTATAAAGATTTGTCTGCACTATACGTTTACACATGCATATGCATATATTTATCGATTTGCACATACATGTATGGGTATAAGTGTATTTCCACATACATATGCAGCAGTGGGAATGCAAGGATTTCATACATATAGCACATATTTTGTTTACCCTGCAACTTCTACATTTCTAAACAATAATGTCACAGAGTGAGAGCAATCGTTTTTTGAGCGAGTGAGTTGCACGTAGAAAGTACGCAACGTAATGTCTTGTGTGTGTGTGTGTGTGTGTGAGCGAGAGAGGGTGTGTGTCACTTCTCTCTCTCTTGTTCTCAAATACGCAACTCGATGAAAATAAGCAACTTCATGTCATGCTGTCGTCAATATGGATACATGTATTTTCCTTTTTCATATATATGCAGTTACGTATGCATACGTATTTAATTAAATGATGCATTCACACCCTCATACATTTCCGCAAAACCAGCTGGCGCAGCGAAGAGCATGGCTGGGGCTGCCAAAGGAGCTGGCGGGAAAGGTGCTGTGGTGTGCATCTCTCTGTGCTCTAGCGATGAAGAGTCGTGATGTTGTTTTCAAGGGCACACACAAAAACACGCGCTCGTGCCGGTAGTTGACCGCGAAATGACGATATGTGTGTGTGGGGGGGGGGGGGCTCCAGCGAGATACAGATACATATGAAGATACATATGTGATACATATGTGTATCTCTCTGTGCGCTGGCGAGTCATGATGTCACAGCGATAGCGAGGCGTAATGTCACAATAGCGACGACGAGTTGTGATGAGACGACGAGTTGTGAATAGCGACGACGACTTATATGTTTGACGTGAGACGTATGTGACTCATGCACGTCTTATATGTTTGACGTGTGACGACTTATATGTTTGACGTGGGACGTATGTGACGTATGTGACGTATGTGACGTATGCACGACTTATATGTTTGACGTGTGACGTATGTGACTCATGCACGTCTTATATGTTTGACGTGTGACGACTTATATGTTTGACGTGTGACGTATGTGACGTATGCACGACTTATATGTTTGACGTGAGACGTATGACGTGCGTACGTCACACGTCAAACATATACCTCTTGTGATGACAAGTCGTCATGTTGCTTTCAAAGTTGCGTCAGCTCACACGAAGACACACACTCGTGAAGGCAGTGGATCGAGAGACGACATGTATCCGTGTGCATGGGTGGGTGCGTGGTTGTTGTGTGTTGTCACGAACTCGACTAGCAATGGGCGTGACAACGACTTGCAGCCTCCCTAAATTATCAGGTTTTTGCAAAAGAGCCCCATGAAAACAGGGCTCCGATTCAAATGAGCCCTGGAAGTGTATGGAGCTTTTCACGTGTAATTGAAAAGCTAGAGCTTTTCACGTACACGTGAAAGCTGCACACGAGTGTGTGCAGCTGTCTTTGATTGCCTGAATCATGGCACTAGAGCTAGAGCTTTTCACATACACGTGAAAGCTGCACACGAGTGTGTGCAGCTGTCTTTGAATGCCTGAATCATGGCACAGAAATGGCTTGCTCGTCAGAATGCGTGTGTGCAGCTATCTTTCAATGAGTGTATGCAGCTGTCTTTCAATGAGTGTGTGCATCTATCTTTCAACGTCTGAATGCATTATGGCACAGCAATGACTGACATTAGTCACACATACATAATAATACTCATATGATTGTTCCTGAAATATACATTTATACACATGCTGGGTAGTGCAAGTATGTTTATGTATATTTTGTATATTTTGTAAATTTTGTAATGTATATTTTGTATATTTTGTACATGATTGTAATGTATATATTTACGATGGGTCCTGCAATATACATTCACACACATGCTGGGTCACGTGTGTGTGCTGGGTACCGCATGTGTGTATATAAATTTCAATACCTGAATGCATGTGTGAATGTAGACGTCAATGCATTTGTGAAAGTATATTTCAAAGCATGTGTGAATGCATATTTGATAATGCATGTGTCGATTTAGATTTCAATACGTTAATGCATGTGTGCTTGTATACATTAATGAATGTGAATGTATATTGGGTAGTGCAAGTGTGGATGCATATTTCAATGCATTAATGCACGTTTGAAAGTATATTTCAATGCATGTGTGCATGTGTATTGGGTGATGCATGTGTGAACGTATATTTCAATACAGCTGGGCAGTGCATGTGTGCGAATACATATTTGAAGACCCAGTGAAAAAGTCAAATATGTAACTCACATGTCGCACATATCCATGTACATGTAAAACACTTTTGAAAATAAAATCACTAAATGATGGGTCTTGAAATATACTCTCACACACATGCTGAGTCGTCAAGTAAACAGGTCACGTGTCCCGCACATCATGTACATGTAACCCCACTTCGGTATTGTCGCACAAAAAGCATACCAGTCGCGCAGTTTTTTTGGCTTCCTAAAAAAATCTGTCATGCACACAACGGTTGCAACGCCTCTCATCCCCCTCCTTTTTTTGTCAGATTTTTTTTTGAGTTCAAACCAAAAAGTGTTTTCGAGTTTCAAATGAAATGATCTATCTACCCACACCAACTCCTCTCACAACTCATCTGCTCTGCTATGGGGTGGCTACGATTAGTAGGCTCCTCATAATTACAGGTCTCCTTTGCAAAAGAGCCCTATGCAAGAGACTATATTCTGCAAAAAATTAAGGAGCCTACTAATCGCAGCCACCACATATGTCACACATACCGTGTACATTAGTCGTGCAGATTTTTTTGAGTTTCTTAAAAATCAATCGATTATCAATAGATCACACCAACACCGGAAGTAACGCCTCTCACACACCAGCGATAACATCAAATGTCTCTCGCACACAGTAATCCAACGGCATAAATGTTTCTCCCACACAGTGATACCACGCAACACAAACCTCACTCGCTATGCACGGCGTCTCGGATGTGGGTTAGGCACCGGTCAGTGGTAATAGTTTCACCAGCGGGGGATTTGGAATTCCGGTGTCAGTGGGACTCGGAAATGTGTTGCTGTTTTATTCATGTCACGATTAATCTAGTCTCGGGAACGACCCAAAGATCTGTAATCGAGTCA
>Ga0105054_10010357_pt1 | contig 11877 bp, 9 predicted proteins | sample BON02_FD_78091 | JGI IMG/M metagenome (GOLD analysis project Ga0105054, IMG submission 78091) | Freshwater microbial communities from Lake Bonney liftoff mats and glacier meltwater in Antarctica - BON-02 (megahit assembly) | ecosystem: Environmental > Aquatic > Freshwater > Ice > Glacier... | reverse complement strand
CGGCACTACACTGGTGGGCGCTGCAAAAAATCTCTCTCAATCAGCAGCTTGTGCTGTAATACTCAGAAATAAAGCTTGACTCGCCCCTGGCCGCGGCAGCTTCTAATCTTCACATTCAACTCTGCGTGCACACATCAGGTCTGGCCCATGGACGGTTATTCTCACAGCGCGACGATCCGCGATCCGGCCCCCCTCCGCCCGGCCGCGTCCAGTTCGGCTGCATCCAGTTCGGCTGGGCCCGATGCCGCCCCCGCATCCCAGGCCCTCCGGGTGATGCAGCGCACCCTGAAGGCACCGATCGACTGCGTCGGCACCGGCCTGCATTCCGGCAAGCGCGTGGCCATCGCCCTGCGCCCGGCGCCGGCGGGTCATGGCATCGTATTCCGCCGCCGCGACCTCGGCATCGACATCCCCGCCCGCTTCGACTGGGTGGCCGACACCCGCCTGTGCACCGTGCTTGCCCACCCCACCATCGCCGCCGCCCGCGTGGCCACGGTGGAGCACCTGATGGCCGCCCTGGCCGGCACCGGCATCACCAACGCCATCGTCGAGGTGGACGGCCCGGAACTGCCCATCCTGGACGGCTCGGCGGCCAGCTTCGTGTTCCTCATCGACTGCGCCGGCAGCGTGGAACAGGACCAGCCGGCCGCCTGCCTGGAAGTGCTGCGCCGCGTGCGCGTGGCAGGCGCCGATGGCAGCTATGCCGAGCTGCTGCCGCCGCCGCGCAACGCCGCCGCCGAAATCGTGCCGGGGCTGTCGGCGCGCGTCGCCATCGAGTTCAGCGCCCCGGCCATTGGCGCCCAGGCGATCGCCCTGCACGTCACCCCGGCGAGCTTCCGCAAGGAACTGGCCGCCGCGCGCACCTTCGCCCTGTTCGCCAACATCGAGGCGATGCGGCAGGCCGGCCTGGCCAAGGGCGGCAGCCTGGACAACGCCGTGGTGGTGGACGGCGCCCGCGTGCTCAACCCCAGCGGCCTGCGCATGGAGCGCGAGTTCGTCCGCCACAAGCTGCTGGACGCGGTGGGCGACCTCGCCTTGGCCGGCGTGGTGCTGTGCGCCACGCTGCACGCCCACCGCGCCGGCCACGCGCTGAACAACCGCCTGCTGCGCCAGCTGCTGGCCGAGCCCGCGAACTGGCGCCTGCGCGACGGCGCCCTGCCGGATTTCCTGCAACAGCCCGCAGCCCCCCCGCGCGCCGCCGGCGCATCCGCCTGAGCCAGATCGGCCACAACCATACCGGATCGGCACACCGGATCGGCGCACCGGATCGGCGCACCGGCACGGGGTTCGCCACGCTGCCGCGCGTGCTATAAGGCGCGCCTGCAATTCCGGTGATTGAATCGACGATGCCCCTGTTCCGCCGTAACGCCGAGTTCCATGCCACCCTGGTCCATGCCACCCTGGCCCGTGCCGCCATCATCCTGCTGGTCGCAGCCCCGCTGGGCGCCTGCGAGACGCTGTCGTCGCTGTCGCCGTTCAGCGAGGCCGCCGCACCCGACCAGGGCGGCCTGCCCGACGCCGAGGTGCTGTACAACCGCGGCGTCGATGCCTTGAGCAGCAAGCGCAACGCCGTGGCGGTGCAGCAGTTCGACCTGGTGGAACAGAACTACCCGTATTCCTCCTGGGCGGTGAACGCGCAGCTGATGCAGGGCTACGCCGAATACCTCCAGGGCAAATACACCGCGGCCATCGCCACGCTGGACCGCTTCATCCAGCTGCATCCGGCGCACCGCGACATCAGCTACGCCTATTACCTGCGCGCGCTGAGCTTCTACGAGCAGATCGCCGACGTGCAGCGCGACCAGCGCGCCACCCAGGAAGCCATGGGCGCGCTGCAGGAGGTGGTGAACCGCTTCCCCGACAGCGCCTATGGCCGCGACGCCCGCCTCAAGATCGACCTCGCCCGCGACCACCTCGCCGGCAAGGAGATGGAGATCGGCCGCTACTACCTCAACCAGAAGCTCTACGCCGCGGCGATCGGCCGCTTCCAGCGCGTGGTGCAGGAATTCCAGACCACCAACCACACCGCCGAGGCGCTGCACCGCCTGACCGAGATATACCTGCTGCTCGGCCTCACCGACCAGGCGCGCAAGACAGCGGCCGTGCTGGGGCACAACTATCCCGGCAGCGAATGGTATGTCAGCAGCTACGACCACCTCGTCGAAACCGGCCAGGTGGCCGACAGTGCCGGCCGGGCGCGTCCCGCCGATGCGTCGGGCTTCATGACGCGCATGTGGAATTCCGTCTTCTAGTGGTCCGATGCCAACGGATGCTTCAGTCCGTTGGCTGAATCGGCCCACAAAATCAAGCTAGTGCACTGATACATCTGAATGTGTCAGTGCACTAGCAGACACCTCCCGCCAGGGACCGCCCGGCATGCTCACGGCGCTGTCGATTCGCGATGTCGTGCTGATCCAACGGCTGGACCTGTCCTTCGGGCCGGGCCTGACGGTGCTGACCGGCGAGACCGGCGCCGGCAAGTCGATCCTGCTCGACAGCCTGGGTCTGGCGCTCGGCGCGCGCTCCGAACAGGGGCTGGTGCGCGCGGATGCCGAGCAGGCCAGTGTGGCCGCCGTGTTCGCCCCGCCCGACGGCCACCCGGTATTCGCGGTGCTGGCCGAACAGGGCATGGACGCCGATGACGAGGTGGTGCTGCGCCGCATCGTCGGGCGTGACGGGCGCAGCCGCGCCTTCGTCAACGACCAGCCCGCGTCGGCCGCCCTGCTGCGCCGCATCGGCGGACTGCTGGTGGAGGTGCAGGGCCAGCACGACCAGATGGGGCTGGCCGACCCGGCCGGACATGCCGCCCTGCTCGATGCCTTCGGCGTGGCCGAGGCGTTGCGCGGCGAGGTGGCCGCCGGCTGGCGCGCCCTGCGCCAGGCCAACGCCGCCCTGGCCGCCGCGCGCGCGGCGATCGCCGCGGCCGAGCGCGACCGCGAATGGCTCGGCCATGCGGTGGACGAACTCTCCCGCCTGGCCCCCCAGGAGGGCGAGGAGACCCGGCTGGCCGAGGAGCGGCAATTGCTGCAACAGGGCGAGCGCCGCGCCGAGGCAATCGCCGCCGCGCTGTCCGACCTGTCCCCGCAATCCGGCCGCGCCAGCCGCAACGCCGGTCCCGCCGCCGCCCTGCGCGCCGCCGGCCGGGCGCTGCAACGCCTGCTGCCGAACAACGCCCCGCAAGACGCGGTCAACCCCGCCCAGCCCGCTTTGGTGGCGCTGGAAGCCGCCGAGGTGGCGCTGGCCGAAGCCGAGACCCTGCTGAGCCGGCTGGCCCAGGAGGCCGAGGCCGACCCGCGCCGCCTGGAACAGGCCGAGGAACGGCTGTTCGCCCTGCGCGCCGCCGCCCGCAAGCATACCGTGGCCGTGGCCGAGCTGCCCACCCTGCTCGCCTCGCTGCAGGCCCGGCTGGCAGCCCTGGAAACCGGCGCGGCCGAGGTCGAGAGCCTGGAGCAGGAGGCCGCCGCCGCCCGCGCCCGCTACGTCGCCGCCTGCGCCAAGCTCACCGCCGCCCGCCAGACCGCGGCCACGAAGCTGGACCGCGCGATCGCCCGCGAATTGCCGCCGCTGCGCCTGGAGCGCGCGCGCTTCACCGCCGAGGTGGCGCCGCTGGACGAGGCGGCCTGGGGCATCGGCGGCGCCGATCAGGTGCGCTTCCTGATTTCCACCAACCCCGGCCAGCCGCCCGGCCCGCTCGCCCGCGTGGCCTCCGGCGGCGAACTCAGCCGGCTGATGCTGGCGCTGAAGGTGGTGCTGGCCGGTGGCTCCACCGTGCCGACCCTGGTGTTCGACGAGGTGGACAGCGGCATCGGCGGCGCCACCGCCGCGGCCGTGGGCGAACGGCTGGCCCGCGTGGCCGACGGGGTGCAGGTGCTGCTGGTCACCCATTCGCCGCAGGTGGCAGCCCGCGGGGCGGCGCATCTGCGGGTGCTGAAGCAGCTCAGCCGGGGCCGCGCCGAAACCCGGGTGGAACCGCTTTCCGGGGCCGACCGGCGCGAGGAGATCGCCCGCATGCTGGCCGGCGAGACCGTCACCGAACAGGCCCGCGCAGCCGCCGACAGCCTGCTGGATACGCGATGAAGAACGTCGAGGCCCTCACCGAGGCCGAGGCCGCCGCCGAGCTGGCCGGCCTGGCCGCCGAGATCGCCCGGCACGACCGCGCCTATCACGAGCAGGACGCCCCGGAGATCACCGACGCCGACTACGACGCCCTGCGCGCCCGCAATGCCGCCATCGAGCAGCGCTTCCCCGCCCTGCTGCGCATCGACTCGCCCAGCACCCGCGTCGGCGGGGCACCGGCCAGCGGCTTCGCCAAGGTGGCGCATGGCGTGCCGATGCTGTCGCTGGACAACGCCTTCGGCGCGCAGGAGTTTTCCGAGTTCATCGACCGCGTGCGCCGCTTCCTCGGCCTGGGCGACGCGAAGGTGGCCGTGGTGGGCGAGCCGAAGATCGACGGGCTGTCGGTCTCGCTCACCTACGAGGCCGGGCGCCTGGTGCGCGCGGCCACCCGCGGCGATGGCGCGGTGGGCGAGGACGTGACCGCCAATGTGCGCACCATCGCCGCCCTGCCGCAGGTGCTTGCGGGCGGGGGCCTCGCCACCCCCCCGGCGCGCATCGAGATCCGCGGCGAGATCTTCATGGCCAAGGCCGATTTCCTGGCGCTGAACGCGGCCCAGGAAGCCGCCGGCGAGCGGCTGTTCGCCAACCCGCGCAACGCGGCGGCCGGCAGCCTGCGCCAACTCGACCCCGCCATCACCGCCGCCCGCCCGCTGTCGTTCTTCGCCTATGCCATGGGTGAGGCGAGCACGCGCCCGGCCGACACGCATTCCCAGTGGCTCGAATTGCTGCGCGCCTGGGGCTTCGCGGTGAACCCGCTGTCGCGCCTGCTGGCCGACACCGCCGAAGCCGCCGCCTTCCAGGCCGAGATGGCCGATCAGCGCGCCGCCCTGCCCTACGACATCGACGGCGTGGTGTACAAGGTGGACGATCTGCGCCTGCAATCCCGCCTCGGCTTCGTCGGCCGCGCGCCGCGCTGGGCCATCGCCTGGAAGTTCCCCGCCGAACAGGCAACCACCGTGCTGGAAGCCATCGACGTGCAGGTCGGCCGCACCGGCGCACTCACCCCGCTGGCCCGGCTGCGCCCGGTGAACGTCGGTGGCGTGCTGGTCAGCCGCGCCACCCTGCACAACGAGGACGAGATCGCCCGCCTCGGCGTGCGCGTCGGCGACACCGTGGTGGTGCAGCGCGCCGGCGACGTGATCCCGCAGATCGTCTCGGTGGTGGAAACCATGCCGCGCGGCGCCGCGGAATGGCAGAAGCTCGACCACTGCCCGGTCTGCGGCTCACTGGCCCTGCGCCCGCCCGGCGAGGTGGTGCGGCGCTGCACCGGGGGGCTTACCTGCCGCGCCCAGGTGGAGGAGCGGCTGATCCATTTCGTCTCACGCGGCGCCTTCGACATCGACGGGCTGGGCGAGAAGACGATCCGCGAGTTCCACGCCGAGGGCCTGGTGCAGGGCCCCGCCGACATCTTCCGCCTGCCCGACCACGAAGCCGCGATCGCCGCGCGCGAGGGCTGGGGCGAGGTTTCGGCGCGCAACCTGTCCCGCGCCATCCGCGCCCGGCGCACCATCCCGCTCGCCCGCTTCATCTACGCCCTGGGCATCCGCCGCATCGGCGAGCGCAACGCCCAGTTGCTCGCCCGCCACTACGCCAGCTTCGACAACTGGATGGCGCAGATGGTGGCCGCGATGATGATCGGCAGCGAGGCACGCAGCGACCTGGGCAACATCATCGGCATCGGCACCGCGATTGCCGAGGAACTGGTGGAGTTCTTCGCCGAGCCGCGCAACCGCGCCATCGTGCGCGAACTGGCCGGCATGCTGGCCATCGAGGACGCCGCCGGCCCGGCGCACGGCCGCCGCGGCGAGGGCGCCAGCGAACTGGCCGGCAAGATCGTGGTGTTCACCGGCTCGCTGTCCACCATGACCCGCCCGGAGGCCAAGGCGCTGGCCGAGTTGCTGGGTGCCCGGGTGACCGACAGCGTCTCGAAGAAGACCGACCTGGTGGTGCTGGGCGAGGATGCCGGCTCGAAGGCGCGAAAGGCCGCCGAACTGGGCGTGCGCACCGTCAGCGAAGCGGAATGGCGCCTCCTCGCCGGGGTGTAACGACTTTGGAACGGCTGTTGTCGTAAATTGTCACGGTGGTCGTCCGGTCCGCCCTGGCCTGCCATGCATCGCCGACCGCTTCCCACGCGAACAGCACGCACCACGCGCAACTGACCGCGCCACGCGCAACTGACCGCGAGGGTAAAACGTTGCTGATGCTCATTAGGTATGACTGTGGCATGATCGGCGGTGTCACGCCACCAGAGACGGATCGCAGTCCCCATGGCCCCGTTGCGCCCCGCAATAGGAAAAACGCCCAAGCCGTCCACGCGCATGCGCGTGCTGATCGTGGAGGACATCCGCACCGTCGCCGCCATCGTGCAGTCGGTGCTGATGCAGGCCGACATGGAGGTGGAGCTGGCCGAGTCCGGCGCCGAGGCGTGGGAGCGCAAGGAAAGCTTCCACCCCGAGGTGGCGCTGATCGACCTCGGCCTGCCGGACGTGGTGGGCTTCGAACTGGTGGAGCGCTTCGCCCAGGCCGGCGATTGCGGCATCATCCTGCTCACCGCCAACGACGAGGAATCGTCGCGCGTGATGGCGCTGGAAACCGGTGCGGACGACTACATGGTCAAGCCCGCGCCCACCCGCGAACTGGTGGCCCGCATCCGCGCCCTGCACCGCCGCATGACCCGCCCGCGCGCCAACCGCACGCTGCGCATCTATATCGACCCGGCGCAGCGCTGCCTGATCGGCCAGGCCGGCGACCGCACCGCGCTGACCGAGGCCGAGATGTCGGCGCTGGACACGCTGCTGGATGCCGGCGGCGTCAGCGTGTCGCGCGAATGGCTCAGCCGCATCGCGCTGAAACGCCCGCTGCACGCCGACGACCGCGCGGTGGACCAGCTGGTGATGAAGCTGCGCCGCAAACTGACCAGCCACGGCGCGTCCGACCGGGTGATCCTGTCCGCCCGCCGCCAAGGCTATGTCATCGCCGACCCAAGCCTGTTCCGCTCCCTGCCGCCCGGGGGCGCACCCGATGGCGACGGCGTCGTGGCGCATGTGAATGGCCGCCGGGTGTTCGGCGCGGAATAGATCCAGGGCAGGCAAGCCAAGGCCTTCTTTTTCTGAAGAAAAAGAAGCAAAAAGACTTCACCCGTTTTGACCGGGCCCTTGCCGCAGGCACTGGTCAAAACGGATAAAAGTTTTTTCGTTCTTTTTTACAAAAAAGAACCGCTTCCTTCCGCCATCAGCCGACGATCTCGGTCCCCGCGAAGAAATACGCGATCTCGGTCGCGGCATTCTCCAGGCTGTCCGAGCCATGCGCCGAATTGGCCTCGATGCTCTCGGCGAACTCGCGGCGGATGGTGCCCGGCGCCGCGTTGGCCGGGTTGGTGGCGCCCATCACGTCGCGATAGGCGGCCACGGCGTTCTCGCCTTCCAGCACCTGCACCACCACCGGTCCCGAGGTCATGAACGTCACCAGTTCGCGGAAGAAGCCGCGCTCGCTGTGCACGCCATAGAAGGTCTCGGCCTGTGCCGTCGTCATGTGGATGCGCTTCTGCGCCACGATGCGCAGGCCGGCGGCCTCGATCTTGGCGTTGATGGCCCCGGTGAGGTTGCGCCGCGTGGCGTCCGGCTTGAGGATGGAAAAACTGCGCTCGATCGCCATGGGTCTGGGCCTTTTCGGTAATTCTCGGTTGCGCGCGGCTTTAGAGCACGTGCTGCGTTGCGGCAAGCCTCCCGCTTTGCCCTTTCAACCGGCGGCCGGCTTCGCTACATCGGGGCCATCATGAGTCTTTTGATCGCACGCGACGTCACCATCCGGCTGGGCGGTCGCACCCTGCTGGACCGGGCGGACCTCACCATCGACCCCGGCCGGCGCGTCGGCCTGGTCGGGCGCAACGGCGCCGGCAAGTCCACCCTGCTGAAGGCCATCGCCGGCGAACTGGCCATCGACGACGGCGACATCCGCCTGGCCGCCCGCGCCCGCCTGGGCCAGGTGAAGCAGGAGGCGCCGGAAGGCGACCAGAGCCTGGTGGAAATCGTGCTGGAAGGCGACCAGGAACGCCTGGCCCTGCTGGCCGAGATGGAAACCGCCGCCCCCGAACGGCTGGGCGAGATCCACGAGCGCCTGCTGACCATCGACGCCGACAGCGCACCCGCGCGCGCCGCCACCATCCTGGCCGGCCTCGGCTTCGACATGGCCGCCCAGGCCCGCCCCGTCAGCTCGTTCTCCGGCGGCTGGCGCATGCGCGTGGCCCTGGCCACCGCCCTGTTCTCCGCGCCCGACCTGCTGCTGCTCGACGAGCCGACCAACCACCTCGACCTCGAAGCGACCCTGTGGCTCGAAGCCTGGCTGGCCAAGTTCCCCGGGGCGGCCATCGTGGTCAGCCACGACCGCGGGCTGCTCGACCGCTGCGTCGACAGCATCGCGCACCTGGACCGCGGCAAGATCAGCGTGACGCCGGGCGGCTACGACGAGTTCGTGCGCATCCGCACCGAGCGCGCCGCCCAGCAGGCCGCCGCCGCGCAGAAGATCGCCACGCAAAAGGCCCATATGCAGGCCTATGTCGACCGCTTCCGCTTCAAGGCCAGCAAGGCGCGCCAGGCGCAGTCGCGCCTGAAGGCCATCGCCAAGCTGCCGGCGCTGGAAGCGGTGATCGAAGACCACGTCACCCGCTTCGCCTTCCCCGAACCGGCACAGCTCGCGCCGCCGATGCTGACGCTGGACAAGGTGGCCGTGGGCTATGGCGGCGCCCCGATCCTGCGCGGGCTGAACCTGCGCGTGGACATGGACGACCGCATCGCCCTGCTCGGCGCCAACGGCAACGGCAAATCCACCCTGGCCAAGCTGGTCGCCGGCAAGCTCGCACCCGACAGCGGGCACATGCATCGTTCCGGCAAGCTGCGCGTCGGCTATTTCGCCCAGCACCAGACCGACGAGCTGGTCGCCGGGCAGACGCCGATCGACCACATGGCCCGCGCCCTGCCGAACGCCACGCCGCAAGTGGTGCGCAGCCAGCTCGCCCGCTTCGGGCTGGACGCCGACCGCGCCAGCACCCCGGTGCAGAACTGCTCCGGCGGCGAAAAGGCCCGCCTGCTGCTGGCCCTGGCCACCCGCGACGCGCCGCAGCTTTTGATCCTGGACGAGCCAACCAACCACCTGGACATCGACGCCCGTGAGGCCCTGGTGCGCGCGCTGGCCGACTTCCAGGGCGCGGTGCTGCTCATCACCCACGACCCGCACCTCGTCAACCTGGTGGCCGACACGCTGTGGCTGGTGGCCGACGGCAAGGTGGAACCCTACGAGGGCGACCTCGACGACTACCGCGCCCTGCTCACCGACCGCGCCCGCCCGGCACCGAAAGCCGATGCCGGCAACCGCCGCGACGAGCGAAAGGAACGCGCCGAAGCCCGCGCCGCCGTCGCCCCGCTGCGCAAGAAGGCCCGCGACGCCGAAGACCGCATCGCCCGCCTGACCCGCGAACGCCGCAAGCTGGAAGCCAAGCTCGCCGACCCCGACATGTATTCGCCCGCCCGCAAGGGCGAAGTGGCCGCCACCCAGTCCACCCTGGCCGCCCTCAAGCGCCAACTCGCCGCCGCCGAAACCGAATGGCTCACCGCCGAGGAAGCCCTGGAAGCAGCGAGCGCCTGAACGCCCCCCCTGCGCACCGTGGACGAAGCCCACGCCATCTGGGACACCATCCCCGGCGCCCAGGTGAAAAACCCGTTCATCAAGGACGCCGGAAAACAATACTGGCTCGTCGTGGTGCCCTCAGACCCGCGCATGGACACCAAGGCAAGGCGAGGGGCGTTGCCCCTCGACCCCACCAAAGGCGAAGCCTTTGGAATCCCATAATTATCATGATTTCATAGGATGGTTTTTGAGCGCTATTCTGAAATAATGGATTGCAAAGGCTCCGCCTTTGCTGGGGTCCAGGGGCGACGCCCCTGGCCTTTCCTTAATACGCCAAAAACATCCGTTCGATCTCAACCGGGTCTCGCGTGCGTGTCAGTGCGAGGGCCAGCAGGATTCGGGCTTTCTGGGGGGTGAGGTTATCGGCGACGAGGAAGCCGGCTTCACGCATGCGGCGGCCTTTGAACAGGCGGCCGGAGCCGACGCGGGTGGACTGCACCACCACCACGCCTTGTGTCACGGCTTCGGCCAGGGCGTCGCGTTCCTCTTCGGTGGGTGAGCCGGGGGCGAAGCCGGCCGAGACGATGCCTTGGGCGCCGGCGGCGGCGAAGGCGCGCACCGCGGTGCCGTCCGCGCCCACGTAGGACAGCGCGATATCCACCCGCGGCAGGGTGTCGAGCGGGCGGATGTCGAACTCGGTTTCGGGATAGGTTTGGCGCAGCGGGCGGCGGTAGAAGGCGATCGCGTCGCCGTCCGCGTGGCCGAGGATGCCGAAATCGGGGCTGCGGAAGGTTTGCAGGCGGGTGGTGGAGGTTTTCGTCACCTCGCGCGCGGCGCTGATCTCGTCGTTCAGCACCACCAGCACGCCCATGCCGCGTGCCTCGGGGCTGGCGGCCACGCGCAGCGCGTTGACCAGGTTCAGGCCGGCATCGGTGGACAGCGCGCTGGCCGGGCGCTGGCTGCCGACCAGCACCACGGGGATGTCGACCTTGAGCGTCAGGCTGAGGAAATAGGCGGTTTCCTCCATCGTCGCGGTGCCGTGGCCGATGACGATGCCGGCCAGGCCGGGGGTCTCGGCCACCAGGCGGTCGCATTCCAGCACCAGCGCACGCCATTCGGCGAAGGTGATGCGATGGCTGGCCACGGCCTTGAAGTCGACGGCGATGATGTCGGCCACCTCGGCCGTCTCGGGGAATCGGGCGAGGATTTCGCTGGCCTGCATGATGCCGTCCGGCCCGCCATAGTCCATCAGGGTGAGCGGCGTCGGGCCCAGCGAGGCCATGGTGCCGCCGGTGCCGATAAAGGCGACTTTCGCACGGTTCACGCCACCACTCCGGGGCGGCGGGCGTGCCAGTCGGTATCGCGCTGGAAGGCGTCGGCGATGCGCAACAGCCGCGCCTCGGCAAAGGGGCGGCCGGAGAGTTGCAGGCCGATCGGGCAGCCGTTCGGGTCGAAGCCGCTGTTCAGGCTGATGCTGGGCAGGCCGAGATAGTTGAACGGGCGCGTGTTGACCGAGACGGCCATGAATTTCTGTTCCGTGCCCGGCGGGCCGTGGTCGATATCGGTTTCGGCCAAAGTGGGGATGCAGGTCGGGATGGTGGGCGCGGCCAGCACGTCGACCTTGGCGAACACCTCGCGGCAGAACTGCTTCAGCACCGGGCCGCGCTGGGCCTGGGCCTCCACGTAGTAGGCGCCGGGGATGGCGTAGCCGGGGTAGATGCGGCCGGACAAATGCTGGGCGTAGGATTGCGACTGCTCGCGCATCCAGTTGGCGTGGATGGTGGCGGATTCGACGCGCGACAGCACCCCGACATAGGCGCTGATGGCATCCATCAGCGGCAACTCGATCGGCACCAGGATGGCGCCGCGGGCCTTCAGCACCTGCATCGCCGCGTCGAAGGCTTCGCGCACCGGCGCGTCGGCGGTGTCGAAGAAGTAGTTATGCGGGATACCTATCCGCTGCCCCCTGACGTCGCCGTCCAGCCCCGCCTCGTAGTCGGGCACCGGCTCGCGCGCGCTGGTCGGGTCCTTCGGGTCGTGCCCGGCGATGATGCCCAGGATGCGCGCGCAGTCCTTCGCCGAGCGGGCGAGCGGCCCCACATTGTCCGCCGAGAACGACAGCGGCATCACGCCGTAGCG
>Ga0105054_10010345_pt1 | contig 11884 bp, 13 predicted proteins | sample BON02_FD_78091 | JGI IMG/M metagenome (GOLD analysis project Ga0105054, IMG submission 78091) | Freshwater microbial communities from Lake Bonney liftoff mats and glacier meltwater in Antarctica - BON-02 (megahit assembly) | ecosystem: Environmental > Aquatic > Freshwater > Ice > Glacier... | reverse complement strand
CTGCTGCTGCTGCTGCTGCTGCTGCTGCTGCTGCTCCTAGTCGATGAGGCGTGGCTGGTCGTGGTGGTGATGGTGATGCTGCTCTGGACGATGCTCGTCTCCTCCTCCTCCGCGCAAGCACGCACGCACCCGCTCCTCTAGGGCGACGAAGTGCTCTCGGCTTCCCTGTGGGTGGTATGAGGAGGGGGAGACGGAACAAGGCGTCAGAGTAAATCCGTCAAAGCCAGGAGGGACCACACCGGCCGTGGGCGTGCCATCAAAGCGTAGGCTTGTGGCACGTTGAGCGGCCTGGGACAAGAATTGGAGTGGGCATGTGCCAAGGCAACGGACGCACAAGGTCCCTCGCCAGACACGACTTCTAGGAGAGCAGAAGCATGAGCCCGACGCCAGCAAAGGGATGACGCTCTCCCCCTCCTCGCGCCCTCAATTTGCCCTCGCGGTGGAGGGGCCAGGCGGGCGCGTCCCTGGCCAGCTGTATGTGTGAGGGAGGGCTTGAAGGGAATGCTATAACAGGGGGTGAGAGACGAGGAGGAGGGGGCAACGCACGAGGCGAGTCCTTTCCCAAATTAGCCGTCAACGCCATCAAATCACGTGCATCACGCCCGCACGACGCCCCGCAACATATCAACCAGCCAGGCCTTGTAGCTTGCTAAAGTCACTGTCTCTGGGTCTCGCATGCACGTGCTCACAAAGCAGAAGGCACACGCTTTCAAAGGCATCGCAAGACAAGCCTCGTTCTCGTTTGCTTGTTGCATACCCCAGCTGGCGACGCGCAATGAGGCCTCTGCCCATTTCTCGAAGCATCGGAAGAGGATTCTGTGTGGATGAGAGACGGCGTGGTTGGGTGTTGTTGCTGCTGCGTCTCGAGTTGCCATTGGCCCGGGCACAATGTCCACGGTGTGTCTGGTCATTTACTGCACGCTATTCTCTACATATGGTGATCTTTTGGTGGTGGGTGGTTGGCCTGGTGCCTCCGCCCTTTCCCCAAAGCTTGGCTGGCTCTGAGGCTCTGAGAGGAGCGATGTCTCCTCCTCGTGCTGCTGCAGGGCAAGACTCAAATGAAGTGCTAGTTCTTTCACTTGCCCACCCTCCCACCACCACACACAAACACAGGCAGGCTGGGCAGCAAGACAAGGAGGAGGATCAAGAGGCATCAACGCTCCAGCTGCTGTCCAATCAGCCCTCCCTCCACTCCTGCCCCGGCTCTGCCTCGCTCTGCTACGTGTGTATCTTGCCCTGCGACTCACCCACTGCAACCCACCCCTACACTCCCCCTACACAGGACGTCAACAATGCTGTTGCAAAGAGGAGTGATTCTGAGCTGCCTGCTCGCGTCGGCGGTGGCGTTTGCGCCGTCCATGCGAGCTCCTCGTGCGGTAAGTTGCGCTTGGAGGGAGGGAGAGGGGAAGGGAGGGAGGGGTACAGGATGGGTTGGTTGCTGCTGCGGAGGATTGCTGCTGGTGCCGCTGCTGGTGGAAGATGAGGCGTGGCTAGCTTGCTGTGTGGAAGGGAGGAAGAGCAGGCGGGCCATGCGTGCGGGTTGGCTTGGCTAGGCGGAAGCAGCGGACGCTGTCGCGCATGGGAAATGGGGTTAATTCTCGCCTTCCCGCCACGGATGCGTATGCGGAGCCAGCCCACACCATCCTATTCATTGATGCTTGCCGCTGGATTCAAGACGAAGCAGGGAGGGATGGAGAGAAGGAGACGGGCGCGCGCTGCTGGAAGAGTGTTATTATCGGTCGGCGGGGACTGAGCTCTCCAACTCACACACGCTTTCATCTCCCGTCAACGCAGCAGCACACCAGCGTGTTATATATAAAATGAAAAGCTTGCCTCATTCTTGTATTGACCTATTTTCTCTTTCTACATCCCCTCCCTATAATCACAGGCGGCAGCAGCACAAAAAAGGGCAGTCAGCACGCGCGTGTACGCCGCGGGGCCGGACGTGCCGGGGGGGTTGGTGCCCGAGGATGACGAGGAGATCACGGAGGGCTTCACGGAGATTGATGGCATTGTGTTCGAGGGGGATTTTGAGGATGACTCGGTGAAGCCGTCGTTGACCTCTTTGCTAGAGGATGTGAGTGATGATGGGGGCGATGGCTTTAAGCTTGATTCTGACGATAGCTTCTTTTCAATTCCTGACTATGTGCCTTCGGAGTTACCCGATTTGGCGGCTTTGGGGAGCGGACTGGAGAGCAAGAGGGATATGATGAATGAATTTGTGGATGGGGGGGACTTCGATCCTAATGACGAGAAGATGTACCGGCTACTGGGGCTTGATGCCTTGGACGAGAAGAAGACGCGTGTGAACCCCGATGACTTCACCCTGCCCGGTGGCTTCCTCCTCGAGCAGGCCCAGCTGGAGATTCAACGCAAGTACCAGAAGCATGACAAGGACGTCGGGTCCTCCGCCGTTCAAATCGCCCAGCTCACCAACACGGTCAACTACTTAACGAAGCACGTACAGACCAACCCCCGCGACTACTCCGCCCGTCGAGGCCTGCTGCAAGCGGTCAACCTCCGTCGCAAGCTCCTCAACTACGTCTCCAAGAAGAACAAGACCGGCGCCATCAAGCTGGCCGCGGAGCTCGGGATTCGTTTCCGTGTTCCGGAGGCGGCGCGATCGAAGTTTGAGAAGTACCGTTTCTTTACTAACACGAAGAGTAAGAAGGCGAAGAACATGCAGGCTGTCGCGGATGCCAAGGCTGCCCAAGCCGCGGCTAAGGAGGCGGTCAGTGCATGAGCTTTTGAGCAAGTGAAACAATAAAAGGAGAGGAGGGAGGGGGGAAAAGGGGGGGGTTGGGGGGTATGGAACTGCCGTCGACGGCGACCCTTCTGCAGAAGAGCAGCAGCAGCAGCAGCTGGTGCGGCAGCAAAAGCGTTGTGAGAGTGCATCAACCTCTCACACGCACCAAACAAAACACACACATATCAATCAAGGAAAGGTCGTCGAAGAAAAGAAGAAACAAACGAAAGACAAAAAGGAATTCAAAGAGCTCACCCCAAATTCCTTGTTTTCAATTTTCATTTGATTCCTCTATATTTTGTTGGAAGTCACCAACGCAGAAGACGGACGGGGAGCGTGGGTGTGGTGGTGAAAGCAGTATTTCTTTCCCTTACTGTGTGGCAGCAACTGGAAATGGAAATGGTGGAGGAGGAGGAGGAGCAAAAGGAAGAGGAGGAGGAGGAGGAGGAGGAGGAGTAAGAGGAGCAGGAGGAGGACCTGGAGGAATCCGAGTTGTATCCTTCTTCTTCTTCTTCGCCTCCGCTCGCCACCGCCACAACGGAAAAGCAATCACAACAACTGCTGCACCGGCTGTTGGTGCGGACGCTGATGTCGACGGTTCCTGAAATGCTCTCGTCCTTCTCCTCCTGCTCCTCTTCGTGCGTGCTCACCTCCTCCCTCCTCTCCTCCGCGTGTTGGCGCTCGGGGACAAAAGGAGAAAAGCACGATTCGCGCGACGAAAAGCAGTGGGAAGATTGGGAGGGTAGAGGAGAAGGCGCTGGCACGGGCCATTCTAAAGGTAAGGAGGCTAGCGAGAGGTCCGTTGGCGCTGCCACTGAGAAGGAATGCACATCGTCGTTGTCGTCGTCCATCTCGTCGGAGCTAGGGCGCTGTAGTGGCAGCTCCAAAGACGAACAAGAGGAGAAAAAGGGAGAAGCACGCTGCTGCAGAGCCCCTCGATGCTGGAACCACACCGAGCTTGCAACCGAAGCCACACTACTCTCCTCACTCTCGCACATCTCATCGCTGCCTTGGGTTAGTAAAGACACGGATGGCGAGGTACAAGCATCCTGGGTGGTGGCGGCGCACGTTACCACCTTTGGCAAGGGTGAAGAGATGCTTGGCCAACGCACCTTCTCCTCTTCCTGACTTGTACGACAGCCACCAGTAAAGTCCCCTACCAGAATCTCCACCATCCGCCCTTCCGCGCCTCCATCAAGGACCAATTCGGTGCCGCCTGCATTGCGTACTGTGAACCTGGGCCCGCCGCCTTTGCTGCTCCTACTCTTGTTGTAGTTCTGGTTGCTGCTGCTGCTGCTGTTGGTGCGGCACTTTATGACTCTTTCCTTAAGGAGTGATGGTGGGGCGAGCGTGGCAGTGGAAATGACTCTGTACGAGGGCGCTGTGCCTGTGTCGTTCAATGTCAAGGGTGGTGCCGGCGCGGCCGCGGGATGAGGGAAGTGCTTCTGACTGCGCAACTCCTGCTGGATTTCTTGCAGACTGAGGGAGATGCGCGCCATTGCATTCTCTAGATGGCCCACGTCTTGAGGCACTGCTGCACACGGCGGCTTAGACACAGGTAGATGGGAAACCGAGGGGGAGGCAGGCCGACGACGCTTCCGATCCCCGCCTCTATCTTCGTCCCCACTGGCGCTGCGTCTGATAGGTGCAACTAAACGAGGCTTTTTCGGTGGAGGCATGCACTGCAGTGCCGCTCTTAGCTCGGCAGGCAGCGCGAATCGCTGCTGGACCTTGACGTGGACGCGGGTCGCTTGGTGCTGTCGGGGCCGTGTCGGGGTTGGAGGAGGAGGAGGAGGAGCAGCAGTAGGAGCAGGGTTTGGAGGAGGGTTTTGGCTTTGTTGGGAGATGGGAGGACGGAGCGACGACGGATAGTATGGGATTGGGATCGACGTCGCTGGTGGGGGGCTTGGTGGTGGTGCTGCCGGTCGTGAGCGCTGGCCTTGAGGGAGACGGGTGGAGCCTGGCCGCATCGAAAAAAGAGGAAGAGAGCTCGTCGGGTTGTCAAGCTTTCACTTCCTGGCCGAGACGCGACCTGTTTGTTTTGTTTTGCGGTGGGAAGGGTAAGTAAATGATGGCCTGAAGAACGAAGAAAAAGTGGGTGTACGTGCCCCAAAAGTGACGCGCTTGTGGAAAAGCAAAGGGTTAAGTTAACTACAAAGCCAACAAGTCTCCGAACGCGCTTTGACGATGATGGATAAGGCTAGCTGCCCGTGCTGAAAGCAAAAGCGCGAGGTCTCACACTGGGCAAGACGTGAAATGCTTGCTTTTCTGCCTCGTCTTTTGGCTGGGGGAGACAAGCAATGGTAGGGGAAGGAAACCCCACATTTTGCCGCTTTCATTTTGTTGTCGTTGTCATTTCTTCATTTGTGTTTTTTTAGAAATCTAATGGTTATGACCCACTAACTCCCTGCCGACGCGGCGGCAGCAGTTGGCCGCCGGTAGCCGTCATAGGTCAAGACTCCGTCAAGGAAATGAACGACGCCGTTGCTCGCATGCAAGTCAGGATGGACAAGCGAAGCCGTGAAGGCGCCATGGACCGTGCTGAGGAAGGTGCGAGACTTGGAGACCACTTGAGTAGATAGAGGTTGGCCTTGAAGGGAGAAAACGTCGGGCGGGCCCAGGCAAAAATCCTCAGAGTTGCGTAGGCACGTGGTGACGTTGGCAAAGGCCGGGGTAAAGAGACGCCGACCACTAACAAGGTGAAACGCCAAGAGCTGCGGGGCTTGCATTGCATCCGCCCAAATCTCCTCTTTCAGGTACAAACCCTCCAGTACTGAGGTCCGGGGCGCAAACACCGTCCAAGGCCCTCCCTCCCCCTCGCCCTCGAGTTGGGTGTGAAGCCCGGTTTGGGTGAGGAGGGAAGCGAATGCCCGTCCATCCTCTCGACCGCGAAGGAGGGCCATGATGCTTTGTTGTGGTGGTTGTAGGAAGGAATCGATGGCGTAGACTAGTCCGTTTATAGCTCGATGGACGGGGATGCGCATCTCGGCTTGGTTGACGAAGAGGCCGCTTTGGGAGGGGGCGTAGGGGTGGGAGGTGGTGGCGTTGAGGAAGGAGAGGTAGAGGGGGAGGCCTAGGAGAGAGTCTACCACCAGCGCTGTCGTCGTCGTCGTTGCTGCTGCTGGCTCGTCCTTGTTGTTGTTTATGTTCATAACGTCCTCGGGCCGCACTAGGGTTGCGCCCACGTGGTATTGCAGTTCCGTCGGTGTCAAGGTGAAGCCTCCCTCCTGCTCCTCCTGCCCCGCAGCAACAGCAGCAGCAGTAGCAACAGCAGCAGCATCCGTCGCCTCAAACACACTGTCCAACGGCCCAAACAGAGTAAAAGGACCCGGGCCTGCCAAAACCTGCGCCAAGCTTTCTCTTCCTTCTCCTCCTTCTTCTTTTTCCAGGGCTGCCACGGCGCGTTGTAACCCTCCCGAGGCATAAGCTATCTGGAGCAGGTCGGGAACGAGGACTCCACCCAGCTTGTGCAGCACGCCATTGCTCGCAGGTAAGTCATCTTCCAAAACCACAATTCGATTTATTTGCAGAGCTACTGCTGCTGCTGCTGCTGTAGCATTGACGAGGACGAGTGCTTCTCCATCGAAGGCAAGGGTGGGTAAGGGCTGGGAGGGGCCTAACCAACGTGAGTACCATAAGGAGGGTGTGATATGATAACGCAGCATTTGGTCGACTGCTTCAGAGGAGGCCAAGAGCCAGGGTCTTGTTGATTGTAAGGCTGCGAGGGCGTCGTTGGTGGGTGCCCAGAGAGTGAACAGCTCTTCCTCCTCCTCACTACTGCTGCTGCTGCTGGTGGTGGTGGTGGTGGTGGTGGTGCTGGCGCTGTTGGTACTGGTGGCATTCAACCGCGCAACCAAATCACTACTACCAGCGCTCTTCAGCAACAAAACAAGAAACGAGCTCAACTCCGGGTCTTGCTGCAGGGCTTCAAACAAGGTGCCGGCGGAGGGAGGGAGGGGCACACTATCTACGGCATGCACCATATTCACCACTCGATCAGCATTAATGCTATAAGTATTACTAGGCGTCGGCCGCGTCCCACACGCATGCCCCACCCCCTCCTCCTCCAGACACTGATACACCCTCGCATTATTCAAGAAGACAACAACATCATCCACCTTTCCCCCCAAGCTCCTACTCCCCTCCACCACCAACCTCTTAACCCACACCCCCCTCCCCTCCCTATCCTCCAACTTCGCCCCCTCTTCAAAATCATCCCTAAAAGGATCAACGTACGGGTCAGGCCTGAATAATAACAACCCATCCTTTGAATCTAACGCCCAATATCTACAAAGCGACGCGACGCGTGCCTCATCCTGCAGCAAGACCGGCAATCTCGGTAACCGCCCTTCGGCAAACGCAACAGCAAAAGCAGCATCTGTCGGCGCCAGGTAAGTAAAAGGGCCCCCAGTAGCCAGTTCTGGGGTAGTGCCTGATGTGATAGCTGCTTGGATGAGCTGAGATAGGATGGTGAAGTTCCCGGCGGCGGCGAGGGAGGGAGGGGCGGAGGCGAGGACGGAGGGGAGGGGCTCGGGGAGGGGGAGGACTCCGGAGAGACCGTGGGCGACGCCGTTGTACGCGGAAAGGTCGGGGAGGAAGACGGGAGTGCCACTGCTGCTGCTGCTGCTGCTGCTGCTGGTGTTGGTGTTGGTGTTGCCTTGGAGATGGAGGGTGCCGTTGAGACGGGAGAGGTCTAGGAGGATGCCTAGATCGTTGGGGAGGCGGAGGCCCGCGAAGGAGGAGAGGGCGGAATAGAAGGCTTGATAGATGTCACGGGCGCGTAGACTGGGGGTGGGGTAGAATTGTTGGGAGTAATACATGCCGGTGGTGGAGCGGGGGTAGTCGCTGCTGGGGCTGGTGTTGGAGAGGGTGTGGAAGAGGAGGAGGGTTTGGAGGGCTTGCGCGTCGGACTGCAGCCGGGCTAGGCGGTCGGGGGGGAGCTTGGTCCATGCCTCGTTGTTGGGGACGAAGAAAGTGTGATACCCTTTATGGGAAAAAATGTCAGGATTCGCTTGAAGGAGTGCTTGGAAATCGGGGAGTTGTGCTGAGATGAGTGCGACGGTGGTGCTGAAGTCGGGCTGGGCTTGAAGGACGTCCCACAGACTACCGTTCCCGGGGGGAGGGGTCAGAGGGCTAGCCAAGGGTACTAAGTAATGGCTTCCACCCTGTGTGGTAGATATTGGTTCCCAGCTCAAAGCTTGTGCGTTGTTCACGTAGAGGATGGGGGGGAAGGTTGGGGAGGTGGCGGCGTCTTTGCTAATGCTGTAGACATAGAGCGCGGCAGCCGCGGCGGGTACATCGGGCTTAAGCGGCAAGGCAAAGGGTTGGTTCAGGTACGGCAAGGGCGTCGTTTGGCTGGACACAAGGTAGCTGACCACAGCCGTGGCTGCGTCGCGGTTGCCGTTGGGGCATATAGTGGCGTCGGTGCCGGCAGCAGTGAAGGCGAGGTCGAGGGGGGCAAAGAGGGTATAGAGTTGGGAGCCTCCCGTGTCGTTGAGAAGGGCCAAAATGGCGGGGTCTGCCTGCCGCACGCAGTTGCTCAGGACGGAGAAGGAGGCGTTTTGGCTGATGGCCGCCCATAGGGATGTGGGCTGGGCGTAGGCGGGGTGCAGGAACAGCAGGAGGAGGAGGAGGAGGGGAAGGAGGACGAGGCGGCGCGGGAGGAGGACAGGCATGATTTTGATGAGGCGGCGGTGGCTGGGGGCAGGGCAGGAGAGGCTTGAGGACCTATCTGGCGCGATGCATGGTGGTGGTGCCCTTGCCTGCAGTGCTGTGTGTGCGTGGTATGGGTGTAGTGGGTTTTGTGTGGTGAGTCAATTGAACTCAAAAGGGCGAGCGAGGCGCGCTTGATGATGGGAGGTCAAACGAGCCAGCCCCTCATGACCACACCCTACACACGCCACACACAGCTCACAGCCCCGGCACATTAATCCATCACAACGACAGGCAATGGCCGCGGCATAATCTGGTCCTGCCGGTGGTCTTTGCGCAGACGGACAAGCAATGAGAGCCTCCTAACTCCAAGCCATACGCCCCGCCTCCGGCCGCCTTCCCCGCTATGTCCAAACCCTCCTCCAAGCGGCCGCCGGCAGCAGCAGCAGCAGCAGCAGCGGGGCAAGCGCAAGGAAGAGGAAGTGGTGGGGCTGTCCTCAGATACGGTGGCGGCATTGGCGTGCGGGGGGGGAGGGGGACCCGTGGTCGCGGCGGAAGGTGGAGCACAGGACGACCGCAGGCCCCACCACCATCGCTGCCTCCACCACCTGCCCCTCCGCATGCATACGCAGCGCCCTATGCATCGTATAACTCCTATCGAGGCGGCGGCGGAGGTCGTGGTTCCTGGACTGCCCGTGGGGGAGGGCGGCAGTCTGCCTCCTACCATCAAAGCCACCACCAACAGTACTACCCTCCTCCAGCCCCCCCTCCTCCCCGCCCGCACCGAAACATGTCCCTCGTCATCGTCAATCCTATCCCTGCCATGACTCTTCCTGTCGCGCCTCCTCTTCCCTTGACCACTGGGATAAGGTCCCACATCTTAGAGCCAGGACCGCCAGCAGTGTTGCCTCGAGAGGAGGAGAAGAAGAACGAGAAGAAGGAGACGACAGCAAAAGCGGGCGAGAGCAACAACGATGATGACGTCCAACTGGACAGGGAGGTCCTTGAGTTGATGGGTGGGTGGGTGGATGGGCGGGTGATTTCAATACTATATCATGCAAACAAGCTATTTCTCTGCCTCAGAATCCTTTCTTCCCTTTCCCCCCCTCCTCTCTCTCAAATTCACTTGACAGCAACTTACAGGCAAGCCTTGGGTAGTATGGTCAGGGGTCAGTTCATCCACCCTCATCCTTTCCCGCAACACCCTAACGGCCCTTCTTCTACCTCCACGCGGAAGCGCTCCCTGGAAAAGGAAGAAGCAGCTCGAGGCGGCGGCGCCGCCGAGAAGGACGGAGGGCAGGAGGAGAAGAAGAGGAAGACATAGAATCTCACTCTTTTTCTGAACCAGCAGCACCGACAGTAGCAGCGGAAAAGAACAAAGTATAAAAACAATAGTGGGTATGACTAGGCAAAGCTGGCGAAAAATAAAGAAACAATCTCACTTATAAAAAAGCCCGCGCGCGAAGCCAAACATGAGAAGCAAGCAAGTACGCATCACTACGTTCTCATTGATTTCATTCATAAGTCCTTTATCTATTCCTTTGCATTTCATTTTACTTTGATGTCCCTCCTCTCCCCTTAATGGAATCTCTCCCTACAAGCCCTCTCTGCCCCCATCTCCTCATACTCCGCCTTACTCAACCACAGCTGCTGAAACGAACCAAGCGACGCCAAAATCGACCCCCCAATCCACGCACTAAACCGCCTCTCCAACGGCGTGGCCGTCACCACCTTGACCTTATACGCCACCGGCACCTTCTCTGTCAATTCAAACTGCAACCGTTCTGCTGCCCCTCGGAAACAACTACCCGCCCCCGTCAAAATTACGTTCCCCAACAATTCCTTCCTCACGTCCACATCCGCCTTTTCCACCGCTGCGTACACCAAGCCCGGCAGATCTTGTGGTGCTGGTGGTGACGACGAGGAAGAGGAGGAGGAAGCACTGTCGTTCTCTGGTAGCATGAGCAACTCGGGGAGTCGGCGAAGGGTCTTGTCTATCTTGACCTTGGTGCCGTCCGGGAGCTCATAGACCCCTTCCTCTGGGTCATTATCCTCCACATCAAACATAGCCCCATCATCACTTTCCGCCCCCGGGACCAAACAACAGCTCTCCTTCATATCACGCAACACTCGTTGCTCCTGAAACTGCCTATAATGCGGAGGCATCATCTCCGCCACCACCCCCTGCTGCTGCCCAAACGGCCGCACAGTCGCCTTCTTCGACGCCAGCCACTCCCCCACTTTCCCATCCAACCAATCCCCCCCCCGCTCACTCCGTCCCACAAGCTGATTCAGCACGTATCCGTCCAACAAAGGCACGGCGCTCGTCGAACCCGCGCCGCAATCACACACAATCCCACTAGCCCGGCCCGTACTAAAAGCACTCAACATGGCCGAGCGCGCCAAATACAAAGCCCCCGTCTCAAACCTTTCGAACGCCAGCTCCATTACTTTCTGACTCTCCACCCGCGTGGCCCATGATGGCAAGGCATACATAAAAGGCACGCCCTTGGCCCCGTCCGGCACGGCTAGATGTCCAAACGCATGCGCCCAAACCCTTTCCACTGCCTCCCAATCCCGCACATGCCCGTTCTCCATAGGAAATGACAGCTCCAAATCCGTCCGCCGTAGACCAATATTCGCCTCGCCTAGTACAGCCCCGCCATTGCTGCTGCTTGACTCCCCAGCAGCGGCAGCATCGTCCACATCCATGCTGCTGCTGCCGCCCGCAGCCTTCTTCTTCCCGCCGCCCCCAGCCGCATCCACCACATGTCCTACGGCCGAGGGAAAGACCGCATTGGGCAAGTCCTCGCCGGCGTACCCGAAGCGACTGCTGGCCGTGCCCAGGTCGCCCACCACGGAGAAGACCTCGTCCCCGCAATACATGTTATGATGCTTGGGGGAGAAGGGGAGGGGGAGGGGGGAGGTCGGCCTGCTATTCGTGCTGTGGTCGTGTACCTGTGTGGTATTTTGGGGGGAGAGGAGCGGACAAGATGAAGGGATTGTCAGTGTCATAGACTTTACAGCGCGGGTTGTACTGTATGGTCAATGCATGCACAAGTGGTTGTGCTTTGGACAACACACAAGGCCAACCCCCAAGCTTTCTGCTTCATCAGTTCGCGCCCTCCGCTCGCCCATTTTTCAGGTCTGCATTTTGAAGCTCATTGCCCTCCTTGTCTTACCCCTCCTAGCACGCGCACTACCGTCCCAATCTCACCCCCACCATGCTTTGTACAACCCCCAGAGAACCGGCAATCAAGGTTCCAGCAGGCGCTTCTCCTTAACTCAGCGCGCTTTCATCAACCTCAGGCTAGTTAGCCAAGTCAAGGCGTCATCTCGTCGCCCCCATCATCATGCCCTCCTCCTCCTCCGCCACGGTGCCCTACAAGCGGCCGGCGTCCCCTGCCTTTTCTGTGTCGTCGTGCGTCGAGGCCAGTGATTTGCCTCCCAGCGTCTTTTGCAGCGGCCACCCGGTAGGTTTCCCTT
>Ga0105054_10010341_pt1 | contig 11886 bp, 14 predicted proteins | sample BON02_FD_78091 | JGI IMG/M metagenome (GOLD analysis project Ga0105054, IMG submission 78091) | Freshwater microbial communities from Lake Bonney liftoff mats and glacier meltwater in Antarctica - BON-02 (megahit assembly) | ecosystem: Environmental > Aquatic > Freshwater > Ice > Glacier... | reverse complement strand
TATTGCTTGTTTATGTAATACCGGGTTTTCGGGTCCTAGTGGGGGGACGTGCACTGGATGTACTGTTGGAAAATACAAGTCTATAACTGGGACTTCTGTCTGCACAAACTGGAAGGGGAACATAGTGTGAATTTTACTGCTTGTTTATGTAATAGTGGATACACCGGACAAAACGGGGCAATTTGCAGCGAGTGTGCGGCTGGCAAGTACAAACTGACGGCTCAATTGTGCACAGAGTGTCCAGTCGGTAAATACTCTTCCCTAGTGGCTCTGAACACGATATCAGGCTGTACATCAAACAATGGGAAATATGCAGACGTTGCGGGACTATCGCAATGCAAACAATGCGAACCAGGAAAATATGCAGACGTTGCGGGACTATAGCAATGTAAACAATGCGAACCAGGAAAATATGCAGATGTTGCGGGACTATAGCAATGCAAACAATGCGAACCAGGAAAATATGCAGATGTTGCGGGACTATTGCAATGCAAACAATGCGAACCAGGAAAATATGCAGATGTTGCGGGACTATCACAATGCAAACAATGCGAACCAGGAAAATATCAGGAATCAACAAATCAAACGAGATGTCTGTCATGCCCTACGAACCAAGCATCTGGAAATGGGGTTTCAAGTTGTGTGTTGTGCGACAGTGGAAAATATTGGGTTACTGAAACAAGTTCGTGTACAGTATGTGCTGTGCCCAAGTACAAGACACAAGTTGGATCCGCAATGTGCCAGTCGTGTCAAGTGGACAGTGTCTTCATTACAGCTGATAAAGTATGTACACAACTCACAGGTTGTATGCCAGGGTATTATTACGAGAAATTGTATTGCGTGCGCTGCCCGCACAATCACACAACACCAAACAATTCAGCAATCAATTATCAAGAGTCTTGTACATGCATGCCTGGATTTGAAAGGGCATCAGATACCAAGTGTACACCATGTCTTGTAGGATTGTATTCATCACATATTGGTATGTCGTGTGTTCAGGCTCCACGAGGGACGTTTGTCCAATTTCCTGGCTCCACCTTGTATCAAAATTGCCCCAAAAATTGGATTTCATTTGCTACAGCATGTACATCATGCACACCATGTCCTTTTGGTACTTATTCGACTTCTCGAAATACAATGTGCTTGCCAGGTCGTGAAGATCAATTCATCTTATACTTTTAAAATCATTATTTTTTGTGTTGACATTCAGTCAACTGGTCTCATAAATGGGGGTTTGATTATTGAACAAATCTCCAGCGTCTCGTGGGATGAATTGAAAGAGAATATCAATGCATATTATCCGAATTTTGTTAGCAAGAATTACAATTTTGCTACAGAAACCTGTGCCAAAGCTTATCTACATTCGACACAAACGACATGCGGTTCAAATATGTTTATGATGCGGACACACAATTACATCTGGGAATGTATAAGCTGTCTGGTTGGCATGTACAAACCTACTTTAACGCTGTTATACACTGATTGCAAGCCATGTTCTGGTAATCTCTGTCCGGAACTGCCAGAACCCTGTGGCAAGACCAATAAAATATATACCCTACATTCGAATCCGTTGTATACAAACTATTTCAGATACTATTACGACTGATGATCTCAACTCTTCAAGTGAAGTGAAGATTGCTTTTATTATTGCTCGTAAAGAAATAATGGTCATTTTTGTTTGGAACTCTCAAGGTGCAGTCTTTTATGCTCACCAAAGTGAGAAACTGTGATTTGCTATAAGATCTGAAGCCAACACATATCATGTTTTTTTTTTTTGCATTTGTATATAATCTACTTCAAAATAAGCCTTGCGATGGTTTACACTATATATGCAAGTTTGTATGGAATAAATAACCCAACAGTGAGATTCAATGTAGCTTCTTCGGAAAAATGCCCATACAAATGAGCATGGCGAATGTGGTTGTATACATGGCTGCACAGTAGATTCTATATGCACTCTTGAACACCACCCTGAATTCAAAGAAAAAGTCAAACAAGCTTTCTATGGTATTATTGGCCCAGAAAGACACGTGTGTAAAGTACACGATGCGATGAAGGCCATAGATTGTACGGATGGAGTTTACACGCTTATTGTAGACGCCATGTGTGATTATGATTCGATTATCAAAGAAATCAATTTGTTTAATGAAGTCAAAGCTGTCGACCCAACCAGGGTCTTTACTCCGTTCTTGCTAGATTATACGGGAATCAGTTGGAACTTTGCCGACTTTCAAGCCCTACAACAAATCAGTCGAAATGTAAAAACACATCAGAAAGAGGTAGCAGATTGTAGAAGTAACGTACTACATGAAGGAGACGAGCTGGTCAAGTTGATTGAAGAGAATCAAGAGGGGCTGTTTTTCTTGTATGTCACTGATGCTGGGAAACCTCTTTATGAATATGGGGAAGAGGAAGATCTCACGACAACAGTTGAAGATATCATCAGTGCCACAACGAACTGGCAGCAGATTACCAAATACTTGCTAGAAACAAGATTGGACATTACGATATGCATGGAAATAACATCTTGTACAAAATGAGAAATGGTAAGCTATGTCTAAGCATCATTGACTTTGGGGTTGGAATTGCTGTAGAGCACGGTGTCCGACGAAACGTGCTGCACCATTTGTTCTCAGGTGTTCATTTTGACGATATCGAAAATACTATGTGGAATGTTCGAAAATGCGATCCTGTACAGTACAACATGTTCGTCGTGTGTTTTGGGATGCTGCATCGGTGTCTCCAACAATATAATCCACCAACGTTTCAGGATGTTAAAGCTATCTTAAATGACATGCACTATGTGGCATTTTCAGGCGACAAACTCACAGCTCAGACACAGGACATGAAAAATTTCCAGATTTTTGAAGATAGAATTATTGAGGCGTATGAGGTTTTCTACAACCAAGCAGATCTGCAGGAAATCTGGAAACGCGTCTGCACGAAAGCTTGTGAAGCAATCGAGCGATTTGTAAACAAAACCATAGATGGTATAGCCCAGCTTTTGCATCGTGTATTGGCAATTGATACTCGTAAGTGCTTGCCGATAGCACGAAAGTACAGACCAGATAACGATTACACGTATGCTTCCAAACTGACAACTGCCTTTACATTAATTTTCGATGATTTTTCAATGGCTTATTATGATATGGAAAGTGTAGCGGTTGACCAAGTATTTCTGAGGAAGAAATTCGACGAGTTCTCAATTGCGTTTATGTGTGTTGCACTGCTCAATGACGTCTGTGTGGAGGAAAGAAGTCACCAAGACCAAATCTGATTGGGGATTCAAATAACCCACTTCCAGAAAGCATTTGCGTCTCCATATTTTTCTTGCACAATGACCAGAACAGTGTAATTCTCAATACCCCATCCAGTTCAGACCCTCCCTCAAAAAGAAAGTATTAGGTGTCTGGTCCAGACACTCTGTTGTGTCTCGTCTCAAGAGACGACAACCCTCCCCCCCACCTGACAATCTGACTCACCGCAAGCCTTATGCTGTGTCAGCTATCAAGTGAAAGAGTTTATTCTCATCCAATTTTTAGAACTATAAATTTGAATCGTATTCTCATCAAAATAAAATATATCAAAAAATAGATTGTTAAAAAAACACAAGTATATTCTATTAATAGATCACTGGACGAATCCAGCATTTAAGCGTTTCTGTTGTTTCAAATACACACATCCTGATGACATCAATATCCTCTGCTACGCTTGACGTAGAAACGCACATTGACAACAACCACGCTGTCTACGTGTACTCTGTGACTGCGAAAGTGGATCTGATTGGACAGTGCAGCACCATGCGTACCCATGTGTCGGAGCACAGCACGTCAGTTGCAAGCATATCTACCTAAGAGGGTCCTAAAGGATTTTCGGCGATTCATCCGTCACCATAGCTCAGTGGCGGAGAGCGCGGCACTTAAGAAATTTAGTAATCCGTAAGGTCCACGGTTCGATTCCGGCCGAAAACACGTCAACTCAGATTCACATGGATTTGAGCACATAGAACCTCAACCAAGGGTTCTAAACTACTGTTTCCAGTAATAAAAGCAATTTAAATCAAACCTGGATCTGCAGAAACAGCATGAGAACGGACGCTTCAGTATGCACATTGCGTCCAACACCTGCAGTCCCCACCTGGTGATGATTGGTAGGAAGACTCCTGGCCATAAACACCAAGCTATTTCGCAAATCTTTGGCTTGAAGGGCGCGCTGTCTTGGCATTTTTGCTCGAATTTGGGCACGAGTGTTACTGCCGACACTCAGTGAGAATTCTGGGCCCCGACATGCATAGGCGAACCCAACCAGAAGGTTTTGTCTATTTCGTTTCGCAGGTGTGAGGATAACAAGGAGGAGCTCGTGGGAGAGAGCTTCGTACTTGACGACCAAGATGAGGATGAAATCGAAGAATTCGAAGAAGAAGACCATTCCACCCAAGGCAAACCTGCCCGCAATGCAGCTGACGAGGATTGTACCGCGCCTCATCAGAAGAAAGCAAAAAACTAGTCAATGCAACAATTGAGTGTGTGTTTGAGTTGTATTTTTCAGGAAAAAGACTGGATGAGGTGGATCAAAGGTGATTTTTTGATGGCGGATTTTTAATAAATATTGATGCATAATAGACTGATTTTGAAAGCACAGTTGACTAAATCATAAGCAACTAGACAGTGGCCACCACTGGTGTTGTTCAAGCATCATTCGGCCAGGAATTACATATTCTCGTGCATGTGTCTGGAGTGCACAACTGCTTACATGAGTGCCAGAGTCATTAGTTAGTATGACAAAATAAGTTTCAAGAGAGGTTTATTTAGGTCATGCCTGTTTTTGTTTTACAATTTGTTGTATGGCACTGTGTATCAGGTGATTGAAACATAAGTTGTGTTTCAAAATTGGTGCAATGATGACAATATCATCATTGAAGATATCTCGGACGCCTAGTTCATAAATGAGTTGCGAGATTTATTAAAAATTTCGAAAACGTAGCATCTGATTTTGTTTTATTCAAGCCGACTGCAGTTGTTCTGCAAATACATTCGAGAGTGCGTTTTTTCTTTCAGAATGTGCTGCCATCCACTGATTGTGTGAGTTGGGTGCCATCAATTCTAAAGTAGCCAGGTTACGTAGCCTTTCTTCGTGATATTCAGCAGACATGCCATTGTGTTGCGCGTTTGCACTTTGTTCGATGTTTGTGAAACTGAGCAATCCCATTGTCAACAGATTCAAGCCACCATGTTGTTGAAAGTACGCCATGTTTTCATTGTAGTCTGTTGAGTTGATTGTGAATCAGTTGGGGATGCACATTTTCGACAGCACGACAAATGCAAGCTCTGAGATGTTGTGCAAAGGAACGTCGTTTTCCGTCGTTTTGTAACAATGGATGTGAGCCACATAATAGACATCTTTTCTGTCTTTGCCTGCGAATTCAAACTCAAACGGGCTGTTTTTCATGGATGCTTCTTCGAGAGTGTTGAGTATAACAGTAATGGCGCCTGCTTTGGAGAGTTCAGCCACAATCACATCATTGTCTGTTTTCATCATGAATGTATATATCAAAGAGTAATATGCGAATTGAGAAGGAGTTTACACGCACGGATCATGTGCATCCAGAACCCGATTTCTCATGAGCGTGGCTTTGTGATTATTATTTGGCGCACGACAAATGGTACAACACCGCATTCAATCAAGGCCATCCTCATATTATGTTTGTGTTGAGCGCAGTCTGTAAGAATGCCAGAGCTCTGATCTGCTTTCACCCATGTTTGGGGAGTTGTTGTTGTGTAATAGTACGCAGCCATTGCATGACTTGATGCACTACAGGTCTCAGGTCAACGTTTTGATACACCATACTGTTCTGTGTGCACTCATCCATGTACCTCTGCGCATTCACCAAATCTTTCTCTGGAGCCTCATCTGAGGCTTCTGTGTATTCTTCCCCAACGTCGTCAACCGTGTCTGTGATCCTCAAATAAGGCTCAAAAAACACATCACTGTCAGCTGGATCCTCTGTAAGCTCCAGACCAGTCTCGTCGCGGACAAGATTGTCGTACCACTCGTTATTGTAACTGCCATCGAGGGACGGAGTCTCTACATTCTTGAATCCATAAACAATACCTCCCATTATTTTCAAATGCCAAACGCATTCTTTGTCAATATGATCCATCATCAGGAACCAGTCGAGAAGAAATTCAATGCTTGCTGCCACAAGTGCGTGGTTTTCGGTATGCTTTCGCATTGTCTCTTCAACCAGATCAAACACTCCAGCTTTAATCATGTTTGCTATCCCGGAAACCTGATTAGCAACCGTCCATACATGCAATCGAGGCAAAATCAATGGCACAAAACTTGTAGGTGAATCTGCTGAAGTACTATAATGATGATCACGACTAGACAGCGCACTGAGGGTCGCCATCACCACATCCGGATTAATCATATATTCTTTCCACTTTTCAAGAATATGCACCCATTTTTCCTGTCTTAATAAGTTGGCGATGTTCAATGTGGGAGAATCATCAGTCTGCTTGGATAAGTATGCTTTGCTGGATTTTACATTTTCTTTCATCCTCTCTACAGTTGTCCTATTTTCTGGGAGTTGCTCTATTCTCTTCATACTACACAACATAGTATTGAGCTGCTTCATGGTGTCTTGTTTTATGATAAGATGTTCCCTCAGTTCCAAACATGCGAATACTTGTTCTGCCGCAGAGCTCATATTGAATTCTGAATTTTTCGAGATATCTGAAGCATACCTTATATATGTTTTTTTCTTAAAAACAGATTTTTTTAATTCCTCATAAAAAAAAGGTGTTTGTCTTTTTTTTTCAATAATGTTGGATGCACCCGACACACATGGCTGTGAGCACAAGCTGAGAATGCAAAGTGCTGAGATATTCAGACGTTTGCGCTGGTGCCTCGATCGTGGTGAGTCCTTCTGGCCAGCAAATGACAATGTGCACCGTGCACCCGGAGACGACTCAAACTTTTACTTCGGGGTCCCACCTTGGCTTGAAGACCAATCCCCCAACCCACTTGGCATTCCTTGATAAACTTATTTGGTCGTACTGACCAAAGACTCTGACCCTTATGTAAGCATTTGTGCACTCCAGACACATACACGAAAATATAGAATTTCTTGTTGGACAGGTAGTGGGCATAGTCTAGTCGTTTATGATTCAGTCAACCCGTTGGGGCGAGACTTTCAAAACCAGTCTGTTCTACACAGGTTATATGTTTGTTTGTGGGTCTAATAAAAATAGCCAGTAAAAATACATTGACTTTTATAACAGCTCAAGTTGATCGACATCCATCAAATGCAAGAAGAGCCAGCAAAAGAAGAATTTCAGATCAAAAAATCAGACACTGATTATGTGTTTATCATGGAATGATTTTGAAAGTAGAGATGACTAAATCAGAAGCGACCAGATTATGGCCAGCACATGTGCTTTATGTTCATATTTTTACACGAAAACTGCGTTTTTATGTGTATGTGTCTTGAGTGGACAAATGCTTACAGTGAGGGCCTGAGGTCTTTATTAGTATGGCCACATAAGTTTCAAAATAAGTTTATTGTAAACAAAACAACATGTATTCTAAATCTCATGATTCCTATCCCGCATTTGAAGAAGCCAAAGTTTTTTCGGCAATGAAAAAATGCATTTCTGCCTCAGGCAAGAGCGTGATGTTTCGAGAGCTTGAATGGCAGAGGCATCAGAAGACAAGCTTAGAAAATATTCCTGGGGAAATATTTTCAAATTTTGCCAAGACAAATTTTACTGTTCCTAAGACAATGTCTTCAGTGTGGAGAACGAATGGGCCAAAATGTCAAGATGCAAACTATGGATAGAAATTGATAATACGCATTATGTTTGACAAACACGATTGTTGTTGTGATCGTCTGAGTTGCACAAATACTACGAATAGACCGATTTTGAAAATCGCACCCCAATGGGTGTTTTTATGCATTAATCAACAATAAATTATATATTCTCGCATTTGTGTGTGGTTAGTATGACCAAATAAATTTCAAAATAGGTTTATTCATTCAAACGTTATATCGCAATTGTGTTTTCCGTTTTGAATTTTTTTGTTCTATGTGGAAATTGTGTCATACGCGTGATTTATGTACAAATTAATGTCTTCCTTGTCTTGCACAATCACATCCAAGTGCGAGCGAATGGACACTTTTGCGAGCATGCACTGGGCCTTGGAACACGCGAGAAGAGCATGAGCACATTGGAATATCAACAGTGCAAACGCGTGAGAAATTTGCATGCCGTTAGGCAAGCATGGCGAAAACACAATAATAGAATGCCCGTAATTGGCGATTGCCATACGAGGGAAAATGTATTGCCATGTTGTTTCATCATCGGGCATTACGTTAATTCTGATTGCTCCGTGGCGTGCAAAAAGCACAAGAGACATTCGGGCCCCGTGTGCTCCAAATATAATGTCAGCAAAAACATGTTTGAAGAAATTAATTTTGTGGGCAGGAGGGCGTGGTGCAGTAGTGGAAGACAATTATTATAACAAGCTCGAAAGGCTCAGTGTACAAGCAAGAAAGAGGAACACGATGCTGGCGGCTCCTGTGCATGTACATTTGCAACGCATCCGCGAAATACATGACATAGTGATCTGATCGCAATGTCAAGAAATACATGGGCTTTCTGGGGCTGACACGACGACATTGACAAAGAACCTCGCAGGACAAGAAAGAACAAGGAAAAAAACCAAAAAATGGCGTGCAAAAAACCCATTGGTACAAAACATGGTACCGGAAACCAAATTTTGATCCGCAAGTGTGCCACACACTTGAAATCAAATTGTGCGGTAGGATACACAGAAATACCCAATATTAAATATCGAGTTGATTAGTACCTGCGGTGGGTATACCACAGGCCTTATCCGGACCAAGTGTATCACGTTGTAAACAATTTTTAATCCCCGCGTCGCCAGCTGCTGAAGAAAGGTAACGTCAAGACAACGCTTGAGTAAGATGAGCAAACCAAGGGCGTTAGACACAAAAGGCACAGCAAAAGTGTGAAAATGGTTCAATATCATTTCCGATACCGTCAAGAAACTGTGTAAAAGTAAAAGTAATAGTGGAATCCTGCTGTGATAACGACAAAAATTGCAAACAGGGACTCAAATCTGAAATCCACTGATCATTGTCAAGGGAGCCTGCGGCAAAGACAGAAGAGAAATAAGTAAAAACACACACATAGGTTCAAAGATTGGGTTTCTGTGAATCAACAACAGTAAAATAGAATGACAATGGCACGTAGTTGAAACAAATTGGAGAAGAGATGGTTTAAGTGAGGGGATGGAGGCTAAGCAAAAAAGGAAAAGAACAAAAAAATTGTTACTCAGCCCAAAAGAAAATCAGCCCGGGCCGGATGGCCTATACGCCTCAGGCTGGTACGGGCGACTCCGTGAGCCGATTTCGCCGTTATCACTGATCAACTCTGATCAACTACAACAGCAATCTTTCCATGAGTGGCACTTTCTTGAAAAAATTGCTCCCTCCTCCAGATATTCTTGAATTACTGTCAACCCAACAAGAGGTCTACGATTTGAATTTCAGTGCACTTACTTGAGAATTTGGTCATTTCGATCCCCAACATCGATTTTTGTCTAAAAAATTGTACAATCATGGTTTGCTTCCATCCCATAGTCCAAGTTTCAAAAGTGACAAAGTGCATTTGTGCTTTCTGTCTTGATGAAGGGGGTCGCTGGCGATCATCCGTTTGAAATATTCATGTACATGAGTTCTCACTTATTTCTTTTCATGGATTTTCTTGTCAAGAAAACATTCCATATTCATGTTTTTTTGCTTGGCTTTATCATCGGTGGCCGACACACATGGGTCTGATTGTTGCCATCATGGCACGAGAAAAAAGAGTGGCCAAATACGTGCACGCATACACACGAAGAAACTCACGCAAAAAACAATAAACACAAACACTGGCAACAACGAAAGAACAAAAAACGAAAAACAAAAAAAGGATTACCAGGTGAAAAGAAGGGAAAGAAATACAAAGAAACAATGGGGGGGTGGAGGGATTAGAACCGGTTTCGCCGCTGAATCGGGCCAAATCAGGAAAAATAGGTCATTTTCAAAACTTCGAGGTTTGAACCTTTGTACCAGCCATATTTTGGTTTTTGGTTGTTTGCATGGTCAAGATGTGGACGGATCGTTAAAAAAAGTAGCAGAAAAGAATCATGGTACCAAGATTACTCAGTATTACGTACGGTGTCATCTTTATCGTGTCATCAGCAGCTGGCGTCATTTGTGCCCGAAACCACCCAAAATATTTGAACGCAAGCTGCATCTAGTTTTGTTGAAAGAACAATTAATCAAAATATAGACGTCCTGCTGTTTTTGTAATTTCCCATTCAACCTCGATCACTTTTGGTAGTTTTGAATATGTCTGTTCGTAGCCTGAGTCTCTGGCAAAGCCGGTTTTAGGGGGGTAGAGGAGCGAGGGTACTCAGGAGGGTAGGACCTTATAACAATAACGCTAGATTCGACATGAATGTTTTCATTTTTTTTATCACCTGCAAGAAACAAAGACAAGACAAACAACGCCACTCACTATTTGCAGCTAGATAAGAAGAGACAAGAGAGTTTTAAGCGCAACTATTAAAGTATTTCTCCAACAGTGATAATCAAAGTAAGCATCATCATCTCTGGTCACGCAGCGACACACGTTGAGTTCTAGAACAGAGTTTTCTAGTTTGGCCCAGAAATTATTTTATGATGACGTTTTTGTTGACGTCCTTTTTTGAGAGGTTCCATCGGCGGAAAGAAGGTCTTCGCGAGTTTGCCTAATAACACAATCACGTTTGTACCAAATGGTCGTTTGCAGTGTCTTTATTGTCTTGCCATTGCTCACCTATACATTCTCCTCGCCGAGCGATCAACCCCGTGCAGATTTGTTGGAGTTCTACACGTTTTCCTTTCCCGACGTAGGGGAAGAAGGGCGTCCGACAGTCGGTTTTCTTTTTTTCCGACCCAATCATGAACACTTCCTTGCTCCACTCTCAGTGATTTCCATCGACTAAGAGATTTCCATTTCCTTTCCGTACTTCACTGATCGACCGTGACTCAGTGATTTCCATTTCCTTCCTCCGCCCAGCGTGTTACAGTATGCTGCAATGTAATGCAGTGTGTTGCAGTGCGGTGCAGTGTGACACGGTGTGGTACGGTATGATGCAGAGTAGTGCAGATTAGTGCTATGTGGTGCATTGTATCGCGTGTGTTTCAGTGTGTTGCGGAGTGTTGCTGTGTGTTGCAGTGTGTTGCAGCGTTCTGCAGTGTTTCGCAGTGTTTTGCAGTGTCTTGCAGCGACTTCCTCCACCCCAAGATGATTCTCCGTCGGAGGGGAAAAATTGCTTTCATGCATCACACATATGTGTGATGCATGCCAGCGATTTTGTTGCAGTGTGTTGTAGTTTTTGGCAATATGTTGCAGTGACTCGGATGTCCACATCTTTTTGCGTAGATATATGTAATAAGTAAAAACACAAATCGTCTAGTTCCCGGATTTAAAAGGAGACCCCCCTCCTCCCTCCGCATTGTTTCAATAAATTCTTCCGCTCACCCATCGAGCGACCCCCCTCCCCCCTCCCCCTGCACTCACTTTCTTTCTGTTGTAAATCTGTATTTGTGTGGACGCGCCTATGTGTGTGTGGCGTGGTTGGTGCAGACGAAATATACACATTGAGTGTGTTGAAGTGTGTTGTTGCAGTGTGTTGCAGTGTATTGCGAACACAACAATCACATTCGCACTGTATGTGTGTACGTTTCAAGTGTGGCATTGAGTCACATTTGCTGAGTGGTGCGTGTGAGACATGTGTGAGAGATATGTGTTCATGCCCTTTATATGTGCC
>Ga0105054_10010339_pt1 | contig 11888 bp, 18 predicted proteins | sample BON02_FD_78091 | JGI IMG/M metagenome (GOLD analysis project Ga0105054, IMG submission 78091) | Freshwater microbial communities from Lake Bonney liftoff mats and glacier meltwater in Antarctica - BON-02 (megahit assembly) | ecosystem: Environmental > Aquatic > Freshwater > Ice > Glacier... | reverse complement strand
GCTTGAAACGCTGCGTACGCCGTCACACCACCCAGGGCCAGTAATATGCCTGCTTCTCGTGTCTTGAATTGTTTCGCCAAGCTACAAACCCAAGAGAGTCGAGGAGTCAAAGACAGAACCGGTTGCGACTGAACTTCAAAAATACCTTGCCTCATACGGGGTCGTTATCAAGCACATGTTTGGAACACAGAGCCACTACAAACACGAGTGTACTTTCGGAGGAACGAACCCAAGATCAATGGCGTCTCCCATCGTCACTCGCTCTGGCACCCGTGACCTCGCTATAACGCACGTCAACAATAAGAAGTTGCAGCTAACTTTCAACTGTTCATCTATTCTCAGGTCCCCCGGAAAAGAGAGATAGAAAAGTAAACTTTCTGAAGGAACACCTCTTGCATGTACGTGTTGTTCCTGAGGAAATCTGGTACCGAATTTCAAATTACATGTCTCTTATGTTTGAAAGAGGTCAAATTTCCGCCAGCGATGAGCACGACTTAAATCTCCACGAATCTCCCCACCGTAGAGGTGACGTGACTCGGGCTCTCTTTCGAAAGCAGGCACTTTTTCCAACAATTTTTTTGTGACAAGATGTCTTCTTTTGAAACAGAGAATCAAAGATGGATTGATGTTGCTTTTATTACTTCGTAATAAATAGTATGTTATCTTTCATGGAAGCTCTATGCTGACCTTGTCTGGAAAAAAGTCGCATGTGCAAAAAAGACGAGATGCATCCGGCTCAGTCTTTAACTCCGCATTCGCTGTCCGCCATGCTACAGCTCATGCCACCGGCACGCCCGTTGCCCCTACTGACAGCAAGTGTTGCAAGGTTTGCCCGCATCCAGGATGTAGGTTGCGCGCATGTGGGATTTGCCCCATACCGTGCGCTCCGTTTCCCAAAAATCCGTTGCGTGCATCTTTCAAAATGGGTTTGCTGGTTGTGCGCATCGGTGCCCAAAAAGAAGCTTGCGTGCATGCGTTTCACAAACGATCCTTGCGTGCATCCGTTTTCAGAGTCACTAAAAACCAACACTTGAATGCGGCGAACGTCCTACATTTTGGTTTTTAGTACCGGGAGTTTGCAGCAGTCGAATTGTTCTATTATCCATCCCTTGTCTATGAGAGGATATACAATTGACCGGATATATTTCAAGCAACCTGAACCTTAACGGTGTTGGTGGCCAGAGCCATCCTCTCACGTATCTAGTGTCCTTGGCAGCGCCCTGGCAAGGCGCACCCCGCTCCCCGCTCCCCACTGATTTTTTTTTTGAACGAAAAAAATATCTTGTTTTTAAATTTCCTGAGCAATCCTCCACTGATCTGATTTAAAACTAAACTTATTTTTGATTCTTCGCACACCGTGTATCAAGTCGTCTCCTCCGTCGGTGGTTCGCACGTCGTCTATTTGGTCGCTTTTTCGGTCAGCCGCACCTCACTGGCCTGCGTGTGTATCTGTCGGATGATTGCCCTTTTGTCCTCATAATTATGCTCATTTCTTGCGGTGAGCCTTAAACTCTTTAAGGGCTCAACGCACCGTTTGCAACGGTCCGGGACAGTTTTTGGGGTCCTACGTGAATGAGCAGATGCGCACCATCCGCTTAAAGGTATTTTTCTGAACGTTTGGCACAAAAGGACATGTCAGAAGAGAAGGGGCAAGCAAGAGACACAAAAGCGCATGTGGCGCTATACATGTACTAAACTCGACAAAGCTTACCCCGCTTCCGCGCCAGCTGTTATAGCCATCGACAAGCAAGCAAGGATAAAAAAATCTCCTCAAAATGTTCAATTAGGATCTAAAGCTTGAAACTAAACTTTCTCGTTCGTGTCAAGATCTCGTTCGTAAGCGCTCAGGATAAGGTCAGGCCAGTGGTACCCGGCGGCAGATCTTGTTCGTGGGCGCTTCATCACTCCTTCCCATACACAATAGAAGGATCTTCATGAGACAAATAATACTTGAATGGCAAACCGACAAAAAAATTAGATGTGTCAACATAGTCAGGGAACAAAACAGGGGGGGGAAATCATTAAAAAAACCCGCAGTGCTAACAAGTATTAGCCTCCCACGCAACGGAGTAGGCGAGCGGCGAAAGGAGCATGATCTGGCGGTGCCCGACAAACGCCGGGGACGGCAAGCTCTAGGGCGTCATCCACCATCTTGTGCGTGCGCAAAGGCCTTTGCGCACCTTTCAAGAGGGAACGCCGTTCAATAGGGAACGCCGCTTTGAATCTAGCGAGGACGAGTTACAGCATAAAGTACTGACGAATATCAATATGACGAGAGAACTTTCGGCGCACCGGATTATCGCTCATAGCAACGCACGCAAGGTTGTCTTCGTGGAAAAGAGTGGCTTTAGTTTAGGAAAATCCAAAATCAGTTAAGGTTTCACGCAGGTAGATTGCATCTTGGCCTGCTTGACTAGCTGCGATGTATTCACATTCGGAAGTGAAGAGTGACACGTTGTCTTGACGCCGACTAAACCAAGTGATGGGGCCAAGGTTTATCGCTCTTGGTCCAGTGATTAAATCGGGTATTCGCCACCCACGAAAGAAAGGAAAAAAAGCGATACAGATTCTAAAAGTTGATTTCCTTGTACCGGAACACTGCTGTGATGAAGAGAACAAAATGAGATTAAATGTATTGTTTATTATTCTGTTATTCACTTTCATCCTCTCCAGACCACCTTTTTAAACTTTAATATAGATATCAATGTGTGTACCTATATGTTTAATTTTCATATATTTATGTAAGTATTTATGTTTGAGATGTGTATATACATGTTTGTATGTATGTGTGTTTGTTCGAATTAGTCAACAAGATCGGCCACAAGATCATACAGCAAATCCTCCAGGAGCGCGTCGGCCACAGCAATGGTGATGACGTCTTCCTCCACGTCATACCGCACCCAATTCATTTCCATCTCCGCCTGCCACCAACAATACATGCACACGTGATGCAATAGTTCAAGACGTCAGAATACCAAGGTGTTTGTCTAACCAAAAGGTGTCAAGGTCAGAAAACCAAGGCCAAGGTGTCTAACAGTCTAACAAACATCACACCATGAGCACGTCATGAGCATTGCCACTCTACACATTGCATTCGCGGAGAAAAGCAGGTGCAACAAGCATGGCGGAACAGAGACCAAATCGAGATCAACAAGGGTCTGAAGAGCAGCCAAGTCGGATGCACCCGAGGGCGTGCCACCCGCCACTGCTCCACCGCCTCCTGCACTCTCACCACCTTGTGCCAGCCTGCGCACTTTGACGAGCACTTCTTCCCGCATTACCGCCGTCTGCATGCGTGGGTGCGCGTCAAAGGTCACGAATCACAACGCGTGTGCATACTCAAAGGCAGTGAGCAAGGAGTAAGGATATCAAGTGCAACATATGAGCATCCAACATATGAGCATATCCAACATATGAGCATATCCAACATATGAGCATATCCAACATATGAGCATATCCAACATATGAGCATATCCAACATATGAGCATCCAACATATGAGCATATCCAACATATGAGCATATCACGTCTTCAACATACCACCCATACCAACGCATCGTCAGGGGTTACCAGTCAGCATACCGCATACTCTCAACGGTCCTCTCTCCTCCCCCTCTACACACACCCAGACACACCGTGAAAAGGAAACATGCAAACACACAGGTGTGAATTCCACATGCCGGTGGAGGTAACACGATTGGCGTGCGTCAACGTCGGGCCAAAGGCCTGCGCCGGCGTGCGGGCGAGGATGAAGTGGATGGGTGGTAGATGGAGCGGGTATCCCGGTATCGCGACCTACCCCACAGATCGGCCCATCGTTGCCTATCCCACACATCGGCCTATCGCTCGCTACCCCACACATGAGCCTATCGCAGCCTATTTCACACATGGGCGTATTGCTGCCCATCCCACACACCGGCCTATCGCTCGCTACTCCACACCATCACACACGCCAAGCCAGAAAAAAAAACCTGAGGAGAAGTGAGAGGCGGAGCAAGCAGGGCACCATATGCTGAGCAGGACCCCTTGTAGCCTGACATGCCGCGGCGGGAGGCGGCGACGTGTCGTGCCACCTCGGCTTGCACCACATCATACACTAGCTTGTGGAATACCTACCACCCAATCATGCCCACTCACACGTCAATCATGCCCACTCACACGTGTCATGACAATCATGCGTAATGACACCTGTCAGACATGTCAAGAGCGGCCACACTGCCACATCGTTTGTCTGAACACATGTGCACACAGCTATGGGCGCGCGCACATGAATGACACACCTGCTGGTTCTCAGAAACATGACTGAAGGTACCACGGGCAAGGTCTAAGAAGGTAGCATCCCCTTGAAACAAGCTCTCATCGCGCAAAACGCTCTGATAGCGCAACAAGCTATCATCGCGCAATGCGTCACGACATGCCGACGACATCCTCTGAGCGTCCACTTTGTCCAGCACCATGCCTTTTTATGTATGTGTGTGTATCAGTGATGAGTTCCAGATTGAGAATGTGAAAGGCTGTACAAGATATGGGTATCTTGTACAAGATACGGGTGCGACCAGTCCGGGCTCACCTGCATAAGCGAGAGCAGCGGCTGAGCTTGTGGTGGCACTGGCAGTAGCCACGCGTGCTTCCGCTTCCCATTCGTCCTCTGCTCGCCTCTCTCTCCCTCTCTCCCCTGTGTGTGTGTGTGTGTGTGTGTGTGCGTGTGTGTGTGTGTGTGTGTGTGTGGACGGGTATGTTTTTTTTTTATATATATGTGTGTGTGGGTGATTGGTATGCAGACGGGAGGGGCAAGCGGAAGCTGTTGGCTGGACTGGGCGCAGGGCAGATGAGACATGCGCTCATACCAGCCACACACCAGCCCTTCTTGTGACAACGCGCTGTCTAGAGGGAGGATGGGCAGACAGACCAGAGGGAGGCGAGAAGGGCGGTGGGAGATGAGGCAACAACGCCAAGGCACCAGGAGACGCCGAATCACATGCCACACCCGCATCCTCCACACGACTGCATGTGGCAGGCGGCGTGTCTGCATTGTCTGTATGCTCCTGTTGCATTGTTGGAGGTGTTGCAGGTGCTTGAGACGCATCAGCGGCTGCCTCTTGGCGTGGCGAGCTAGCCTGCGCAGCGGTTGCGGTGGGTGGAGGGTGTGTCTTGACTTGCCCACCATCTATCTGGAGAGATTCGAGAATGTCGTGTAGTGCTGTGTGTGCAACCTTGCGTCAGCGTGACCACCCGTGGTTCGTGCCCAGCACACAAGACATACACAAGACATACACAAGACATACACTCACACACACCTCAAGACATACACTCACACACACCTTGAGCCAGCAAAGCATCAGACAAGTCAACGATAGTGCGCGCTTTGGCGCGTGCCTCCTCTCCTGCCACCGCCTCAACCGCCTGCTGTGCTGCTTCTTCCGCCTCCCGTGTCTCCCTTGTTCCTCCCGCCACCTGCTGCGCGTGTGGGTGTGGCGGAGAGAGAGGAGGGTGCTGCGACGAGTGGCGCTCGTGCCCATGCCTGGTAATGCCATCTGCTACAACTTCATGTGCCATGTCATGTGTTGTGGCATGCGGTGCAACGTCATGTGCCCCACTCGAGGGTGAAGGTGAGAGGGGGGGTGTCGACACTGCAGCGCACGCAAGCTCGCCTTCCTCCACTTGCGCCACCTCTTCCTCCTCAACCTCCTCTTCTTCCTCCTCCTCCTCTTCCTCCTTCTCGCTTACAGTGTGCTGCGTAGACAGAGGGATCTGGTGCTGTGTAGCAGCGCTAGGGCTAATAGATGGCGGCCTCATGGCTGTCTCGTTTGTCTGGTGTGACTGCGGTAGAACCTCCTCAGCCCCCGACTTGTCTGCTGACTTGTCTCCCACTGAAAAGTCGAATGACTGTGCGGGTGTGTGCCATATCAGTGTGTGGGTGTTGAGTGTGTGGCATGTGAGTGTGTGGGTGTTGAGTGTGTGGCATATCAGTGTGTGGGTGTTGAGTGTGTGAGTATTGAGAGTGTGGGTATATGAGTGTGGGTATATGCCACATGAGTGCACCAACGATATCACAGAGGGACAAGCAGAGGGTCAACACCGCTTCCATTGCCGCGCGCGCACACACACACACCTCCTCGACGATGGATTCCTCAGCAAAATCAACCGAATAGTCTCCGGATTGGCGGCTATCACTTGCTTGTGCCCCCCTCGCCACACCCTCTGCCTCGGCGGCCTCCTCTGTCTGCTGTGCTCCCACTGCACTGGCTACGTGCGCCTGTTGTATCTCGCTGGTGTACCTGTCACGCAGCCGGGCGCACGCGAGGGCGCGTGCAAAACAAGCACCCAGCGCCTCTGCTGCCTGCCGTGTGCTGGCGTGCGGGTGGTGGTGTTGTATGTCTTGTCGTGCGTGTTGTTGATCGTGTTCCTCTTGCGTGCTGTGTCTCGCGTCGTGTTGTTCGTGTTCCCCTTGCGTGTCTTGTCCCTCCTCTTGTTCCTCTTGTATCGCTTGTCTCGTGTCATGCTGCACCATGTCCTCTCTCGCGTCCTGCAGCTGCGTCTCCTCTGCAACCTCATCCACCTCCACATCCACCTCCACATCCTCATCAGTAGCCACACTATCAGCACCGAGACTGCCGTCAAGATTCTTGCCAGCCTCCTCTGCCCCATCCCCTGCGCTTGCTTCGGCACTGCCTGCAGGAGGCGGCAGAGGGGTGGGGCTCGACAAAGAGCCCTCTCGACTCTCTGATTTGTGCAGTGGAGGTGCGGCGGTACCCTCGCCTCCCATCGACAGCGACGTCGAATCACCCTCGAACGCATCTGCGCTTTACCACACATGCCTTGTCAACACCTGCCCCATCAACACACTTAAAGCAAGTGCCCTATCAAAACAATTGGCAAACATGCCCTATCAACACACTTAGCACACATGCCCTATCAATGTGACTCTTTCGCCTTGTTGTGTGTGAGTGCAAACCACCCCTCGGGGGCCAATTCGTAGAGACAGAAGCAAGAGAGGAAGCAGTAAAACAAAAGAGGGTGCGGTGATGGGACGAGAGCACGGCCGCACCCGTGGGAGGCCGGGTGGCCTCCCCGCACCCTGACTGGCACACGACATCATGTGCACAACACTCAACTCGCATGCGCCAAAACTGTCACCACACATGCACACCACAGGGCGAGGTCGGCAGAGAGAACTGCGTGGGGTATCTCACTCCACAGGGCCGTGTTGAAGAAATGACAGACACACCACACACTCTCCGACACAAATCACACTGAGACACAAGACAGAAACTGAAGAAAGTCTAAAGGCAAACCTGAGTAGGCCTGCGACGCAGCAACAACTGCCGATGCACCACCCGGCCCTTGCACGCTGTCTGCACCGCCCTGTTCTTGTACCACCATATGTCAGAGTCTTTCCATATGTCAGAGTCTTTCATATGTCAGAGTCTTTCAAACTCCCAACACAACCACCTTGAGCACCCCACCCCACCCACCCACCTGCTGCGTCCTCCTTTTGTTGCCACCCCCAACAGGCAGCCAGGAAAGAGAGACAGAGAGCGAAAGAGAGAGGGAGCGGGCAGGCAACAGAGACCAGGGCATCATCCTCAAAGGTATGAGAATATCGTGCAGTATCATCTTCAAAGGTATTCGAATAGGCAGGAAGCGAGGAGAGGAGGGCCGAGCCCAACAGCCCACCACCGGGCCGCGGCGACACTCGGCTGACGTCGAGATCTTCTGATACACTTCCTTCCTGTGTCACGTCTCTTCTCGAGCCTCCCCCTGCAGACACACCCCCACACAGGGCTCTGTGAGAATACCTCACACACTCTGGGGCAGCAGCAGGGCCGGAGTGTCAGAGCGAGTGTCAGAGCGTGACTACTAGTCTTGACACCGCACACACACCGCACATACTCACCGCACATACTCACTGCACATACTCATACTCGCCTTTCTCCAAGTGTATATATGTTTGTCGTTGTGTGTGTGTGCGTGCGCGTAGGAGAGGGAGCAAGCGAGAGCGTATGGAAATTGACATGTGTAAGAGCGTGTGGAAACGTTTGTGCGACGCGCAAGCAAACATCTGGCAGTGCTTTGCACAAGACACGACATCCTTGGCGACACACACGATATCCTTGGCGTCTTGTTGGCCTGCACGCCACAAGGAAGACAGGACTACTCGTTGCATGTGTGGTGTTGAAGAACAACACACGGAGGCACGGCTGCTCCATGCCTAGAGTGCACCTGCTACGAAAGAAGCCATATAGATATGGAATGGGGCTATGGTACAGCGAGGTGCTGTATGCACCTAACAAGAGCCATGTGTCATATACATCTAACGACACCCAAACAAAAGGGTGGAGAGGGCGGGGAGAGGAACCTATGGCCTCTGACACTATGGAAGCAGCCGCAAGAGAGAGCCCTGGCGCATCTGCCTGTTGCCACCGCTCACTATCACCTCCTTCAAACGTATCCGAATACCCACCACCAGAGTGCAGCATGGCAGCAGGCGTGACGGGAGGCACAGGCACAGGCAGACTAGCACCAGCCGAGGCCTCTTCAAAGTCTTGCGAATAGGCGCCTTCAGACACACTGCCTGCCGCATGTGAGGCTACTCCGTCGGCACCTGTGTCGTCGAAATCCATACTGTATGCAATCGACTCAGCTGCGCGCACCACTAACGCCCGAGAGCCGTCACCGCGCGCCCCGACGCCGCCAGCAGCTGCAGCCGCTATTCGTGACTCGTCAATACTCTCGCCGATTTCGCTGACGTAGCCTGCTGCTTCACTGTGTTGGTGCTGCTCGTACGATTCCAGACCCACCTCTTCAATGACGGATGCGTGTGGTGCGCCATGGCCGGAGGAGGTGGCCGGCAACTCGTCGGCGATAGATATCGATCCGCTCCTTCCTCCTGCCCATTCAGTGTTAGTGTGTGTGTGTAAAGGAGAGATTCTGTGTTAGTGTGTGTATGTAAAGGAGAGAGTCTGTGTTAGTGTTTGTGTGTGAGGAGAGAGTGTGTCTGAGTATCGCAGGGGGCACAAAGTGTGCCGGAGTGTGTGTGCAAGTATGAGTGTGTGTGCAAGTATGAGCCCATTTGCCAGTGTGCCTGTGCGCGAGGGAGAGACTGAAGAGAAAAGAGAGGTGCCCGTGAGGGTGGGGAATAGAAAGGCGAGGAAGCCGCGGGGAGACGAGGCAGCAATAAACAGAAAACACGCTACGCCGGCACAAGTGCCACACACTTCTGAGAGCTCTTATGGAGTGCCACACAGCTCCAAGTAGCCTGGGGGAGCTGGGTACCGTCAAAGGGAGTGTCTCGATCGTCCGAGATGTGACCACTGTCGGAAAGAGCATCGGAAACATACGACGGCGAAATATACGACGGCGACGCCATCCCGCGCGCCGGCGCAGCAGCAGCGCTGAGGTACCACGCACCAACATGTCAGAAACTGCCAATTCATGGCAGATGATGGCTCTAGGCACCCTCTTGAGCCGTGCCTGTGAGCACGAACCGCAGACACGGCACGGGAAAGAGTAGGTAGGCCACTTCGGTCGGGCATGCCTCGGTTCCTTGCCGCCAAGCCACCTTTTCGAGTGAGCTAGCAGCGCCAAGACCACCTTCAGCAGGTAGCTTCAGCACCCAGGCACCATGGCATGTAAAGGAGCATTAGATGCTTGTGATGCAATGCATTACATGTTGGTCATGCATTAGATGCTTGTGATGGATTGCAGTGCATTGCATTGCATTACAGGTGCATTGCATTGCAGTGCATTGCATTACAGGTGCATTGCATTACAGGTGCATTGCATTACATGTTCGTCATGCATTGCACTGCATGCTGGTGATGCATTGAATGGTGCTCATGGGTTAGATGGTGGTGATGAAGCTCATGGTGATGATGGGTGAGATGGTGCCATCTAATCCATCACCGTGCAAATCGTGTGCACTGGCATGGCGCGCGCAATAAAGCGTTGCTGTATGCGAGGATAGCGGGCGTGCATCGAGTAGGAGCCTAGTAGATGCTTCTCTTTGCGTCAGCGCCGATGAGTTAGCGGCGATCGAGGATAGGTTGGCGGAAATGAAAAAGAAAATGTTTATCGGTATGGCTATCGACTGGATCGCTTCGATGCGTTAGCACGAATGCTGCGGATGGTGAGAGACCTAACCCATCGAAGCGATCCGTGCGGATGGTGAGAGACCTGAGGGGGTCAAAGGCTGTGCGCACACACAGGCCATCGCTATCATGGCTGGCGTCTGATGCGAGGGAGCGCGGCGGAGTGATGTCGTCATCTGAGTCTGACGAACCTCCAACGTCGATGCCCAGGTGTGACAGTGACCCAATTGCCTGTTGCCCTGCGGCAGCCCCCATGTGCATGTGCACAAGAGGCCTAGATGGCGTGACAGGAGAGTCAAGGCTTTGGCGCGCGGCATGCTGCGACACATCATCTTGATGCAACGCTTCACTGTCCATCTGCGGCGACAGGGGCTCAAGGGGACCCACAAAAGAGGCTGGTGTGCCAGGTAGCGGCGGATCAGTCATGTCCCACACTGTGCTCCAGTCTTCGGGTGGTGGGTCTTTGCGCGCCTGTGAGAGTCACCATACATGTCCATTTATATAGGTTGACAGGATCAAGAGAAAGGTGCATCAACAGGCGTCGTGCCCTGCACCACCGCCTCCGCTCCTACACACCACGCCACCAATTGCATACACCCACGCCATGGACAAAAGCAAGACAGGAGCACAGCCACAGCCACACAGCACGCACAGAGGAGGAGCGAGAGAGGAGGAACAAGCGAGAGAAAGAACGAGAGACAGAGAGGGAGAAAGGGAGAGAGAGAGACAGAGAGAGAGAGAGAGAGAGACAGACCTCGAGATCAACATCCAAGGCGAGCGCTCTGGCGAGGAGCTGGGTTGTGCGCTCTTCCTCAGCCTCTACCTGCAGCTCTTGGCGACGACGTGTGACAGCAACTTCCTTGGAGCTCAGCAAATCAAGCGCATACTGCCGCTTTACCGCCGCGCTCTGCGTCGCCATATACTTGGCATCACTCCACAGATCACAAGAGTATCACACCACTCCCACACCACTCCCATCACACCACTCCATCACACCACTCCCATCACACCACTCCCATCACACCACTCCCATCACACCACTCCATCACACCACTCCCATCACACCACTCCCATCACACCACTTCCATCACACCACTCCCATTCCTGTGCCGCGGCACCTTCCTACCTCAATCATACATACGCACAAAGAGACAGAGAGACAGCGACCTGTTGGCGAGAGGCAAGCAGGGAGCCAGTAGGATCAGAGTGATGATGCGCCAACTCCGTAGCAAGCTGCCGCACAGTCTGCACAACCAGCGTCTGCTCCTCGCCCTCCACCATGCCGCCACCCTCATCGTTGACATACTCTAACAATTCGCTGGCAACGCTCTCAAAGGCATCGGAGAGGTAAGACGCCTCTCCTTCATCCACTTCCTCTCCTACCCTGCCTGCATCAGCGTGGGCGTGGCGTGGTACCGCTCCTGCATCCCTGCCGCCTTTCGTGTCGCTGCGCGGCTGCTGAGAATAGAGGTGCAACAACCCGGGTTGCGTGGTGTGTGACGGCAGGAGGCCGGTGAGCACCAGGATCTCCCGGCGACTGGCAAGGAAGCTATTCAACTGCTCTTGTAAATCCAACTGGCGTCTCAAGAGCTCGGCTCGTGCTGAATCACGCAGGTGTTAGACACGCATTTGTTCGAGCGAGAGAGCCACACACAAAACACCACGCATGCACCACGTACATGGCCAAGCAGGAGCCACACGCAACACACAAGCATACTGCACCACCGCACAGCTTGGAAGACAGCACACTGAAGCAGCGTGCACGCGCGACACCACCGAGACAGAGGAAAGGGAGAGG
>Ga0105054_10010338_pt1 | contig 11888 bp, 10 predicted proteins | sample BON02_FD_78091 | JGI IMG/M metagenome (GOLD analysis project Ga0105054, IMG submission 78091) | Freshwater microbial communities from Lake Bonney liftoff mats and glacier meltwater in Antarctica - BON-02 (megahit assembly) | ecosystem: Environmental > Aquatic > Freshwater > Ice > Glacier... | reverse complement strand
TAGAATCCCTCAGACACCTCACAATTGAGGAAACTTATGAGCTTTCTGATGCGATTTTGGAAGGGGATATGAACGAGATTAGAAAAGAATTGGGTGACATCATGCTCCACCTCGTATTTTATACCCGCATCGCCTCAGAAACTAATCACTTTAACATGACTGATGTCCTGAACGGCATCTGCGATAAACTGATCCACAGGCATCCTCATATTTATAGTGATGTACAGGTTAAGGATGAAGCAGATGTAAAACGTAATTGGGAGCAACTGAAATTAAAAGAAGGCAATAAATCAGTGCTCGAAGGAGTCCCGGTTTCATTGCCCGCACTTATTAAAGCTTCCAGAATTCAGGAAAAAGCAAGAGGCGTGGGTTTTGACTGGGAAGAAAAAACTCAGGTTTGGGATAAGGTTGAGGAAGAATTAAGAGAATTTAGAGATGAATTCAACACAGATGACAATACAGCAATTGATAAAGAGAAAGCTGAAGCAGAATTTGGAGACCTGATGTTCTCACTCATCAACTATGCACGTTTCATCGATATCAACCCTGAAGATGCTCTTGAAAAAACAAATAAGAAGTTTATTAAACGCTTTCAATATCTCGAAAGCAAGGCAAAAGAGCTTGGCAAAAGCTTGAAAGACATGACTTTATCTGAAATGGACATTTTCTGGAACGAAGCAAAAAATCAAAAATAAACTCCTTTACAATAGAATTAAACCCTGCAATTATAAGCTCTGCCCATACTGTAATTTTATCTAAAAAGTATTTTTTCAGATCAATGTATCATTTCGAACTTCTGATACGTAATCAATCAATGACAGCCGATGTCCGATAAATGCATACTGTATCAGTGCTGGTAATGCCAGGATTAAATTAAGAATGTTTGATAATTCCGGTGCTGAGGTTTTCACTGAGCTTTGTCTGGGTTTTTGCGATCCAAAAAACAACATTGAAGACAGTGCATTAATTCGGATGAATGATATCAGTTACACAGTATTACTGAAAACAGTTAGCCCATTTCCCGAAGTTGGCAAAAATCCAGATAAAAAAGCGTTGTTGATTATAAGAAAAGAATGATTTATTTAAACCTGATTGCTTTTAGTGGCGATATTCTTGTCACTAGCATTGAAGGCAGCAGCAAAACAAATATACTGATCAGCAAGGTTCCGGCATTCAAGAACAGGATATCTAAAACATCCAATTGTACCGGTACAAAATCAATATAATATGATGCCTGATCCAAGGTAAAGAAATGCGTTTGCGATTGAAATAAGCCTAGACCAACCCCTAAAATATTCCCACTTAAAAGACCCAGGCCGATAAGGTAAGTTGCATTATATAAAAATATCTTTCGAATCTGCCAGTTAGTATTTCCTAAAGCCTTCAGTATTCCAATCATGTTTGTACGTTCAAGAATCATAATTAGAAGTGCCGAAATCATATTAATAACCGCAACTGCCAACATCAAAATTAGAATCACTTGAGTGTTAACATCAAGAAGGGATAACCATTCAAAAATATTTGGATAATACTGCTTTATGGTATAGGATTTAAGTTCAATATCCAGATCTTCATATACTCCGGCTTCAATTTGATCAAGTCTGTCGAAATCAGTAACTCTTAATTCATAACCTCCAACATCCGATGCAGCCCATTTATTAAGTCCCCGTACCAATCCGATATCTCCGATTACGAATAATTTATCCACCTCTTCAACACCTAGGCTATAAATTCCCACGATCTGAAATTTTCGTTTACGCAAAGAGTTTTCGATAAAATACATCAGAAAATCATCTCCTACCTTCAGTTTGAGGCGATCTGCTATATATTTTGAGATCAGAATCTGTTTTTTTGACTTCAGTGTATCAGAAAAATCTATAACCTTACCTGCAACAAGTATCTTCTTGAAATACTCCCAGTTATAATTTCTATCAACCCCTTTTAGTACAACCCCTTCGATTTCTTCATTCGTTTTGATAATTCCCGGCTTTGTAGCAATTGCTTGAATAAATTCAATCCCCTCATGCTTAATGATTCTTTGAACGGAAGAATCTGACATACTGAAAGGGGTATTTTCATAGGATGTGTTCAAATCCAGCTTAGATATCTGAATATCACCTGAAAATCCACGCACTTTTTCACGAATTTCCGATTTAAAGCCCTTTACTATTGCAATTGCAAGGATCATTACAGCTAGGCCCAGCATAATCCCAAGAATTGCGATTCTCACAATTAGCTTCGAAAAGGTTCGTTTGGAATTAAACGTTATTCGTTTTGCAATGAAAAGGGGTAAATTCAATCCTGAAATGGTTTTTTTTGTACCTTTAACAAAGATGCATTTTTTTTAAATTCGTTTCTGAACCAATTCTTCAAGAACCAATAACATTAATTTTATCACAATAATTAACATTGACCATGTATCGTTCGATCAAGTTTATTTTAGCAGCCCTTTTAATCCTTTCTTTTAATTTCCATAAAGTGCAGGCAGATCTAGCAAAAAACTTTTCTTTTGGCAAGAAAAGTCTGGCTTTGAAGCCTAATGAAAATGTTAATGGCAAACTTCGTACAGGTGCTGAACAGATCGACCAGTATCTACCCTATCTAAAAGGAAAGCGGATAGGAATGGTAGTAAATCCAACTTCTGTAATTGGAAATACTACTGTGGTTGACAGCCTGCTTAAACTTGGAGTTAAAATTGTTAAAATTTTTGGCCCGGAACACGGCTTTCGGGGGGATGCCAGTGCCGGAGTTAAAGTTGATGACAGTTTTGATGCCAAAACCGGATTACCGGTAATTTCATTGTATGGGAAACATCTAAAACCTACAAGAGAAGACTTGGCTGATGTGGATCTGATGGTCTATGATATACAGGATGTTGGCACAAGGTTTTATACCTATATAAATACCCTGCAACATGTTATGGAATCCTGCGGAGAAAATGATGAAGAAGTTCTGATTCTTGATCGTCCTAACCCGAATGGTTTTTACGTGGACGGGCCTGTCCTAGATCCAAAACTAAGATCCGGTATAGGTTATAATCCAATTCCAATTACCCACGGACTTACTATTGCAGAATATGCTCAAATGCTTAACGGAGAATCTTGGATGGCAAATAAAGTAAAATGTAAAATTAAGATCATTAAGGTTGCGAATTATACTCATGCTACACCTTATGTTTTGCCGGTAAAACCATCCCCAAACCTGAATACAGCCCAATCTATATTACTTTACCCTTCCCTTTGTCTCTTTGAAGGTACAATTATTAGCCAGGGACGCGGAACCTATTTCCCCTTCACCATACTTGGTAATCCTGAGCTGAAGTATAAATACAAATTCTCTTTTATACCAAAAGGCATAAAAGGAATGAGTGAAACTCCATTGCACATGAATAAAGAATGCTTTGGAATTGACTTAAGACAATATAATACCAATAAGATCAGAAAGGAAGCAAAGATTAATCTCAGCTGGCTAATAGAGCTTTATAAAGCCTATCCGCAAAAAGAAAAGTTCTTTGATTTTAAACAGAGCAACCAGATGGGTAACTTTGATAAACTTGCCGGAACATATGACCTGAAACAACAAATCATAGCAGGCAAATCCGAAGAAGAAATCCGCCTGAGCTGGGAACCCGGTCTCTCTCAATATAAGATAATGCGGAAAAAATATTTGCTCTATGAATAAATCATATTGGTAACTGTCAATCCTGATGATTGCAATCAAGGTTAGAATTTATACACTGACCCCAAAGGGGTCAAATGTTTATAGAATCAAACCACCTAACACAAAAATCCCGACCCCGAAGGCGGTCGTATGTATTTGAATTATCATATTCGACCGCCTTCGGGGTCGGAAACGGGACCTAATGCTATTTCTATAAACATTCGACCACCTTCGGGGTCGAAGAACAAAAAAAATTAATTATCAACTGTCAATTAAATAAATATGAAAATCGTTTTCATGGGCACCCCTGATTTTGCAGTTGCCTCCTTAAGTGCCCTTCTGGATGCTGAATTTGATATAGTTGGAGTTATTACTGCACCTGATAAACCGGCTGGAAGAGGTCAAAAAATCAACGAATCTGCCGTTAAGAGATTTGCTTTAGAAAAAGGGTTAAGAATTCTTCAGCCTTTAAAATTGAAAGATCCTGATTTTCTAAATGAATTGAAATCTTTGAATGCTGATCTTCAGGTAGTTGTAGCCTTCAGGATGTTACCCGAACTAGTCTGGAATATGCCACCGAAAGGCACCATAAACTTACACGCCTCCCTACTGCCCCAATATCGCGGAGCAGCACCAATCAACTGGGCAATTATTAATGGTGAAAAAGTAAGTGGTGTAAGTACATTTTTTTTGAAACAAGAGATTGATACCGGTGATTTATTATTTGCTGAAGAACTTAACATTGATGACAATGATACAGCCGGTGATCTGCATGATAAGCTCATGGTAATTGGTGCCGGATTACTGGTAAAAACTGTCAAAGCAATTGAAGCAGGAAAATATAAGGAGATACCACAACATGGATATCAAGAAAACGAGCTAAAAAAGGCTCCAAAAATCTTTAGGGAAGATTGTCAGATTAACTGGGATCGTCCGGTTATGGAGGTTTTTAACCTGATCCGGGGCTTGAGTCCGCATCCTGCCGCATTTTGCCGGCTACAGGATAAAACACTCAAAATATATAGCGCAATTGCTGAAGAAAAAGCGATAACTGATATGCCGGGCAAAGTATTGAGTGATAATAAAACCTATCTCAAATTTGTATGCCACGATGGCTTGATTTCGATCAGGGACTTACAACTGGAAGGTAAAAAGCGAATGAAAGTAGATGAGTTTTTAAGGGGAGTAAGGCTGTAATTTCGTTGTTCTAATTAATGTAATGTCAGAGAGGGATATGTCAGGAATTAATAGCACTTCCTGACCAAACTTAAACCCGATTGTAGCGGATACCGGCCTGTGATTAAGGCTTGAGCAGTATGAGCGCAAAGCGGGACTTCCAATAAAAAGCGTGTAGAATTTAGCTTTCCAAGCTATAGAAACCTAAAAAAACTATCATGACGGGCCCCCTTATACGCAATAAATAAATATTATAATCTAATATCTAACTTGCGTTAAAGTAAATTCAGTTTTTCATTCAGGAATCTAGACACCTCATTAAAATACCTTTTATTGTTATAGCCCATCACCCACTGAATTCCTTTTGCAGCATTAGTTAAAAATACCTCATCAGCTTCATTCAAAATATCCGGATTGATCTGTGCCTCAACTAGCTCAATATTATTCTCCTTTGCAAGCCGTATCACAACCTGCCTCATAACTCCTGCTATACAGCCTTCATTCAGTGCTGGCGTATATAATTTACGGTCGTAAACAACAAAGACATTACTGCTAACGGATTCACAAAGAAAACCACGTTGGTTCATGATCAGTACTTCATCCAGAGCATTCTGGTTTTTGAAAATGCCTGCCAGCACATAGATCATCGCATTACAGGTTTTTAGATTTGAAAGGGCATTTACGGGCTTGGGAATTTCATCAAAGACATCAATAATTAGTCCCTTTTTATTCAAAACATACTGACTTTCCTCCAGTTTCTGAATTTCAAGAAGATAGCCATATTTATTAGATACAGGACTGTATAAGCCATCTGAATCACGAAAAACGGTTAATCTGATTCTCGCATCAGCGCCAGTCTTGTTTCTTCTAAGCAGTTCTTCAACTTTTTCGCGAATAAACCAGGTATCAATTAAGGAACAATTATCAAACTTGAGGAGTTTCATACCCTTTTGAATACGGTCAATATGCATTTCAGGAAATTTCAATTTCCCCTTTAAAAAACGCATTGATTCAAAAAGCCCATCGCCATAGCGAAAACCACGATTATTTGCTCTAAATAGCAGTTGATCAGCCGGAAGAATACTTCCGTTAAAATTAATGTACTCTAAACTCATATTTATTCTTTAACATAATTGCGCCATTTCTCAAGCACTGCGCTAAAATCAGCAGGCAGTTCTGTTTCAAAGTGAACGAACTTTCGGGTACTTGGATGAATAAATCCTAAAGACTTTGCATGTAAGGCTTGTCTGGGCATTAACTCAAAGCAATTTTCTACAAACTGTCTGTATTTATTAAAAATTGTACCCTTTAAAATTCGGTCGCCACCATAGGTGCTGTCATTAAACAAAGGATGCCCTATATGCTTCATATGAGCCCTGATCTGATGTGTCCGGCCGGTTTCCAACTGGCATTCAATCAGAGTGACATAATTAAAGCGCTCCAGAACTTTATAGTGTGTAACCGACCATTTGCCCTTTTCTTCATCTTCGTAAACAGCCATAACTTTCCGGTCCTTTACACTGCGCCCTATATAACCCTTTACGGACCCATCACCTACCAGATCCCCCCAAACCAGCGCCAGGTATTTACGGGTGATGCTATGATCAAAAAACTGCTTGGCAAGAAAAGTGATTGCCCATTCATTTTTGCTTACCAGTAAAAGACCTGAGGTATCTTTATCAATCCGATGCACTAAGCCCGGTCTCCCATCATTTCCGGGCATTTGCGGTAGTTTCTGAGCATGATAGACCAGCGCGTTAACCAAGGTGCCTGTATAATTATTGAATCCGGGATGAACAACCATTCCGGCAGTCTTATTGACCATTATCACGTCATCATCTTCATATATGATATCAATAGGAATATTTTCAGGGTAAACTTCGGTATCGCGAGGCGGATGAGGCAAAACCATCGAAATAACATCGAGAGGCTTTACTTTATAACTCGCTTTTACAACTTTTTCATTTACTAAAACATTTCCCGCATCAATTGCATTTTGAATCCGGTTGCGAGATGTATTCTCGGTACGAATAATCAGGAATTTATCCAATCTCAATAATGACTGACCTTTATCCACTACGATTCGCAGGTGTTCAAACAGATCCTGCTCCTCTAATTCCTGATTATCTTCTATCATGCTGCAAAATTAAATCTTTACAGGGAAAATGTGGCATAAACCTTTATCCATATTCCTACATATTTAATTTTTGAGTAAACAAGTAATTCGTACTCATTTTTAATCAGTTTTGGACAAAAGACCTTAACTTTATAATGAAATCAATAATTTTCAGAATATGAAAAAGCATTTACATTACCGATTCATTCTTGCCGGCTTATTTTTAACGCTCCCAATCTTTGCATTTTCTCAGAGTGACGTATCCGGTCTTATAAAATCAAGTCCCGCAGATGCTACCAAACTAGCCCAAGCCTATCTGAAGCCCCTTTTCAAAGGTTTAGGTGTAGGATTAAACTCCGGCTGGAACAATACAGCACATTCGAAAAATTTATTAAGGTTTGATCTTCGTTTCGGCATTACCGGCGCAGTAGTCCCGCAATTTGATGAGAGCTTTGATGTGACCAAAATTGGCTTATCAAATAATTTAAGACCTAGTAACCCTGCGCAAACCATAACTCCAACACTCTCAGGTTCGAAAGACAATAACACCCAATTAACCGTTTATGATGCTAATAATCAGCCATTAGAATCCTTTACTTTACCTGGAGGTACAGGAATCGGATTAATTCCTGCTCCACAGCTCCAAGGCTCAATCGGATTATCAAGAGGTATTGAATTAAGTGTCAGAGCCATGCCTACTGTTAAACTTGGCAGTGATTTTGGATCCATCGGGATGTTTGGTGGGGGCCTCAAAGTTGAGTTAATTCCGCTGATATCTGGTATGGCTGATAAAATTCTTCCAATCGATCTTGCTGTGGCAGCCGGATATACACAGTTTACTTATGAGGTGCCACTGAATGTACCGGCACCATCCAATGCATTACCATCCTCAGCTACTCAGCCCAATAATTTTTCTAATCAAAGAGTAGAGGCAAAATTCTCAGGGATCAACACAGAATTTATTATCTCAAAAAGAATCCTGCTCTTTACTCCATTTATTAGTCTGGGTTATAATACTGCAAAGACCGATGCAGGAATGAAGGGTAATTATCCGATAATAGACGGAATAACCCCATTGGGGCAAAGAACTTATAGTGTATTTACCGATCCTATCAATATTAAACAAACTGATATCAGCGGATTCAGAACGAATATTGGTTTTCAGTTAAATCTTGCCTTTTTTAGGATTTATGGCTCATACAGCATGGCTGAATATAATTCATTCAATGGGGGTCTTGGATTTGGTTTAGGGAAATAGATTCATTGAATTCCCTGGTGATCGACCTTCCAATTTACAGTCCGGTTGAAGAAATACTGAACCCTCTTTTTAGATCAAAAGGAGTTCAGCTTTTCATAAAACGGGATGACATGATCCATCCCTTTATCTCAGGAAATAAATGGCGTAAGCTTAAATACATACTCCTAGAGGCTGAAAAACTCAACCAAAAGCATCTGGTTACTTTTGGCGGAGCCCATTCCAATCATTTACTTGCCACAGCCTGTGCAGCAGCAAAATTCGGATTTCTGAGTACAGGAATAGTGCGTGGCGAAGATCTTGAAAATGACACCCTCCTCTTATGCAGGCTCTTCGGTATGCAATTGATCTTTGTAGACCGTGAAAGTTACCGCGATAAGCAAAACCTGTTTAAAAAGCACTTTGCTCATGATCCTGATGCTCATTTTATTGACGAAGGTGGATCAGGTAGCTTAGCGATAATTGGCTGTTCAGAACTGATTGATGAGCTTAAAGAAGTCTATGATCATCTATTTTGTGCCGCAGGGACAGGAACTACCGCTGCAGGCATTCTTTCGGGTCTGCAAAAAAACTCAGTTCCCACAAAAATGCATATCATTCCAGTCTTAAAAGGTGCAGATTTACTGAAACAGGAGATTAAAAACCTTACACAAGGAGCTCCTTTTGAGTTTCATCCGGATTATCATTTCGGAGGATATGCAAAAACGAGTGATGAACTTCTGACTTTTATCAAAAATTTTGCAAGTTCAACCGGCATACTAATCGACCCTGTCTACACCGGGAAAATGTTCTTTTCGATCTATGATTTGATCTCTAAAGATTATTTTGCCCTGGGTTCAAAGATACTTGCTGTTCATACCGGAGGAATTACCGGAATATTGGGTATGGCTGAGAGGTTTAAATTCTGATTGCCCGATTTCAGGCAGAATCCATCCATGTTTGCTTCAATTTTTCAGGATCAAAACATTTATTGAAAAAATTAGCAATTGAAAAAATACCTTTAAACGTTTTAAACCTATTTTTCGATAAAAAACTATGCAAAACGCCGAAATTTGCTCATTCGAGCACTTTTTTGTAATTTTGATAATATCCTAACCAGTATGTATAAACTATCCGTTTCACCAGAAAAAGTTCAGGAAACACTCAGCAAATATATCCTCGCCGATGGTTACGACCTAACATTCGACATGGAAAAAAGCAATGGTGTTCATATTTATGATGCCAAACATCAGCGAACATTATTAGATTTTTTCACCTGTTTCGCTTCGGTTCCTTTGGGCTATAATCATCCCAAAATGGTAAATGATGAAGAGTTTAAAAAAAATCTGATGCTGGCTGCATTGACCAATCCTTCCAACTCTGATATTTATACAACCCAGTACGCACAGTTTCTTAAAACATTTGCGCGCGTTGGTATTCCGGATTACCTGCCACATGCATTTTTTATTGCAGGTGGTGGACTCGCAATAGAAAATGCGCTTAAAGTTGCCATGGACTGGAAAGTTCAGAAAAATTTTGAAAAGGGATATACCAGAGAACGCGGGTATAAGGTTTTACATTTTGAAAAGGCATTTCATGGCCGAACCGGATATACCATGAGTTTAACCAATACTCTTCCGGATAAAACTAAATGGTTTGCTCATTTTGATTGGCCTAGAGTGAGTTTTCCCACTATTCAATTTCCGTTTACTGATGAAGGGTATGATGATTTGAAGAAAAGAGAAGCGCTTTCTATCGCTCAAATCAGGCAAGCTTTTGCTGATAACAAAGATGATATTTGTGCCATTATTATCGAACCCATTCAATCTGAAGGCGGTGACAATCACGTCCGTCAGGAATTTCTTGAACAATTAAGACTGATTTCGGATGAAAACGATTGTTTTTTGATCTACGATGAGGTACAAACCGGAGTAGGTCTTTCGGGTAAATTCTGGGCACATGAACATTTCGGGGCAAAGGCACGTCCCGATATTTTGGCATTTGGCAAGAAAATGCAGGTTTGCGGAATTTTGGTTGGCAAAGAAGTTGATGAAATCGAAACAAATGTCTTTAAAGTTCCATCCAGAATCAATTCAACCTGGGGAGGAAATCTTGTAGATATGGTCAGGTCAACACGTATACTTGAGATCATTGAAGAAGATAATTTATTGAATAATGCCAGCATCACCGGTAATTATCTTCAGGAGCGACTGCGTAAAATATCCGAAAAGCAGGAAAAAATATCTAATGTCAGGGGTCGCGGATTAATCACCGCATTTGATTTCCAGAATAAGAATATACGCGACAGGTTCCTTACTGCAGGAATGAAAAAAAATGTGATGTTTCTCGGTTGCGGTGAAAAGTCGATTAGGTTCAGGCCTGCACTGATTATTGAAGAGAAACACATTGATGAGGGACTACAGATATTGGAGAGCATAATACCTTCATTGTAAAACCAAAAAAGCCCGCAGAAAAATTATCCTGCAGGCTTTCTTTTACAATTCAACTATCCGGTTTTACCTCAAATCGAATAAATTATCAATGCCCAGCAACTTTCTGCTGGTAAATCCTTCAGCATATTCTGCACCGATGGCCTTCCCCAATTCCCGGGATCTGGCCTCGATCACCTTGAGAAAAGTAGGGGAAGATATATAGGTCTCATTTTCATCGCTATCTGGATTAAAGAACTGAGTTTTGAATGCATGTATACATTCCATTTTTTTATCCCAGAAATCGCTTATGTCAACCAAAATATCAGGCTCAATGTACCTGTCTTGGATATATTGAAGCAGTAAACGAGGCCTGTATGCAATCTGATCTCTCCCATTGATCTCGGATTTAATTTTTGGAAGTCCGGCAAGAAACACGGCATCATTCACCAGATCGCCTGCTTTTCCATGGTCAGGATGCCGGTCATGCAGAGCATTACTAAATACAATTTCGGGAGTATATTTTCTGATCATCTGAATGATCTTTAACTGATGCTCTTCATCATTCCGAAAAAATCCATCTCGCATTCCAAAATTCTCCCTGACATGCAGCCCTAGAATCCGGCTTGATGCTGCGGTTTCCTCATCACGGGTTTGAGCGGTACCACGGGTGCCTAATTCGCCACGGGTAAAGTCAATTATACCAACTTTCCTGCCGGCAGCAATATATTTCAGGATTGTTCCCGAACATCCAAGTTCTGCATCATCAGGATGGGCTGCAAATACCAACAGATCTAATTTCATAATTTCTCTGTAATCAGTAATTTATTGATCTTCTTTTTAATTCTGGATGAATTTGGCTTGGTGAATGGGTAATAAAAATCTACTGTTTCACCCTTAGTATTGATGAGATATTTATGGAAATTCCATCTTGGTGAAGCAGCAACATTTCCGTTAAGCTTCTTATCTGACAAAAATTTATAGAGCGGATGAGCATAGGCACCTCTCACCCGGATCTTCTCAAAAACCGGGAAACTGACACCATAATTCTTTTCACAAAAATCACCCAATGCAAAACCTTCGAGAGGTTCCTGCCCACCAAAGTCATTGGAAGGAAATGCCAGAATTTCGAAATCCTCACCCAGATAATCCTTGCGGAGGTTTTCAAGTTCCTTTAACTGTGGTGTAAAACCACATTCAGAAGCGATATTCACAATAAGCAATACCTTACCCTCATAAATATCTAAATTCATATGCTCCCCATTCAGTTTTT
>Ga0105054_10010337_pt1 | contig 11889 bp, 8 predicted proteins | sample BON02_FD_78091 | JGI IMG/M metagenome (GOLD analysis project Ga0105054, IMG submission 78091) | Freshwater microbial communities from Lake Bonney liftoff mats and glacier meltwater in Antarctica - BON-02 (megahit assembly) | ecosystem: Environmental > Aquatic > Freshwater > Ice > Glacier... | reverse complement strand
ATATTTGGAGCACCACAAGGGCAAGCCAAACTCTGAGAAAGGCAACTGGATATTTGAATAATGTTTGGGAAGAATTTCATTCTTTATTGAAAACTATGGATTTTTAATCCATAGTGGTTTATTTTTGATATTAATACCAAGTTTTACAAATGACCGGAAACTATTAGGCAAAGAAAATTTATTCAACATTCTCCATTAGCTTAAGGCAATTTTATAAGTACCTTATTATTGATCAGATTAAAGAATGTAGCAAACTGATTATGGCCTTTGAGCAGTTGTGTCCTAGTATATTACTTTCATTTTAAATATATTTAGTGATTATGAACATATCTAAAACGTTAACATTCTTATTATTAATTGTAACCGGGTCGGTTATGGCTCAAACAGTTGATTACTCAATTGACAAGAGTGGCTCCCTACCATCATTTAAGGAGCTTCCAATTCCTACAAAAGCGGGGAAAATGATTGCCCCTGTGGTTGATATTATGCCACAACTAAGAGGTTTTCACGATTATAAAAAGGTGCGAGAAGAAATGGTCTTTTTAAAAGATTTAGGTTTTAACAGGGTCTATTTTGTATTGTGTCAACCTGGATATCCTACTTTCTCCGATCCAACTGTTTCCGTTATGCCTACTGATAAAGGTACAGGAAATTACACATTGGAATCTATTTTGGCACTCGGAGATCCTAATTATGCCTATATGTATGAAGCCAAAAGGCTTGGCATGGAAGCTTGGGCAATTATAAAACCTTATGAATCAGGGACAGGGTTCACGATTCCGCATGATGCCAAGGCACCACTTAGCAGAAAACAGATAGAAACTATCGGAGGACAACACATCAATTTTGATAATTTAATATCCAGCAATCCTGAATTAAGGGTTAAAAGAAAGCCTGAACAAGATGCTATACTAAATATGTTAAATGAACCTATTAAATCAATTGAAGTAGCATTCTGTCTAGACTCCTTAAAACAAAAAGTTTCCTATGAAAAATATTTTGAATTTGACGGATTAAAGGATTCGGAAATTGAGATTCCCGGTATTGCGTTATGGTATAGTCAGGATAATGGTAAGTATAACAAATATGAAGGCAATATTGAAGTGGAGTCAAAATTTGAATATCGCCAGGTAAAAGATGCCAATGGATTTTTATTGGCAGATACGTCAAAGCGTTTTCTGGTATTAACAATAAAAAATTTCAACCTATCTGAAAACTATAATTATTTTGCAATAACCCTGGATCAAAATAAGAATTTGTTTACCATTCCTTTTTCAATGATAAAAGCGTATACTAGTTCTGGGGAGATACCCATAACCACTGGAATACATTCTAGGAGCCCTATGAGTCCTGAGGAAGGAAGTAAATCTCCAGAGGAAAGAGCTTGGGGGCTGGAAAATCGACCAGTTAAGAACAAGGAAGCTTTGAAACTGTTCATGAATTGGGGTTTCGAGTTTGAATTCCAAGGAACAGGTCATTGGGGAGATGGTTGGGTCAGCAGTCCGCTCTATGGATTTGCAAAAGGTAAGCGCAAATATATGGGAGGAACCCCATGTGAAGCTTATCCTGAAGTACAGGAGTACTGGTTGGATCAAGTCCAACGTGTTGTAAAAATGGGGTTTGACGGAATTGATTTTCGACTTCAAAATCATTCTGGAATGGTAACCGATTACGTAAACTATGGATACAATGAGCCGATTATAAAGCGTTACAAGGAAAAATATGGAGTTGATATTCTAAAGGCAGAAGCAGAACCACTGAAAATTATGGAAATAAGGGGGGAATATTTCTTGTCGTTTCTTGAAAAGGCAGCAGATGTAGTACACTCATCTGGTAAAAAAATGCAGGTTCATTTGCGTCATGCCCATGAGGCACCTGTATTGTCTGATGATTTTAATGAATTAGGGTTCTGGGCCATGCCCAAGATATTGCTCGATTGGAAAAAAGTAATTGATTTGGCTGATGAGGTAACCCTTAAACATTATTATCATGGCGATTACCGAACTTGGATGGGGGATAGCATAAAAACATACGCAAAGGATAAAGGCAAGCGTGTATGGGTCCATAATTATTTTACCCAGGGAGATGGGGTAGAATATGATTTTTTAAATGCGATAGAGAAAGACGAAAGAATAGGGGGTATTCTATTGTATGAGGTCGATGGAGGTATTTTACATACAGGTTTTCCAGATAACAAAAGTATACCAAATGAACAGAATATTAATAAATTGCATAGCGTTCTATTGAAATTGAAGGAAAACTAGACTAGAACCCCGTCGATTAAAGGCCAAATTATATTTCATTTCTACTTATTAGACTCCTTTAAAATTTGTTAATTGAAAAAGTAACTTTCGAAATTGAACGAAAAAAGAATGTATTAGGAGGAGTCTATTATTAATTATTTTTATTTGAAAATATGGAAAAAGTTGAAAGAAGATCAGTGCTCAAAGCATTAGGCCTTGCCTCGGTTGGAGCCATGACACCTGCAATGTTAAAAGCGGAAACGCTAAAGGAACCCTATAAGGTCACTGAGAAGTCTATAAAAACGGATATACTAGTAATTGGAGGAGGTACGGCCGGAACCGTTGCCGCAATTCAGGCCGGAAGGGCCGGTGCACGGACAATATTGATAGAAAGCGGCAGCCAACTTGGGGGAACTACCACGACAGCTGGGGTGACCTTTCCAGGTATCTTCCATGCATGGGGAAAACAGATTATTGGAGGAATTGGCTGGGAAATCGTCACGGACTGTGTAAAACTTAACGGCGATAAGTTGCCGGATTTTTCAATTCCTCCCAGCAGCCACTGGAAACATCAGGTTTCGGTAAATGGTTTTTTGTACACCCTATTGGCCGAAGAAAAATGTATTGATGCCGGTGTGGACATTCGGTATTATGAAACACCGACCAGTGTTAAGTTTGATAATGGGAATTGGGTAGTTCAAACAGTTGGTAAAGGAAGTTCTACCCAAATAACCTGCAATCAGATTATTGATTGTACCGGTAATGCGTTAATTGCCTCTATGGCAGGTTTTAATGTGCTTAGGGAAACAGAAACTCAGCCGGGATCGTTGATCTTTCAAATTGGAGGTTATGATTATGATTCTTTAGATCTTACGAAAATTCCAAAAGAATACCATGGAGTGCTTCGAAATAACATGAAGTTTAGTAAGAAAGCAACTAGTGCGGAGAATACATTTGTTCCCTATGGTTATGTCTATGTTCAGGGGGCGGATTCTACCACTTCGGAATCTCATTCTTTGGCCAATAATACAGGTAGGTCAACATTACTAAAATTAATACGAACATTAAGGACATTTCCAGGGTGTGAAGATCTTAGGCTCCTTGATTTAAAAACGGAAACAGCAATACGGGAAACTTACAGGATTGACGGTCTATATAAAATTACCAAAGACGATTATCTAGAGGGAAAAGTTTTTGAAGACTCTATTTCGAATTCATTTTATCCTATTGATCTTCATAGAGATGGAAAAACGATCTATCAAGAATTTTTAAAGCCAGATGTCGTTGCAAGTATTCCGTTAAGGGCACTTATACCTAAAAATAGTAAGAACTTTCTTGTAGCAGGTCGCTGTGTAAGCAGTGACAGGATGGCAAATTCAGCACTTAGAGTACAAGCTTCATCTATGGGTATGGGGCAGGCCGCTGCTGCTGCTGCTGTTTTGGCTTACAACCTCAAGGTTTCACCTCAGGATGTACCCATTGCGGAGTTAAAGAAATTACTTGGCAATCATGGTGGAATTATACCAGTAAGGACGTAAAAAATATGTTCGATCAGATTAGAAGAATGGTTTTGTTCTTATTTAATAGGGTTGCACATAATCCCTACAAGGTAAAAATTGCTATTATATTTTTGGGGCTTACAATAGTAAATAGCGAGAGAATAAGGTATTTTCAACAACAGACTATTTCGTTGGAACCTCATAGTACACGTGTATTTCAAGCGGATGTGAATGACTCTATTCCTGAAAATAATTTATTGTTTAAGGTTATATCAAAAGAGGAAATCCCAATCTTTTATTATAGAGAAATATTTTCATCAGTATGCTTTGATAATAAATGTCGGCCATTAAAGATTAATCTATACTGGAATATAACTGGTCGCTATCTTGGTTTCGAGCTTCTGGATGGGGAGTTTTTAAGTAAAACGGACCACGAACCTTTTACAGTTCAAGAGTATGAAAAATTAAATCAAATATTGGCGAATGAAAGTACTCCTTTAGCCGATATGGATTATAACCAATTAACCATAGAACCCAATAGTCATGGTCTAGGAGATATAGACGCAATTTCTTCCGCAACACCACAAAATTTGGCGCCATACGTAATTCAGGGAGCTGCTTATACCACCTATAGTCTATGGCATATAATACACGGTGCCACAAAAAAGGAAGTTCAAAATTTTACTATTGAGGAAATCTCCACCGAGTTAATCATAAAAATATTGGAAAGTCCCAATCAAGTAGATAAAATATGGGCATTGGAACACATAGACGGATATGCTGTACTTACTCCCGATCTGATCGATCAATTGTTTGCACTGATAAATGGAGATGATTATATAGTTACGGAGATAGCTCTAAAGGCCATAAACAAAAGCCAGCTTGATTCCAACCGAATTCAGCAGTTACTGCTGAAAGCCCTAACAAAGGAAAATTATAATGTACAGATTCTTGTCATTGACAAAATTGAAGATTGTAATCTTTTAAAGGAAGCTATTACAATGGAATTGGTGGACAATTTAGCTGTCTTTAATGGTCAGGTTTTTAAAAGAGCATTGGATGTATTGGTAAAACAACAACTAAGTGTTGAAATGTATATTAAAATTGCTCAATTGCTTGGGTCGCAGAACAACTACATTTCTAATAATACAGCGCGTTTTTTGAAAAATGAGAATGTAAAAGATCCTAGGATTATTTCACTTTTAAAAAAATATGAAGATTAATACTGAAAAAGTATACTAACAAGGATGTCCCAAGCCTTTGGGAATTTAAAGGGCCATCATCGATTTTAGTCCCTAGGAAATGGTCCAAACTATAGGTGGCAGGAAGATGTAACTCATCCGATGTCAGGGTTCATGGGTCAATTAGGATTCAGCCTAGGGCGAACATAACGGGCCAGGCGCTTGGCACTGGGGCTGTGTATATAATCAAGACAGGGTAGCCGGCCTGCTAATTGAATACCGAAACATTGGCGTCTTCATTACGGAAAGAGGGCGGGATATTGCCTCAAAAAAAGTTATCTCCCAAGTTGACACAGCCCTAATTATTGAAACTAGTTTATTTTGGTCTGTTAAAATCGATATTTTTAAAGTATTTTAATAATCTGTTAAATAGAAAATGTTTCTAGTTCAGCAGTCTTTAAGATTTTTAATCTATTTGGTCCTCTTAATTTATCCAATGGATGGAAAACATTGGAAGAAATAAAAAAGGAAAACGGATAGAAAATTATGGATACAACGGTACTGAATATAAATAAGGGAAATAAAAGATATCTGGCGTTGATCTGTTTCGTGGCCTCATTGGGGGGTGTTCTCTTCGGGTTCGATACGGCGGTCATTTCAGGAACCTTCGGATTTGTGGAAACATTTTTTAACCTGGATAAATTGGAAGTGGGCTGGTTCGCCAGTTCCGCATTGGTTGGGGCCATAGGGGGTGCCGCCATTTCTGGGGTCTTAAGTGATAAATATGGCAGAAAACCGTTGCTCATGGCGGCTTCATTGTTGTTCTTTGTCTCGGCATTGGGGTCAATGGTACCACCGAACTTTATTTTTTTGATTATAGCAAGGCTTATTGGGGGGGTCGGGGTCGGTATGGCATCCGTACTGGCACCGCTGTACATCTCCGAAGTTGCCCCACCCAAAATTAGGGGCAGGCTAGTGGCCCTATACCAACTCTCTATTGTCATTGGCATATTGCTGGCCTATTTTTCCAATTGGTCCCTGTTGGGCTTTTCACAAGGAAATATCGAGGCCTTCGGTGGAACGGGAATTTTTCATAAGACCATGGTATCCGAGGTGTGGCGGGGTATGTTCGGTTCCGAGATGATCCCCTCGGGATTGTTTCTGTTATTATTGTTCTTTATCCCTGAAAGCCCCCGTTGGTTGATAAGAAACGGACAATCGGATAAAGGATATATCATCTTGTCCAAGATTAATGGTGCAACTGTGGCCAAGAACGAATTGGCTGAAATAACAAAGACGGTAACGCATATAAAAGGAAAGATCAGTGAACTTCTAAAGCCGGGATTACGATTGGCCTTGATCGTAGGGGTCGGGCTTTCGGTCTTCGGGCAATTCACCGGAGTTAATATTATCGTGTATTACGGGCCCACCATCCTTGAAGATGCAGGGTTCCAATTGGATAGTGCATTACAGTTCCAAGTAGCCATTGGTATCATTAACCTGATATTTACCATCATCGCTTTATGGAAAATAGATAGCTGGGGACGACGTCCATTATTGATCTGGGGCATGTCTGCAGTCTTCATTTCCTTAATAATTATAGCAGCCCTATTCTCTACAGGACAGACATCGGGCATTTGGATCGTTATTATGTTATGCGTATATATGGCCTCCCTAGCCATTTCCATCAATGCGGTTATCTGGGTGCTGATAGGGGAGATATTTCCCACCCGTATCCGGGGGCGTGCCATGTCCATAGCCACCTTCGCCAACTGGGGCATCAATTTTCTGACGGCCTTCCTGTTTCCATGGTATGTTGACAAGATCGGTGTGGGAGCCGGCTTTTTTACCTTCGCCTTCATGTGTCTGATAGCGACCATTTTCTTCTACAGATATGTACCCGAGACCAAAGGAAAAAGTCTGGAGGAAATCGAGCAGTTTTGGAAGGAAAAAAGTATTGAATAAAAAGGTGTTTAAAATTTTATTCCGTTATTTTGAATTAAGGGATGGCTTTATCTTGGCATTAAAAATTCAATTCTGAAAACCTTAGTGATATCCTTATAGGAGTTTTGTCGAATCATTTATAAAAAAAACAATAAGTATGTTTAAAATGAAAAAGGATGGCGTAGCACCTCATATTCAGGTATCTAAATTAACTGTTCTAGTATTATTTTTTTCTTTATTGATACCTAGTCAGAACTATAGTCAAGAACAAAAATTAGAATCTTGGAAGCATTTGAAACTTTGGGAAGTGCCAATTTCAGAAAAGCAACTTAGCATGCTTCCTGCAAAAGGTCCGTACTTTGTTATAGATGATCGTATAATCGAAGACCGTTGGATGATTGAACGCTTTGTTGTTCCATTTGAAAAGTATTTGGATAATCCTGTTATTGAGAAAGATTTGCCATGGGAAGGTACAGGACCACTATTGGGTGGAACAGTACTATTTGATACACAGGATAGTTTATTTAAAATATGGTATACGATATGGAATTCTCATGCCTATTATAACAAACTCCCTTTTTCATACAATATCCTTTATGCAGAATCAGAAGATGGAGTTATGTGGAAAAAGCCAATACTCGATTTATTTGACTTGGAAGGAACAATTGGCAAAAAAAATAATATTATCAAATTAGGTTGGTATAAAACTCAGAATATAGATGTAGAGTTAAACCCAGCACCGCAATCATCGGCAGAAAAATTTGTTGCTATTCATAATGATAATGGCGGTGTTTTTGTCTCTTATTCTGCGGATGGAAAAGATTTTAATTGCTCTTTTGAAAGCCCTGCGGTATGGTACCATAGTGATACGCAAAATAATTTTGTATTTGATGAAGTTCGTAATCGATGGTTTATGTTCGTACGTCCAAGAGCCTATGCAGGTGAAGGGTTAAAGGATGTAAACCGACGACGTAGTGCCGTTAAGGAAAGTGATAACCTAGTGAACTGGACTCATGAACGCACGGTGATGGTTCCTGAAGAGGGAGATGTAACTGATTTTTATGGAATGACCGTTTTTCGGAGAGGGGACTTGTTTTTTGGCCTTCTCAGGAAGTATGATGCTGGAAAAACCGATAAAGTTTCTGTTGAACTGGTGTGGAGTAATAATGCATACCAGTGGTTTCGTTTACCAATGGGCGCTGAGAAGAATCCGTTAAATTTGGGAGAGAAAGATGACTGGGACTCCGGGCAAGTATACATGACAGATAAACCAGTAATAAAAGACGATGAGATGTTGTTTTATTATGGAGGTAATAATACATCACATAATGAGCCAGGTAATCCTGCTATTGGTTTAGCCAAAACGAAATTGGACAGGTTATTCGGTGCTCGTTCACTACCTGATACGCTTGGTAGAATTCTTACTCGTCCGTTTGAGGTTAAAGGAGATCTGTTTATCAATGCTGACGCTGAAGGAGAAATCCTTGTAGAAGTACGCTCTGCGATTCGAGATGAACCGCTTGAAGGCTGGAGTTTTGATGATTGTACCCCGTTTACAGGATCAGAAATTAATGCATCAATGAATTGGGGCGATAAAAAATTGAGTGATTTAAAAGGAAAAATGGTGCGATTGAGATTTCAACTTAAGGATGGAACATTATACTCGTTTAATATGTTATAAATAGTATTTTTAATTTATTAAAAGCATGACAAGATATTTATGGATTTACCATGGCTTAGTTTTACTTTATTAGGGCATCTTTTGTATTCTGATAATTCCCTTCATAATAATCCACCTGAGCACCCACTAAACTAAATCACAATATTCCAAGGCATCTTTTAAAGATACTGGCTTACGAATCCTGTATCTGCATAGTACCGCGCGGAATCCAATTGAGATAATCTTTGGTGGGCTAAGTAAAGGTTGTGCCTCAACATCCTAGAATCCCCAAAATGACTATTTTCATAGGCTTTCTTCTTCAACAAATTTAATGATGGTGTATAGATATCCGCGGTCGCGTGTGGTTGCCCGTTTATATTTCTAATTGCAGCTATTGCCATGGAACGGGTAAGCTAGGGATTAAGGACAATCGATCTTGATCTTAAAATTCTCTATAAACTTTAGATCAATACAGCGAACCAAAACCATCAAGAAATCTGGCAAATTGTTTTAGGTAAAATGAAAAAGGCAGTTACATTAAATGTAACTGCCTTTTTCTTAGTAGCGGGAACTGGATTCTTTCCTTCGCTCTGCTACGGAAAGGGCCTTGGGGGAGGCTTTACTAGAAAAGCTTCCAACGCTAATGCGTTGGCTTTTATTATGTCGTCCGCTTGCGCAAGTAAACTTGCTCAGCATCTTCCATAAAAAAAGCCTTTCATTTCTGAAAGGCTTATCTAGTAGCGGAAAGCATCCAAAAAAAGAACCAATTTATTAACGATTTTTTAGCCGTTGTTGAGTTTTATGAATACTATATTTCAAATAATTAAATAAGTTCCCCCTAATATTGCTTTGTCGAACCATTTCAATGATGAATTGATGAAATTTGCACAACTAGAAGAAACACTTAATTAATCACCAAACAACAATTTCCATAACCCCCACTTCTTTTTCGAAGGTGGCTCTTCTGCTGAATCTTGATTTTCGTAATTTTCTATAACAGTTGGAAAAAGCTTTTTGCCTTCATAAAACTTTTCCCTATCGCTATTTTCAACTTTACGAATTTCCTCAATTCTATCATCAGTCCAAGTTGAAGCCCATTCAATTAAACCATTAGTAATCCAATAATGTGACTTACAATCAAAACTCCAATTTCCAACCGATGGTTTAAGAGTTACAGCTTCTCCATTGTAAATCATTTTCCAACCTGTTGGTGACAGTGGGGTATTAACCTCACTGCCGCAACCACAGGCACATTTATGAATAACTGTTCCATATTCCAACGATAAATAAAGAACACCATCTTCAATTATATCGGGCATAAACGTTACGAACTTATGTTGAACTATCACTATTAGCTATATGATTTACATTAATCGAATAAGTACTATGATGTTCATGCTCAAGGTCGTTAAGAAATCCAAAGATTTTCTTCCACTTAATAACAGCGAAAACTGCATTTAATGCATTCAATTCAGCTATTTGAATGTTTGTAGAATAGTCCTCATCTTCTTCATCGGCAAACGAAACACGGTCTTTCCATGATTTCTTGCTACTACCGTCAGTACTGGTCGTTGTTCTTACCATGCCAATTAAAGAGTCGTCAACGCGCTTAACTCCAATACCGGTATCAATAAATGAGATTTTCAAACTCTCAAGCTTCTCAAAAATTAGCCTTTTGACTTCACCCTTATCTATACAAATGAAAACAAAATCTAAGTCAACGAGAAGCCCTAAATTCAATTCATTGATATATAACTGGTGAGGTAATATATGCTTATGCATTTTAGAATAAATTCTACTGTAGTACTCAACCTTGGGAATAGACTCATTTAATTCTTCCAAAGATGGTGCGCTAGGTGCTCTAAAAGCATTATGCTGCAGGAATATATCCCCGTCAAATAAATGAATTTCGCCTACAAGAGTTTTCGCAACAAAATCTAAAATATACGAACCTGTGCCACCTAACCCAATAATACCAATTTTCAAACCTGAGAGCTTTTGATTGATAACATCGATTTCAGCCTTTGAAGAATTTGTATCACTGTAATTTAAAACAGAATCTTGCTCTAATGACTCAATTGCTTTGTACGTTTGAGCAGTAATATTAGAATTAATATGCCTAGCTGGAGCAGATATGATTTTAACGTATTGCGTTACCTTTTCAAAGTAATCGGCATAACCATTAACAGGTTTGTTTGAAAATGAATGATTCACAACAACACCTGCCGCAAGATTTACGGTATTACTAGCGTGCTCTATTTGAGAAATAATTGACCCATCAATATTACATGGAAACTCTCCTGCGAAATGAATCACATGTGTATTTGGTTTAGTAACACGATTATTAGCAATAGACACGTTGGTAACCAACGTGCCTTTTACTACCTTCTTACTAGCATTTAAATACGGAATGCTATGTATCAAGAGATGATTTCCGATTATCTCAACTTCATAACCCTGGTCACGAAGTTTTTTGATATCTGGACTATGATTTATTAGTTTGAGTGACATTGAAAATCATTTTATTTTTAACAGAAATCACTTCACCTTTTACCATAGTTCCATTTGGCTTACTTGGAACTCCCTTCACATAGTCAATAGTATAGATTACATTTGGATTTGTAGAAACCGAGCCATACTCTAACTTGACAACTTCATCAAATGAAATCGTGTCATTAGTCCAAGGCTTAACTTTTGCATTGATTATTACGCAATCAATAACTAAATCTAGTTTGCAACTAATAAAACATGATTTTTTTGTAATTGCGATTTTATGCTCAACATCATCTTTATATGTGACTTCAACCCCACCCGAACGCAATTCGACAAGAGAGTATCTACCTGAATCAATCTCAGCCATAGACATAATCTCAATAGGAGTCATAAAACAAACCTCAACTTCAAATTCTTTACCGTCAACTTTAATGACCATTACCTTATAAGGTTTAGCTTTGAAGCCTTCAATACCTGCTGATTTTAAATCGACTTCCTCATTGAGTTGAATAGGAGTATATCCTTTCTCGTTGATTTTATAAAGCAATTCAAAATCCTCCGCAGGAGACAGATTTGCAATAGTTAATAATTGACTACCCGTTATTTTTGATTCGTTGGACTCGAATTTTTTACTATTTAATCTAAAATTATACATGTTATAATAATTTTAACGTTATGCCCAATTGCAGGTATGAGCTTACCTTGCCCTATTTTCTTTAAAACAGTTGGGCAAGTACTATTCAGACAAGAATAATTTGCTATAGTATTGTTACCGGAAAACAAATATGTACGGTTTTCGGCAATTAAGGATGTAGTAAAAATGGAAAATAAGGATGTATGATTTTGAGTCCAATTTAGGTTAATTTTCT
>Ga0105054_10010332_pt1 | contig 11892 bp, 10 predicted proteins | sample BON02_FD_78091 | JGI IMG/M metagenome (GOLD analysis project Ga0105054, IMG submission 78091) | Freshwater microbial communities from Lake Bonney liftoff mats and glacier meltwater in Antarctica - BON-02 (megahit assembly) | ecosystem: Environmental > Aquatic > Freshwater > Ice > Glacier... | reverse complement strand
TGTGCTGTTCGTCAATTTCACGTCGCTTGACAAGTATGCCGATCAGACAGTCATCCTTGATCCTGGTGATCATTCGTTCGTCAAGCACCGAACATGTGTGAACTATCCACGAGCACGAGTCGCCACATTAGACCAGTTGAAAGAATTGGAGCAGGCCAACCGGTTGCGGAAAACGTCACCAGTCACGCCTGAACTTCTGGCAAAAATTCGAGACGGGGCCAGCCGTTCGATTCGCCTTCGCACTGAGCATTTGCAGATTCTGGCCGATCAGGAATTGATAGAACTTTGATGCCACCGAGTGTAGTCCATGCCCGTTGATCGCCCTACTTTCTCCGAATCCTGGTACCGCGTCGCCACGCTCAAGCCTGCGCTGCGATCTGTCGTGCAGACCTATCGTCAGCACTACCGCGCTCGCATGTGGCATGTGCTGCGCGATCCTTCCGACAATCAGTTCTTTCGCCTCGATGATGCGGGCTATCACTTCGTGGGCATGCTCGATGGCAAGCGCACTGTGGCCCAAGTCTGGGATGCCTGCTGCGAACAGCTTGGCGATCGCGCTCCAACGCAAGGCGAAGCGATTCAGCTTCTGGGCCAACTCTTCACTAGCAACCTGCTTTCTGCGGAGCTTCCGCCTGATGCTGCGGGCATGTTTGAGCGGTATCGCAAACGCGTTCGCCGTGAGATTTCCAGTTATCTGAAGAATCTGCTTTTCATGCGGATTCCGCTATTCGATCCTGAACCGATCCTCGAAAAATGGGCCGGTGCTGTCGATTGGATCTTCGGCAAGATCGGTTTCATTCTCTGGGCTGCGCTCCTGATCTTCGGCTTTAGTCAACTCACCGGCCGCTGGGACGAACTGCTCGCCGCCGCTGATCCGCAGCTCATGCTGCAATCGGAAAATGTCGCCCTGCTCTATCTCTGCTTCGCAGGCATCAAAGCGATTCACGAATTCGGTCACGGCTTCGCCTGTAAAGTTTTCGGCAAACGCAACGGCTCAGGCGGCGAAGTGCACACCATGGGCATCATGTTTCTCGTCCTCATGCCCGTGCCTTATGTCGATGCTTCCAGCGCCTGGGCCTTCCGCAGCAAATGGCAACGCATCATGGTCGGCGCTGCGGGCATGTACATCGAGCTGATCGTCGCCGCTGTCGCCGCCATCGTCTGGGCCAATACGCAGGCGGGCACGCTCATCCATGACATTTGCTACAACCTGATCTTCGTCGCTGGCGTCTCCACCATTCTTTTTAACGCCAACCCTCTGCTTCGATACGACGGCTACTACATGCTGTCGGACATGCTCGAGATGCCCAATCTCGCGCAGCGCGGCAAGGAATATGTTCAGTACCTCGTCCGCCGCTATGTCTATCGCGTACGCAAGCCGCGCAATCCCGCACACACCAGTGGCGAGAGATTCTGGCTCTTCATTTACGCAGTCCTCAGCGGCATCTACCGCGTCTTCATCTCCGTGGGCATCATGCTCTATCTCATGGATGTCCTGCAGGGCGTGCTCTTCTTCCTCGCGCTTGCCCTGGCAACCTCGGCCATCATCGGCCTCGTCGTCGTGCCGATCTTCAAGTGGATCAAGTATCTGTTCACCAGTGAAGAACTCAATCGCACCCGGCCCCTCGCACTGGTCACCACCGGCGGATTCTTCGCGCTCGTCATCACACTCATTGGCATCATTCATTTTCCCGATCGATCGCGCACTGAAGCAGTCGTCGAGCCTAAAGAATTCGTCTTCATCCACACCCGCACCGATGGCCAAGTTGTTGAAGTGGAAGAGACCGGCACAAAAGTAACAGCCGATGGCCCGGTGCTCATGCGTTTGGAGAATCGCGAATTGCAGACGCGCCTTCGCGTGGCGCAAGCAGAGATGCTGGAAGTGCAAGCACAGACCAGGCAAGCCCGCGCTGACAACGAACTGGGTATGGCCTTGAGCCTTGCCGAAAAGCAGTACGCGTTGGAGCAGCAGATCAAGCGACTCGAAGGCGATGTCGCCGCACTGGAAATTCGCAGCACGATTGAAGGGCAATGGATCTCTCCGCAGATCACGCGCACCATCGGCACCTTCATGAGTCGAGGCGACAACATCGGCATGGTCGCCAGCACCGATCAGTTCATCATCCGCGCCATCGTCGATCAGACTCTGGCCGGCCGCATTTTGCCCGAAGTCGTCGCCATCGCCATCAAAGAGGGCCGAGAAGCGAAGGTGGAAATTCGCGTCAAAGGCCGACCCGATGAATGGTTCGAAGGCGTCATCGCCAGTCCACGCGATGTCCTCCCCGCCGGCCAGGATGAATTGCCCTCAGCTGCACTGGGCTATCTCGCCGGTGGCACTGTCGCGGTGAAGATGGACGATGAGCGCGGCACAAAAACAGCCGAGCCAGTGTTTGAAGTTCGCATCACCCCGCGCGTCCAAGAACGCAATCAGCAGATCATCAAAGAATGGGAAGAAGCCGCCGCCAAAGCGAAACAGCTTGGCAAATCCGCACCTGAAAAACCTCAGCTCATCGAACTCAAAAGCGGCCAGCGCCTAGTGATTCGTTTCGAAATGCCCACGAAACCGCTCGTTCAGCAATGGTGGCTATCCGTGAAACAGCTTTTGCAACAGCGATTCAAAATGTAGGAGTACGTTCTGAGTTCTGAGTTCAAAGTTCTGAGTTGAAAGGCACCATCAATCGGGGGTACTGAACATGGCGCGAATCGAAAGGTTTGAAGACATTGATGCATGGAAAGCTGCGCGAGTGTTGACCGCCAAAGTTTATGAACTCACTGGAACAGGAAACTTTGCTCGTGACTTTGGACTTAAAGATCAGATTCGTCGCGCATCAGCATCAATCATGCTCAACATAGCGGAAGGGTTTGAACGTGGTGGGAATCGTGAATTTCGACATTTTTTAGCCATCGCCAAAGGTTCGGTCGGCGAAGTACGCGCCGCACTCTACATTGCATTGGACGCAGCTCTCATCGATCAGGAGCAGTTCCTATCGCTACGAAGTTTGACTGATGATGTCGGCCGACTAATCGGAGGATTTATACGCTACCTGACTTCCACCGACTTTCGTGGACATAAGTATCGGCCCAATGAAGAGGGTCCGGAAGAATCGCAATAACTCGATTGCCTTTCAACTCAGAACTCGGAACTTTGAACTTTGAACTAATAATGACCCAGGCTTCGATCCATCCTTCCTCGCTGATGCAGCAGCAGACCACCCCGGAGATTCCCAGCAGTCTCTGGCGGATGCTCTCGGTGCGCGGCATCAAGAAGCGCAAGCTACCTCAAGGCGTTGATGCGGTTTGGGATCGGGCGATGAGTGCGTTTGTGCCGCTGGTGCCCCGTCAAAGAATTTATCTTCGCAGGGCTGCGCGGGTGCTGGCGATGGAGCCACAGTTTTTGAACATGAGTGATGCGGTACTTCGCCATGAATGCGATGACATGCATGCGATCTTTCGCAGAGGTCGTCATAAGAAAACGCACGTCGAACGTGCCTTCGCATTGGTGCGCGAAATCACTTGGCGACAGAAAGGCATGAAGCATTATCTCGTGCAGGTCGCCGCTGGCCTGGCGATGGAAGCGGGCTGTATTGCGGAGATGGCCACGGGTGAAGGCAAGACGCTTTCGGCGGTGATGCCTGCGGTGATTGCGGGTTGGCAAGGCCGAGGTTGCCATGTCATCACCGTCAACGACTATCTCGCGCATCGCGATGCCGAGGAACTTCGCTGCATCTACCAAGCATGTGGCCTCACCTGCGCATCAGTCACTGGCGAGATGCAACCTTTCGAGCGGCGCGAAGGGTACAACGCTGGCGTCACCTACACGACCAACAAAGATGTGGCTGCCGACTTTCTGCGCGATCGTCTTTCGCTTGGAAAATTGCATGGCCTCCCTGCCGCCCTGCTCAGCAAGATCGCCTACGGCATGGGCCAAGGCACCGATCGTCTGGTCATGCGCGGCCTCGAAACCGCAATCATCGATGAAGTCGATTCCGTCCTCATCGATGAAGCCGCCACGCCGCTGATCATCTCCGGTGACTCGCCCAACGCTCAGCAGACCGATGCCTTCATCCAGGCTGCCGCCATCGCTAAAGCAATGATTCCCGGCACCGATTACAGAGTCGATCAGCGCTACCGCGAAGTGCATCTCTCAAAACTCGGCAGCAACAAAGCGAATGAAATGTCGCTCGATTTCGGCGGCCTCTGGGCAGGCACACGCAGGCGCGAAGAGCTGGTCATTCAAGCGATCACCGCGCGCGAACTGTTCATCAAGGATGGGCACTATGTCGTCCACCGCAGCAAAGAAGACGAAGAAGAAAAAATCGTCATCGTCGATGAATCCACCGGCCGACTGATGCCCGACCGTACCTGGCGCGATGGTCTGCACCAAGCAGTGGAAGCGAAGGAAGGCCTGAAGGTCAATCCGCCCAAGGCGACTTACGCGCGCATCAGTTTTCAGCGGTTTTTCCGCATGTATCGTAAGCTCGCAGGCATGACCGGCACGGCTGCTGAAGGTGCTGGTGAGTTTTATCAGATCTATCGCAGGCCGACGGTGCTCATCCCGACCAACAAGCCGCGCATTCGCAAGCATGCGAAAGATCGCGTCTTTGCCACGAAGGAAGCCAAGTGGAATGCGATCGTTGCAGAGATTGCAAAGCAGCACGAGGCCGGCAGACCCATTCTCATCGGCACGCGCAGTGTCGATGCGAGCGAACTGCTCAGCAAAAGGCTCACCGAACTGAAACTCGAACATCAGGTGCTCAACGCGGTACGCCACGCGGAGGAAGCACAAATCGTGGCGCAGGCGGGACAGCGAAGCAAGATCACGGTTGCCACCAACATGGCTGGCCGCGGCACGGACATCAAGCTGGGCAAGGGCGTCGCAGACATCGGCGGCTTGTGCGTGATCGCTGCGGATCGCAATGATTCACTGCGCGTCGATCGCCAGCTTTTTGGCCGCGCAGGCCGGCAAGGTGATCCCGGCAGCGCTGCGGTCTTCTGTTCGCTCGAAGATGAACTGCTCAAGCGATACGCCCCGCGCTGGGTGCACGCACTCATTCGCAAAATGCGCGGCAAGACCGGCGAAGTCAGCAGCGCGATCACGCGCAGACTCTTCACCGTTTCGCAGAAGCGCGCCTTGCGCATGGCGCTGCGTCAGCGCAAAGGCGTGCTTAAATCCGATGACTGGCTCGATGAGTTTCTGGGCTTTGCCGGCCGAGAGGATTGAGGTCAATTCATTCCTTCACGGCAGGAGCGAAGCCGCAAGCGGCTTGGGCGGCCAGACGAGATCGACCGAAAAGCCGGCGGGCATTTTCAGTTCAGGATTCTCGATGGTGAATTCGCAAAGAAAAGTCGCGCTGGCGGAATCGATCATGTCGCGAACATTCTTGAGCCTGCCGGTGATCTCTCGATTCACCGGATGCCCCGCGACAATCTGAAACGGCTGCCCCACCTTGCCCTTCATCTGCTCGAAATAGCCCTGTACATTGGGCAGATTAATGCGTGCTTCCAGTTGCCCCAGTGCGTAGAGCGCGATCATCTTGTCATTGCGAGCCATCGATGCGCCTTCTTCGGTGGCCAGATCCATGACCGTGCCATCAAAGGGCGCAAGCACGCTGTGCTTGCGCAGCTTGACTTCTTCAAGCTTGAAACTGGCAACTGCGAGTGCGGCCTGTTCCTTGGCTGCTTCGAGTTCTGCTTCCTTCTGCTTGCCGGTGACGCGGCGCTGACGCAGTTCGCGATCGGTGATGGCCTTCTGCTTGAAGAGGTCCTCAGCGCGTTCGATTTCGATGTTCGCTTCTTCCAGCGCGAGCGTTGCGACGTTGATCGCCGCCACACTGTCGGCTTTGAGCTTGGCTGCTTCCACCGCCAGCACCTGAAGCTCATCATCCATCACCGCCAGCGTGTCGCCCGCTTTGACGACATCGCCCTTCTTCACTTTGATCTTCGCCACAATGCCATCGAGCGGCGCCACCAGCATCACCTGCTTGCTGGGCACCACGAGTCCGCGGTACCGGACATCCAGCGTCTGTGGCGGTTTGGCCCCGGGATCACCACCCGTCGCTGGCTCTGTCAAGAGGCAAACAGCCGCGAGAAACGCAACAACCGGGATCAGTGCAACAGTGCAATATTTCAGATTCATGAAAACGCCTCGCATTCAACAAGCAGCAGCAACGCAGCACACTTCAAACATTTCGCCGTCAAAGTTAGATCGGCTCAATCCTTCCCCCGACTAACGAATTCCCATCAACCCAACAGCCTATATCGGACGCAATGCCCGCTAATTGTAAGGCATACGCTCTAGAGCACCCACAGGTACCATAGAACTATGAAAGCAACATTTCCCCGCACCCTCTTCGTGGGCGTCGCAATCTTCTGCTCGCTCACCTTGCACAACCAAGCGATGGGCATGGTCGCCAGGCCCAAGCAGCCGCACATCGTGATGATTGCGTGCGAAGATGAATACGATGCGAAAAGCACCCTGCCCGCGTTCGCCAAGACTCTCAATGCAGACAACGCGTACCGCATCACACAACTTCAAGGCAACGAAAAAAAGACCGATATTCCCGGCCTAAATGCTCTTGATTCTGCTGATCTTCTCGTGCTCTACTTTCGCAGGACGACGTTGCCTGATGATCAACTGAAAAAATTCAAAGCATGGTTCGAAGCCGGCAAACCCATCGTCGCCATTCGCACCACCAGCCACGGCTTTCAGAACTGGCTCGACTTTGATCGCATCGTTCTGGGCGCGACCTACGGCAATCACTACGGCGGCAAAAGCAAAGGCACGCAAATCAGCTTCGTCGAAAAGCAAACTGATCATCCGATTCTCAAAGGCGTGGATCAGAAAACTTTTCACAGCCCGATGTGGGTTTACAAATACACAAACCTTGCCGACTCTGTGACGGTGCTGATGACTGGTAAGTTTGAAGACCACGTGGAACCGGTGACGTGGACGAATGTCTATAAAGGTGGCCGGGTGTTTTATACATCGCTGGGCCACGCGGACGATTTCAAGAATGAGGTGTTTGTGAAGCTGCTCAGCAATGGGGTGACGTGGTGCCTGGCACAAGATTGATCATCACCTTGAATCAACTGCGACTGTCCAACTATAATTTAAGTACTCGTGAGAACCATTATGAAATTACTTGTCACACTCGAGCGCGACGAAACCGGCATGGTTGTCGCAGAATGTCCGTCGATACCCGGTTGCATTTCGCAAGGCGAGAGGAATCCGATGCCATGGAAAACATTCGCGAAGCGATTGCTGCCTGCCTTGAAGCCCGAGCGGCGCATGGCATGAGTGTGGACGATTTTGTTCGACTTCTCTAATGACATTTCCAGGACCAACCCATGCGCTTACCAAACATCGTGCCCTATCTAATCGTCGCCCTGTTGTCGGCGACAACCTACACATCCCTCGCCGATGCGGCAGCGGACAATGCCAATGCCCGCTTCGATGTGACCAAACAATTTCGCAAGGATTCCCAAGCGAAGCCGGGCCAGTATGAACTGGTCACTGCCAAGGAAGCGTGGAAAACTTCCGAGACGGCCATCATCGTCTGCGACATGTGGGATCTGCATCACTGCTTCAACGCAGTGCAGCGCGTCGGCGAGTTGGTGCCGCGTATGAATAAGGTTCTTGAACATGCCCGCACCCAAGGCGTGCTGATCATTCACGCGCCCAGTGACTGCATGGATTTCTACAAGGATCATCCAGGCCGCGCCCTCGCACAGGCTGCGCCCAAGGCGGCGAATCTGCCCAAGGACATTGGCGCATGGTGCTACAAGATTCCCGAAGAAGAGAAAGGCAAATACCCGATCGATCAGTCCGATGGTGGTGAGGATGATGATCCCAAAGAACATGCCCAGTGGGCTGAGAAACTCAAAGAAATGGGCCGCAATCCGCGAGCACCTTGGAAGCGGCAGCACGAAGGTCTCGTCATCCGCGATGGTGATCCGATCAGCGCGAGCGGTGTTGAAATCTGGAACATGTTCGAAGCCCGCGGCATCAAGAACGTGATCCTCCTGGGCGTGCACACCAACATGTGCATCCTTGGCCGACCTTTCGGTTTGCGCCGCATGGCGAGCAACGGCAAGAACGTCGTGCTCATGCGCGACATGACTGACACGATGTACAACCCGAAGATGGAGCCTTATGTCTCACACTTCAAAGGCACCGAATTGATCGTCGAACACATCGAGAAATATGTCTGCCCGACGATCACCAGCGATCAGCTCATCGGCGGCAACGTGTTTCGTTTCAAGGGTGATGAGGAGAAATGAATTCGGTGATGACCGATCTCCTCCGCAATTTGAATCTCGTTTGCCAGGCAATTGCGAAAGCAGAAACTACAAACATCTAAGAACTCTATTGGGCGACCATCCGCAGGGACCATTCATATGCTTGAGCTCGCACTGCTCCTCGTTGCGTCGATTGCCATGGCGAAAGTTGCCGACAGCGATGGCATGTCGCCTTACCTTTGGGGCCTTCTTACGCTGGGCATCGGTTTCATTGCAGTGATTCTCATACCGCTACCTTTTCTGTCTGTTCTCATTGGTCCCATATCAACATTCATTTTGATGATCTTCTGCAAACCCAGTGCACCGTAATATTTTTTTCTGACATCACAACCTGCCACCGAGTTCATCTGGAATGATCTCACCCTGGCCAACCTTCAAACACAAACTTGCCATCGCGTGAAAACACTTCGCCATCGATGCTGACGGTACCGCCGGTGCGCAGGTCGCAGACCATATCCCAGTGCAATCCTGATTCGTTGTTGTTGCCGCTCTCGGGGTAGCCAGCGCCGACGGCTGCGTGGAAGGTGCCGCCGATTTTTTCGTCGAAGAGCGTGTTCTTGGAATACTCGGTGATGTTGTAGTTGGTGCCGATGGCGATTTCGCCCAGGTTACTCGCGCCTTCATCCATCGCCAGCATTTCCTTGAGGAAGTCTTCATTCTTTGAAGCCTTCGCATTAACCACACGGCCTTTCTCAAAGGTCAGTTCAATGTCATGCACTTCGCGTCCGTTGTGCACCGCCGGAAACGAATAGCGCACGATGCCGTTGACGCCGCCGTCTTTGGCCTTGAGGTTGGGACCGGTGAAGACTTCGCCATCAGGAAAGTTTTCGTGGCCGGCGCAGTTGATCCAGGTGGAGCCTTCGACATTCACATGCAGATCGGTGCCGTTGTTTGTCTTGAAATGCAGCGACTTCTTGCCTTGCAGGTAATCGACGACTTTCTGCTGTCTGGATTCGATCTCGCGCCAGATGGCGACGGGGTCTTCCTTGTCAAGATGGCCTGCGCTGAAAACGAAATCTTCATATTGCCGCAGCGACATTTCTGCATCCTGCGCAGAGGCGAGCGTCGGGTAGAGCGTGCCGCACCAGTTGAGTTTTTCGGGATCGCCCTTCGCTTTGGCGGCGCGCTCCATGAACACTTTGAAGATCGGCTTGCGCGCTGCCGATGCCTTGCCTTGCCGCTTGGGATCGACACGCGTGAGTGACTTCGTATTGGTCTCCGCCCAGAGCGAAATGGAGACATCGATATTTTCGATTTCGTAGAGAGCCACGGGATTCACAAATTTGAGCTGGTCATCGCTGGCATGTTCGTAGAACATTTCCGCGAGTGTGTCAGGTGAGCATTTGAGAAAAGCATTGGCACCAGCTTTGAGACAGGCTTCATAGATCGCTTCGAGCAGCGGCAGAGCGACGGGGTCGCCGGTGATGCGAACGAGCTGGCCGGGCTTGATGCCGGTGGAATACTCAACGATGACTTTGGCCAGCTTGTCGAGTCTTGAATCGCGCACTTGGTAGCTCCGGAGTCGAGGAGGACAACCGCATGATAGCGGACGATTTTATTGGTGATGGCGGGGCGCTGTCTATGAAGAAAGCCACGCCTTGGGCGGGGCGCTAAACGGGCAAGCTAAACGGGGACTTGGTGGTGTGAATATCTACTTTTTCGACGGATTTTCCTTGTTTACGGCCTAACGGTTCGATATGGTGGAAGTATCGCCGCGACCTGATGACAACACTTCACATGGGCGGAGGTCCGGGCTTTGGATGACTCGCAGACGGCACGAACCGAATCAACAGCGCCTGCCAATGTGCGGGCAGTGGTGACATCGCCTCCCAAGCGTTCGCTGTCTCCGCCGCAGGACATTTCAAATTCCCCTTTTGGTGCGGATCTGGAACCCGTGGTGCGCCAGCATTGCCAGGGGCGACTGGCGAAGATCAATTGGTTTCGCACGGACTGGCAACGCGGCGGTGCGCTGACGGGTTACTCGACCTATCGTGATGATGACGATGTTGAACAGCCGGTGGTGGTGAAGCTGCCGGTGCCGCCGCGCGAGCAGCGGTGGATCGTGCAGCTTCAAGGCAATGAAGTGGTGCCGCGTTTGTATGCTCATGGTCAGGAACTTGGCGGCTATGACATGTGCTGGGTCATCATGGAACGGCTGCCTCACGGGCCAGTGGGCCTGGCATGGGGAGAGCAGAGCATCGATCTACTTATTGATGCGATGGTGCGATTCAGCAAAGCAGCGATCGATGTGCCTTGCACCGGTGAAGTGCGGGTGCGCGACTACGAAGCTGTTCGTGAAGAGGCGAGAGCGAACATTCATCGCCACACCGTGGCTCACGAGCAGCGCTGGAACCGGGCGCTCAAGTATGCGCATAAGCAGATGCGCCACTGGCTGGCGTTGTGGGAAGAGCGCGATGTGAATCACTGGTGTCATGGTGACATTCATCTGGGCAATGCGATGACGCGATGTGCGCCGCCCCATGGCCCGGTGGTGCTCATTGATCTGGCGCAGGTGCATCAGGGCCACTGGATCGAAGACGCGGTTTACTTGGAGCATCTTTATTGGTCAAGACGTGACAAACTCGATGGCCGAAAGATATGCAAACTGGTGGCGAGGCAGCGCAAGCAACACGGCTTGAAAGTCGAGAGCAACTGGCCTCAGATTGCGGCGATTCGGCGGGCCATGATTGCCATGTGTACACCTGCAGCGCTCGAACACATGGGCAATCCCCATCATGTCGAGGCAGCACTGGAAGTACTCGAAGCGCAGGTGGGCAGATGAGATTTTGATTGTGCGCGGCGCGGAGCATTTGCGTAGGGTGTGTCAAGGCTTGGCGCAGACACACCCCATTGGATATGCGATCTCCGCACAATTGGCGGTCAAACTGATTGTGTTGATCCAACGTGGTGCGTCAGCGCCGAGCCTTGACGCACCCTACTCGGGATTGCGTTGTATGTTCAGGCGTGCCGCATCGTCGTCATGGTCGGTGCTACACTTCACTTCATGCCTTCTGATGATGATGCACTCAATCCGCGATGGTTTGACTGGCTGGCGCGAACGATGGCGTGGTCCACCATGAAGCTGCCGCGCATTGCGCCTTCGCGCTGGTCGCAGGAGAATGCTCGCCTCTCGGCAGGTGATCTGGAAAGCCACACCTTTGAAATCACCGCGAAGGATGGTGCGAAGCTTGATGGCTGGTATTTCCCGGGGAGCCAGAGGTCAGAGGAGCAAAACCAGAGGTCAGAGGTCGGAGGTCAGAGGTCAGGGAATGCAGAGGCAAATGCGGTGGCGGTGCCGATTGTTTTTTCGCATGGGTGGACGGAGACGAAAGAGTTTCATTTGCGACTGGTGCGCGTGCTCACTGCGGCGGGGCATCCGGTGATTATTTACGATCAGCGTGGTCACGGCCGATCGCAAGGCACCTGTTCGCTGGGCGTTCTCGAACCATCTGATCTTCGCTGCGCCCTCGACCACGCCTCTGAGCGCGGCTGGATTTGCGACCGCGTCATCAACATGGGCGTCAGCATGGGCGGCGCGAGTGTGCTGATCCATGCTGCTACTGATCCTCGTGTGATCGGCGTCGTCTCCTATGC
>Ga0105054_10010326_pt1 | contig 11898 bp, 17 predicted proteins | sample BON02_FD_78091 | JGI IMG/M metagenome (GOLD analysis project Ga0105054, IMG submission 78091) | Freshwater microbial communities from Lake Bonney liftoff mats and glacier meltwater in Antarctica - BON-02 (megahit assembly) | ecosystem: Environmental > Aquatic > Freshwater > Ice > Glacier... | reverse complement strand
TCTTAAAAAAGGTCGGTAGGGTCGGTAGGGCCGGTAGGGTCGGTACTTATTCATATTTAATCCTGATTCTTTCCTTTTTTATACATAGTTATGTCATTTAGTCCTGAATATGTATACCGACCCTTTGAAAGAAATACCGACCCTTTTAAATATTGTCATATAGTATAATGGAAAAAGCGCAAGAACAAGTTGTTGCTAAGATAAAACGTAGTACATATAATAAAGAACGATATGAAGCAAATGAAGACAACATCGTGAAATATCGCAAGGATCGCTGTGCTTCCTTAAATAAAAAACAATGTGGTATAAAAATTCAAACAGGATCATATGTTTTGAGATTTGATTAAATATAAGTATATTTTACTATGCTTCCAAAGCCTCAATGCGACTCATCAGGTTATCGATTATAGTCTGCTGTCCTGTTATCATGCGATGTAATTCTTGAGTATGGGGTGGCTACGGTTAGTAGGCTCTTTAAAATTATAAGACTCTTTTGCAAAAGAGCCCTATAAAAGAGACGATATTCTGCAAAAGAGACCTATGATTTGAAGGAGCCTACTAATCGTAGCCACCCCATAGCACATATATTTAATGTGAATATGTAACTTTTATGAAGATAATTGAAATCTTGAATGACTTCTCCTGATGGTAATGTACCTTCGCTTATTAATACAGCTTCTTGTATAACTTTTTTAATTTGTTGGGCTATAAATCCTGTAATTTAATCAGTTCCTTTTGTTTCATCAATATATTTATAAGTTTTTGATTCAATTAACAATATCTTATTCAATCCTGCGTCGTCATCTATATCATCAATGTCTTTATAAATCCTAATATCACTCGGTATGATGCCTATACCAATCCTTCCTGACACTGTGGCTGTTGATGCGGATGTTTGTATTGAACTGTCGGGGAAAACAATGGCTTGTGTTTTAACTCTCCCATTCACCTCTAATTTTTCAGTTGGACTTCATGTGTTTATACCGAAATTGCCAAGATGATTAAGTACCATAACAATTCTGGGTTGGCTACTATCACTCTCGATTCGCGTCCAATAGAAATCATCACAAGTAGCACCTTTTTGAAAACCAACTTGGAAACCAAATCCCCCACTAAAAGTTGTTATATTCAAATTTCCGTGAGTAGTTTGGTAATTTATAAAACAATTTGTATCTCTATCATCTGCTAACAACATAAAAACAGATGCCCCGGATGATGTGGTATTTGCCATAACTCGGTCTTCAAATATATCAGTATCTATTACCGGCTTGAAATGAAACCCATATGATGGATTGGAAATATTTACTCCTGTTCTCACCCCACTTTTGTAAATATTTGTTGATGTACTCCCTGGGTCTGATCAGACTGATCGATTGAAGCGTACCGCACGTCAGCCATAGAGGAAGTGATAAGTTCGGATACATCTGGTATAGAGGTTTGAAACGCAAATTTACTATGGGGTGGCTACGATTAGTAGGCTCCTTAAAATTATAGAGTTCTTTTGCAGAATATCATCTGTTTTATAGGGCTCTTTTGCAAAAGAGACCTGTAATTTTAAGGAGCCTACTAATCGTAGCCACCCCATATCAGCAACAGAGGATGTGAGAAGTCCAGACACATCAGGAATAGAACTTACCAAGGCAAATTTATTATCCGCATTGGTTACACTGTAAAAGTCTCTTGATATATCTCACCCAACAGCATTATTATCATACTTTAAAAATCCTATAGAAGGAATAATAGAACTGTTTTGTATGATTTGTGTGAAATATCTGTATTTTACTATAACAATCAGTTTATCCTAAATAATACTTTGTCCTGTTATATTGGATACAATTCCACTAAGATATGCGGTTAAATTGATGCTTGTGGTCATTGTATCAAATACCAAAGGTACTCCAACATATTTATTTTTTGTTCCTGTTAATTATAATGGTTGTGTTTCAACATAATTATTTTGATCCAATAATAAAACTTGGACTTGTGGTTCTTCAGGAAAAGTCATACAATATGGTTTTTGTTCTGTTGTAGCATTATTATATAAAAATGATACCTCATTTTGTGTCAAAACTTTATTATATATGTTGAAAATATCCATATTACCAGTATATTCTGCGGTGTTACCTAAACCACTTTTATTTATATAACTTAAATCATAAGTATAATTAGAGATAAGTGATGTTTCAATTGTATTTAGATTTACACCATTATGATATCAACTCCAGCATATACTATGGGGTGCCTACGATTAGTAGGCTCCTTAAAATGATAGGTCTCTTTTGCCAAAGAGCCCTATAAAAGAGACGATTTTCAACAAAAGAGACCTATAATTTTAAGGAGCCTACTAATCGTAGCCACCCCATACGTGTATGCCGCAGCACTTATAGGACAAGCGTCTGCTTCAACTCCTAATGCCGCCACAGCGGGTGATGTATATAATCAATCTCTGTATTTCAAAAGTGATGCTACTGGTCTTGTTTGCAGTTCCACCGAAAAAAACAACACTCCCCTCGTGCCCCAACCCTGAGACGACGACAAAGTATATAACGAGACCCTAATCGCACTTGGAAATCTCAATCAAGACCCGAGCTCAGGTATTCATCCTGGTTGTCTATCTCTCCCCCACTTCTTAAAATACTACGTTACTCACATTGTATCTCTTGAGAATATTCAGCAAGGCGATTTTTACAAGCCAGGAGTAGATGTGAAATCAAGTGCTCTTAACATAGCTCTTGAAATAGTATTCGGAGGTGCTTTTAGTGCTACAGAGTTCTTTATCCCCTACATCTTTGCTAAATGTACCCGTGTGATAGTACTAAATGAATGTCATACAATTACAGTTATCGTCTAATTCCTTGATTCTAAATGTTCTAAATAGAACGATTATTTTTTGTTTTATTATATCACTATATTATAGAAATATATCATGGATATATCACATAATCGACAACGATTATTTGGTGCTATTGATCGCTAGTATATGACAAACGGAGTCAGCGGAATACCTGCTGAAAAAGGAGTAATGACTAGGAATTGCACAGATAAGATACACACGAGAAGTAACGCTAATTATCCACATCAAAGACAATCAACTTGATGTGGCTACACATATAGGATGCATGGGAAAAGAAAATACTGAACATTCATTGATACATACACCAATGATCAAATGTACTCCCAGAGAAAATGAAGGGGCTTCTCGTTTTAATTATGCTTATGATAGACAAATTGATTAAAGGATGGTCGATGTATCAGGAATCCTAATTCCTAATAACCAACCACGAGTCCTACCAAATTGTGGTACTCAATTATGTTATCAAAAAAGAAATATTCCTACAAACCAAGCAATCCTAAACTTATCGAAAAGTATCGGCAATATCTCCGCTGCTGACTTCAACAAAACTTTTGATTTATCGAATGAAAAGTTGAAATTCAAAGCAGGTCGCCAAAGATTAACACGCGAAGAATTATTAGGACTCGCACGAAAATCAACAAGTACAACTCCCGCTGTTCCCGCTATGGTAGCACAAGCACCAGCGCCAGTAACATCACGAACAAGTATAAATCCAAGATTACCAGTAGCAGATTCACCAGCACGTATGAGACAATTACTACGAATGACTCCTCAACGGACATCACCAGTAGCATCACGAGTACTGATAGAATCCGGAGAAATATTTATCACCAGACTTCTGACTTCGGGAATCGAACCCGAGCCGCGAGGTTCGTACAGAAGTAACTAACCACTCGGCCAAAGTGGCATCAAGCTTAATGCCACTTTGGCCGAGTGGTTAGTTACTTCTGTACGAACCTCGCGGCTCGGGTTCGATTCCCGAAGTCAGAAATCTGGAGATAAACATTTCTCCAGATTCCATCAAGTACCACAATCAGAACGTATACGGTTAAATTCAAGATAATCAGGAACACCAACAACAACATCACGTATGAGAGGATTACTTGAAGTTTGAAAAGGCTATTAGTACTCATTCGTAATTCTAGTAGTATTCATTCGTAATTCTATTAGTACCCATAACAATGAATATCTCATATATATAGTAGTAAGACATAATGGCTGTGACAGAGGAACAAAAACAACGAAAAAATAAAATGGCTAAATTTAACAGAGCCAAAAAGAAAGCACCTGTAATCGAATATGAATCTGAAAGTGACGGAGCTATAGAGGATGAAGTAGAAGATGAAGTTCAAGAAGTAGAAAAAGTTGAAGTTGAAGATCCTGAAATAGCAAGTAAAAAGGTAATCACAGATAAACGTCGTGAATCATTGACTCTAGCCAGAAGTAAGACTAAACCTAAATTGCAAATCACAAAAGAAAAAGATACTGAAATTGCTCTAATGAAGGCTGAAAACGAAAGATTAAGAGCCGAAAATGCCGAAGTACTCGCAGTGAAACCCCAAGTTACCAAACAACTAGTTCAACCAGTTAGACAACACCCTGTACGTATAGAACGTGAGCCACATCAAGAAAGAGGACGCGAACCACCCTCTATAGATTACTTAGCTCAACAAAGCTATGCAGAGCAACTCCAAACACGACTCAGAGATAACATGCTACAAAGGATGATGTTTGACACATTCATGTAATTCTGTTTTATTTTTATTGAAAATTGTGTTCATGATATAATCCAAGTGTTTCAGCTGTACGCGTACAATTAGTACATAAAACCATCTGCGAAGTTAAAGCAAAAAATGCTAATATAACTCTTTTATGCCGGTTCTCCTCTAGGTAGTTTTTTTTGACGTAATCAAAAAAAAAAGATATTCTTTCATTCATCAAATAAGTCATCATACATTTTACAATGAGGTCTTCGTCATCAAGAACATTTCTTTCTTTAATACTATAGGCGTTGTCGTGTTCTGATAATATATATACTTAATTATTTCAGGTTTCAAAGGTATATTATGTTTGTGTATTCCGTGATGTGTTTTGAAAATTATTTTTGTATATTTGCTTATTTGTTTTGGCGTTAATTTGTTGGGTGTATTGGATATTTCTGGGGTGTCAGTAGTATTCTCAAAATAAGAGTGGGTCATTCTATACTATACACTGAGATTTTAATATTATATACTTTACGCATTTTCAAGGGTCGGTACTTTTTTTCAAGGGTCGGTATAAGGATCGGTAAATATTTTCAGGTCTACTTGATAATATAATGTATAAAAAACGAATAATTCAGGATTAAAAATAAATAAGTACCGACTCTACCGACCCTACCGACCCTTTTTAAGAAATTGAAAAAAATAATAAAAATAAGATCATTAACTTATAAAAAGAATTCAAACAAAGGGCGTAGGTAGGTAGGTCGGTATAAAGAGCAGTATAGAATAAGAATGATTCAACTTCGTCATCTTCTTCTTGATCTCCAAACTCCACCCCATTCAGATTTACGAAATACTTTTTGAACTCACTCAAGCACAAAGTAGTCATTTTATTCGCATCTTTTTTTACACACTCAAATCCATTTGTATATAATTGCTTTTTCATCAATACAGTAATACGCATACCAAAACTTATTTTGTTATATTCCATCTTGACTCTGGATACCTCGCACCAATCAATATACATCTTAAATGGCGTTTCGTTTTTATATTCCATATCATCTTTAGTGTTTAAATTGAGATGTTCTCTGACCCAATGTGCAAAGAACCAAATGATTTTGTCCCGATTTGTCGTCTAACGCTATCTTCTATGCTTGTGCTGGGCTTATAGCGGACATCTTGGAAATTGAGAGATGGTACAACGGCTTTATAATCAAAGTTAATTAATCCCGTGTATATTTGCCTTAAAGCCACAGGATTATTCTCAATATTTTGCACGCAGTCATTGAAGAACTCATAATTATTTTTATTGTGTGATGTGGTTTCAATTTGTAGAAATCGTCTTCTGCTATCGTCACTTAATTTAACAACATTGAGATTGTTAGTAGTCATGTCATAATCGCATAGATTGTCAATTTCGAAAGCTTGAAGACCTTGAGGATTTACAGTCAAAGTTGGTTCAGTAGCTCGTGTTTTTAGGATCTCGCTATTCTCAAAATGAGCAACCCCAAATGCTTCATTCACTAAGAGGAATAGCTTTTGAAATTCAAACATTGAATGGCTTTCATATAGCTTTTTAGCACTGTCACGCATACACGTATAACCCTTCAGAATGTTATAGATAGGAGCAAGTAGCCGATTCTTGCCGTCACCCTCATTGCCGCAAATGATAAGAATGACATTGGTTCGTGTGGCCGGATTGACGATACGGAAAGCATATCTCGCTGATATATAAGTTACGATTTTCTCATCACCGATTACATTATGTAGATATTGCTGATATTCACCCAGTAGTCACGTTCAGTTTCAACTAAAGGCTCTTTGACGATATTGAACACAACCCATGTATTAAAGTTCTTAGTATCACACACAAGAGGAGGAGGCTCAAACACTACTTTATCAAATACGCGGATTTAGCTATCTTTTAGCCACAGATCAATGAATTGCTTAGTCTCCCATTTGTCCTTAACTTTTAATTTACATTGGAGAAGAGCGTATGATTCCTTACACGATTTCACAGTAAATACGTCATACTTGTCTTCCTTATTAAAATGGACGATTATAGGTGGGTGTAATATCTTAGCGTGATTCAATTCAAAATCTTGCTTCATGTTATTATACATTTTCATAGTGATGCTTTCGTAATATTCTGGGTCATCGCATTTGAGACACTCATAGAAACATTTCCAGCCGTAAGATGCTTCTCTAATCTCGTCAAAATTGCTATCAATAAAATCATCTACTGAATCCTCGTCATAATTCGCACATTTGGCTGAAAAATCGTGAATAATTTGGGAGCATTTGCTACGGCTGATCCCTTCTGCCTTATTTATATTCATAAGACACCAAATCATCTTAGTCAATGTATCATATTCGCTTCTACGAGAGACTGACATCTTTGAAAGTATGAACTTCATCTTAGTCTCGATATATTTCGTATTAACTATTGCGACTTCTTCCTCATTTATCATTTCATCTTTCTTTTCACAAATCTGATTATTTTTCTCTAAAAGGATTTTGCCATTTCCTTTCTCGCACTGTTCCATATAGTCATCGTCGTCTTTCTTTTTACATATCTCATCCCAGTTTCCAAAAATTTCTTCAACATACGAAGCACAGCATTTAAATATATCGCAATCAATAGGATATCATTGAGGAGCGACACCGTCATCTTTTTGTGTAGTCAATGGGAGAAACTTAACTTTGTTCGGATCATAAATTGACAAGTCATAAATAGGATTCTTATTCAGTTTGTAATCAATAAAGAGTTTTTAAATCAGATGACTGTAGATTCTGACACCATCCACATAAAATCTATACGAATATTTCATGCCTTTCTTGGTTTTTCTTGGTTCTCTCTTAGCGTAGTTTATGGATTTATTCGGGAATGTCATATTCATATCAGCCTTTACAGCATCAACATCAATGTCAATTACATAAGCATTTACAACAAACACGGGCTTAATATATTGACATTCGCTTTGACAAATATTTTCGCACATATCGAGATTACTCTTCAAGTGGATCATATAGCCAGTTTCATCACGACAATCATACTCAAATTGTCTATCGTAGATATTGGTGATTACCACCTTTTTCCACCTTTGGGCTATAATTCTTTGTTTGCTTCTTTCGAAAGCTTTAGAGTCTTTGTTATTTTGTGTCATTCTATCATTAGTGGAGAAAACATTCCTTAAATACTACTGTATATTATTAAATCTTTATATACTTGTCAATTTTCATATATTTTGAAAAAAAAGGAAAAAAAATGAAAAAAAATTGAAAATAAATGAAGCTAATTTGGTTTCTTTCTTCAAATTATACACTTCGCGACGTTTTGCTGTCATTTTCTCGGCAAATACTAGATCATTAGCATATGTATTGCGATTATATTCTCTAATCCGTCTTTTCTCCTGTTTATAGAACACGGGATTTTCCTGGACTTTTTTCGCAAAACTTGCTCTGGATTGTTCCTTTCTGCCTTCCTTACTAATTTGCATTTTCTCCATCTTCAATGTCATTTTGATTTCGTCCATTAGCGTACTATCATGCATTTTCGTATTACTATATTACTTGTATATAACATTTTATTTCATGTATACTTCATCAATTTTTTTTTGCTTTTCATCAAAATCTTTTTTCCAATTTCTAATTGGTGCACGGCATTTCCCACATTGCTTCTAACATGTACTGGGGCAACGTGTAGATATATCAGCGTCAGTAGGCTTATAGGCTGTTTAGCATTTTGCACATTCTGTCTCAGTAATACCGCTATCTACGAATAAATCTGGATTTGTATCTTTGAGTTGTGCTAAACACAGTAATTTTGTAATCTTCGTCACTTACATAATATGTAGAAAAAATTACTACGTACATAAACAAATATTATTTCGTCTATTTATTTTTACTAGGCGTACTCTTGTTCTCACGAACTACGACACGTGTGGGATTATCATCATTTCCAATAATAATTTTCTCATATTACTCGCTAAGTTGTCACGAATGAGCCATATTCTTGGCGTATTCCTTTCTGAATGTAAGATTCTTCTTTTTCCCATTTTTACCGACTCCGTTAATGCATATAGCGGCTGAAGCCCGCACCCATCTACTCGTAATCTCTTCGCCACACACATAGTATAAAACACGTTTCTCAGATTAGTACCAAAACTACCATTTTGCTCTATGTTGTCCTTTGAGCCAAATAAGTATTTACCTTGTCCGACAATCGGCATTCATTTAGCACTCTTAATATACTTGAGTAAATATGGTACAATATCGTCTGCTACGGGTATGATCTGTTTCTTGTACTTTTCAAAAGTCATGTTATTATTATACACGAATAAGGAAGGCTGACCGCTACTCATCACTAAGTAATTAAACTTGGGATCATTCAAAACTCATAGATCGTCTTCAGTGACTCTTACGTATTGAAAGTCGAGCCGTCTGGGTGGCTGGAGACCGTGACATGCGGCTATAGCCTTTTCCAGATCATTCTCGAGTAACTCATCAATATGATACTTAACATCCTCGGCTTCAAACCTGAATATCTTTCCTAAATCTTGGGGTTTGATTGTTTTTTCATCACGTTCATCACGTTCATCATGGTAATCTTGCATTGCTTGTTTAGCTATAACAGTCTATAGCTGATAACTAACATTATATGTAGGCAAACAGGCGAGAAGATTCACAAATGGCGTCAGCATAGTATTAAATGATGTGGATTTCGGATAATAAGCTTTGACTTTATTCACAAAAGCAATCAGGTTTTTATCTTGGAGAAAGGGCATCTCTTTAGTGATATATTTGACATCGCCGGGCAAATCATATCCAGTTAAAATAGATTTGACGACACGCATTACATCTTTTGACGGTTGTAGTAAGAGAACATTTTCCATCACAAGCTTTATCTTTTTAATCATACCTCCACGAGTGGTTCTTTATAAGTTCTAGCTTCCACTTTTTGAGCCTCAGTCGCATTCACAGGTAGGTTTTTTTTCCATTTTGGTACAACTTGTTTGTATATGTCAGGTTTTACTAATGTCTTTTTGACTTGAATAGACATATCCACTTGCTTACTTTCTCTACCAGATCTACGTTGTTCTGTGATAGAGACCTTCTTTTGTACTTTGGCTATTTTCTCTTCGGTCTTGGCTTCAGGTTCAGGGTTTGTCTCAGCGTAAGCCTTGATCGTATCCACTTTCTTCTCAGCTCGATATTTTCGCATATATTCAGCGTTAGATTTCTTGTACGCATCATAGGTTGTTTCTGTTCCTTCTCTACCGGCTGTACCAGATTTGAGACGCTGTCGGCAACGTCTTTGGGCTTCTACAGCTTTTTGTTTTTTGGTGATGTCACGGGCGATAAGTCCTTGGTTATTCATATTGTTCTATACATATGTAAGATAATAATATAAGATAATAAACACTTACATCAATTCTTACAACTTTACAATTGTGAGCGTTGTATTTAACACCAAAAACTGGATTAAGAATCACCAAAAATTATTCAATTCTGACAAATATTTGCAGAGATATAATACTTTGTCTATAAATCCTTTCTTTACACCGTAGAGGAATACTATTATATGATTATTAGACAAAATATTTATCGCATTTACGATTGTAATACAATATACGACAAATCTTGAAGAATCCTACAAGATGCAATCATTTTGATTTAATCCGAATAAATATTTTGGGAGTGATGCGTATTTCATTACGTATTCTCACGTATTTCTCACGTAATTCTCACGTATTACCGACCCTTTTAAATATTGTCATTTAGTATAATGGAAGAAACGCAAGAACAAGTCGTTATTCAGATGAAAGACAGTACATATAATAAAGAACAATATGAAGCAAATCAAGACTATATCTTGAAATATCGCAAAATTGACCCTTTTTTAATATTTTTTGCGGGAAATATTTTTGGCGGGATTTTTGGCAGTTTCAGTTTTTGGCAGGAGTTTTGGTTTCCTGATAATAGAAATAGAGAAAAAGTGAGGAATAAGTACGTGAGGAATACGTGAGGAATACGTGAGAAAAGTCCAATACATGAGAAGGGTCGGTATATATATTCAGGACTAAATGACATAACTATGTATAAAAAAGGAAAGAATCAGGATTAAATATTAATGAGTACCGACCCTACCGACCCTACCGACCTTTTTTAAGAAAATGAAAAAATAAATGAGATTGCAAAAAATATATTACAATACGATTTTGAGAAGGGTCGAGGGTAGGTAGGTCGGTACATGGATCTCACTGAGTGGGCGGGATCTTAAATCCAACGTTATAGGAGAAGAATCTCTTGTCACAGTACATGGGATCAAAGATCCTTCTATACCTTCTATGGAAGCAAATGAAATCAACAAGTTTATGTAGTCGTAGTCGCCAGACAACATTGTATATAATTTATAGAGATACAATATATTCGTAAAAAAATAATCTGCTTTCTCAGCGATATCGCTTACACAAATTCGGGAAATAATCTAAGAGATCAAAATGAGATTCGCAAAATGTACTCTGCGTTTTCAGCGATATCACTTACACAAATTTCGGCAGGTCGCTTTTTCAAAATCCCATTTCGAATAACGAAATCGCAATCTGTGCTATCCGTGCTATATCACCTCATTGCCATCTGTGCTACATGTGCTATCTGTGCTATCTGTGCTATATGTGCTATCAGCCTACATCACCTTACACCACCAACAAATTATATATATATACATATATTTATGTGTATATGTACAACATATGTATATATGTATATTCATATATACATATATTTATATGTACATATATATTCATATATATATAGATATACATATATATGTATATATATATATACATTTATAAACATATACAAATATGTGTATATATATATATATACCTATATGTATTTATGTACATACATACATATATTATGTATATATATATACATACATGTATATGTATACATACATATATTTATATTTGAATATATATGTAAACACACACACACACACACACATATCTCACATATATTAATGTTCATACAAATATATATATGTATACATATAAATATACATGTGTGTATTCGTATCTATATAAATATATATTGATTTCCATATATGTATGTACATTCACACACATTGATATATGTATGAAAATACTTAAATTTATTTACCTATACATATCTGTATATATCTATATGCTATACACATATATATTTACATCTATATATATGTATGTATACACACACATATATATATATACGTACGTACAAACATATATACATATACATATGATATCGCCTTGCATGATCTTATATGAGATTTATATATATATATATATATATATA
>Ga0105054_10010325_pt1 | contig 11899 bp, 1 predicted proteins | sample BON02_FD_78091 | JGI IMG/M metagenome (GOLD analysis project Ga0105054, IMG submission 78091) | Freshwater microbial communities from Lake Bonney liftoff mats and glacier meltwater in Antarctica - BON-02 (megahit assembly) | ecosystem: Environmental > Aquatic > Freshwater > Ice > Glacier... | reverse complement strand
TATATACATATATATATATATATATGTATATATATATATATATATGTTAATGAATATATATGTATATATATATATTTATATAAATATATGTATATGTATATATATGTATACATATATATGTATGAATCTTTATGGGTCATTTTCCGCAAAAGAGCTCTACAATGTATGACCCTTTTGTTGAAAATGACCTGCACCATAAGGTATCCTATGCATCTTCGCCACCCAATAGTGTTTACTAGTCTATCGATACATTGTTTTATTCTTTGACATTTTTTTCACATTTTCAACAGGCTTGCCTGCAACCACACATGCAGTCCGCAGAATCCATGACAGCATATTCTCGTCGTCATCTGGAAGGAGTAATTCAAATGCCGTTTGTCGAGGTATCCCCTGAGGAATCCGTACCATAATGTGCATGCGTTTGTGAGTTCGTGTGTGCGAGAGAGCCCGTGTGTGTTTGGTACACGTGCGTGTTGAAATCGATTTTATTTTTGTGGAAATATGTATAAGTATGATTCAGCCTTTAAGTGATTGGATGCACATGCGCATGAACGTACACATACACATACACACTAACCTACGCAAATTAACATGCATGTATCAATACCCCTTCTGAACAAGCATTGGTGAGATGACGGGTACTGACACAAGATTGATTGACTTTACATGCAGGGGAGTGCAAAGTACACAAGTCTCAGAGTCAAGACAGCTCGAACGGACAATCAATTACTGTACATGCAAGTCATTCGCGACGTGCCAAGTTTGCTCACAGTCCAATCTCCCATTTTCATGACTACTCCTGGAGCACTGAAGTCACTCAATTTCTTGAGAGATCCAGGACTACTGTCTCCTGAGACAGGTTGTAGACGTTGCCCGCACGGCGTACATGTTGCTGGGGAGACTCTACCAGTGGAAGTAGAGCTCCTCGATGCCTTTCACAACCGCATCACCTTCTGTTTTAGTGGGCAATCTTGCGAATACTTGCCAGATGCCACCGTTGCTGCACAGCTGATTTCTTCTGCAAGTGATGAGCAAGAAGGGACACTGGCTGGACAATTGACAGACGAGGGTGAGGCGGGATCGCTTGCATTTACGGATCTCAGCGTCGAGCTTGCAGGACCTGAATACGTGCTTCGTCTGTGTATGGTTGATGAGCTTGCAAATCCAGTGATCGCGGCAAAGAGAAGACAGTCATATGGTCTAGAGCAGCGCCTGTGCGCTGCGGGCGGCAATCACTTGCAAGTACAGGTGGACTCCAAGCCATTTGCCGTTGTTCCAAGTCGACCAGCAGCTCTTAAGATCTTGGCCATGTCGGTCAACTCTGGCGAATTCGAAAAGCTACCTGTGCAGCCTGAGATTGAAATTGTAGACACATTTGGCAATACGGTGGACAGGGACTGCTATCGTGCTGAGTGCGCCGCTTTGAATCATACGTGCAACTCAACAGGATTATCTGCATGCCCAGTCCACATTGACGTAAGTCTCGCTGGAGCCTCAAATGTTTCAAGAGTGCAGGGAACTACAATGGTTTCGGACCTGCATGGTGTGGCCAAATTCACTGATATTTCTATCTTAGCCGATTCGTCAGAATGGCCGGGCCCCTTCGTCAAATGTGTATGTCCGATGGGCGTATGCAAATTGTGTAGCGCGTCGGACTGCACCCATCCAGCACCATTTCCTTACTACTCCTTGCAATTCCAAGCAGATCCTACGGCGGACGGATATGCTCTAGCGACGCTTGATACCGATATCACTCTCCATCGACGAGCACAGTCGATGAAAATCATCGTGCAGCCTGCTCTCATCGTGGCGAGGGAGGTGTTTGCGAGCGATATTGTAATCGAAGTACTAGATTGTGCTCGCAGCGTGGCAATATTCGATACGTCTTACGTGTTGGCTGCTATGGATGACAATGCTGGGGGTGGAACCCTTTCAGGGAAGACCACGGTTCAGCTGAGAAATGGCTTGGCCATTTTTAGCAATTTGGGAATTGACCTTTTCGGAAACGGATATACACTCAAATTTTCGTACGCGGGTACAGCAGCAGTTAGTAACGTCAAGTCGAGGCCCTTCCGTGTGGAACGACCGGTTGAGATTCTCGAACAAGTGCAAATCTCCAGCTTTCGCGGCAGAGTCACAGCTGGGGTTTCATTTGACGTTGAAGCTGTGCAGCCCGTTGTGGAACTACGAGGCCTTGACGGCAAAAAGTTGGCCAACACAGTTTTGCCTGTTACCGCCTCTATTTCTGCATTGATGGATCCAGGCAGTTGGCAAAATTGGTAAAGACAGAGAGATTTGAGAGAGCCAATTGCAATCTTTATTCAATCGTTGTAATGGATATATATGCATATATATATATATATATATATACATATATATATGTATATATACACATGTGTGTATATATGTATACGCACGTACATATATATGTATATACATGTATGTATACATGTGCATATACATACACATTCTGCATGATGTATCTGTGTCTCACTTTCACTCCTTATTCAATCATTGAGTTCTTCTTATATCAATTCCTATATACATGTATATACATATATATATGTATATATATATACATATATATATATATATATATACAAACAGGGACTTTTGCAAGGATTATTCGGCTTGCGAATGCGCCAACTCAGCGCCACCTGGGCCTGATTGCGAAGAATCCGAAGAGTGTGGAGGGCCATTTTTTCACGACAATGAGCTGAGATTCTGCAAATGCCAGATGCCCGGACAAGGAAAATCACAGATAGGTGGCGAAAGTGTCAATCGTTGTCCGTCTCATCTACTGGGCCAGACCATGATGCTTCCTATCGAAGGTACAGTTCGATTTACTGACCTCGCATTGACTAAGGCGACAGTGGGTCAGTACCTTTCTGAAGTGTATCCACACGCTCCGTTGTCATATGTGTTGACTCTATCCCTTGGAAAACTCGCCATTGACACTCCCTCTGGCGTGCTTGAAGTGCTGCCAGCAGCATGGGCGGGCATCATGATCCCTCCTGCTGGACAACCGTTGCCCACAAATGTAGCTGGTGTGGTGCTCAGACGACAACCCGTCGTCATTTTGGTTGACCGTTTCTTGAATCGCATCCTAGGATCGCAGATTCCTCCAAAGACGATGGTTTCTGTATATATAAAGTCCTTCTCAGGGTCGTCTAGCGCTCCCATTGTTCGCCGAGGGTGCTATGGAAGAGGCAAATTCGACGACGAAATCTTCGGGCAGGTGCTACTGGAAGATTTCGGGAAAGACTGCAGTGGTTATCGTCCGATCGTATGCCAGCACTGCCCAGACCTCAATATTTCTGCCGACAGTGACGTCGGAGGGTACATTGGAGAGGCCAGCTATTCAGATCTGGAGCTTGTGGTGGAGGGCCAGTATACGCTTGGCTTTCGTTGCCGACAATTCGAAGTAGTATCAAACACGTTCGCTGTCATCAATGCCGACCCCTCATACCCGTTTGTTCTAAAGTCCATCCCCACAGTCAATTCTGCCGATCGCCCGTTTGTGGTGCAACCAAGCTTGACAGTGAAAGATTTATTTGGCAATTTTGTCCGTGTCGATTCCATCGCTGACCGCACAATCTCCGTCAAAATTGTAGGCCACACACCAATTCCACCGCGATGGGAGCCAGGCCCCCCCGCCCTCATCGTACAAGACGCACTGGCGCCAGACCAAGTACCCGGCACAGTGTGCAAAGCCGCACCAGTTCTATTCGAGGGCACCCACGTGGTAATGATTGATCCAACGACGGGCACCGGGGTTTTCACCGACTTAGCTATCCGCCAGGTCTATTCCAAGTACAAGCTACAGTTTACCATTGTGTCGTCAAAGGGAGATCTCGTACTCAACTCGTCCAATCTGGCTGTGGGTCCAGGGGACACGGTGGGTCTTTGCCCCTTGCGCCTACCGGGCAGATGTGGGGCCCGCGCGCCGTGCTTCATTTCGCTGGAGGCCGGCTGCGTCGACAACTGGGGGAACTTGCAACCGACTTGTAACACAATGCGAGCGAACCGCGTGTTAAATCCCACAAAGATTCCCAAAGGATATGAGTATCTCGATTGCTCTACAGGAATGTGTCTGCAACTCAAGTCTGGGCCTCCGGGAGCGATAGTTAGCAGCCTTACTCTGAGTCAGGGAAAGAGTTGCTCGAAACAGAAATGTCAGTTGGAGTATCAGAACGGGAAGGTCTTGTTCAGTGATATCGAGATGAGTCTGACAGGGGTGAATTACCAGCTTGTCTTTTTCAGCTATGTTATAGATTTCTATACGCACAGAATCGAAACATGGAAGTACGAAACCCCTTTTTACGACGTATATCCACCAGCCCCCATGGTAACCAAGGTCGACTTTACAGATGGCATGAACCAGCTCTTTGTCTATTTCGATCGGCCCACGAGCATGAACAACGGGCCACGCAAAGCGCGGGACCAGGATTATGTGGCAGCCCAGGAATGGGACCCATACTTATGGGTAGGACCTTGTGAGCAGGAGGTAGCAGAAGCATTTCTCGAGACACTGGGTGACGGACCTTTTTGCACGTGGTTCAACACGACAGTTTTCATGATATCTTTAGGCGAGGGTGCCCGAGTCACTCCAGACGACCAGTTCCATCTGCATCCAATTTCGAATATTGTCTACACAGAGACAGTGAATGGCAAGCAGTTGAGCTCGCTTCCTTCGATAACAACCGTCGGGGTGAACGTGGCGGGAAAGATCATAGGGCCCATTTTCCCGAGGCTGCCTCCAGTCCTGCCAATTCCAGTGCCGCAAATTATGGGGCCTGCGGAAATAAACAAATGTACGAAAATCCGCGCTGATGCCAGTCTGAGCTCTGGGAAAGGAGCGCGCACATATCCGTATATTCAATGGGGTCTCAACTACTCAGCATCTTTTGTGAAAGACGGCATTCTTGCTGCGGGCCAAGCTCCAATGTTCCTGCGACGCGACATCCATTTCACAGAGCTGCTGCCAGACTCGCTTGTTCTGGTCACGGTGACCTTGCGTCCGAATTATGACGTGCTCGAGGGAACTGCCATCACAATTCTGGGCCTTCCAGGATACTTTGCGTTTAAGGCATCAGAGTCGTGCGAGCCAAAGCAAGAGAATCGTGTGGCTGTCAAATGCAAGTGGGGACGGCCATTCGATGATTGCAAGACTGTACCAGTGTTTGGACCCAACGCAAGTGTATTTCACGACCATCCAGATTTTCCTACAAGTGGGTCGAGTGGCGAGTGGGTGGTGGGAGGATTGGATGGGATCGACGACAAGTCTTCACGCAAACAAGGCAATTTGATCCTGAATGTCAGGAGCGGGAGCTTCATGCCTTCCTCGTCAGACACAGTCTTTAATTTCAGATTTTTGATGCCCTCGCTGACAGATCGATGGTTCACTAATGAGATCTCCGCCAGTGCGACAGAGGCGGTAGCTGTAGACATTGAGGTGGCGGGATTCGGCGACACGTCTATACTCTGTCAGGCCCAAGATTGCCAGCCGCCCATCGTGAGAATGATTAACAAGGCTCCCATGATGCAAGGCGTCGAGCCTAGCATCTTCCAGATGTCCATCCTTGCTGTCGATCCTATGATAGCCATTCTCAAGGAACACACCCGAATCAATTCTGCGCGAAATGTCCTCACCCTAGATTTTACAATCGAAAATCCACTTGCGTCTGGAAGCCGCATTGTGCTTGTCTTCCACGGTATTGACACTGTAGCCACTTTTAATCCGCCACCTCCAAATATTTGTCTCGATGGGTCAGTGGCTTCCAGGTTCACGTGCACCAACTGCACTCGAAACGGCAATACAGTGGCATCTCGTTCGTGGGCTACGTGGGCCTCTGGCACACTGACTATGACGATCAAACCAGGCGCCTCCATCAGTGCTGGCAAACATTCCGTGTCGTTTGAGATGCATAACCCGCGCGGAATGAGCCGAGACAACTGCAATGAGGCGAATCCGCTGCTCTGCCACTCGAAGGTGCATCCGACAATTCAGTTTGTATTTCCCGACAATCCTGGCAAAATTTCTCCAGTCTTTGGCGATGTTCTCGGCGCCGGGGTGGTTCCTACGCTAGAGGGAAGCGTACATGAATCTACCACGATGCAGGGATTGATAAACGTGATATCATTTGAGGTTACGTCAAATGTCGAAATTCCATTTGGGGCTACTTTGAAACTAGGCGGAATTTCGGCACCCCTCATTTCCAGCTACGGAAATAGAACAGAAAGAAACGGAACTCAAGTTCTTCATTGCGATGGTGGAGTATGCTCGTGTCTGAGGGTGTCATCCAACGAGCCATCAAGTCTCTCAATTGAGCTCCTTCATGGTGGTGCGTGTACCGCGCTGCAACCGAAGAGTCCCCTCAAATTTGCTGTGGTTGTTCGCAACGCGGCTAGCCCACGTCTTGCCGACACCATCTCGGTCGAAGCAAATTATGCTGCTTGTGCTAGTTGCGGCAAGCTGTGTGGCTGCATTCCAACGTCTACATCTGCAGTGGTAATACAGCGGAAAGAATTGGTCGGTAAAGTGCTTGGTGCTGCAAACGCCATGAAGGTAAATGGACAAATTCGCGAACTCAACCCAATGCCGGGGCAGACAAACACCCTAAATGTCGAAACAAGTTGCAATGTGAGACTTGTGCCGGGATCGTTGTACAGGTTGGTAGGGCTCAAGGGAATGTTGCCCCTTCAAGCAGAAATTATCATGGAGGGTCAGCAAGGTGTTGATAGCACCGCTGCAGTGGCTACGTGGAAAGCTCGACATGCTGCATCCAACGCCAGCGACGTGTTTGAAGTTGCACTGTCCGACGACAATGGAGACCACAACCATTTGATTCTCGATAGTCTTGGGTATTTCAATCTTTCTTCAGGCAGTCTGACGTGGAAACTACAAGAATTTCTAGAAATCGGACAACTCTTGTCCTTCAAAGTCACGCTGATCAATCGTGAGCGCCCATATGACAAGGACACCATTTCGGTGAACACGAGCTACATTCCAACTCTGACTCCGCTGCTCAGCATGTCTCTAGAAGTCGTTACAGACATGTGCACACAAGGCGGTGGAATCTGCCCTCTATCGGAAGATCGAGGATACCGCGTGCATGCAGATGTGTCGGGATCCGCTCAGGCGTTAGATGGGGAGTCGATGTTTGTGCATGCCAGCGTCGTCGAGTCGTCAAAGGTGCTTGGGAGCAGCGACATGCTCACTGTCAGAGTGAAGATGAACTTTGCGCTGCGAGGTGGAGAGGCACGCTTGCAAGTCTCGGGACTTGGTCTGGTGTCGTCGGAGAGCTCGTCCAATTGCCTGTTTGTCAAGCACATCTCGGATTTCTACCCCGTGTGCACGTGCACGTCAACAGAAGGAGATGTATGTGATTCGTGCAATGCCGACAGACTGGCGCGGCTTACGTCATTGTTTTTTGTGTGGATTCCGAATATTGAGCATCCTGATCTTGAGACTGATTCGCCTGAGAGCGAGCCAGGATCTGTTGTGGGTTCGTGCCAGTGGAATCAGGAAGAAGGCACTTTTGGGCTCGATCTCATCTCAGGACAAAACGTCGCCGCGCAAGAAGAATTCGAATTCAGCTTTACGCTGCTCAACCTCAAAAGCCAGCGCGCCGTGGCACAACCAACCATTACTCTAAGCACACCAGGTCTGACGTTATCCACCCAAGTGACTGATACGGTTCTTGGTGGAGGTGACGACGCGCGTTGGCTGTCTGCTGAGATGTCAATTAGTTCGCTGGTGCAGGGTGATCTGGTGGAGTTGCACGTGCATCTCGAACCTAATCTTATCCTCGTCTCTACGAAACCCCCTGGCACCTTGATTACAATCCAAGGACTTGACGGCTTTCAAACAGCATCAGGCCCTCTTCAAATCTACGGGCCGGACGCGCGTGCCGTTTCGAAAAATAGCGAGGGTTACTGGTACAAGAATCAGGGTATGGTGGAACTCTTTGGTGCTACCCTCTTGGGACCAGTTGACTTTTTCATACTTTTGCAAGTTGGTATGGATCGCTTAGAAGATGGACAGATTGTTTCGCCGTCCACGCCCAATCCTTCAGTATCCCTTACAAATGTGCAAGCGGGAATCGCAAGTACACCAATGACACTCATTCTAAAGGGGGGACATGGACTTTCCAGTCCGCCTCCTTCGGTCTCGTACGCGTTTGCATCGCAGAAATCTGTGACGCAGCAAAGCAGCAATGAAATTACACTGGCCTTCAGCTTGAACCTCCGTCTCATTGGCACTTCTTCCCCCAAGCACACCTCTTGTATCCGCGTGTCGGGATTAGAGGGCTCACTCACCCCCTCGACGCCCTCCCTCCATATTTTTGGGTCCAACTCCTCTGTTTTCGGGGATGTGGCAGGCTGGAACTCAACTTCGGGAGTGCTTAATTTGCAGTTGGCTTCAGGCCAGATTATTCCCCGGCGCTCAATCGTCGAGATTTCATTCGTAATCAGCAATCCGTACACCACACAGCCTGGCATGCCGTTACACGTGTCTGGCACGTTGGGACGGCTAGAAAAAGATGGGGTGCTGTCAGGAGAAATGGCTCATATTGTGGGGATGACTACCTCGGGAGGCCCTATATTGCAGACTTCACTTGTACCTGTATTTGACTTGAAGGAAGTCGGGCAGGACAACAACGTCAACGGTGCTGTCAACACCATCTATCTTACTCTTTCACCCAACATCGCACTTTGCACTGGATTCAAACTGACAGTCACCGGCCTTGTTTCATCTACCAATTTCTCCACGATTCCCCTGCTTGGGCCATTTGCACGCGCTCTCGGGCATGCAGCTGTTTATGACTCTGTGACGGGTGTGCTGATCATGACGGTTTTAGAGCAACTTGCAGCCAATACCGTGATTCGAGTGTTGTTTCGGCTGCAAAATCGCATGTGTCCCGAACAATGCACCAGCCCCCCGGCTATGACGATTGCGGTGAGCGGTGAGGACTTAGAACCGTATCTTCAGATTCCAGCGTCTTCCGTTACCAATCCACAGCAGATTTTGGAAAGTGGCAACATTTTGAGATGGACGCAAAAGACTGCACTCTCGTCGTCATCTGTGTCCGGGAGTCTAACCGTTCTCACCTTCTCTCTTCAACCGACCGCCCCGCTCTTCGGCGGAACGGAAATTACGGTCAAGGGGTTGCGAGGGACGCAGCACACACCATGCAATGCATGTGCAACATCGCCTGGTGTGAATTCACTCGATCAGACACCAGGGCTCGGCTGCTCGGACAAATGTCAAGGACATCCAGTACTTGCAGTATTCGAAGATGCACGCGCTTTGCGGCCACATACGATGGTTGCTGACTCAGTTGCTTCTTTTGATCGAACGAATGGAACACTAGTGATCAAAATCGACGTCGGAATCGTCATCACAAGCAGAGTCTCCTTCAATTTTTCGATTGTGGTTCGTAACTCGGCTGCACTGCAAGAACCCGCAGAGTGTAACACGGCGTCGCAGGAGCGTGTACAGAATTGCCTGACGGTACAGGCGACAGCAGAGCTGTGCGATCAAGCCGTGCAGGGCTGGAATGTGGGCCATTGTACCCACAACACGAGCTCTCGCCTGCTGAATTATCACACAACGTCGCGATTGTACCCCGAGACAGACCCCATGAAGGACCGGTGCGGCACATGTGTGCGGCACGCAGATGTGCTCGCTGTCAACGATGCAGTCCAATCCTGGAAATCTTTGGTAATGCAGCCTCGAGACGTGTGGGCACCATCCCTGATGGGCCTTCCCATTGCAGTGCCGGGCACTCCTGCTCCAGGCACCTACACAATTCTGCTTCGCGTCATCAACTGGGTCAACCAATCGAGTGTGGGTACTTACACCTTCAGCACCTCAGAACTACAGCCCATGATTTATTTGGAAAGCATCCGTGAGAGATTCATGTATAGTGACCGCGAGTTGGCACTCTCGGCAGTGGGATCGAGTGCGTGGTGTTTTCTTGGTGGCCTCCGCACAGAGCCGTTGAAATATGAATGGTTCATACAATGTCTTAGCGGGCCTTGCGACCTGTCCCTCAAGTTATCTCACATTGCCGACTCAATCACGTCCAGATTTTTGCGCATCAAATCGGGCAGGCTAAAGGCGTCGTGTTCATACAAATTGTCGTGTGAAACGCACCAGACTTCAATAGATCGCAGATCTGCTGATAATATTGTGGTGCACGTGCGGGTACGACCTCTTGTGGTGCGGTTTTCGGGAGTGAGTGCCTACGGGATTGTATCGTCGTCGACGGACACCGTCATTTCGATCGCAAACTCTTGGGATCCTGAAGAAGCTACGACAGGATTCACATCGTCGTTTGGTTTCAAAGCTACCTGGCGCGTGCAAGAAATTCAAGAACAGCCCTATTGCTCTCTAGCGGATCAAACTGTTCCCAAACAAGGTGCTGTATGGGACGACTGCCCGAAAGGCACCGAAGTGGATCGTCCACACATCTACTACACAAACCCTGGGCCAATCCCGTCAATCGTGCTCAACTCAACACTACTTCGATCTGGAACGCGCCTCAAAGTGAGCGTCACGGTATCTCGGGATCTCACGTTGATGTCAGGCATATTTTCAACTGCCAGCACGGCAGAAGGTGTTCTGTGGACTCAACACGACCGTGATTCCTACTTCGGACTATCGCAGGAAGCAAGTGTAAAGTTCGATTTAGAATTCGGGCCACAGTGGTATGTGCAAGTGCTTCCCTGTGATATTACGATTACGGGCTCGAAGGATCGGTGTGTCCACAAATCGTCCACTGTGGATGGCAAGATTCCGACGGCATGGCGTGTTGAAATTACAGGAGCACCGGGACTAGAAGTGCCCGAAACAATCGAATACGATTGGTACATCGACAGACCGTTGCTCTCCTTTCTCATTCCGCCAACATCCCGTCGACGCTCCTCCGTGCAGTCGATCCCCTCAGTGCCACGCATTGACGCCATCCGACATTCCAGTCTGCATTTGCCCAGCGCAGAAGGACAAGGCGATGGTGCACATCACAGCAAATTTGCGCAACAAGCAAATAGCAGCACACAGCACGGCGCGTTCGTGCAAGGATATGGCGATGGCGCACAGCATGGCGCGATTGCACAGCAGCCATCCAGGGCAAGTGCGGAGAGAGCCGAGACGGAGATGAGCGAAGCGGAGATAGCTGAGGTGGAGATGAGGGGTGGATTGACATCGCAGCTACAATCTGGAGAGGTAGTCGTCGATCATACAACGATGCAGAGAAGTAGAAGGGGGGGGAGAGGAGGGGTCTCGATTGAGGAGGACAAGGGGTTGCAGTCGTATATTACTCTGCGACGGAGGCAGCACCGGATGGAAAACGCCAAGAAGGGCAAAACGCAGCTACGCATCCACGGAAAACCGTTTACCTATATCATTTCACCTGTCTGTGCGGGGGCGTCGTGTGATGTAATCCTGAACCGAGGAGCCATCATTGCAGGGCAGACATACTTAATGCGTCTCACAGTGCACGATCATGGCATGGGTCATACCTTTATGCACAAAACTCAGTATGCAAACTTGGATGTACCATCCTTGACTCCTCCTTCCGGCGGATCTGTGCGCGTCGAGCCTTCAGTGGGTACAGTGGTGAGTACACTGTTTGAAGTCCGGGCCTCTGGGTGGGCAACGGACCAGGACAGTCTTCCGTTGACATTTTACTTCTACTCCACGAACTGGAATCTTGGTACAGAATCCTCAATCCGAACCCAGCAAACCGACACTTCGATCCTTCCCCTTTCAGTTGGGGATCCCAATAACAACGATATACTTCGGATCGGAGTGCGTGTGACGGACATCAACGGCGCTTTTGCAAGCGCTAGCTTTTTTGCCACAGTGTCTCTACCTGTGGTGGTGGGGGGG
>Ga0105054_10010323_pt1 | contig 11902 bp, 7 predicted proteins | sample BON02_FD_78091 | JGI IMG/M metagenome (GOLD analysis project Ga0105054, IMG submission 78091) | Freshwater microbial communities from Lake Bonney liftoff mats and glacier meltwater in Antarctica - BON-02 (megahit assembly) | ecosystem: Environmental > Aquatic > Freshwater > Ice > Glacier... | reverse complement strand
ATCTGTCAATACAAATACAGGATCCGGCCCAGATTCTAAATTCGTTTCCTTTTCATCTTCATACAACAAAGCGGGATTAGCTGTCGACTTTTTCTTTTTCAGTACAAACCAAACGAGAAAACCAACCAATAGAGCAAAAAGGACTCCGCTACTCACTCCAATACCTATTAATGCACCAGTTCCAAGACCAGAAGGAGAAGGAACATTAGTTGAAGGAGAACTAGTAGAAGGATACATTGGTTTCAAAGTAGGTGATTCAGTCGTAGGTGATTTCGTAGGTTGAAACGTGGCGGCTCTTTCTGTTGGGGCCCGTGAAGTGGGCGAGGTAGGTTTCTTTGTTGGTGTAATAGTTAGTAGAGTAGGTGATTCGGTTGGTGTACTAGTCAGTAGAGTAGGTGCTTTGGTTGGTGTACTAGTTAATAGAGTAGGTGATTTGGTTGGTGTACTAGCTACTAGAGTAGGTGATTCGGTTGGTGTACTAGTTAGTAGAGTAGGTGCTTTGGTTGGTGTACTAGTTAATAGAGTAGGTGATTTGGTTGGTGTACTAGCTAGTAGAGTAGGTGATTCGGTTGGTGTACTAGTTAGTAGAGTAGGAGATTCGGTGGGTGTACTAGTTAGTAGAGTAGGTGATTCGGTTGGTGTACTAGTTAGTAGAGCAGGTGATTCAGTGAGTGTAATACTTGATACAGAAGGTACTTCGGTTGGCGAATCTGTTGGAGGAGAAGGTGAGGCAGTCGGTGAACTAGTTGGAATAGTGGCCATTGCAACTGATTGAATAGACGCAAAAGGTGCTGGATTTGGAGCAAAAGTAGGTGCAAGAGTAGTTGCAGAGGTTGTAAAAATCGAATTGCCTACAATTCCACAAAATAAAGTGAAATTCAAACTGAAATTTTGCTCCTACCCCAAACCTATAGTGTGTTCTAGTGAATGTCGGTATAGGTATCAGTATAGTAATATGCTACCATCATATTATAAGTTACCGAAGTACTAAGGATTGTACTAGGTATTTCAGTCTCATTCAGTAGTCTCTAACATTGACAATAGGTTATACATTAGTAGTTACACTTCTAGTAGCCCCCCCTTCCTTTTCTGCGAGCAATGAAGCCACTGACAATATTTGCGGGTGCGTTTGCAGGTTGGTTATGCTTCGGTTTTATCACTGGGCTACACTTAGTTTTTCTTTATTGTGTTTCAAAGAACGAGCATAAAAGATGGTTTGTGTGGCATTTTGTGTCTATATGGATTGGAATCCTTCTTGTTGCTGTGGGAGGAGGATGGTCTCGTGGAAATAGTATTGATTGTCTCGATAACGTTACAATGTCCAATGAGTGTCTTTTCAACGAACAATCCTCAACCTATGCTTTTGTTTATACTTTAGACTTTATTGGGCTTGGTTATGCTATTATTCATTGGGTGTCCGACGGTGTACAATTATGGAGCTGGTGTCAAAGTACCGAATCGAATACTCCATACAAAGTCTTGTTTTCGTCTGTACGAATGGCTTATTATTGGATTCCTCTGCTTGTCAACACGTTATTTGTTACGCTTACTTGGACTGTGTTTATTCAATGGGACACTGAGTCGGGGATTGAATCATTGACCGGTTTCCTATTTGCCGAAATATTTCTCATCAATGCAATTATTGCGATGATATTTCGCTTGATGAATAATAGCACCAAAAAAAACGTCGAGGGATGCAATTAAATTACATCAGGAGAAATATAATGTGGATTCAGTGATTTCACTAAGTATTCTTGCTTCTGATTACCTCACGGATTGCCATCAGGCTCTTATCTTTCAACAAGATACTCTTGTTTATTAAGAAATTAGCATTTGATGGCTTTTATCCACTACTAGTAGTGCTTTAAAAATCGATTTTTGGGGCTGTACTTTTGTAATACTGATTTTTTTTGAGGGGTTTGTTTTCATAACGAGATAGGGGATGGTGGAAGAATCTCATGCTGATCCGTCGTGGTTCGGAGTGACTTTTGAACGAATCCGCCAATTTCTATTAAAATGTACCAGAGACGAAGAGCCTTCGTCGGATGCGGAGTTACTTCAAAATATATCTGTCCTGATTAGACAAGGCGTAGTCGATGAAAGACCGAACAACTCTGTTTCCACCACTAAATACACCTGGTATAATTTCGTTCCCCTCGCAACTGCGTTACAGTTCAGGCGGTTTGGGAATATGTTTTATCTCTTTGTGGTTGTTATCTACGCAGTTGGGTATTTTGCTCCAACGGTGTTTCAATCGAGTAGTCAACCTTTCGGTACGCTTGGAGTATTACTATTTGTACTTGCAGTAACTTTGATATTCGAAGCTAAAGATGATCTCCAGAGATACCGTGGTGATAGACAAAGTAATTCACAACATTGTACTCGAGTCCTCAAGAACGGCGACCTTCAAAAGACGACTTGGGGAGATCTCGTACCGGGAGAAGTAATTCGTGTTGAAAAAGGGGAGCACATTCCTGCAGATATTTTGATTATCGATTCAAGCGAAGAGAACGGTATTTGTTACATTGAGACTTCTGGAATTGACGGCGAAACCAACTTGAAAATTCGTAAAACCTCGAGAAAATTTCGTGACCTTGGTGTGACTGGATCCAATATATCTGGAAGTTTAGACTGCGAAGAACCAAACGTCTTTTTACAGTTTTCGGGGAGAGTTGTTGTTCGTGATACTCCAGTGAGTGTTGGATTTGATTCCATGATATTGCGCGGATCGCAACTGAAGAATACACATTGGATTGATGGACTAGTGGTTTATGCTGGAAAGGAAACCAAATTAATCATGTCTGCAAATCATACCCCTTCAAAGTTTTCTCGTGTTGACGTATTGCTGAATAGAATACTTGGATACACTTTTACCATATATTTGGTCTTGGTGATCTTCTTCATGTTTTTAATTGTATTCTGGGTACCTAATACAAACACGTATTGGTATTTTCAAGGTCTCGACGTGGTAAATTCATATATCTTACCTGGTTGGCTAGCATATTTATTCACGTATGCTGGGATGTTGGCAGCGTTAATTCCGATCAACATATATGTCTGTGTCGAAGTTATGAATTTTGTTCAATCTGTTTACATTGATTGCGACTTGAACATGTATGACCCGAAATCGGATACCCCTGCTCATTGTCGTACAACTTCCTTGGTGGCTGAAATTGGGCAGGTAACTCATGTGTTCACTGACAAAACTGGAACACTAACCAACAATGAAATGAGGTTGGTAAGTCTTTCAGTTGGAGGGTTCATGTATGGATTCAAACCCAGAAAGATCCCTAACTCGTATTCAGGAAATAGTACTATAGAAATTGAAGTGGTTCATGAAATGGCGCAGCCTCCCAAGGTTCCAATTAAGGATCTTTTTCCGGATTTTCCAGTTGAATCCAATAGTTCACTTCATCTAATGATGAAGATTCTGTCCGTTTGTCATACGGTGATTATTGACTACGACGCAGATGGTAAACTTAATTACAATGCTGAAGGACCTGACGAAGAAGCCTTGGTCAACGGGGCAGCGGAATTGGGAGCGCGTTTAGTCAGCACCGAAGATGGGATGTTTAGAATGATTTTTGATCACAACCCGGAAGTTGTTGAAGAATTTCAGATACTTGCCGTGAATAAATTTACCAGTGATCGAAAACGAATGTCGGTAGTTGTCCATGAAACCCGCACCAATTCATATTGGGTTTATGTCAAAGGGGCAGATAACATTGTTCTTGATCTTTGTACTCCTGAATCCCGCGATAGCGCGGCTTCAACTTTGGAGGATGTCGAGGCGTATTCATTAGCTGGGCTGCGAACGCTTTTACTTGCCAGTCGACAGCTGACGAAAGCAGAATTTGATTCATGGAGTAATCAATATGAAACTGCGAAACTTTCATTAGGTGAAGTGCGTGAAAAGGAACTGAGCGACGCAGCTGCAGTTGTCGAAAAGGATCTAGTTGTGGTAGGAGCGACAGCAATAGAAGATGCCTTGCAAGAAGGAGTTCCAGAAACTATTAAGGCGATCAGAGATGCCCATATTATGTTATGGGTACTGACAGGAGATAAGATCGAAACTGCAATTAACATTGCGTTCTCTGCCAGTATAATTGACAGTAGTATGTCGCGTATTCTTATTGATGGAGATGATCCAGCATCTCTTATAGAAGACATCCGATTGAATATTTCACAGCTATCGAGAGTTTCTGCAGAGGCAAGGACGGACGCGTCAACGGAAGAAGATTCAAATGAATTTTCCTGTTTACTGGGAGCAGATTTAATCAATGCTTCAGTGTTGAGCTCGAATCTTGCCTTGGTTGTGTCGGGACAGGCCTTGAATGTATTATTGGCCGACGAGAAAGGTACTTTTGAATCTCAACAGCAGTTATTGCGCCTTGCCAATATGTGTTCTGTTGTTATTGCATGTAGAGTAAGTCCCAAAGAGAAGGCGTTGGTGGTGAGGATGGTTAGACGTGGGTTTAATGTATCCAAAAGAAAACAACCTGTTGTTCTTGCAATAGGTGACGGAGCGAACGATGTTCCTATGATACAAGAAGCTAAAGTTGGCGTAGGTATAAGCGGTCATGAAGGGCTTCAAGCAGTGAATAACAGTGATTTTAGTATTGCTCGATTCAGATTTCTAAAGGAACTGCTATTGGTTCATGGTCGCTGGAATTACCAACGCAGTGCCAATATGATCAAGTATTCAATGTACTCATGGTATGTATACACTTTCCCAACCATGGCCTTTTTATTTTACTGCATGGTATCAGGCCAGTTGGTCGTTTACAACACATACTATCCAACAGTGTATGCATTTCAGGCTAATGCTCTAATCACTGCTATTGCATGGTTCCAAATTGATATTAAACGCGAAACGGCTTTGATGTTTCCGTCCTCCTATAGCATTGGTCGACTGAATCAGTATTTCAATGGGAAATCACTGTTATCAGGGATACTTCGGAGTGTTTTTCATTCCGCCATTCTAATGATGTGTGCCTTTTACACAACCGGGCCAGCAATCAGTTTCGCATACTTTGGTGCAACCATGTATACTTCAATGTTCGCCGTTGTGTTTACTCGCCAAATGCTTTTAGCAATGACCTGGAATTGGCTTCTTCTTTTATTCACCGTACTACTGCTAGGTTGTTTCTGGCTCTCCATCTACGTCTGTGACGTGGTGCTAGGTTTTGAAGGAGAATCATTTGCTTTGAGTTCCGATTCTGGTCCCCTATACCAACGAGCAGTATTCTCGGCGTTTACAGTTGTCTGCTTCGATTATGCATTCTACGGAATAGGAAAGTTATTGTATCCTGATAAGAACCGACTTTTGAGAGAAGTGGATCGTTATGCAGGGCGCCGTAGACTCACGGAATTCTCGCCCCCAAACAAAACGCAACAAAACGCAAATTCATCCATCCGAAAATTATTGCGACAAATATCAGAGACAGGAGGCAATATTGGATCTTTGAGAGACCACAAGTCTTTCGTGGGACCGGTTTGATTAAATTCTATTTTTTTATGATTCTAAATTCCGGCATCGTAGCTCTTCATTCTTTCTTTGATTTGTGATCTACAAACGGGACATGTTGTTATTCCAATATGGCAATTCGAACAGATACATTTGTGGCCACAGGGAATGAAACAGATTGATATGTCTTCCACAACGCAAATAATACATTTCTGATTCCTCAAAGATACAAGTCGAGAAATTTTTTGTTTCTTTGTCTCCAATGATTGAAGGCTCTGGCTGAATTTACCCACGGTTTTTTTACTTTTGCTTCCCAATCATTCATAGTGTAGATATGACGTCGTAATAAGTCCTTGATAGTCTCCGAACGTATTTCACGACCAGTGCGATATTGCCGTTCATTTTGAAGTTCACTTTGAAGCCGATATGCTTCATTTTCAGCCCCTGCCAATAGTCTTGAAAGGTGTTCTTTTTCACTTCCAGCAACAACCGACATCGTCGCATCTAAACAGTGACGCATCTTTTCATTGCGTTTTGAAGATCGAACTAACTGTGACATCAAATCTTCTACCGTTAATTTCAAGCGGTTTACTGTAAGCGCTCCCACTGCTTTATCATGAAGCAGATTTTCCAATGCCAACTGAAGATGTGTCATTGCGGTGAAAACTTGCTTTGAAAAGGCTTCTTTGTTTTCAAATATTGACATGACAGTACAATGCATGGTGTTAACAGTGGCATTAAAAAATCTACCTGTGAAACAAGCGATCGGTCAGGAGAGTCTTCCATTGCTGAAAAAGTCCTTTTCTTGCTGTTGGAGTAACTAGAACCAGATATGGATGATGCTTGATTGTTCGGTAAATCTTCAACGAGTATATCCACAGAGAACGAACTTTCATCCGATAAGCAGGGATCTTCTCCAAAAACAATACTTCCCTCCTGTTCTATCTCCATGGGGTCATCCAACGGAGTGGTTTGTAGTAATGCTTCCTCAATAACACACTTGTAATCTACTTTCACAAGAGTAGAATCTAAAATATCTGGTTTCTTTAAAGTAGACACTTACTTCATTTGTGTGTACCTTGACACCACTCAGAAAATCGTCATAAAAGTTTTTACAATTTTCTCCTTGATCATTTTTCTCCTTGTCATTCTTAATCATCTTTTTTATATCGTGTCGAATGAAACGAGGTGATAAGAATCGCCGTCTAATTCGTAAAAATGGAGTGGATTCATTCATAAAAGAAAGCCAACTTCTAGCTTCTAGACTTTTATGTCGTCTGTAGGTTCAATCACGAAGATTTTCCTTCATGGTCTACATATTTTTTGTATAAACGTGTATAACGGCTCTCTGAGGTTGATGGGTGGAGGTACCTCAAAGATGAACAAGAACGGAGTGGACTTGAGTCACTTCCGAATGGAGAGAGTAATTGGAGCTGGTGGATTCGGAAAGGTTCACTGTTGCATCAAAAAGTCGCTTGATGATTTAAACGTGATGTACGCGATCAAGGAGCTGGACAAGATGACTATCATTGAGAAAAGCGGACACGCCGAAGTGTTTGAGGAAATGAGATTGCTAGCTAGATTGCATCATCCGCTTGTTTGTAACATTAGATATGCGTTTCAAGATGACCGCAAATTGTACTTGGTTGGAAATATCGCACTAGGTGGGGACCTCAAATACCGATTGGGGCAAAACATGAAGAACACACCAGTCAAGATCAGTGAAGCAGAATTACGATTTGATATGTTTTGTATCTTCGAGGCTCTGCACTATCTCCATTCCCTGCAAATAATTCACCGCGATATAAAACCAGCCAACATGTTGATTAGAGAAGACGGATATTGTTTGTTGACAGATTTCGGAATCTCGCGAATTATCCCAGACGGTTCTAAATGCATCGAACGAAGTGGGACCCATGGATTTATGGCACCTGAAATATACTTGGAACGCCACGAGCACGATAGGTCGTATGATATGTTTAGTATGGGGATAGCCATGTATCAGCTTCTAACTGGATCACCACCTCATTCAGCGGATACTTTAGAAAATACCGAGAAATGGGATTCACAAGAAGAATTAGATAGACTCAGCGATATGCCTGCCAAACGTATGGAAGCCCGCGAGTACCAAGGACATGTATCCACAGAGTTGGTAGATTTACTTCGTCAGCTTTTGTTTATGCAGCCTGAGAAAAGGATCTCTTGGAAATTAGTTCGCGATCATTCATTCTTTGACCCGATCAACAAAGATGAAGTTCGCAGTGGAAAGTTTGTGCCTCCATTCAAACCAAATATCGCTGTTGCCAACTGCGATTCGACCGATATGGATGTAAAAGAAATGTTCGAGGACGAATCAGCTAAACCAAAACCAACTGCAGAGCAGCAGAAACAATTTGAAGGATATGCTTTTGATTTCACCAAGAGGTCATCTGATCTCCCACTTCTAGAACCTAAAGAGTAAAATGATTAGATTAATTAGCGTTTTTGGTTGCCAGGACGACGTTGTAGTGCAGCTGATAAATCATCCAATAGTCTTTCTCTCGAAGGAGGTGGCGATCTTCTGCTATCATGGCTTACCCCACGGTATGGTTGTCTTGAATCCTTGTAGCGTTGATCATTGTGTCTTTGATCATTCCGTTCATTATACCTTTGATCATTCCGTTCATTATACCTTTGATCATTCCGTTCATTATACCTTTGATCATTTCGCACATGTCGCTTCGGTTCCATTGAACCCCAGCTTGTCTGATTGCCCCTTTGTAATCCACTCTGTGACATTGCATCTGCAAATGGCATGTTATTTTGGTTCTTTGACTGAGGCACTCCTGGATGCTTCCCATGTTGTTCTGACAACAAATTGGCTACACTAGGACCGTTGTTAAAACGAGGAACGGTGATTTTAAAATCGTACGGACCTAGGGATGGAGTTGGGATTCTCGTATTCGGTAAAATTCTGGACAAATGCTCTCGCATAGGTGGAAGCCGAAATTCAAAACACAATGCCTTGTTTTTTTGAATCAAACTCAAACGACGACTGACTGGAACAATATCAGTGTTTAAGTCAAGTTTGTACTTCATTGGTGGAGGAAGGAAATATCCACCAATACCTTTCGATTCATTGGCTAAGACAAGCCTCCCGTTTTCACCGCTGCCGGCACGCACATCTCCAGCTGTCTTGGGCGTAAATTCAATTTCAGTCTTCTTTTCAACAGGAGCATGATCCAGTTTTGCACGGGCTTGCTTCTTTTTTTCATATGCATCCACTGCTTTTAATATAGCAGCAGATCCAGCTGCTTGTACATGCGTAAACACCACATCTGGGTTTGTTTTGTTTCGCTCTAAATCTGCAGCACTAAATTCTTTTTCAAGCTTGTTCGTTACCTCCAAAAGTCGTTTTTCATCTATGAATGGAAGGAGAGCAATCCATAACCATCGCATAGCTTTACCATTCGCATCAAAACTAAAAGTCTTTGGATAGAAATCATAAATTGAAGAATTTGGATCGCACATGTACCATCTACATGGCTCAGGTAGCGCATGTGCGCTATTCGATGGCAACACTCCCATTAATTGATCAATAGGTCTGAATGGTATAGAGTGAGGAAATTCCACTTTAATCTGATCAATATTAACGAGATCAGAGGCCATTGGAGCATAGTGATATTCATAATACCATGTCCATGATTGGCAACCACGATAATAATATTCCATTACCCAGCATAGACCAGTGATGTAAGACTCAGCTACCTTTCTTCTTTGAATGGAGCCAGGTGTGTACTCGCTCCCAAACTTGGAAAGATAATAACGATCTTTCCATCCAATATCACCATATCGGACCTCGCATACCACGCCTTCTTTGATGTTTCGCTCACGTTCTTTTGCTTTCACTTTTGTTTCAAAATCAGTTTTGGCCTTTTCAGAGGTATCAATTTCGAATTCACTAAAATCTACCTCTGGAAACAATTCCGATTCTTCTTCTTCCTCTTTTTCAGATTCTATTGTAGATTCCACCTCTTCAACTTTTCGTTTCTGTCCTAAAGATGCCCGTAGAGCAGCTGCTGCACTCTTGTTGTCTTTTTGCGACGGCGGCGATTTTGGTTTCACCACATTATCTTTTCTTCCTCGACCCAGTGCTACCATACTGTCAGGATCCAAAGGTGGAGGCTCCGATTGCTTCCTTCGTTTCGCCACGTTCCCTTTCCTAACAGCATCGGCCATCAGTGAGTCATGACCGCCTGCATTCCTAGTAGCCTTCTGCTGCTTGCGCCTCTCTTCCATAAACAAATCGTTAGATCTTCGGCGTTTAAAAATTTCATCTTCTACTGTTCCTAAAACAGCAACGAAAACATCCACTCGTTCTAGGTGGACAGTACCATCATTTGTCAAGTATCCACCAACTGTAGGAAGGATCCGATGGTATAAATCCAGTAACAGTTCCAGCCCCCCTTCTTTAATGGATAGAGCAGGAAGATGAGGAAGAAAATCATTACCTACGAAAAAACACATGAAAACGAAATCATCAAGACACTTTTCTAAATCATATGGAAACGGTAAGGGTTGGTAGAAGGATTCGGGGCGAAATTCAAATGCAAGATATTCACGAAGGATCCAAATTCGAACTAGATCAAATGGCTTCTTTGGCTTGCTGCCGATCATCCCCATTCCATCACTGTTGTCTTTCCCATTGTCCAACAGTACCGCATCGGTTTTGTACCCTTGATTTTGATTCTTCTTCCCAAAAAGAACCTGTTCTCTAAGGATGGTAAAGTGCATTTCATGACTTGCGAGACCAAGCATGATTAAATCTGCATCTAGTCCATATAAAACATGTGACGTATTTGGATCGTATCCTGGTTCAGCCCTTTCTCGACGAATAAACTGCATAATCTTGTGCTCTCCTTCACCAGGAGATTGTGCGTCAGATAAAATAACACGAACATTTTTAAATGCAGGGTTATTATTGATTCTCTCAACTATATAATGACGAATCCAGTCGGATAGCGTCGCCATGAACTCGGTACCAGGAGTGATAACATTCGAATCCCAAGGGTCGGGTTTGCGAGGGGGAAGTTTCATTCCAGCACGAATAAGTTCTCGTTTTATTTTGTCCTTATCCAATTTAGCTTCCTCTGCCTCTTGAGCTGCACGAAACCGTCGACTTCGCTGTTGGTTCATTTTAGCTCGAGGAGCAACTCCATCGATAGCCATGTAAATAATCTTACGGGGTCTGATCATATTAATCAAACGGTCTAAGTATCTGTAGATGGCAAGGTACATCTCTTCTTCTGTAGGAGGAGCTTCTTCCCCTTCTGGATGAGTACATGGATGGATGAGACCGTTCATGTCCAAGTACAAATTATCAAACTCGTAGTTGTTTGGGTTTGGCTCACAGGGGTTGGGGCTATCTTCTTCTACAGCCGGTATCATGATACGAGGGTACTTTTCAGAGATCCATCGAAAGAAAGCTGGAACACCCATAGTTGGTTATGATCCCAATTTTTTGGTTTTGAAGGCGGAGCGGTCCCCGTATTCTATGACCAACCTTTTTGGAAGCTGTTAATTATTAGCCAGGCACCTAACTCTTGTTTATTAAGAAATAAGCATTTGATGGCTTCAACCTCCTGCTATTAACAATTGCACTCTTTTTTTGTATCAGTTTATTTTAATTTGTTATTAACAAAGAAGTGGAAAACGTATGCGATCTATCTAGCCTCTGGTAGACTCTATTCTAGTTTTAGTAGATAACTTCTTCGTACCGTTTCTATTCATATTTTTAGGTCATCGTTTTATGCATAGGAATTTGCTTGATTACTCTGGTTCGATTTTAATCGTCTTATAGGTTCAAGAGTGGGATGAAATGGGATTTCAAGATTTCCGCATGTCGGTGATTTCATCTTCTCTGGGAGAGTTCTGTTGAATTTCATGTCATTTCAGATTGTTCTTTTGAGTTTAAACATTGTTCTTTGTGTTTGCGCTTTAGATGAGATTGAATACGTGGAGATTCATCCTATTAAAAACTCCTAAGAGTGGAATGTATGTATTGCACGCGTTTTGAATTTTTCGTTTTCCTGGCAGAAAATGGCGTCAACGTACAACCTTTCAAAGTTATTCGAGACTACTCAAAACAACGCAATACGATTATTATAAATCGGTCGTTCAATTCTAAATTTTCAATTCTTATTATCAATTTCAAAACCGCAATATGGGAGCTCCTAAAAGAACAACACTGCAACGAGGACTTCGCCGTATTTCCCATAGAATGATTCATGCTTTCGAAGCCAAGAAACATGAATCAACTGAATCTGAAACTTCGTATCCAGAGTGTGACGAGGCTCTTAATAATCTGAATGAAAACGGAACACGAGTGATAACTAACTTAGCAACATGGCTCTCAGAGATTTCTCATAAGAGTCACGGAAGGCTACCTGATGCATT
>Ga0105054_10010319_pt1 | contig 11904 bp, 7 predicted proteins | sample BON02_FD_78091 | JGI IMG/M metagenome (GOLD analysis project Ga0105054, IMG submission 78091) | Freshwater microbial communities from Lake Bonney liftoff mats and glacier meltwater in Antarctica - BON-02 (megahit assembly) | ecosystem: Environmental > Aquatic > Freshwater > Ice > Glacier... | reverse complement strand
GGTGGGGGTGTGTTTTTTTTGTGTTGTTTTTGTGTTGGTTTTGTTGTTTGTGTGTGTTTTTGGGGTTGTTTGGGGGGGGGGGGGGGGGGGGGGGGGGGGGGGGGGGGGGGGGGGGGGGGGGGGGGAGCGAGAAGGGGGAGCGGCGCGCAGCGAGGGCGCGATCGCCGTCGGCGACAGCGCGTCGGGGCGGCGAGCGAACACGCGAAAAAAGAGCGGGCGGCGTCGGCCAATTTGACGACAGAGGGGGAGAGGGAAGAAGCGCGCACTCGCGGGCGCGCGCGTTATGGGGTGCGGCCTTCATCCTCAGGCGCAGCATGCATTGACAGGAATGCGTGGCGCGCGGGTGCATGCGACGCATCCAGAAGGAGGGGGCTCCCTCTCCCTCTCCCGTTTGCCCCTGCATAGCGCTCTATCCCCCTGTTTCGATCCCGCAACGCGCGCGCAAGGGCGACTGCGGGCCGCACTCACGTCGAGGGCGCCGCTGAGGGCCCCCAGGTCAAAGGGGTTTGGGGGCGCAGCCATCTTTACGCTCTCTCCTTTCGTTCGTCTGGTGTGTGAAGGAGCGAGTTTGGTGCGCCGAATCCGCTTGCGTGTGTTGTGCAGCGTGTGTGTAAGCGTTCTGATCTCTCGGGGGGGTTTTGAGTAAGGTGTGAGCGGGGAGGGAGCGTCCTTTCATGCGGGGCCCCGCCGGCGCCGGCGCCACGAGACGCCCGCCGCCGTCGCCGCGCCCCCTCGCTCGCCTCGCTCGCCTCGTGGTGTCGGTTCGCTCGGCGACGCCTGCGCGTTTACACACCCCTCATTCTCCGCGCGCCGCCACCGCCGCCAGCCGCCGCTCCAGCCGCGCGCGCTCGGCCGTGCCCCTGGGCAGCGGGCGCGCGCCCCCGTCGCTCACGCCGCCCGCCGCCGCCGCCGCCGCCGCCCCCTCGCCCGCCGCCGCCCCCGATTGCGCCGCCACCGCCGCCGCCCCCAGCCGCAGGCCCTCGAGGTCGCCGGCCTCGCGCTCAAAAAATTCGCCGCCCAGGCAGTAGGCCACGTAGAGCCTGCGCGGGCCGCCGCCCGGGGCCGGAGGGGGCAGGAGGGCGTCGGCCTCGGGCCCGGCCTCGGGCGACGGCGGGGCGGGCGCCGGGTCGCAGAAGCCCATGAGGCCGCTCTTGGCGACGCCCGGGTGCAGCTCTAGCCGGGCGCGCGGCGCCGCCGGCGCCGCCGGCGCCGATGACGAGGACGACGGGCCGCCGCCGCCGCCGCCGCCGCCGCCGCCGCCCGCCTTGCCGCCGCCCGCCTGGCGCGGCGCGACCAGGTACTGGAGGGCCTCGCGGACGTCGAGCCAGCGCGGGGGGGGGGCCGGGGGGCCCGCCGCCTGCTTGGCGGGAGGCGCGGCCGGGGCGGCCTCGGGCGCGGCCGGCTCGGGGGCCGCCGCCGGCGCGGGCGCCGGCGCCGGCCGCAGGGGGGCGTCGCGTTTTTCGGCCGCCGCGGCCGGGGCGGCCGTGGCAGCCGCGGCAGGGGCCTGGTCGCGGCGCGCGGCGGCGCGGCGGGCGGCCTCCCCCACGGCGAGCGTGGGCGACGGCGACGGCGAGGGGGACATGCCCGCCTCGACGGCGAAGCTCTCGACGGGGCCGGGGGGCTGGAAAGGAGCCCGCGGCCGCTCGTCCTCGCCGCCGCCGCCGCCCGCCGCCGCCGCCGAAACCCCCGCCGCCGACCCCCCCTCCTCCACCTCGCCCTCTCCCGCGCCTCGCGCCGGGCCCGCCTCCCCCTCGAGCGCCTCCTTCGAAGGCGCCGACCGCGCCGCCGCCGCCGCCGCCGCCGCCTCCAGGTAGGCCCCCAGGCGCGCGTCGGCCGCGGCCAGGTCGCCGCGCGCGAGCGCCGCCTCGGCGTCGTCGGCCAGCGCCGAGCGCCGCCGCGCGCCGTTGCCGGCGCCGCCGCCGCCCGCCTCCTCCCCGTCGCCGGCGCCGCCGCCGCCGCCCGCCTCCCCGTTGCCGGCGCCGCCGCCGCCCCCCTCCTCCCCGTCCCCCACCCCCGGCTCTTGCTCGCCCTCGCCCGCCGGGCGCCGCCCGCGCGCCGCCGCCGCCGCAGCCGCCGCCACGGCCATCTTGCGGCGTAGGGACCTGCGCGCCAGGCGCCACTCGTCCAGGCAGCCGTAGACGGCCTCGAGCACGACGAGCCCGCCGCCGCCGCCGCCGCCGCCTTGCCCGCCTTCCGCCGCCGCTGCGGCCTCTGCGCGCGCGCGCCGCGCCGCGACAGGCGCCAGCAGCGCCCGCTCGGCCTCGGCCTTGCGCCGCGCCGCCCACGCCGCCTCGGCGCGCGCCCCGGCCTCGCGCGTCTCACGCCGCGCCCGCCGCCACCGCGCCAGCGGGCGCGCGACCCCCCGCGACACGGCAAGCGCCGCGAGCGGCGGGCCGAGCGAGCTCGCCGCCGCCAGCCTCCAGTCGCGCCAGTCGCCGCCGAGCGCCAGCGGCACCTCGAACACCTGCCCGCCGCGCGAGTAGCGGCCTTTCAAGACCACCCCGCCCGCGAGGGCCACCTGCGTGCCCACGTAGGCGGACGAGACGGGCGACAGGCGGCGCGCCAGGCCGAGCTCGACGTCCGCGCCGGAAGTGCCGACTCGCGCGGCGAGGCGGACGCTCGGCGGGCCGCGCCCCGACGCCTGCTCCTCTTGCTCCTGCTCCTGCTGCTGCTGCTGCTGCTGCCGCCGCTCCTCGCCCCCTCCGGCCAAAAAGCGCGGCAGGGCCACCGACACCCGCCCGGACACGCTCGCGCTCGCGGCCCCGAGCTCGAGCCTGGCCTGCAACGCGTAGCGCCGCCCGCGGTGAGAGGCCGAGACGGCCACGCCCGCCGCGCCCGCGGGGCCGACGACCCAGGTGAGCGACGCCTGGGCGGCGCGCGTGAGCTGGCGCGTGGTCGTCAGCTGCAGCCCCGCGCGCCCGGCGGCGGCGGCGGCGGCGGCGGCGGCGGCGGCGGCGGCCGACTGCAGGGTGGTGGCGGCGCGCCCCTGCCGGCCGCCGCCGCCGTCAGACCCTCCCCCACCCCACTGCTTGTGTTGCCTCGCCGCCGCCGCCGCCGCCGCCGCCAGCGCCGGATTGATCGGCGCCCCCATCGACGACGGCATCTCGGCGTCCGAGGGCTGCCACGACGCCGTCACGGAGGCGTGCGTGTACTTGCCGAGCCGCCGCGTGCTGGTCGCCGTCAGGAGCGACCGCAGCCCGCCCAGGACGGCCGTCGCCTCGAGCGAGTCGTCCAGAGAAAAGGCGTGGCGGTAGCCGAGCGCCAGGCTCGCGCTGCCGACGCTGCCCTTCAGGGCCGCCTGCCCCTGCACGAGCAAGGTGCCGGCGGCGCCTAGGGGCACGTCGACCGAGTGCTGCGCCACGATGACGCGAAAGGGTAGGGGCGGCGCGCGGCCGGCGGCGATCAAGGAGGCGGCGGCGGCGGGGTCCTCGACCAGGGCCGTGGCGTCCAGCTTTGCCAGGTAGTAGCCGCGGTGGCTGGCGGCCGCGGCCTCGGCGCGCTCGCGCCGGCCCGCGCGCGCCTTGAACGCGGCCCACTCGCGCCGCAGCTGCGCGGCCGAGGCCGCCGCGCCGCCGAGCGCGGGGCCGACCTCTAGGCCCGCGGCGAGGCCCTCGCGGCCGTACACGTCGTACGTGTCGCGCCGGCCCGGGTCGGACAGCACGTCGTACGCCTCCTGCAGGCGCGAGAAGGCGGCCTGCGCGGCGGCGCGGCGGTCGTCCTGCCGCTGCTGCTGCTGCTGCTGCTGCTCCTGGTCGGTGCCGTTGGCGGCGTCGGTCGCCGCGCCGCCGCCGGCCGCCCCCGCCGTCTGCTGCTTGTCCGGGTGGAAGACGGCCGCGAGCCGGCGGTACGCGCGCTTGATCTCGTCCTGCGACGCGTCGCGGGGGACGTTGAGCACCGCGTAGAAAGAGTCGGGCTCGGCCGACGGAGGGAGGGCGTCGTCGGGTCCGAGCGCGGCGTCGGCGTCGCCATCGTCGGCGGCGGCGTTGTTGTTGCGCGCCGTCGAAGGCCCTCGTCCTCCGCCTGCTCCTCCTCCGCCCGCGCCGGGGGCCGGGAGAAACCCGTCGTCGTCGTCCATCCTTTCAGGTTTTGGTGCGTGGCTAATGTCTCAGGGAGAAGGGGAGGGGGCGTGCTTCGACGGGAGGGATTCGGGGCAACGGCAACAGAAAAAGTGGTTTGTCGCGTGTTTCAGCGCGCGCGCGTGGATCTGCGCTTGCATTCGTGTCGGTGTAGCGGGCGGGTACGACGAATGTGCGCGATCAATGAACGGGCTGCGCCGGCCGATGATGATGGCGCGTTTGACTGAAACGGGCTCGTCGCTCGCTCGCTGCGCCGCCGCCGCCGCCGACGCCGACACCGAGCGGTCGCCGTTTACTTGAACCGAAGGGAGCCGCTCTCCATCTCGCACGACACAGAACAGCACTGCAGATCCCGTAAAAACAACATCATCTCACAACGCGCGCGCGAGCACACCTCGCACCACCGTAGCCAAGTCGCCACGCCACGCAGGAAGGCACGGATGGAACGCTCCGCCACCCGCAGCAGCAGCAGCAGCAGGGCCCCTTGAGAGCGCCGCGATGGCGCCCCGCAAGCTGCTCGGGGGGGGCAGGATGCTGGCGGCCTCGGCCACCCTGCTGCACGCGCGCCTGCGGATGCCGTCGCCGGCGTCATTGCCGATGCTCGATGCCGCCGCGTCGTTTTCGTCGTCCCCGTTGCTGCCGCCGCCGTACCGCGACCCCGCCCCCGCCCCCTCGGCCCCCCCCGCCGACCGCCTCTTCCTCTCCCTGGTCGCCACGGCCCTCGTCCTCCTGGCAGGCCTCGTCAGCGGCCTCACCCTCGCCCTCATGTCCATGGACGCCGTCGAGCTCGAGGTCCTGCGCCGCAGCGGCTCGCCCCGGCAGCGCCGCGCCGCCGCCGCCGTCGCGCCGGTGGTCGCCGACGAGCACTGGCTTTTAGTGACTTTGCTCGCCGTCAACGCGGCCTGCATGGAGGCCCTGCCGCTGGTGCTCGACCGCGTGGTCGACCCGGCCACCGCCGTGGCCCTGTCCGTGACGGCGGTCCTGCTGTTCGGCGAGATTGCGCCGCAGGCCCTGTGCTCGCGCCACGGGCTGCGCGTCGCCGCCGCCGCCGCGCCGCTCGTCCGCGCGCTCATGCTGGCGACGGCGCCGCTGTCGTGGCCGGCGGGGCGGCTGCTTGACCTCGTCCTCGGAAAAGACGAGCACGGCGCCACCTTCCGGCGCACGCAGCTCAAGGCGCTGGTGGGACTGCACGCGGCGGGCGGGGAGCTGGGGCTGGGGGACCTCACGGGCGAGGAGGTGGCCGTCATCTGCGGCGCGCTCGACCTCACCAGCAAGACGGCGCGGCGGTGAGTGGGTCGCTTTTTTGTGTGTGTGTGTCAGCGTTCTTTCTTTTTCCGTTTGGGTGTTCTTGCGGTTGATTTCCCATTCGCGGGCCTTTTTGATGCTGGATCGCGACTCGACGGCAGCGAACATCAAGCGCCCGTATCTCACGCGCTCGAGCCCACCTTCAATGCGCCACCGGAAGAACCGCGCAAACACGACGACAAACCAACTCGAAAAACAAAACAAAACACAAAAACACGACAGCGCCATGACGCCCCTGGCGCGCGTCTACATGCTGCCCGCCGAGGCGTCGCTCACGCACGCGACCGTGCGCGAGGTCCTCGCGTCGGGCCACTCGCGCGTGCCTGTATACGGCGGCGGCGACCGCCGCGCCATCGTCGGCCTCATCCTCGTCAAGGAGCTGCTGCAGTACCGGCTCGGGGCGGGCGGCGGCGGCGCGGCGGCAGGGGCGGCGGGAGGGGCGGCATCCGCGCGGACGGCGGCCGCGCCCGGCAGCGGCAGCGGCGACGCAGGAAACGGAAAGGACGGCGGCCGCGCCCCGGCCCCCGGGCGCCCGCCTGTGCCCGTCGCCGCCGTGCGCATGCGCTCCCTCCCGCGCCTGCCGGCCGACACGCCCATGTACGACCTGCTGCGCCTGTTCGAGACGGGCCGGTCGCACATGGTCGTGCTCACGGACACGGGGCGGACGGGGCGGCGCGCAGCGCGGGCGGCGCGCGAGGAGGCGGCGGCGGCGGCGGCGGCGGCGGCGGAGCGGGAGGCGGAGCGCGGGGGCTCGGCGCGAGGGGGTGGGGAGGAGGAGGGGGGAGGGGAAGAGTCGGACGGGGGCGTGGGCAACGAGGAGGACGGCGGGGACGGCGGCGCGGGGGGCGCCGGGGCGGCCCGGCGTCGGCAGCAGCGGCGGAAGAAGCGAGTGGGCCTCGGCGCCGGGGGGAGCAGCGGCTCGTCGCTGGCCGCGCTCGGATCGCGGCTGCTGAAAGGGTTTCAGCCCCGCCGGCAGGGCCGCGCGGCCGCCGACGGGCTCGAAGACGACGACGACGACGCTGACAGCGTGCGGCGGCCGCTGTTGCTCGACGGGCGGCAAGAGGGGGAGGCCGGCGGGGGGGGGGGAGCGACGGCGGCAGAGGACGACGGGGCCGCGGCGGCCCGGCGCGACGGCGAGTCGCGCGCCGACTGGCGCCGCCGCGTCAAGCAGCGCGAGTCGGACCGCAGGCAGGCCGAGCTGGAGCGGCAGCAGCGGGAGCAGGTGCTCGAGCGGCGGCGGTCGCTGGCGGCGGAGGCGGAGGCGGGCGAGGAGGGGGCTGCGCGAGGAGGGGCGGCGGGGACGGAAGCGGCAGCCGCGGCAGCGGCGGCGGGGCTGTCGGCGGCTGCAACGCCGTGGCCCGCTCCTCCTCCTTTGGCGGGCGACCGCGCGCCGCCCCTCCCGCCCGTCGCGGAGGGATGCCAGGCGTCCGCGATCGCGATCAAGGGCGCGCCCCTGTATCAGTACCAGCAGCAGCCGGAGCAGCGGGCGCCGTCGCTGTCGCCCGCCGCCGCCGCCGCCCCTGGCCCCTCGTCGGCGTCGGGCTCCCTCGCAGGCTTCTTTTCGAGCGGGCTCGAGGCGCCCTCGGCCGCCTACCCGGACACGCCCGAAGAGGGCAACTCGCCCTCGGGCACGCCCGTGCTCACGTCCGGGGCGGCGGGCATCCTGGCGGAGGCGAGGAGGACGACCGGGGCAGCGGCCGCCGCCGTTGCGTCGGCGTGGTCGCCGGGAAGCGCGGCGGCAGCGGCGGCGGCGGCGGCGGCGGCGTCGCCCATGCCGGCGCGCGCCTTCGCGCCCGACGGCTCGCTCGTTTCCTCGAGGCCCCTCCCGCCCATCCTGAGCCCGTTCACGGCCGTCGCCGCAGTTGGCGGCGGGTTTGCGGCGAGCAGCCCGAGGGGGAGGGACTGGGCGGGTGGGCGAGGCGGCGGCGGCCCCGACCCGGCCGCCGCCGCCGCCGCCGCCGCCGCCGCCGCCGCCGCCGCCGCCGCCGCCGCCGCCGCCGCCGCCGCCGCCGCCGCCGATTCCCCGGACGCCGAGACCGACGACGACGACGGCCAAGACGCCGACGACCAACGGCCCTTCCCCGTCGGCCTCATCACGATCGAGGACGTCATCGAAGAGCTGGTCGGGGGGGAGATCCTCGACGAGACCGACCGGTATTTGGACGCCGCGCGGCCGGCCGGCGGCGACGGCCCCGTCGACCGGGACGCGCTCGTCGGGCAGCTGCCCGTCGCCCTGCGGCGCGCCCTGCTGCTGGCGATGGCGACGCGGGGGGGCGGGAGCCGGGGGCACGGGGCCGGGGGCGCCGGGGCGGGCGGCGAGGGGGCGAGGGCGGTGTAATTAGAAGATGCGATCGAGAGGGGGCGAGGGCGGTGTAATTAGAAGATGCGATCGAGAGGGGGCGAGGGCGGTGTACTTACAAGATGCGATCGGTCGCGCGTCGAGGGGGAGCGGCGGCGTTTGTTATGTCGGGAGAAGGGGCGTCCAAAGGCGCGGCGCCGGCAAGAGTGACGGATGGACCGCTTCTAGCAGTCGTGCGCTCTCGCCCCAGACTTTACACGCAAGCCAGCCTTCTTGGAACGAGCGACCCGCTTTCTTTTGCTTTCGACGCCCTTTGGCGTTTCGTGGAGACTTGACGACAGGAGGCGTTTTTCTTCAGCTCCTTCCTCTTCTCTCCCGCGACCACCCTTCCGGCCTCTCTCCGCCATGGCCTTTCCGGAGAGCGATGTGAGTAAGGTGATCTGCGCGCCGTCACCGACACCGCCAGCAGGCCGTCGCGCGCGCGCCCGTGAAGAGGCGGATCGTCTCGGCCGAAAGAGGGGCGGTCGGCTCGGCGCCAACGCCGCGACGAGCCACCGGCCAGCCGCTCGCGCCGCCGCGGCCGCGCCAACACAAACGACTACGAGACAAAAACCCCACCCTCCCCCCGACAAACAAAACAAAACACAGGACGAGCTCCCCGTCTCGTCCGCGGGCCCCCCCCCTCCGGCCGTGACCTCGTCCGCCGACGCCTCGGCCACCGCCACCGCCGCCGCCGCCGACGCCGCCGCCCGCACGGCCGCCCTGCTCGCCGCCGCGCCCGCCGGCGACGCGCCGCCGCCCGCCCACCCGAAGGACGCGGTCTTCCACAAGGGCGTCGCCATCTCCGTGTGGCAGAACAGCGGCGACCCCATGCTGAGCAACTGGAGCCGGTTCGTGGCCCGCAAGTTCCCGTTCGGGTGGCTGCCGGTCGGGACCAACCGTTTTCAGGGCAGATACAGCATCCACGACTGCTCTCCGGACTCGTGGGACCGCTACAAGGAGGACATTTCGCTGGCCAAGGAGCTCGGGTGCAACGCGTACCGGCTGTCGATCGAGTGGGCGCGCGTGGAGCCGAGGCGCGGGGAGATCGACCAGGCGGCCGTCGACCGGTGAGAGAGACGGGGGCAGACAGAGAGAGAGGGAGAGAGAAGGGCTGGGGATCAGGCTGTTGTGTTGTGGTTTTTTTTCCGTTTCAAACATTTCTCGGCGAGGCGCGAAAAAAACCAACCCAAACTCAAAAACCAAACCAAAAACAAAACACAAAATCGCAGCTACCACGAGATCTTCGACGCCCTCGACGCCGCCGGCATCGAGCCGTCCGCAACCCTGCACCACTTCACCCACCCGGCCTGGCTGGACGACTGGTGCGGCGGCTTCGAGGGCGACGCCGCGCCAGACGAGTTCGCGCGGTGGGCGGCCACCTGCGCCCGCCTGTTCGGCGCGCGCGTGCGCTACTGGGCCACGTTCAACGAGCCCACGTGCTGCGTCTTCTTGGGCTGGATCACGGGCATGCACACGCCCGGGAAGATCGTGCACTGCGGCCTGGCGGGGCGGGTGCTCAGAAACATGTTCCGCGGCCACGCGGCGGCCTATCGCGCGATGAAGGCCGTCGACCCCTCTCTGCAGGTGGGCCTAGTCCACCACCACATCCGCTTCGAGGCGCAGGGACCCAGCTGGTTGTTGTGGCCTGCGCGCTACTGCTGCCGCTGGATGGACTACTGGTGGGGGTACGACCTGGTGCACAAGTGGCTGCTTACTGGAGAGCTCGACTGGCGCGCGCCGATGGGCGCGGGGGAGCCGCTGAGCTGGCGGGACCCGGACGGCAAGCCGCCGCTCGACTGGTTTGGCGTCAACTACTACTCGCGCGCGGTCAGTCTTCTTTTTGGTCGTCTTCTCTCGTTGTTGTTGCGGGGGGGGGGGGGGGCTCGTTTTTCGTGGCTTTTTTTTTTTTGGCGGGGATTTTTTTCTCTCTCTTTCGCGGCTGTGTTGTGGGGGGCGCGAGCGCGCGCGAGCGAGGAAAAACAACTCGCGACGCGACGCGACGACGGACGAAACACAACGCACGTCAACAACGCACGAGCGCGCGCGCCATCCTCACGCCTCCAGCCCCCACTCCCATCCCCGCGTAACCACCAAACCCCACCAAAACACACCACCCCACCCAAAAATCGCCCCACCCAAAAATCACCCCACCCAAAAATCACCCAACCCGCCAAAAAAATCAAACACCAACAAACGACAGGTCGTCAGCTGGTACCTCAAGCCCACGTGCAAGCCGGGCGAGATCATGACCGACATGTACTACCCGCTCTACGCCCAGGGCCTGTACGAGGCGCTCATGCAGGCGCGCGAGCACAAGGTGCCCGTGTACATCACCGAGACGGGCTGCGCCGACCGCTCCGACAAGATCAGGCCGCTGATGATCGACCAGTACGTGCGCGCGACGCTGCGGGCGATGCGGGACGGGGCGGACGTGCGGGGGTTCTACTACTGGGTGAGTCCGAGCTTGTTTTTGTTTTCTGGGGGGGCGGCGGACAATTCTCATTTTTTTGTTCTTTTCTGCGCGCCTCGTTTGCCGCGGCTCGTTCCGTCCCTTTTTTTTTCCTCCTCTCCCCATCAAATCCTCGCGTCGTCCTCACGCACTGCCCGAAACACACGCCACAACCTCAAATACAGACCCTCCTCGACAACTTCGAGTGGAACGCGGGATACATCATGGAATTCGGCCTTTACGCGTGGCGCCCCGGCGGCGCCCGGAAATCGGCGGCCGCCGTCGTCGACCGGGTGCTCAAGGAGGGCGCCAAGGTGCTGGTCAAGTACTACGCGGAGCTGCCGGACACGGTGGCCGGTGTCTTGGCGGTGGCCAAGTCGATGGTGTTTGGCGAGGCCGGCGAGCGCGGCGCGGCGCCGGCGCCGGCGCCGGCGCCGGCCGCCGCCGCCGCCAACGGGCCGCGCGCGCCGGCGGACGCGTCGCCCCGGCTGCGGCAGCGCGCGGGCGCGGCCGTGGCGGCCGTGGCGTGAGGCGCGGCGCTCGTTTCGGCGCTGGCTGCCCGCTCTTTCGATCATGCTTGTTTTTCTTGACCTCTGCTGTAATCCAGTTCCCCCGCCATGTTCGGGCGTGTCGCACCGGCGCCGCCAAAAAGGCGCGGCGCGCGCCCGTCGACGCGCCATCGCTTTCCGGCGACGGCGGGTTCGACCCTGCCTCTTCCCGACCGCTTCAGTCCCCCCGCGACCCCGCTACAACGGTCAAACCCGCAACCGCGCGCCACCCAACAAGCCCTTCTCACGCACCGACACAACACGTCCCGACCCCCCAACACCCCCCGCTCTCGAGTGACACCCCCCTCACGGCAACAGACACGCAGGACAAGCCCCCTCCCTCTTTTGCCGTCGTCGCCTCCGCCGCCGCCCGCGGCCCCGAGAGCAGCTATCGGAGGCGCATCGGAAGCGGCCGCCCCTCGCGCGCGCGCGCCAGGCCGCCCTCCGCTCGCGAGGCGCTGTCGTTGGACCGTTCGTTGCTCGCCCCTCTCGATTTTCTCCTTCCCCCCTCTCCCGCGGGCTTTTCGTCGCACGAGTTGAGGGGTGCAACCCGCCTCCTCCTCCTCCTCCTCGACGGCCGACTTGCGGTGTATCTCGATTCCATCCCCAAGGGAACCGGCCAAGCAGACAGTCACACAAAGCAAAAAGCAGCCATGAGCAGCAGCTCCGCGCCGGCCGCGGCGCCGCCCGCGACCGCCGCCGCGCCCGCCGCCGCCGCAAACGCAAGCGCCGCCGCCGCCGAGGCCAAGGCCGCCGCCGCCAAGGCCAAGGCCGCCGCGCCCGCCAAGCGCGAGGTGCACGTCGTCAACACGCTTGTGTGCCCGCCCGAGAAGCACATCTCGGTCGAGTCGGGCGAGCTCAAGGCCGCGCTCAAGGCGCGCCTCGACATGGGCGACCGCGCGCGCTTCGACGAGATCGGAAAGCTGATGGAGGGTGAGTCGTTTTTTCGTTTCGGATTTTCCGCGTTGTTTTTTCCCCGGCCGCCCGCTCAAAAATGCCGGCAGAACCAATCTCATTCCTTGTCCAACCTCTTTCTCTGCTCCCCCCCCCCCCGAACCCAACCCAACCCATCCTCGCAAAAGGCACCCCCCACTTTGCCTTTTTCGACCCCAAGCGCCCCATGAAGGAAAACTTCCTGCCCTTTGCCCCGGGCCCCCCCCCCCCGCCCTACCTCCCGCCCCAGGG
>Ga0105054_10010317_pt1 | contig 11904 bp, 13 predicted proteins | sample BON02_FD_78091 | JGI IMG/M metagenome (GOLD analysis project Ga0105054, IMG submission 78091) | Freshwater microbial communities from Lake Bonney liftoff mats and glacier meltwater in Antarctica - BON-02 (megahit assembly) | ecosystem: Environmental > Aquatic > Freshwater > Ice > Glacier... | reverse complement strand
CATAACGCTCGTCCATCAGCAGGCTGAAACTCTCCTCCTCGATATCGACCAGATCGGTGCGATAGAGGATCGAGGAATTGCCCCAGTCCCAGGGCATCATGAAGGTCTCGCCGTCGAGTGCGATGCCGCGGATCGTCTTCAGCGCGGGGAAGATGTCGTCCCAGTGCGCGATGCGCGATGTGTCCAGCGGCTCGATCAGCCCGGCGTCGCGCCAGCGCCCGGTCGAGGCGGTGCAGGGATGGGCGCCGTCGGCCAGGTAGCCGTTGCGCAGCTTCTGGAAGGCCTCCTCCTCCTCGGCAAAGAAGGTGAAGGTCGGGATCATCTCGTGCTCGGCGTAGTACTGCGGCATGAACCCTTCAAGTTCGTACCCCGCCCAGGTGAAGATCGCCAGATCGGGATCGGCCGTGGGATTGTCGAACTGCGCGGAGGCCTGCCCGCCCACCAGCGGCAGCGTCACCAGCCCCGCACCGAAGCCCGCCAGGAAGCGGTTGAGATCGCGCCGCGAGGCGCCGTTGCGCAGCAGTTCCGCAAGGTCATCCCTGGTCGGCATGTTGGTCTCCAGAATGTGGTGCGGCGTCCGTCAAGGTAGGCTGTCGCCCCGGTGTTGGGCAAGGCGGGCCTCAACGACAAAGGGCCGCGGTGTTGCCACCGCGGCCCCAGAGTAGGCTCTGATCGCTGGGATCAGAAGTCCATGTCGTCCATGCCGCCGGGGCCGGCCGAAGGAGCAGCTTCCTTCTTGGGCTTGTCGGCGATCATGGCCTCGGTCGTGATCAGCAGGCCGGCGACCGAGGCTGCATCCTGCAGCGCGGTGCGCACGACCTTGGCCGGATCGATGATGCCGGCCTTGATCAGGTCCTTGTACTCCTCGGCCTGGGCATCGAAGCCCCAGGCGTCGTTCTTCTGCTCGAGCAGCTTGCCGACCACGACGGCGCCGTCGACACCCGCGTTCTGGGCGATCTGGCGGCACGGGGCCTGCAGCGCCTTGCGGATGATCTCGATGCCTACCTGCTGGTCGGCGTCATCGGCCTTGAGCTTGTCGAGCGCGCGGGTGGCGTAGAGCAGGGCGGTACCGCCGCCCGGCACGATGCCTTCCTCGACCGCCGCACGGGTCGCGTTCATGGCGTCCTCGACCATGTCCTTGCGTTCCTTGACCTCGACCTCGGTCGAACCGCCGACCTTGATCACCGCGATGCCGCCCGCGAGCTTGGCCAGGCGCTCCTGGAGCTTCTCGCGGTCGTACTCCGACGTCGTGGCTTCGGCCTGGGCACGGATCTGGTTGCAGCGGCCCTGGATGTCGGCCTTCTTGCCGGCACCGCCCACGATCGTGGTGTTGTCCTTCTCGACGATGACCTTCTTGGCCTTGCCGAGCATGGAGAGGTTCACGGTCTCGAGCTTGATGCCGAGATCGTCGCTGATGACCGTGCCGCCCGTCAGGATGGCAATGTCTTCGAGCATGGCCTTGCGGCGATCGCCAAAGCCCGGGGCCTTGACGGCCGCGACCTTGAGGCCGCCGCGCAGGCGGTTGACGACGAGCGTGGCCAGGGCCTCGCCCTCGACGTCCTCGGCCAGGATCAGGAGCGGGCGGCCGGACTTGGCCACTTCCTCGAGGATCGGCAGCATGGGCTGCAGGCTCGAGAGCTTCTTCTCGTGGATCAGGATGACGGCGTCTTCGTACTCGGTCTTCATCTTGTCGGCGTCGGTGATGAAGTAGGGCGAGAGGTAGCCGCGGTCGAACTGCATGCCCTCGACGACCTCAAGCTCGGTCTCGCGGGCCTTGTTCTCCTCGACGGTGATGACACCCTCGTTGCCGACACGCTCCATCGCCTCGGCGATCATGCGGCCGACTTCCTTGTCGCCGTTGGCCGAGTTCGTGCCGACCTGGGCGACTTCCTGCGACGACTTGATCTTGCGCGAACGCTTGGCCAGATCGGCAACGACGGCCTGGACCGCCATGTCGACGCCGCGGCGCAGATCCATCGGGTTCATGCCGGCGGCAACGGCCTTGGCGCCTTCGCGCACGATGGCCTGGGCCAGCACGGTCGCGGTGGTGGTGCCGTCACCGGCCTTGTCGTTGGTCTTCGAGGCGACCTCGCGGACCATCTGGGCGCCCATGTTCTCGAACTTGTCCTCGAGTTCGATCTCCTTGGCCACCGAAACACCGTCCTTGGTGATGCGCGGGGCGCCGAACGACTTGTCCAGCACCACGGTACGGCCCTTGGGGCCGAGCGTCACCTTGACCGCGTCGGCCAGAATGTTGACGCCGCGCAGCATGCGCGTGCGGGCGTCAGCCGAAAACTTGACTTCCTTGGCTGCCATTTATCGGTCCTCCGTTCAGGCGGATTTCTTGGCGCCCGAGGACTTGCCCTCGATCACGCCCATGATGTCGGCTTCCTTCATGATCAGAAGCTCCTGGCCGTCGAGCTTGATCTCCGTGCCCGACCACTTGCCGAACAGGACACGATCGCCTGCCTTGACGTCGAGTGCGGTGATCTTGCCCTTTTCGTCCCGGCCACCGGGGCCGACGGCGACGATTTCGCCTTCCATCGGCTTTTCCTTGGCGGTGTCGGGGATGATGATGCCGCCTGCGGTCTTCTCTTCGCTGTCAATGCGACGAACCACAACGCGGTCGTGAAGCGGTCGAAACGACATGCTTCCGTCTCCTGGTCTGAGTGTCTGAATAACCCGAATGGTGTTTCTGGCACTCACCTAGGGCGAGTGCTAACAAGCGATTTAGACATTTGTCCGGCAAGGTCAAGGGGCGGGGCGGTCGAAGCCGCGTTTTTTCCCCGAAAGCCCTTCAGGATGCGGGTTTGGCATCGCCCTTACGGCGCGTCACCTTGCGCCCGCGCTGTTCCAGCACCGCCTCGACATCCTTTAACGAGACGCCGGCTCGGGCCATGGCGACCATGGCGAAGTAGATGACGTCGGCAGCCTCGTGGGCGACCTCGTCGGCGGTTGCGGCCTCGGCCAGTTCGCCGGCTTCCTCGACCAGCTTGGCTTCCAGCAGGCCCGCCTCGTCGAACAGCCGGCGGGTGTAGGAGCCGGCCGGGGCATCGCGGCGGCGTGTGGCGGTCAGACGGGCCAGTTCCGGCAGGCCGCCGTCCGCGCCCCAGCAGGTCCAGGTATCGAGATGGCAGAAGCCGGTGCCGGCCTGGGCGACGGTGAAACGCAGGGCGTCGCGGTCGCAGTCGAGATCAATGCGGAGCAGTTCCTGGGTCGCCCCGGAGGTCTGCCCCTTGACCCACAGACCGCGAGAGCGGCTGTGATAGGCGCCGACGCGCTGCTCGACGGCGGTGCGCAGGCTCTCGGCGTCGGAATAGACCAGACCCAGGGCGCGGCCGTGTTCGTCGCAGACCACGGTCGGCCACAACCCGTCCGGCCGGTCGCTCTTCAGGGGGGCAGCGATGGCATCGCCCAGATCGAGGCGGCCGCTGTAGAGCGCCATGCCGACCTGGGCGTCGGCTCCTGCCTTGTCGGCCAGGGCGATATCCTCGGGCGTCGTGAAGCCGCCGGCGACCGTCAGCTTCGCATCGCCCGCGGCGGCGACCAGGCGGCGCGTGGCTTCCATGTCGGTGCCCTGCATGCGGCCCTCGCGCTCGACGAAGGTGACGAGGAAACCGCCGACATAGGGGCGCAGTTCTGCCATGCGTTCGTCGATGGAAGCGCCGGTCTTGGTCGTCCAGCCATGGGTGACGACCTCGCCTTCCACGGCATCCAGCGCGGCGATCACCCGCTCGCGCGGCAGTTCGCGCAGGATTTCAGGCTTTGCCGCAGTACCCAGAATGACCTTGGAGGCGCCGGCGTCGAGCCAGCGGATCGCCGTCTCGACATCGCGGATGCCGCCGCCGACACGGCAGGGCGTCAGCTTCACCAGATCCTCGATCAGGGCGCGGTTGTCGCCCTGGCCCAGCGCGGCGTCGAGGTCGATCACGGCGATTTCGCCGGCCAGCCGGAACTTCTCGGCAATCGGGCGGGGATCGCCGGCGTCGATGGCGCGTTCCTTGCCGCCGATGAGCTGGACAGCCTGGCCGCCCATCAGGTCGATCGAGGGAATGATCACGTCCGGGCCTCCGGGGCGATGACGGGGAAAGCAAGGCTCGACAGGATGGCGATGACGGCCGAGACGGTGGCAAAGCCTGAGGCCAGGACGAAGGCCCAGGTCAGGTTGAAGTCGCCGGCCAGACCGCCGAGCAGGGCGCCCAGTGCACCGATACCGTCCATCATGACAAAGGTCAGGCCCAGGGTCGTGCCCTCACGTTTGCCCGCGAAGTCGACGGCCGAGGCCAGCACCACCGAACGCACGCCGTAGAAGGCGCCGATCATGCCGACCAGACAGCCAACGGCCACGAACGGGTTGTCGAGAAACGGCATCACAAGGCCCAGCGGTGCGGCCGCCAGGAGCGAACCGGCGAACACCTTGCGCCTGCCGCGCCGGTCCGAGAGATGGCCCATCAGCGGCTGCAGCAGGGCGCCGGCCAGGATCATGGCGGCAAAGGCGAAACCGGCCACGGTGGTCGACAGGCCCAGATCGTTGACCAGGTAAAGCGTGGCCATCGCCAGGACGGCCATGATCGCCATGTTGTAGATGCTGATCATGGCGACCAGCGCCAGCCCCGTGCGGCTCGACCAGCGTTTCCAGAGGTCTTTCATGTCGAGCATCGAGGCGCCGACATGGTCCGGCACCTGCATGCGCCCGCGCAGCGCGAAGAAGACGCAGCCCATGATCACGGCCGGGATGACCGCAAGGCCAAGGCCCGTGCGCCAGTCGACGAAGGTCAGGAAGACGCCCGTCAGCAGCGGTGCAAAGACTTCCGCCATGGTCCCGCCCATGGCGTGGATGCCCAGGATGCGCGCGCGTTTGCCCGGCATCGCCTGGGTCAGGGTGCCGGTCGCCAGCGGGTGCCAGGCCGCGGTTCCCATGCCGGCAAAGGCCAGCATCAGGGTCAGGCTCCAGAAATCGGGCGCCATGGTCGCGGCGGCATAACCCAGCGCGACCCAGACGAAGGTCACGATAAAAAGCAGCCCGCGTTTGCCGAAGTGATCGGTGATCATGCCGGCGGGAATATGGGTCACCGTGCTGCCCAGCGAAGTGACGGCAAACAGCGTGCCGAGCTCGCCGGGGCTCAGGTCCATGGCGACGGCCAGCGCCGGCGCCAGGATCCAGATCGCGCCATGGGGCCAGTCGACCGCCATGTGGCCGAAACAGAAGGCGATGACGGGCAGGCGTTGCCGTCCGGATTGCTGCGCGGTGGCGGCCATGGTCAGTGCGCCGGGTCGGAGTCGTCGAGCCTCACCGGAATGCCTGCCGCGGCCATGGCGCGTTTGATGTCGCCCACGGTGTAGTCGCGCTCGTGGAAGATCGAGGCGGCCAGCACCGCGTCGGCGCCGGCTTCCAGGGCCGCGATCAGGTGTTCGGGACTTGCCGCGCCGCCCGAGGCGATGACCGGCACATGGACCGCCTGCGAGACGGCGGCGAGCAGGGCGGTGTCGTAGCCGCTGCGTGTGCCGTCGCGGTCCCAGCTTGTCAGCAGGATCTCGCCGGCGCCGCGCTCCACGGCCTCGCGCGCCCAGGCAATGGCGTCCTTGCCGGTGCGGTCCTTGCCCGAATGCACGACCACTTCCCAGCCGTCCCGGCCTTCCAGCCGGTGGGCGGCGTCGATGGCGACCACGGCGCACTGGCTGCCGTAGCGGGTGGCGATCTCGGTCAGCAGTTCGGGGCGTTCGACCGCGGCGGTATTGGCCGCGACCTTGTCGGCACCGGCCTCCAGCAGCGCACCGGCGTCGCCGGCCTTGCGCACGCCGCCACCCACGGTCAGCGGGATCGCCAGTTCGGCGCGCACGGCCGCGACCGTCACCAGCGCATTGCCGCGGCCCTGAGGGGTCGCCGAAACGTCGAGCATGACCAGTTCGTCGGCACCCTGGGCTTCATAGGCCATCGACAGCTCGACGGGATCGCCCGCGTCGCGCAGTCCCTGGAAGCGCACGCCCTTGACGACGCGGCCGTTGTCGACGTCCAGGCACGGGATGACGCGGCGGGTCAGCATGACGTGGCAATCCAGCGGGACAGCAGGGCGTGGCCATAGGCACCCGAGAGTTCGGGATGGAACTGGCAGGCCAGGAGAGCGCCGCGCTCCATGGCGGCAACAAAGGTGCCGCCATGTTCGGCGATGGCCACGGCCCAGCCGCTCGGCCGTTCGGCCAGGCGATAGGAATTGGCGAAATAGGCATGGCCGCTGGCGATCAGTGTGCAGTCGGTGTTGGCGACCACGTGGTTCCAGCCGAACTGGGGCACCCGCACGCTCTGCGGGAAACGGAAGATATCGGCCTCGATCACGCCCAGGCCCTCGATGTCCGGCGATTCCTCGCTGCTGGCGCACAGCAGTTGCAGGCCGACGCAGATCGCCATGGTCGGGCGCCCGGCGGCAAAACGGGCGACCAGCGGGGCGACCATGCCGGTTTCGCGCAGGGTTTCCATGGCATGGCCGAAGGAACCCACGCCCGGCAGCATGACGTGCTCGGCGTTTTCGATGTCTGCAACGGTCTCGGCCATGCGGGGCGTCCCGCCGACGCGGCGCAGGCCGGCAAAGACAGAGGCGAGGTTGGCCGTCCCGGTGCGGCAGACGACGACCTCTCTGGCAGCGCTCACAGCACGCCCTTGGTGCTGGGCACGTCGTCGTGCCCGGCAGAGGCCACCGCCATGCGCAATGCCAGCGCCAGCGCCTTGAAGGCAGCTTCCGCACGATGGTGGTCGTTCTGGCCGCGGATCAGTTCGACATGGAGTGTCAGTTTGGCCGCCATGGCGAAGGACTGCAGGGCATGGCCGATCATCTCGCTCGCCGTGTCGCCGACCTTCTCGCGGCGCAGGCCCAGATCGACGAAGGCATAAGGCCGGCCCGAGATATCGAGCACGGCGCGCGCCAGGGCCTCGTCCAGCGGGGCATAGGCGTGACCGAAGCGGGCGATGCCGCGTTTATCGCCCAGCGCCTCGTCAAAGGCCTGGCCCAGGGCGAGCGCGCAATCCTCTGCCGTGTGGTGATCGTCGATGTCGAGATCGCCCTTGCACGAAAGCGTCACGTCCATGCGGCTGTGGCGCGTCAGGCCATCAAGCAGATGGTCGAGGAACCGCAGGCCGGTCGATATCTCGGCCTTGCCGGTGCCGTCGAGGGTGACGGTCACCGAAATCTCGGTTTCCCTGGTCTTGCGGGCGACGGTGGCGCTTCGCGCTGTCATGGCTGCCTCAGGCGACGATGTTACCGATCTGGAAGACGACGATATCCGTGCCGCCGCGCGCCTTGATCTCGGGGATCACGCGAGCCAGCAGATCGCGGGGAATGGCGGCCTTGATCGCAAAGCCGCCGTTGCCGTGGAGCGGCGAGACGGTGGGTTGGCGCATGCCGGGCAGGACCTCGATCACGGCCTCCAGGTTTTCAGCCGAGACGTTGACCTCGACCATCACCCGGCGCCGTGCGTCGAGCACCGAGCGCACCATGGTGACGAAACTCTCGATCGAAGCGCGTTTCTCGCTGCACTCCAGGGCCTCGGGGTGGGCATAAAGCCGGGTCGAGGAAGTCATCAGTGTATCGACGATGGTCAGGCCGTTGGCCCGCAGGGTCGAACCCGTGGAGGTGTTGTCGACGATGCAGTCGGCATCCTCGGGCGGGAACACCTCGGTCGCGCCGTAGCTCCGCACGAAGGTGGCGTCGAGATTGCGCGAGGCGATCCAGTTGCGCGTCAGGCGTTCGTATTCACTGGCCACCACCAGGTGCTCTGTAGGCAGTGCGCCGTCGTTGAGCATCCTGGAGGGCAGGGCTGCCACCAGGCTGACCGGATCGAGTTCGGTATCGAGCAGTTCGACCAGCCGGGCGTCCTTCTCGGCGACCCAGTCGGCGCCGGCGAAACCCAGGTCACGGCTGCCGACATGGAGCATCTCGACGATGTTCTGGGGCTTCAGAAGTTTGGCTTCGAACCCTGGAAGGGAAAGCTTGGGCCGGTAGTCGCGGTCGTTACGCCCGCTTGCCGTGATGTGAATGCCGGCGTGCTCGAGCAGGTCGAACACGGCCTCCTGCATGCGCCCCTTGGGCAATCCCAGACGGATGATCGGTTCTTGCGTTGGGCTGGGCATGATGGTCGTCGGCCATGAGTCGAACTCCGGGCGCCGGGATGGGGCCGGTCTTGGGCGGGCGGAACCTCTTGCATCGGCCGCCCCCTGTCAACCGCGCGGCGATCCTCTACAATGGTGGGCAAGCCTTCAACGCGGGGTAAACCATGAGCATCCACGGTGTCGATCACATCAACATCCGCACGCGCGACCTCGATCGCTGCGTCGCGTTCTACAGCAAGGTCCTGGGCTTCAAGCAGGGTTACCGGCCACCCTTCGATTCGCCGGGCGCCTGGCTCTATTCGGACGGTGCGCCCCTGGTCCATATCTCGGTCGCCAGCCGCAAACCGGCGGCCACGACCGGCGCGCTCGACCATATTGCCTTTGCCGCCAGGGGTTATGCGTCGACCAAACGCCGCCTGGAACGTGCCGGCATCGCGTTCGAAAGTTTTTCGGTGCCCGATACGCCCGTGAAGCAGCTTTTCATCGAAGATCCCGACGGCCTGGCCGTGGAACTGAACTTTCGCGACGGAAAGTAACGTGCCTGTTGCAGCGGCAGGTTGATAATGCTGGCCGAAGGGCCAAATTAGAATCGTTCTATGCAGCGTGACCGGCGCTGGCGCGTTTCAACACAGGTGCGGCCGGGGGGCTGCGCGAGCAACAACACAGAAGGGGGTTCCCCAATGGCTGGTTCAAGCCAGGAATTGCACGAGCGGCAAGAAGATCTCTCGCCCGCCACCATCGACCGGCACCGCGCCACGGTTTCTCTGCTTGAGGAACTCGAGGCCGTTGACTGGTACGACCAGAGGGCCGAGGCGGCCGATGACGCCGAACTGAAGGCCATCCTGCTCCACAACCGCGACGAGGAGATGGAGCACGCCGCCATGGTGCTGGAATGGCTGCGCCGCAAAAACCCCGTCGTCGACGAGCAGCTTCGCACCTATCTGTTCACCTCCGGGCCCATCGTGGGCGTCGAAGCTGGCGCCACGGCTGGCGGCGAGGAGGGTGGCGAAAGCCAGCCCAAGGACGGCTCACTCGGTATCGGCAGCCTGCGGACGAAGGAATAACACCATGAATCATCTTATGCGCAGTCTCGCCCCCATCCCGTCGGATGCCTGGGAGGCGATCGAGGAAGAAGCCGGCGAGACGCTCAAGGAGTATCTGGCCGGCCGCAAGCTCACCGATTTCACCGGTCCGCTCGGCTGGCAGGCCTATGCCGTCGATCTCGGCGTCACCCGCAAGCTGGCCAAGGCGCCTGAGGACGGCGTCCATGCCCGGCAGCGTCAGGCGCTGCCGCTGGTCGAGTTCCGTGTGCCCTTCGACGTGCCGCGCGAGAAGATCGAAGCAATTGCCCGCGGCGCCCGCCATGTCGCCTTCGACGAGGTCGTCGCAGCCGCCCGCAAGATGGCCTTTGCCGAGGACAAGGCGATCTTCGCCGGCTACGAGGCCGGCGGCATCACCGGCATCATGAGCGGCTCCGAGCACAAACCCGTGACGCTTTCGACCGATTACGAGAAGTATCCCTCGGCGGTCCAGGAAGCGCTCACCATGCTGCGCGAGGACGGCGTCGGCGGCCCCTATGCCATCGCGCTCGGCCCCCGCTGCTACAAGGGCCTGATGACCACGACCTCCAAGGGCGGCTATCCCGTGATCGAGCATGTCCGTCAGTTGTTCGACGGCCCGCTGGTCTGGGCGCCCGCCGTCAACGGCGCCTGCGTCATGAGCATGCGCGGCGGCGATTTCGAGCTGGTCGTGGGCCAGGACATCTCGATCGGTTTCACCTCCGCGAACGACGACACGGTGCGCCTCTACCTCGAGGAAAGCCTCACCTTCCGCAATCTGGAGCCGGCCGCGGCCGTCGCCATGACCTACGGCAAGGCCAAGTAGGCAGTCTGACCGCTGCAACCGATCGCGCCCCGGCCCGCTCTGGACCGGGGCGCTTTTGTTTTGGCTTTGCGCCTGCCGCGCTATCCTGCGCCAGCAGAAAGGCCAGGCCATGAAGATTGACGGCAAACCCCATCGCACGATCTGGCGCGAGGCCGACGGCGGCGTGGCGATCATCGACCAGACGGTGTTGCCCCACCGTTTCGAGACGCGGCGGCTGGATACGATGGCGCAGGCTGCCCATGCGATTGCGGCCATGCTGGTGCGCGGCGCACCGCTGATCGGCGCGACGGCGGCCTATGGCATGGCGCTGGCGATGCGCGATGACCCTTCCGACTGCGCGCTGGCGGAAGCGCGTGAGACGCTGATGGCGACGCGCCCGACCGCGATCAACCTGCGCTGGGCGCTCGACGACATGACGGGGCGGCTTTCGGCTCTGCCCCCCGATGCCCGCGCCGATGCCGCCTTTGCCCGCGCCGCCGCGCTCTGCGACGAGGATGTCGCGATCAACAGCGCCATCGGCGGCCACGGACTGGGTCTGATCGAAGCGCTCCATACGCGCCACGACCGCACCATCAACATCCTGACCCATTGCAACGCCGGCTGGCTCGCCACGGTCGACATGGGCACCGCGACGGCGCCGATCTACCGCGCCCATGACGCGGGCATCCCGGTGCATGTCTGGGTCGACGAGACCCGCCCGCGCAACCAGGGCGCGGCGCTGACCGCATGGGAACTGGGCCGTCACGGCGTGCCGCACACCGTGATCGTCGACAACGCCGGCGGCCATCTGATGCAGCGCGGCAGGGTCGATCTGTGTTTCGTCGGCACCGACCGGACCACGGCGTCGGGCGATGTCTGCAACAAGATCGGCACTTATCTGAAGGCGCTGGCGGCCCATGACAACGGCGTGCCGTTCTACGTCTGCCTGCCCTCGCCGACGATCGACTGGAGCCTGCAGGACGGCGCCGACATCCCCATCGAGGAACGCGCCGGCGAGGAGGTCTCCCACATCACCGGCCTGACCGATGGCGGCGACCTTGCCCGCGTGCTGCTGCCGCCCCAGGGTTCCCCGGTCGCAAATCCGGCCTTCGATGTCACGCCCGCGCGCTTGGTCAGCGGCCTTGTCACCGAGCGCGGCATCGCTTCGGCCAGCGCGCAGGGGCTGGCCGCCATGTTCCCGGAGCTTGCCCGTGGCGCGTGACTTTCCGGCCCAGCGCCGCGCCGTGATCGCGGCGGCCCGCGCCATGAACGCGCTGGGCATCAACCAGGGCAGTTCGGGCAATGTCAGCGTGCGTGCGGGCAAGGGATTCCTCATCACGCCGACGGCGCTGCCCTATGACGCCACGACACCCGACGACATCGTCGCCGTGGCGCTCGACGGCAGCCATCGCGGTCCCCGCCGGCCCTCCAGCGAGTGGCGCTTCCATCGCGACATCTATGCCGCCCGCCCAGACGCCGGGGCGGTGGTCCACACCCATGCGGTGCATGCCACCGCGCTGGCCTGCCTGCACAAGCCGATTCCGCGCTTTCACTACATGGTTGCCATGGCCGGGGGCGACGACATCCGCTGCGCCCCTTATGCGACCTACGGCACCCAGGAGCTTTCCGATCATGCGCTTGCCGCGCTGGATGGGCGCAAAGCCTGCCTGCTGGCCAACCACGGCATGATCGCGCTGGGCGCCGACCTCGATCGGGCCATGGCGCTGGCGGTCGAGGTCGAAACCCTGGCGCGCCAGTATCTGGCGGCCCTCCAGGTCGGCACGCCCAAGCTGTTGACGAAGAAGGAGATGGCCGTAGTGATCGCGAAGTTCACCGATTATCGGCCGGGTTGACGAGGCCGGACTGGAATCGCGCTGACCTTGTCCGACCGGGTCACTGAAGCTACGCGGAGGCAAATTGATATGGGATGGCGGACGCTG
>Ga0105054_10010314_pt1 | contig 11906 bp, 13 predicted proteins | sample BON02_FD_78091 | JGI IMG/M metagenome (GOLD analysis project Ga0105054, IMG submission 78091) | Freshwater microbial communities from Lake Bonney liftoff mats and glacier meltwater in Antarctica - BON-02 (megahit assembly) | ecosystem: Environmental > Aquatic > Freshwater > Ice > Glacier... | reverse complement strand
TAAACCAGGAAATCGGCGCAACGAGCCCGATGCCAGCGATCAACAAAAGCACCAGAATGATTTTGCGGAAAGTTTCGTCGTTCAGTTTTCCGTAAAGCTTGAACCCGCACCACATTCCGATCAGCATGAAAGGCAGACCAAGAAAATACAATTTGACGGTCTCGCTTGTGACCGCGCCGGCAACGCTTAGCGAAACGGCTGTCACGCAACCAGACGCAAACATAACCGGTTGGAAAGTCGTGCGCTGCACGTCCTTGGGAAGGCCACGCAGTTGACACCAGATGGTCACGACGATGCCGACGAGGCCGGTCAAGCCCGCCAGCAATCCATTCAGCGTCCCGACACCAAAATCAATTGTCGAGTTGCTGCCGACCGGGCTCAGCTTTGGCCGCAAAAGACTGTAGACGCTGTAGATCACAAGGAGGATGCCGATACCGACACGCAAATAGACCGGATTGCTGTGTGCAAGCAGCATCGCGCCGATCGGCACGCCTATCACGCCGCCGACGATGAACGGGGCTACATTCCGCCAGTTCAACGCGTGTCTGAGCTTCCAAATGCCGTAACTTTGCGTGACCAGAGAAAAGCCGACTATCAAAGTGGCTGCCTGCAGCGGCGTGATGATGTGCAGCCAAATCCCCGAGACGACCAAGCCTAACGCAAAACCTGTCAACCCGTTGGTCAGTCCACCGAGAAATGCTGCGAGGAGAAATAATCCAAGAGCCATGCCACCCATAGGTCGCTCCATAATGGAGGTGACCAGCACTTGGATGGAGGATCGCCATCTAGAGGGGAGGCTGCTTCAATCCCCGGTAAGTTGATTATCCCACTTCATGTGTGAACTCAAGCCCGACGACGACACGCTGTCACCCAATCAACGAAAACGGCAAAATCAAAACCAGACCAGACAAGAATAGCAGGATCAGTATCACCTTGCGAAACGCGGCATCGTCGAGGTGGCCGTAAAGCTTGAGCCCGATCCACAGCCCGGCGCCGAGCGCGGGAATCCCCATGAGATAGATTTTGACCAGGTCCGGCGTCACCGTGCCGGCAATGGCGAGCGAAATTGCTGTCATTACGAAGGCGGCTAGAATGACGGGCTGAAAGATTGCGCGTTGCGCATCTTTCGGCCAACCACGCAACTGACACCAAACCGTAATAATCGGGCCGGCAAGACCGGTCAGGCCGCCCAACATTCCGTTCAGTACGCCGACGCCGACATCGGCCGGCACGCTGGCGCGCACGGTGTGCACTGCGGGCCGCGCCAGGAAGTAGCTGCTATAGGCCACCAACAGTACGCCGACCCCGGTGCGCAGATAGTCGCGGTCAATATAGGACAGCAGCGCCGCCCCGATCGGCACGCCGACCGCGCCACCGGCGATGAACGGCATCACCGCTCGCCAGTTCAGCGCGTGCCGCAGCTTCCAGAGGCTGTAGGTCTGCACCAGCAGCCCGTATCCGACGATCAGGGCGGCGGTCTGGGCGGGGCTAAGGATGTGCAGCCAGATACCAGACACCACCAGGCCCATGGCAAAGCCGGCCACTCCGGTGACGATACCGCCGATGAAGACCGAAAACAGGAAAAGTGCGAGGATAACGCCATCCATAGGTCGCCCCAAATCAGAAGTGACCAGCGCTTGGATGGATAGCTGCCATCTTTAGGGGAGGCTGCTCTTTCCCCGGCAAACGGATTATACCAAAAGGCAACGCGAGAACAATCTTGCGCAGGAACGCATAACGCCCATGTCCAACTCAATAGACCTCGGCGGCCGGTTTGCGGTCGTCACCGGCGGCGCCCATGGCATTGGCCGCGCCATCGTCGAACGCTTTCTTGGCTCCGGTGCGACGGTCGCGATTTGGGATCGTGATGCCGATTTCGCAAAGAAGACCGCCGCCGAACTGGCGGGTAAGGGACGTGTCGAAACTGTGGCCGTCGACGTCACCGATTACGCCAGTGTCGAAGACGCGCGTGAGCAGACACTTAAACTTTTTGGCCGCATCGACATATTGGTATGCAACGCCGGTATCGCCGGGCCAAACGTGAAGACGTGGGATTATCCGGTCGATGCTTGGCGGCAGGTCCTGTCGGTCAACCTTGACGGTCCGTTCCATTGCTGCCGTGCGGTCGCGCCGGTCATGATCGCGCAGAATTACGGCCGCATCGTCAACATTGCCTCGATCGCCGGCAAGGAAGGCAATCCAAACGCTCCGGCTTATTCCGCTTCCAAGGCCGGCGTCATCGCACTGACAAAATCGCTCGGCAAGGAACTCGCGGCGCACGACATCTCGGTCAATTGCCTGACCCCGGCAGCGGCCAAGACAGCGATTTTCGATCAGATGACGCAGGAGCACATCGATTTCATGTTGTCGAAAATTCCGCGTGGACGATTTGTCACCGTCGACGAGATCGCCGCCCTGGTGGCGTTTTGCGCATCGAGTGAGTGCTCGTTCACGACTGGTGCAGTGTTCGACATTTCCGGCGGCCGAGCGACCTATTGAGCGGCGCAGCACAATATCGCCGCGAGCGTTTGATCGGCATCGCGCTCATGTGCGCGACGGTTGCCGTGTTCGCCTGCCTCGACACGACCGCGAAGTATCTCGGCGCGCGCATGGACCCGCTTCAGGTCGCGTGGGCGCGCTATACCAGCGCTTTCTTTTTGACGTTTCTGATTTCCAATCCGATCACTCATCCCAAGTTGATCAAAACCAAGCGGCCGGTGCTGCAGATCGTTCGCGGAATCCTGCTGGTTTCGTCCACGGTGCTGAACTTCGTTGCGCTGCAATGGATGCAGCTCGATGAGGTGTTGTCGATTATTTTCACGTTCCCGTTCATCGTTGCCATCGCATCGGGTCCCATCCTCGGCGAATGGCTGGGCTGGCGGCGGTGGACGGCGATCGCTGTCGGCTTTGGCGGCGTGCTGCTGATTACCAGGCCCGGCTTCGGTGAATTGAATCCGGGCGTCTTGCTCTCGCTGACCTCGGTGATCTGCTACGGGCTCTATGCGGTGATTACCCGCGTCGTCTCGCGCGTCGATTCAAACCAGACCTCGCTATTCTTCAACAACGCCGTCGGCGCTCTGGTGATGTTGCCGGTCATTCCTTTTGTCTGGACGACGCCAGCCAACTGGCAATTGGCGCTGTTGCTGCTCGGCACCGGCGTGCTGGGCAGTTTTGGTCATTTCCTTCTGATCTCAGGCCACAAATTGGCGCCGGCCGCGGTGCTGTCGCCGTTTATCTATACGCAGCTCATTTGGGTCGCGATCTTGGGCTATCTGGTGTTCGGCCAGGTGCCCAGCCACTGGACCATGGCGGGCGCGGCCATTGTCGTCAGCTCCGGCCTTTATTTGCTGTACCGCGAGCGTCAGGTGGGCAAGAGCACGACCAGCGAGGCCGTCATTGAATAGGGGCAAATAATCGCAGGTCGTGGGCTGGTCTTCGGACTGGTTCCTATGCGAACTCTGGAGTTGCGATAGCTTCGCCGGAGGGGCTAAGTTCCCGCCCGAAAAGAACAAGTTGGCATTAGAGACGTCGAGGAAATCCCCATGGCGACAGCAAAAGACCGGGCGCAGGCCCCGGCCGGGTCTGGACTGAACGACGATATCGGCGAAGACAAGCGTCTGGCCCTTTATCGCTCGCAGGTGCGGCTGCGCGACGCCGAGCAGCGCGCCTATGACCTGTTCCTGCAAAACCTGGTGAAAGGCACGAGCCATCTTTCACTCGGGCAGGAAGCGATCGCCGCCGGTTTCGGCGAGGCGATGGTGAAGGGCGATCTGTCGTTCTGCACCTATCGCGGCCACGCCCATACGCTGGCGCGCGGCGTGCCGGTTGAGAAAGTGCTGGGCGAATTGATGCAAAAGGACAACGGCCTGATGCGCGGCAAAGGCGGGTCGATGCATCTGACCTCGGAAGAGCACGGCGTGATGGGTTCCTATGCCATTATCGGCGCTCATCTTCCCATCGCCTGCGGCGCCGCCTGGCGCGCGCAATACAAAGGCGACAAGGATGTGTCGGTCTGCTTCTTCGGCGACGGTACGACGAACATTGGCGCGTTCCATGAAGCGCTCAACTTTGCCGCTGTCTGGAAATTGCCGGTCGTGTTCGTGTGTGAGAACAATCTCTACATGGAATACACGCCGATCGCCGACGTCACCGCGGTCGAACATCCGGCCGCCGACCGCGCTTCCGCCTATGGCCTGGAGCGCATCGTCATCGACGGCAACGATGCCGACGTCGTCTATCGTGCCGCGCAAAAAGCATTCGCGAAGGCGCGTGCGGGCGAAGGCCCGTCGCTAATCGAATGCATGACCTATCGCCACAGCGGCCATTCGCGTGCCGATCCGGCCAAATATCGTCCCGAGGGCGAGTTGGAAAAGTGGAAAGAGCGCGACCCGATCAAGATCTATCGCGAGCGCCTCAAGCAGTTCGGCGTCAGCGATGCCAAAATCGAAGAAATCGAGACCAGCGTGCGCAAGGAAGTCGACGACGCGACCGAAGTCTGCAAGGCCGCGCCGATGCCCCCGCTCGATATCCTGACAACCGATGTCTACGCCGATGGCGGCTGGGCGTGGAGAAATTAAAATGGCGGAAATAAGCTATCGCGACGCGGTCATTCGCGGCATCGCGCAGGAAATGGCGCGCGACAACGACGTCGTGTTTCTCGGCGAGGACGTTGCCAAGGCCGGCGGCGTGTTCAAGGCGACCGTGGGTCTGTACGAGCAGTTCGGCCCGTTGCGCGTGCGCGATACACCGATCTCCGAGCAGGCGATTTTGGGCGCCGCCATGGGCGCGGCGATGACCGGCTTGAAGCCGATTGCGGAAATCATGTTCTCGGATTTCTTCGCGGTCTGTTTCGACTACATCGCCAACGAGTTCCCGAAGAGTCGTTACATGTCGAACGGGCAGACGAAGTGCCCGCTGGTCGTACGGACCGGCAACGGCGCGGGTTCGCGCTTCGGCGCGCAGCACTCTCAGAGCGTCGAAAATTGGTGCATGATGATCCCCGGCCTCAAGGTCGTGGCGCCGTCGTCGCCGGTCGATGTCATTGGGCTGCTGGCGGCTTCGGTGCGCGATCCAGATCCGGTGATCTTCCTCGAGCACAAGTCGCTCTACGCCACCAAAGGCGAAGTTCCCGACGGCGAAATTCTCGATACGCTTGGCACCGCCAAGGTGCTGCGGCAGGGTTCGGATTGCACCATCGTCGCACTGGCGCTGATGGTGTCGCGCGCGCTCGCTGCCGCCGAGACGCTGAAAGCGGAACACGGCATCGACTGCGAGGTTATCGACGTGCGCTCGCTGGTGCCGCTCGACACCCAGACCATTCTCGGTTCGGTAGCGAAGACCCATCGGCTGTTCACGGTCGAGGAAAACCCCCGGCTGTGCGGCTGGGGCGCGGAAATCGTGTCGATCGTCGCCGACGAGGCCTTTTACGATCTCGATGGACCTCCAGTGAGAATCACAACGCCGCATATTCCGTTGCCGGCCGCCGATATTCTGGAAGATATCGTATTGCCGACGCCGGCGCGTATCGTCGAGACGATACGCAAGTCGCTAGGAAGTTAGTTTTACGTTCGTCCCCGCGAAGGCGGGGACCCAGGAGCCAAAGCACTGGAATCTCGCTTTCGCGGGAATGAGCGGAGCAAGTGGAGAGTTCAAATGTACGACAATCTTCTCGCCAATGTTCCGACCGATCTTTACATCGGCGGCAAATGGAAAAAGTCATCCGACGGCGGCCGCTTCGACGTGATCGACCCGGCGACCGAAAAGACCATTGCCTCGGTCGCCAGCGCCACCGTCGAGGACGCCAAGGCGGCTGTCGACGCCGCGCAGGCTGCCTTTGCCGGCTGGGCCGGCAAGAAGCCGCGCGAGCGCGCCGAGATTTTGCGTAAAGCGTACGAAATCATCATGCGCGACGCCGAACGCTTCGCGAAAATCATTACGGTAGAGAACGGCAAGGCGCTGTCCGACTCGCGCGGCGAGGTCGCTTACGCCGCTGAGTTCTTCCGCTGGTACGCCGAGGAAGCCGTGCGCAACAACGGCCAGGTGTCGATGGCGCCGGCCTCGGGCGCGCGCATCTTCGTGCAACACAAGCCGGCCGGCATCGCCGTGCTGGTGACGCCGTGGAATTTCCCGGCCGCCATGGCGACCCGCAAGATCGGCCCGGCGCTAGCCGCCGGTTGCCCGGTCGTGTTGAAACCCGCGTCCGACACGCCGCTGACCATGCTGGCGCTGATGCCGGCGCTGGAAGAAGCCGGCGTTCCCCCGGGCGTGGTCAACGTCATACCGTCGCGTCAGTCGGGCAAGGTGGTCTCCGCCATGTTGCATGACAGCCGCGTGCGCGTGGTGTCGTTCACGGGCAGCACGGAAGTCGGCCGCAAGCTCTTGCACGAGGCCGCCGACAACATCATCAAGCCGGCAATGGAACTGGGCGGCAATGCGCCGTTCCTGGTGTTTGAGGATGCCGACATCGATGCCGCCATCGAAGGCGCCATGATTGCGAAAATGCGTAACATGGGTGAGGCTTGCACGGCGGCCAACCGTTTCTACGTGCACGAGAAGGTGCACGACGAATTCGCCAAAAAGCTCACCGCCAAGATGTCGGGCCTGAAAATGGGCAACGGCCTCGACGACGGCGTCATGCTTGGGCCGCTGGTCAACAAGGAAGGCCGCGACAAGGTGATCGAACTGGTCGAGGACGCCACGTCGAAGGGCGCAAAGGTGCTGACCGGTGGCAAGATGCCGGATGGTCCGGGCTTCTTTTATCCGGCGACCGTGCTGACAAACGTGGCCGACGGCTCGAAAATGCTGACCGAGGAAATCTTCGGGCCGGTGGCTTCGATCCAGACCTTCAAGACCGAGGACGAAGTCATCACCCGCGCCAATGATACCGAATATGGCTTGGTGGCCTATCTCTATACCAAAGACATTTCGCGCGGCTTGCGCGTGTCCGAAAGGCTCGACTTCGGCATGATCGGTTTGAACCGCGGTCTGGTCTCCGATCCGGCGGCGCCGTTCGGCGGCACCAAGCAGTCCGGCCTCGGCCGCGAAGGCGCGCAGGAAGGCATGAAGGAATTTCTCGAGACCCAATACGTCTCGATGACCTGGTAAGCGCGGCGTACTGGAAGAGAATTAGGAGCGATTGTTGATGGACGTCCTGATGCCGCAACTCGGCGAGACCGTCGCCGAGGGTAAGATCGTCAAATGGTTCAAGCAATCCGGCGACCTGATCAAGCCGGGCGATAACTTGTTTGAGATCGAAACCGACAAGACCTCGATGGAAGTGCCCGCCACCTTCGGCGGCACGCTGACCGACATCCATTTCCAGGTGGGTGACGTCGCCAAGGTCGGCGCGGTGGTGGCGGTGATCGCGGGCGAAGGCGGCGCTGCCGCTACTGCGCCGGCAGCGAAGCCTGCCGCGCCTACAGCGCCGAAGGCCGCTCCGGCCGTGTTGCCGGCGGCCTTTGTGCCGCCGCCGATTCCGAACCAGCCGCCGTCGTCCACGCGCAATTTCGCCTATCCCAACATGACCGCCTGGAACGAAGTGCGCACGCCCGATCGTAATTTCGGCCCGGCCAAACTCCCTTCCGGCGGCTTCATCACGCCGCTGGCGCGCCGTCTAGCGTCCGAACGCGGCATCGATCTATCGCGACTTTCCGGTACCGGTCCGCATGGCCGCATCGTCGCCGCCGACATCGACAAGGCCGCGCCTGCTTCCGGCGGTGCGATGGCGACCGGCGCCAGCTTCGCGCAGGTCAAGGCGCTATATGAAGGCGTCGATTACCAGGAAGTGCCACTCGACGGCATGCGTTCGACCATCGCCAAACGGCTTACCGAGGCCGTACAGACCATCCCGACTTTCTATCTGATGGCCGATATCGACGTCAGCCGCCTGACAACGATGCGCGAAGAGGCGAACAAGGCCGCGCCCAAAGATAAAGACGGGAACGCGGCGTTCAAGCTGTCGCTCAACGATTTCATTATCAAAGCCTGGGCTGCGGCCCTGCTGCGCGTTCCCGCCACCAACGCGGTCTGGGCCGGCGATCGCATCCTGCGGTTTTCCCATGCCGACATCGGCATCGCGGTGGCGCTGGACGGGGGCTTGATCACGCCGATCATCCGCAACGTTGAGCGGAAGTCGGTCACGGCGATCTCATCCGAAATCCGCGATCTCGCCGCGCGCGCGCGCGACAAGAAGCTCAAGCCGAATGAATATCAGGGCGGCGCCAGCGCTATCTCCAATCTCGGCATGTATGGCATGCGCGAATTTACGGCCATCATCAATCCGCCGCACGCCACCATCCTTGCGGTCGGCGCTTCGCGCCGTGCGCCGGTGGAAGCGGAAGACGGCAGCGTCAAATTCGTCAGTCAGATGACCGTCACGCTCTCATGCGATCATCGTGTGATCGATGGCGCGCTTGGCGCGGAACTGCTAGCGGCATTCAAGTCCCTCGTCGAATTGCCGGTCACTGCGCTGATATAACGGAGTCTTATGATGGCAGGCGAAAAGCCGGACGTCTTGTTAGTCGGAAGCCGCAAGCCGGTCCTGATCAAGGGGCTGGAGCCGAAAGTGGCGTTGCACGACTATCTTGCCGCGCCGGACAAGGATGCGTTGATCAAGTCGGTGGGCAACAAGATACGCGCCATCGCGGTCGCTTACACCGCCAACAAGATCGACGCCGCCTTCTTGCAGCGTTTCCCCAATCTCGAACAGGTTTCGAGTTTCGGCGTCGGCTATGACCATATCGACGCCAAATGGGCGGGTCAGCACGGCATCGTCGTTACCAACACCCCCGAAGTGCTGAACGAGGAAGTCGCGGACACCGCGCTCGGACTTCTCCTTTGCACCGTTCGTGAATTCCCCCAGTCCGACCGTTACGTCCGCGCTGGCAAGTGGGTGCAGGCGCAATATCCGCTGGCCAAGGCGACGTTGCGCAACCGCACCGTCGGCATGGTCGGCATGGGACGCATCGGCAAGGCGATCGCCAGGCGGCTGGAGGCCTTCGGCGTGCCGGTGGTCTATCACTCGCGCAATCCGCAGGCTGGCGTTGCCTACAAATATTATCCCAAGCTGATCGACATGGCGCGCGACGTTGACACGCTGATGGTGATCGTGCCCGGCGGTGCCGCGACCGCGAATATGATCAACGCTGAAGTGCTCAAGGCGCTCGGGTCCCAGGGTATTGTCATCAACATGGCGCGCGGTTCGGTGGTCGATGAGCAGGCGTTGATTCAGGCCCTGAAGGATCGTACGATTTATTCCGCCGGGCTCGACGTCGTCTTGAAGGAACCGCATGTTCCGCAGGAACTGATCGACATGGATCATGTTGTCCTGTTTCCGCATCTCGGTTCGTCGACCGAGGTAACGCGGGCGGCGATGGATCAACTGGTGGTCGATAACATTCTGGCCTGGGCCGCGGGCAATCCGCCGCTGACGCCGGTTGCGGAAACACCCTTTCCGCCGAAAAAGTAACAGCGCAGAGACGGGCCGAATGCGCTAGGATTCGCTCCATGCACCGTTCGCTTTTTCTCGCGCTCTTCGCCATTGGCCTGACGACCGCTGCGTCGGCGCAAACGCCCGCGGTTCTGGGCGATTCCGCCACTGCGATGTTGGGCGATTGGGAGTTCTCCAACGCCGAACGAACCAAGGTCTGCACGGCGACCTTCAAACGCGATTCCGTCAAGGACCTCTTCAAGGTCGAGTTTGACGCCGATTGCGCCAATCTTTTCCCTGTGGTGAGCAAGATTGCCGGCTGGCGCTTCCCGGACAACGACAATTTATTTTTGCTCGATGCAGATGGTCAGCGGCTGGCTGAATTCAGCGAAGTGGAAACCGGCATTTATGAAGCGCCGACGCCTGGCGTCGGTGTGCTGTTCCTGCAGAAACCCGGCGCCGGCGGCCCGCCGTCGAAGACTCCGGAAGACATGGCGGGCGATTGGTCCATCACCCGCGGCGGCGCCCCGGTTTGCACTCTGACGCTTGCGGCCACGGCGTTGCGCGACGGTTTCGCGCTGACGGTGAAGCCGGGTTGCGACGCGGCGATGGCGCGCCTGAACTTTGCGCAATGGCAACTGGATCGCGGCGAGTTGCTGATTGTTCCGGCGCGCGGCAATCCTTGGCGTTTTGTGGAAGGTGAAGGCGGCGCTTGGCAACGCCTGCCGGAAAGCCCCGATGCCATCACGTTGGTCCGGCAGTAGCCTAGATTAGCTTCAACCCTTTGAAGCTGGCATGGCCTTCCTTGCCGACGATGATGTGATCATGCACCGAAATGCCCAGCGGCTTGGCGACGTCGATAATCGACTGCGTCATCTGGATATCCGCGCGGGAAGGTGTGGGGTCTCCTGACGGATGGTTATGCAGGAGGCAACCCATTCTATCTATGTATCTGAAAAAAATAAGAAATCTTAAAACCGCAAAGAGGCATGGTGGCTGGAATTGGGAGCGGTTTTACATTCTCCGTCGTGATCATCACGCTCCCTCACTGGTATCCATGCTGAGTCGCTTTGGTGCACGGCAAATAATCATATTCTTCTGATCCCAAGCATCAAGTTCAGCCGCAGGGTAAAGAACGGCCTTGCCGATTTTGACGAAGGTGGGCCCGATCCTCATTGCTCGCCAGTTTCGCAATGTGCCGACTGAGACTCCGCCCCGATAGCGGTCTGAGACTTCCTCGGCAGTCAGATATTTGTTATCTTCCATCGAGATCTCCACGTAACGCATTGCTGGCGACCGCCGTCGCAGTATGCGCCGACCAAGCTTCACCAAATGCGATGTGGATCAGGTTCGGTCAGGCTCACGAACTTTAGATCCCGCTATCGCACTGCTATGAATGGGATCTGATTTCCGAGAAGGGAAGAGCCGAAAAAGCGGTGTAGTGGCTGCGGATATTGTTGGATATGAAACGGACTGATTGACCGCCGCTTGCGAGCACAGCATCGGCGAGACCAAGTATGTGAAAGAGTTCGAGCGTGCGTGGTTGAAGCCCCTTTGCCCGTGATGCCTTAGAAGGCTCGGATGCCTTTTCGACGACACGTGCACCAATGCCTTTGCGAGCCAATTCGATGGCAAGCACAAGGCCTGTTGGCCCCGCTCCAATTATGAGAGCCGATCCGGGAAGTTTGGATTCATGACGAATGGTTTACGGCGAGCCGCCTGAGCATGATGCGGATCATGGCGAGGCGGACGAAGGCGACGGTGGTGCGCGCATAGCGCTCGAAATCCCTGGCGAGACGACGACAGCGACTGATCCAGGCGAAGGTGCGTTCCACGATCCAGCGCTTGGGCAGGACCTCGAAGCCTTTGGCAGCATCGGATCGCATCACGATCTCCAGCTTCCACGCTCCGGTGCGCGAGACGACGAGAGCCATCTTCTCGCCGCGGTGGCCGCCGTCTGCGAAGATGCGTTCGATGAAGGGAAACAGCCGCCTCGCCCGGCGCAGCAGTTCGAAGGCGCCGTCGCGATCCTGGATATCGGCGGGAAGAACGACGACGTTCAGCAAGAGACCCAAGGTGTCGACGAGGATGTGCCGCTTGCGGCCCTTGACCTTCTTGCCCGCGTCGTAGCCTGAAGCATCGAGCGAAGCCCCCCTTTTTGCGCGCCCTTGGCGCTCTGGCTGTCGATGATCGCCGTCGTCGGGCTCGCCTCGCGTCCTGCCTGCTCGCGCACCGCGACATAGAGCGCGTGATGAATGCGCTCCAGCGTGCCGTCCCAGGTCCACAAGTCGAGATAGTCGTACACCGTGCTCTTCGGCGGCAGGTCTTTGGGCAGTGCCTTCCACTGGCATCCGGTCCATAGCACGTAGAAGATCGCGTTCAGCACCTCGCGCACGTTGATCTAACGCTTTCGCCCGCCGTGCCTGGCCGGCGGGATCATCGGCTCGACCAGCGCCCATTCGGCGTCACTCAGATCGCT
>Ga0105054_10010313_pt1 | contig 11906 bp, 2 predicted proteins | sample BON02_FD_78091 | JGI IMG/M metagenome (GOLD analysis project Ga0105054, IMG submission 78091) | Freshwater microbial communities from Lake Bonney liftoff mats and glacier meltwater in Antarctica - BON-02 (megahit assembly) | ecosystem: Environmental > Aquatic > Freshwater > Ice > Glacier... | reverse complement strand
TATATATATATATATATATATATGAATGTATATATATATATAAATAAATATATATGTATACATATATATATATATATATATATATATATATATATTTATATATATATATATATATATATATATATATATATATATATATATATACACACACACACACACACACACACACACACACATATATATATATATATATACATGGACACACACACACAAAAATGAATACATAAATAGATGCTTAATTAAAAAAAATAAAAAAATAAAATACATAAATAAATATATATTTGTATATACATACATATATTTATATTTATATCTATCTATCTCTATCTGTAATTATGTCTATACACATAGATTTACATATATACATGTCTCTGTATCGAGATCTGTATACGCCTTCCGACGATTCGAAGTAGGTTGAACTGGAGCCTTTCCGAGCGCATCGAGTTGATGTGCAGCCGGCTGATGCATATGTATATCATGATCGAAATCTATATCTTGATCAATACATGTCTATGAGCAAGCCCTAGTTTGCGTTTCTAATAGAGAAATAGTCGACGCGAGCAGAGGGCAGACAATTCATTGCAAAATGGCGAATAACCGTTCAATAACCGTTTATTTTTCATAGTTTTGGCCTAATTTATTTAGCCATTTAGCCGCCTTGAATTATAATGGCCTTTGTCCGCCCTACCCCCGCGTCGATGGTTTCTTTTATTTTTAGTGAAACTAGGGCCTGCTCATGCTTACCGACTGTTTCCGACGCAGGCGACTGCTCGGGGCTCGGCGCCGGGCGCTCTGCCGGCGCATATCTGCGCGCGTCGTACTCGGGTAGGGTGCAGTACTGGTTGGCGCGTTGGCGCTCGGCGACGGTGCGGCGTAGGTCGCTCTCGTAGCTGTGCACCTGAGCGTAGCCGCGCGCCTTGGCGGGCTGCCGCGCGAGCTGCGGGCTGCCTCGGCCGGGAGCAGCGTTGTGGGTCGCCAGATAGTCGCCGTAGACAACGCCACCGCTCTGAGAACAGATACGCACGAGGTGAGCATCCGGGCTGGGGCTGGCCGGCCACGCGGGCTTGCGCACCGTGGGTCGTGTGTTGGCATGTCCGTAGGGGAAGAAGGGCGGCTTGCGGGGAGGCCGCGGCACCCGAGTGCGCGGCCGCTGGGCCTCCGCCGATGCCGGAGCGGGCTCCTCCTCGATCTCCTGGATCTCGGGCGCTGGTGGCGCAGGCTGCGGAGGCTGCGAAAACGGCGGAGATGTGGCTGTCCGGGCAGCTGGCGGAGCCGAAACAGGTTGCATCATCATGCCCGACGGCACAACGTACCGTGGCATGGCCGCGTACGTGTACTGCGAGTGGGCCTCGCTCTCCCATTCCCGCGTGCTAGAGCCCGCCCCGCCCCACGCGATGATGTCCTCCTCATCGTTGTCCTCCTGCTCGGCACCGGGCAGCGGCACCGGGCAGTAGGCCGGGTAGTAGACCATAGACTGGTACGGGTGCTGCGCGGCGTGCATTGGACCGCCGCTCTGGTACGGTTGGTGCGCGGCGTGCATTGGACCGCCGCTCTGGTACGGTTGCTGCGCGGCGTGCATTGGACCCTGATTGATTGGATCGCGCGTAGAGCTGGCCGAGCAAAACGCGGCAGCAAGCCAGCACGAAGCGCTTGCCGGATCCGATTTCAAACGTTGATACCGGTTGGGGCAAACACAAGATGACCCCAATCCAAGTTGGGAACGAAAGCTCTGGCGGACGGATCGACAAAGACTTTGCTACACCGGTAGCCCCGACTCCCCGTACACGTCCACTGTCCGCCACCGCCGACACCCCCGTTGCGGGAACCGCTTGTATACTGTATACAGGGGGTATCGCAACACCGCAACAGGCGGCAATCCCCATATCCACGAGAAGGGGGGGGATACAGCTTACCTGTGTGGAGAGATTCGAGATGGTGCTTTTATTCATAAAGCCTGCTGTACTTATACGCAACAACTCGCCCCGCGTCACAGCATCGCGACCTAAAATCCCTGCCCCCCCCTCCCCCCCCCAAATATCCTTTCTGCCCTGCTCAGGTTGGTCAATTCAGGTGGCGGCTATTTTGGGCTACTCAAAACCACAAATAGCTCGCTCCAAATAACTCGCTGCACCGCCTTAGCCACAGGGCACAGGGAAACGCTCGGCCGTCCAGGCCGTAGTGGGCGGGATGGTCCTCATGGAGGGCCTACTGCAGGACCTGCTCGGGGAGCTAGTCCATTTGCCGAAGCAGGACCTCACGTTTGATCTGCTCAACGGCCACGTGCTGCTGGCCAACCTTGATGTGCAGCCATCGGCGCTGCAGGTGCTGCTGGGCCTGCCATTGGTGGTGCAGGCGGGCGCCATCGGCCGCGTCGAGCTGCACATCCCGTGGTCGAAGCTGGGCTCCGAGCCGACGCGGGTGCAGCTCGACCGCGTCCTTCTCCTCGTCGCGCCGCAGTCCGCGGCGCTGATCCAAAACGCCGAGGAGAAGAAGATCGCCGACCGCAAGCTGAGCCGGCTGCGTGAGCACGATGACCGGAGCCGCGCCGACGCCGGGGTCGGCACCGCGCCCGCCGAGCCCGCCCCGGCTCAGCGGGGCTCGCGCTTCTTCTCTTCGCTCGCGGGCAAGCTGCTCAAGAACCTGCAGGTTGATCTGACCAACGTCATCATCCGCTACACGGACTCGGCCCACGGCGTCTCTCCCTATTCGGTCTCTCTCGCGCTTGACTCGCTGCGCCTGCGCAGGCACGAGCACGGCGACGGCGCGGCCAGCTCGGGCGCGGCGGGCTTCAGCGTCGTCTCGCCGCGCGCCGAGGGCACCTCCTCCACGGGCGGGTCTCGCCGCGGCTCCTCGGACCGTGCGCGCAGAGTGGCGCCTGGCTCGAGCAGCGACGTGCTCGCCGGCAACTGCCTCTTGCCCGACAACTCGGGCGAGACCAGTGCTGAGCCGGTAGAGAAGGAGGGCTCGGTGCGCCGTGGGGTGCGCCGGCCGCCGCCGCCGTCGCGCCGGCAAAGCTCGCACGACCCGGGAGAGCCACCACCGCCCTTCTCGCGCGTCGCGAGCGAGCTCAACGCCGGCGAAGGCAGCTGCAACGGTGGCGCTGCTGGCTACGGCGGGGCTGCGAGAGGTAGTGGGCGCGGCAACAACGCGCTTGCAAAGGTGGTGCACATGACGGGCCTCTCCATCTGCTGCGCTGAGGGAGTCGCTCCCACGCCGCCGGTGCGCTGGAGGGCCGCTAGGCAGCGCGGTTCCGCCTCTATCTCCGGCGGCGACCCGCGCGTCGTGGACCCACCCGGCGCCTCTTCCGCGGACGCGGCAACGAGCGAGGGTAGCCGCGGCGGTGTTTCTGCGCGTGGGCCGAACCCCAACACGAACCAGAAGAAGGCGGTGGCGGATCTCCTGCTGTGGCTGGTAACTCACGTGGATGAGTGGCACCGGCGGACGGCCGCGGGCGCCGGCCTGGTGCTCGAGCCCCTCTCGGCCACGCTCGAGCTGCGCGCCTCGGACCAGGAGGGCATGGCGTCCGGCGCCAACGGAGAGAGCGTCCCCGCGACGCCCAGGAGCAGCAGGCGCGGGGGCGGACAGGGCCTGCAGCTCTCACAGCTGAGTGTTTTCGATGTTTCGCTCACCGCCACGCGCGTGCAGATGCGGCTCACCCCCTCCACACTCGGCGCGCTCTCTGCCTGCGTCGACTACTTGACCAACCCCGGCCGGTTCGAGCTCTGGCGCAGATTCCGGCCCGAGCCGTGGGAGACGCCCCTCTCGCACCCGCGGCTCTGGTGGCGCCGCGCGTGCGACGCTGTGCAGAGCGAGGCTCGGCGGCTGCGACCGCGCTGCACGTGGGATGCGATCTCGCAGCGGCGCGAGTTGCGAAAAAAGTACGTGGGGCTCTACGTGCGCAACTTGCGCGCAGCGCGCACCGGTGGCCGGCTGGGGGAACAGGACCGCGCGGCCCTGATGGGCCTGGAGCGCGTGCTAAACTACGAGCAGGTGGTCTACTACCGCTCCCTGGCGGGGGCGCACGCCAAGGCTGAGGCGGAGAAGGCGAGCCTGCTCTTTTCACTCGAGCGAAAGCACAAGCTGGTGGAGGCGACGCGCGTGGCGGGCGGCGCCATCCGTCGGCTATTCGGGATTCCGGACGGGGGGTCCGGCGCCGGCACAGGAGACGCGCCCGAGGCGCTCGAGGGAAAAGCGCTTTCTCACGGGCAGAGGGAGGTGCTCTCCAACATCCTGCGCGAGTCGGAGGTGGGCGAGACGCCGCCCGCCGCCACCGACGTTCGGGCGAGGATACGCATCGCCGTGCCAGAGGTTGTGTTGCTGCTTACGGACGCTGCCACCACAACAGCAACCCCCGCCGCCCCAGCGCCGGCCAACTCCCCCGGCGCCACCGCCGCCTTTGCCACCGGTGCTGGTGGTGTTGCACCATCGACCCCGGTGGCGGCGGCGCGCGTCTCGACCGCCACGCCAGGCGGCACCGCGTCGCCCGCGCCCGCCACCCCCCCCGCGCCCTCAAACCCGGTCCACCTACGGCTAAACCTGCAGTCGGTCGTGTTCTCGACCGCGTTCGAAGACGGGCTTCCCACCACCACCGTCTCGGTCCAAACCGCGACACTCACCGACTGCTCTCCAGACACGTGGTTTCCCTCCATTCTCACGCTGCAGCGCGACCTGCAGATTACGAATTTGGGCAGCACCGTGGACGTCACGCCGCCGAGCTTCGCCGGGAGTGGCTCGACCTTTGGGTTCGGTGGAGGGAGCAGCGGGAGCTGCTGCGGACCAGCCGCCGCAAACGGCGCCGCCGTCCCCGCCTCCACTTCCAACGGGAGCGCTGCCTCGGCGGTGCTGGTCTGTGGCAACGGCAGCGCGGACGGGAGCGGTGTGGTTTCTTCAGGGGGCAGGGATACGAGCGTGTCGAGTCAAAGCCGGGGCGCCGGCCCGCCGTCGTTGCGGAGACAGGGCTCCAGCCACCCGTCGCTGCGCCCCGAAGCGTCCTCTGAACGGTTGCTGGGCCGCCGCGGCGAGGTCTGGGCCGAAGCCGATTCTCCTGGCGGCGAACGGAGATACCACTCGGATGGACAAGAGTCGCCGGGGTCGCGCGTCCAACCCGCGATTGTGCGGAAGCGAAGTTACCCGCCCTCCATGCCGTCGATGACGCAGCTGGAGGAGCTGGATATAGTCGTGGCGCCCCGCGAGCCAGCCTCTCCCATACGCTTGCCCGGCCTCTCCGCACTTCTCAAGCGCAGCCCCGCCGCCGAGGTGCCAGCGCTGGGGCTCGCCGAGCGCGGCGCTCCCGGGGCCGACAGCGCGTCAGCCGGCGAGCGCGTCGGGAAGTTCGGTAAGGCGCTTTGGGCGCGCGCGGCCGCGGCTGTCTCGCCGCCCAACCCAGAGGGCGGGAGGCGGCGCGCGCACCACCGGCGCTGGTCGGCCGCCATTGGCCAGACGCTGCAGGCACACCGGCGGCCGGCGATCTCGATCTCGGTGACGCCGCGCGAGGCGCGCGGCGAGGACACGGCCGGGTGGGACGTGTCGGTGGCCATGGCGCCGCTGCACGCGACCGTCTCGTGGGGTCTGCTGGGGGACGTTGCGCGGCTGACAAGCCGAATGCCGCCGGGCCGCGTGGGCATCACGCGGGTGGTGGACCGGATGCTGCAGCCCGCGTGGGTGCCCTTGGAGGGGCACGAGGGGCACGCCGACTGGCTCTCTGCGTTGCGCGCGCGGCTGGAAGGCACGGAGCCGTGCGCGGCGCAGCCGCCGCAAAGCAAGCTGAGGACCAACCTGAGCCTGCAGCTGCCGCTGGTGCGGGTGTCGCTGCCACTGTGTCACACGGAGCCCGACACGCGCCAGCTGGTGCTGGGCATCAGCGGGCTGAGCCTCGGCGGCGCCTCGTGCACCTCCTCCTCGCAGCCGAGTACCCACACTATGACCGTCGGCGAGCTATCGATAGACGTGCTGCTGCCGGGCTCGACGGTGCCGCTGCTCGCCGCCACCGCCGCCAGCTGCACCGTCAGCATGCAGGCGACCGCTTCGCCCGGTTTCTGCAACACGCGCACGCTGGTGGCGCTGACGCCAGACGCCGTGCGCTTCACCTTCACACCGGCGGTGATGGGGGCGCTCATGGCCTATGTGAACGAGTGGATCTCTCCGGGCTACTCTGGCTACCCGCGTCACGCGCCCACCCCTCTCGTCCAGTCGGAGCCATTCTCGCTCATTTCGTTTCGAGTGGCGTCGAGTGTCTTGGAGCTGGAGCTGCAACACGAGGCTGCCGAGCCGCCAAAGCATTTCAAGCCAGAGGCGCCGCCGGAGCTGCTGGCCAACCGGCGGCGCCCGCCCGGCACCAACACGCGAAGCGACGCCGCGGGGGACCCGGCCACGCCGCCAGAGACGCCGCTGGTCATCGGTCGGTTGCGCGTGGGCACGCCGCGTCTGGATGTGCACGTCGACTCGGTGCTGCGCCTTGCGCTTGATGGCTCGAGCTTTGAGATATTTGCAGAGGGCGAGGCGGCGCTCGGGGGGCGCGCCGGGGGAGGCGCGCGCCGCGTGGCGCTCTTTAAGCCTACGCTCGTTCCGCACGCCAAGGTTGTGGTTCCGCCGCCGCCGCTCTACGACGAGGTGGGCGGGCATCTGCATACGTTTGCGCGGCGTACGGGTGGCGCGGCGGTGCAGCGGGCCAGGAGAAAGATGAGGCTCAGCCTGGGCAAGGCGCATACGGACGTGGGCCCGGTGCAGGCGTTCAGCTTTGGAGAGGGCAGAGAACCTTCCTCCGCCGACTTCCTCCGGCGGATCGCCTCGATGGCCACCGGGGCGTCGCTTGAGTCGCCCGCCGACTTCGCCTCGCCGGACCCCGTCGCAAAGCAAGCGAGTGGCGACAGTGCCACTGGACCCGCAGCGAGGACCCTACCGCGAGGGGACGAGGCAGCGGTGGCGCGCGGGTCGCCTCTTCCCGCGCGGCGAGCCGAGCACGAGCCGATGCCGACCGCTGGACTGTTCACACCCCCGCACGGAGCCTTCACAGCAGGGCCGGTGCCCACGCCGGGGCCGCCGCGGCTCCTGAGGACGCCCGGCATGGCTCTACTGACTCCGCCCCCCTTCACGCCGCCCGTGGCTAAGGAGCCTACCGAAGAGGCTGTGAGCGCTCCGCCGGCGGCGATTCGTTTGAAGCTGCGCTTCAACTTCTCCGTGCCTGTGGAGGCGCCGAGCGTGAAGACACTACACTTGGAGCTGGGCGACGCCTCGCTGACATGGGACACGTCCGCCGCGCAGCTCATGCTTCGATTTCTATACCTGAGCTGCAGGGACGCCTTCCCCGTCAACCCGGACAAGCAGGCGGCGCCCTACTACCTGAAGGGCTTCCTGCCTCTGCCGCACGACGCGTGGAACGTGCGCGTGGTTTGCAGCACGGTCGCGTGGCGCCTGATCGACACGCTGTCGCTCACCCCGTCTCTCGTCGGCGTCCTCTCTCTGTCTAGTATGGACGTTCGCGTGCGCCTTACTGCGGCCACCACCGCCGAGGTCATCTTTGGCGCGGACATCACCTCGCTCGCCGCGCCGCGCAACGCCAACCTGCCACTCTCCCGGCTCGAGCCCGCGCTCTCCAAAGAGGCCGACGAGGAGGCGCGAATCGCCGCGTGGCTCCGTCCGCTGCTGGGACCGCTGGACCCCTACGGAGCCACCACGCTCCAGCTGACGATGCGCACATACAACGAGTTTTATTCGCCGCGCGCGTCCGAGCAGGAGGGGCGGACCCTCTCTACGGAGCTCAAGCTCGGCGCGTGCAAAGTGCACCATTACCAGGCGGCGGTGATGCGGATCTACGACTTCTTCACGGGCGCCATCCTGGGAGCCGCCACCGCCGCCAGCGAGCCATACCTCGGCACGGCGCCAGGCCTCTCGAGCTCCGTTCAGGAGTTCGGGCCGCTCGAGCTCTGCATGCCGGCCTCGGCGGACTGCTCGGTCGTCGCGCACGAATCGCGGCTCTCCTTCGGTTCGATCACCATCACCAAGCAGCAGCCCGATGAGCTTCTCGAGGGTCACGCGGGATGCAAGATGGTCTTCGGCGACGTGCGGCTCAGCGCGCCCTGTACCGGCTCGGAGTTTCCGGCGGAAGACTACGGCAACAACGTAGGCGTCGAGCCGCTCACCAACTACGCCACCGTCCTCGCCACGCCTAGGCTCGAGCTCGAGATGACCGGTCCGGCCGTGGTCGGCACCGGCGTCTTGCTCGGTGTCCCGGAGAGTCTCGTCAAGGTCCGCTTCAGCACGAGGAACGTGGAGCTGCGGATGACGCCGCACCAGCTGGCCGTGCTCGAGGCCGTCAAGGACTACAACTTGGCGCAGCCGCCCGTCTACGTGATGCCGCCGTTCATCTACCCGTCCGGGACAGAGACCATGGCCGTCCACTTCACCACCGCGACCCTCCGCCTCCACTTCCTCAGCTCCGCCGCCGCCGACGCGCCGCCCGCGCTCACGCTGGAGCTGCACGAGTTAAACAACCGAGTCGGCTGGGGCTCGGACCTCAGCTCCAGCCAGGTGCTGACCGTGCGGACAGTCGCGGCGCACGCCGAGCCCTTGGGCGCCCTGCCGCTGCTCTATGGTGCGCCGACGCCGCGCCCGCCGCCGCCGCCGCGCGCTAATGCGCATGCGCCGCTCGAGCCGCAGTTTCCTGCCGAGGCGGTGGTGGGCATCCCGACGGTGCCTGAGGATCCCCCTGCGACGGACGCCGTGGCCTCACCTGCAAACAGCCAGCATGGGCCGAGCCACGCTGGGCTCCTCTCGCGCCAGCTGAGCCACGATCGGAGCAGAGGAAGCCCCGCCTCCAGCGTGCGCAACTCGCTTGGCCGCGCTGCCTCAGTCACGGACCTACGGCGGCACTCCTGGTGGGTGTCCCGCAATGCCTCTGAGAGCCGCTCGGCCCCAGAGGGCCCGGTCCGCGCCCCTATCTTGAGCAGGCACGAGTGGCTGCGGATCCCGTTTGCGCGCTCGGCCTCGGCCTCGGTTCCAGCGCCCATGCGGCTTCCTTCGGACCCGGAGCTCGGCAGCGACAGCGCCTCGACCGCTTCCGGCACGTTATCGCAAGCCGCAACGCCGACCGGGCCCAGCCCACTCAGCATGCGCGGCGACGTATCCCAGGCAGCCGGGCCCGAGGGTTCCGGCTCGTTCTTTGTTGCGCCGCGCCGCTCGTCCCTCAACCTCTTCCGCCGCCGCTCCTCCTCCAGAAACAACACGTTCTTTGCCTCGGATCCCGACGCGTCGTCCAACGCGCCCAGTGAGGCGGACGAAGAGACGTCGGCCAAGCGCAGGGGCACCGCGTACCGTCGGCGCGTCAGCTCGCTTCTCCGCATCCATACGCCGCCGCTTTCCACCGTCGAGGCGGCCGGGGTGACCCCGCTCCACCCGGCGTACGCCAAGACCCGCAGCGCCGCGGAGCTCGACATTCCGTCGCCCATCCCAGAGGAGGACTCTGAGGGAATGGCGATACGGCTGAACTACAGCGTGTCAGCGCCGCCCGACGCGCGGCCGCGGATCGAGGTCGAGTTGGGCCAGTTTAGCGTGATCGCGCTGCCGCTCGCTGCCGCAAACGTGCTCCGCTTCAAGGCTTCCGCCGCCGAGCACTTCGCGCTCTGCTACGCGCGGCCGCTGCCCAAGCCCGCCTTCACCCTGCTGCCGTACGAGGTGCAGCTGCACGCGGAGCTGCTGAGCGTGTGGGTGCCGATCGAGCAGCCACAGGCGGGCTGCGACGGGCTCGACCCGATACAGGCGCTGCGCTGCAACGTCAGCCTCGCGCTGGAACTCAAGGCCGACGGCCAGTTCGTGACCACGCTCAGCCACTGCGGCACGCTGCTCGACGAGCTCTCCGTCGGGCTGAGCCGCTCCGTCCAAGCGAGCCAGCACGTCTGCGCCTCGCCGCGAGACGAAAAGGGAAGCGGCTTGCACATCATCGAGCGCTGCGTGGTGCAGGCGCAGTACGACACGCGCCAGTGCATCTTGGCCTGCGACCTGCGCGACCCGTTGCGCGTGCACGTGGACGCCTACCACGTGCGAATGGTGACCGAGGCCCTCTCCGGCCTCTCGGCCGCCTGCACCGCCGCCGCGCCTGCCGCCAAGCCGACCGTCACCGTCCCGTCGAGCGGCGCTCCGTCTACGGGCGACAGCAGAGCGTGGAGCCTGCGCCCTGACGAGTCGCGCGGCTGGGCGCCGCTCTCTCCGCTGGCCGAGCGCGTGCTGCGCGACTCAGTCTCGCGGCGCGAGCGGCACGACCGTGCCGCGCTGCGCTCCTCCGTCTCCTTCCGCATGCATACAGAGGGAAGTCACACGCCTTCAGTGATGGAGGAGACTGCGCCTCGAATGGCCGAGCCGTCGCTGCTACGCGACCCTGCAGGAAAGCCATCGCCGCCGCCGCAGAGGTGGTACCGCGTGCGCGTTAAACTGAAGGAGGTTTCGCTGGTCTTCATGTCGTCGATGCGCGTCTCTCCCACGCCCACGCTGCAGCTCCTGATGGCCGACATCTCCTTCGACGCCGACGCGGGCCTCGACACCGCCTCCGACTCCGCCACCGACGGGGCCGGCGAGGCCGACAAGGAGGCCACTGTGCAGCTGCGCCTCCGCGTCCAGTTGGACTACTTCAACCGCAACATTGCGCAGTGGGAGCCCGTGGTGGAGTGCGTGCCGCTCAGCCTCGAGCTCTCGGTTGACGGCGCCGCCGCCGGCACGCTGCGAATGACGCAGTCGCTCGAGATCGTGTTGACCAACCGGTCGATCAACGCGCTCGCTGGCGCCGCCGAACGCGTCCGGAACGCACTGTCCTCGCCGCTCCACATGATCACCTCTCGCCAGACGCGCGGGCCCTACCGCCTGCGCAACGAGACCGGCGTCCCTCTGCTCTACGGCTCCTCGGCGGCCACGTAAGAGCACACACACATCTTTATGTATATATATGTATCTATATCTATATGTATATGTATATCTATCCATCTACCTGTTTATCTATCTATTTATCTTTATGCATGTATGCATGCTCATATATGTATGTATATACATATATATATATATATATATACATACACACACACACACACACACACACACACACACACACACACACATATATATATATATATATATATATATATATATATATATATATATATATAATACGACCTCGACCCGCATCTACGTAAGAAGTTGCCTCTATACAGTAGTTGACCCCCCCCTTCTCTGTAACCACGAACCGGCGTCCTTCTGCTCTACAGCTCCTCGGCGGCCACGTAAGAAGTTGCCTCTATCTACAGTAGTTGTTCCTCTATCTACAGTAGTTGACCCTCCCCCTTCTCTGTAACCACTAAGACCGGCGTCCTTCTGCTCTACAGCTCCTCGGCGGCCACGTGCGAAGTTGCCTCTTATCTACAGTAGTTGTTCCTCTATCTACAGTAGTTGACCCCCCCTCTCTGTAACCACTAGCTTATACCCCCCCCCCCAACAGGTAGGAAGTCGTGCCTCTATCTACAGTAGTTGATCTCCCTCTCTGTAACCACTAACTACTTGCTTATACCTCCTCCTCCCAACAGCTAAGAAGTATTGCCTCTACAATAGCCCCACCCCCTCTCTCTGAAACTACTAACTATGCTTACCCCCCCTGTTGCTAGTCAGGAGGGAACTTCGCCCATTTGACTCATATCAGGGCTGACATTAGTCTAGTTGGGAGCACTCCCTTCTAGCTAACAACAAAACAGGAGTCCTCACCGGAGAGACTGCTCGGTGTCGACCACCCACACTGTCCGCAGCGAACTACTCGCGCGAGCATCAACCCCCCCCCCCCCCCCCCCCCCCCCCCTCCCACCCCCCTCCTCTCCACACTCGCTGCCCCCCCCCTCCCCCCCCCCCCACCCCCCTCTTCCCTCGCCTCATCCTCC
>Ga0105054_10010312_pt1 | contig 11906 bp, 8 predicted proteins | sample BON02_FD_78091 | JGI IMG/M metagenome (GOLD analysis project Ga0105054, IMG submission 78091) | Freshwater microbial communities from Lake Bonney liftoff mats and glacier meltwater in Antarctica - BON-02 (megahit assembly) | ecosystem: Environmental > Aquatic > Freshwater > Ice > Glacier... | reverse complement strand
AGCCCATTTACCGAATTTGGCCGGAATGACTGTTTTAGGTTCAGCATCGCTTGTACAAGTTGCCCTACGTATTTGTTCCCTGCGCTCTATTAGGAAATTTTCCTGAGCGCCAACTGGCTCAGCCCTATTGTATACATGCTTCAAATGTTCAGGTGAGACACCGACACTAATGCTTGTTGCCTCCTCCAATGTCCAATAGTCGTGCTTCGACCAGTAGTCATAGTCCGGCTGATAGCCTTTCACGCCGAAGCCGCCCGAATACCAAGTCGGATAGCCTCCCAAATAATACTTTGATGCAAAACTACTCGCAGCGAATGGCATCGTGACAAGGTATTCCAGCTTTTCGTCTGACAACCCTAAAAGAGCCTTTTGTGCCGCCGCTTCGTCTATCCGACGTGCTGCCAAATCACGATCGAAATAACCCGCATCGTAAGGCCCGATACTTTCATAGCAATCGTATCCATAACCCTTTTTAGGAACGATAATTTCAGACAAGATTTCAGCAATATTCTTCTCTCGTTTTGAGTCGTTCACATTCAAACTCCCTTGCTGGCGTCATAAGGTTTCTGGTCGGTTTAAGTTAACTTGGAAATCAGCCTGCCTTCAGCGTCTCGAGATATCCAGCCCACCAATCGGCCAACCGCACCCGCTCATCCCAATGCTGGCCGCGGTCATAGGCGCGACGCACCTGGTTTGTCTCGACATGTGCAAGTGCACGCTCGATCGCATCGGGGTGCCACATGCGGCTTTCATTTGCCAAGGTCGAGAACGACGCCCGGAACCCGTGTGCGGTCATCTCATCACCGCTGTAGCCCATGCGACGAAGCGCAGCGTTGAGCGTGTTTTCACTTATCGGGCGGAATACCGAACGGATTGATGGAAAGAGAAAGTATCCATTGCCGGTCAATTTGCGTAGGTTGAGGATGAGGTCTATCGATTGCGCAGGCAGTGGCACACGGTGCGGGCGGCGCATCTTCATAATTGCGGCCGGAATTTCCCAAATGCCCGCGTCCAGATCAAACTGCGCCCATTTCGCATGGCGTAACTCGCCGGGGCGCTGCACAAGGATGGCCTGTAGTTGAAGCGCTATGCGGGTGGTCGTTTGACCGGTATAGCCATCGATGGCGCGTAACAACTCGCCAATCCGCGCAGGTTCAATGATTGCAGCGCGCGATGTAACCGTCGGTCGTATCAACGCATCCCTGAGTGCAAATGTCGGGTCGGTATCGGCCACACCATTTGCAACCGCATATCTAAACACCGCACCGATTTTGGCGCGAAGGCGTCTGGCTGTTTCGTAATTGCCCTTGGCTTCAACCTTCCGCAGGCAAGCCAGAACCATCGGTGCGGTAATGTCCGCGATCGGTTTCTTGCCAAAATCCGCGATGGCCATACCCAAAAACCAAGTCGTCTTTTTCTGGGTTGCCGTCGCTCGGCCTTCTTTGTTGACCTTCGCCATATAAGCTTCGGCCATATGGGCAAAGCTGTGTTCGCTGGCCGCAAGCTTTTGCTGCTTTTGTTCTTGCTTCACCGCGCCAGGGTCTTCGTCATTGGCCAGCAACGCCCTTGCCGCGTCACGCATTCCCCGCGCCTGCGCCAATGTCACACTTGGATATGGTCCGAACGACAAACGTTTCTCGCGGCCTTCGATACGGTACTTCAAATACCAAAGCTTCGATCCGCCAGGCGTAACCGTTACATACAGGCCTTCAAAATCCGAAACTTTGTAAGGTTTGGCCTTGGGCTTGAGGTTACGCAGTTGATAATCATTCAAAGGCATGTGGGGCATCCAAAACAAAGGTCTATGGAAATGCCCCCAATTATGCCCCCAAACTGGGGGCATTCTATCGGATCGGACTAAACCGCATCGGACAATCTCCATCGATCAAACCCTTATAACACAGGGCTTAATGGATGTCTTTGGTCTTGTCTGGATGATGATTTGGTGCCCAGGAGAGGACTCGAACCTCCACGCCCGTGAGGACACTAGCACCTGAAGCTAGCGCGTCTACCATTCCGCCACCTGGGCAGGTGTCGTGGAGCGGGACTTACTGGGGGTGTTGGGGCGAGTCAACGGCAATAAACTTGCGGACCTGAAAATTTTGCGTGCAGCAAATGTTGAATTCAACGTTGTTCAATCGCTGCTCGGGTAGTATGCAATCTTAAACATATGAACGGAGGCCGATATGTCTGGCAACGCCCCTCTGGTAACAATTTTTGGTGGCTCTGGCTTTTTGGGCCGCTACATAGCCCGTCGCATGGCCAAGGCTGGCTGGCGGGTACGTGTGGCTGTGCGCCGTCCGAATGAGGCGCTTTTTGTGCGCCCTTATGGCACGGTCGGCCAAGTGGAGCCTGTGCAAGCCAATATTCGCAATGAGGCCTCGGTTGCCGCTGCGCTGGCGGGTGCTGATGCCGTGGTAAACTGTGTTGGTATCCTTTCTCAAACGAGCCGTCAGCGGTTTGACACTGTTCAACTTGAAGGTGCTGGGCGGATCGCACGGCTTGCTGCTGCCGCGGGAATTTCCAATTTCGTCCATATCTCGGCGATTGGCGCAAATGCCGCGAGTAACAGCACCTATGCGCGCACTAAAGCGACAGGCGAGGCCGCCGTTTTGGCCGAACAGCCGGGTGCAACAATTCTGCGCCCATCGCTCCTGTTTGGGCCAGATGATTCATTCTTTAACCGTTTTGCAAGCCTCGCGCGTTTTATGCCGATTATGATGTTGCCGGGTTTAAACACGCGGTTTCAGCCGGTTTATGTTGATGATGTCGCCGCCGCGGTCGAGGCTGCGCTGCTCCATGGCCATGCGGGCATCTTTGAGCTTGGGGGCCCGGATGTTAAAACGCTGCGCGGCCTTCTAACCCAAATGAATGCCGTTACCCGCCGCCGGCGTGTGTTGGTAAATATGCCAAGCTGGATGGCAGGAATTGTCGGGGGTTTGATTGAGTTTGCGAGTTGGGTCAGCCTTGGCATCGTGCCAAAATTATTAACGCGTGATCAGGTGCGCTTGCTTGCGGTTGACAATGTCGTGGCCGACGATGCCCTTGGGTTGGCTGACCTTGGCATAACCGCCACACCGATGGAGCCAATTTTACCCGATTATTTGTGGCGCTTCCGCCCGTCAGGGCAGTTTGAAACGTTAACCGAGTCTGCCAAGAACCTGCGCTAGACCATGCGCGCCCTTGCCGTCATGCTGATAGCCGTAGGCTGTGTAGCGCAGGCTGGCGGTTGGGCAGAGGTTTCAGCGCTGTTTACGGCACGCTGCACGGTTTGCCATTCCGGTGCAGCAGCCCCAAACGGGTTGCAACTTGATAGCCATGAAACGGCGATAAGCGGTGGCTGGATGGGCCCGGTGCTGCTTGCAGGCAACCCGGATGGCAGTCCGCTCATCCGTCGGTTGCGGGGCCAGATCATTCCGCAAATGCCTCTTAATGGCCCACCCTACCTAAGCGAGGCCGAAATTTCCATGATCGCCGATTGGATTTTAACCGGAATGCCGATCAGCGATGTATCGGTCGCATTGCCAAGCGCGCCAGACCGTCCCGCACCGGGTGAACCTACGATTTTTGCCCATGTTGAGTCGATATTTCTTCAAAGATGCGTGAAATGCCATTCGGCACAGTCGATCATGGGTGCGCCACCTGAAGGGCTGCGGCTGGATAGCTATGCAAATATACTGCTGGGCGGTGAGCGATTGGCACTATTGCCTGGCAACCCAGAAATGTCCGAAATTTGGCGGCGCGTGGTTGGTCTGGGCCACCCCCGCATGCCGTTTGATGGCCCGCCCTGGTTGGAAGATGATGAGATTCAGTTGATTTATGACTGGATCGCCCAAGGCGCGCTAAACAGCGACGGCCAGCCGGCGCCGGTACCTGTGGGCCGCGAACTGCGGTTGCGCGGGCAATTGACCGCCGCCAACGAGATTGACGGCGCGGTATTTGCGATAACCGAAAGCACGCGGTTGGACGATGTGCCGATTATAGGTGCGGCCGCCGAGATGCGTGGTGTGGTAATGGATGATGGTAGCGTGCGTGCCACCCGCCTGCGTGACCGTTAACTGGCCGCAACGACCAATAGCACAATACCCAAGCCAATCCGGTAAATCACATAAGGGGTAAAGCTGACGCGTGCTAAAAGCCGCATCATAACGCGCAATGCCACGAGCGCTGCGCCAAAGGCCATAACCGCCGCAAGGGCTGCATCGCCCGCCAATGACCAATCGCCCGCCTTGACGACATCAACTGCCAATAGGCTGCCCGAGGCAAGGATTGTTGGAATGGACATCAACATTGCCAAACGCGCCCCGGCAACCCGTTCAAACCCCAAAAACCGCGCCGCCGTTATGGTCGCGCCGGAACGGGATACACCAGGGATTAATGCAACCGCCTGCCACAGCCCCATAATAACTGCATCACGCAGGCCCCAGTCTCGGCGCGTTTGGGGGCCTTTTCGATCGGCCCACCAGAGGATAATGCCAAACACAATCATCGTACTGCCCATTAGCCAAAGCTGATCAAGCCGTTCGACGAGGCCGGTGAGTTTAAGCGCTAAGCCAACCGCAATGGCTGGAATGGTTGCGAGCAAAAGCAGCAAGAACAACTGCGCACCTTCGCTTTTGAAACGCCCACGCAACACATCGCCAATGCCTTGCAGAATCAACAGCATATCACGCCAAAAATACAGGCAAACTGCAGCCATTGTGCCGATATGCACGGCCACATCCAGAACAAGCGCGCCACTTTGCGTGCCGCTGGCCAGATGAAACAACTTAAGATGGGCGGAAGATGAGACTGGCAGAAACTCGGTCAGGCCCTGCAGCAGGGCCAAAAGCAGTAGCGAGAGGAACGACATAAGCGGCTGATTTCCTATGGAAATTTCAAGCGGAGCGGCAATATACACCAGCTATGGTTCGTGGTCACGACCGATTTTGTATATCACATGTTGACCTATTTTTCGCGATGTCGGGCAAAAATCTACAATACTGCCGAAAAATATCTTGCGTTAGGTCAGCAATACTGTCTTTTTAGTGAACCAAGCTCTGTGTATGACAGTCTACCGATCAGCTAAAAAGGTGCATTATGGCCAAGCAACCCATGTCGAAATTCGTTGATGTCGCGCGCGCCATGCCGCAAAAACGCGACGCCGAAGCCCGGCAAGCTGATTATCACGAAATTTATGCCGAATATGCGGCAGCAAAGGCCGCAGAACAGGCCAGCCGTTGCAGCCAGTGCGGCGTGCCTTTTTGCCAAACGCATTGCCCGTTGCACAATAATATACCTGATTGGCTAAACCTTACCGCCGCCGGGCGGCTGGAAGAAGCTTATCAAATCAGCCAAGCCACCAACACCTTCCCTGAAATTTGTGGCCGCATTTGCCCCCAAGACCGTTTATGCGAAGGCAATTGCGTAATCGAACAATCGGGCCATGGCACAGTCACAATTGGCGCTGTTGAAAAATATATCACTGATACGGCATGGGAGAATGGCTGGGTCAAGCCGGTGAAGCCGCATCACGAACGCACAGAATCCGTTGGAATTATTGGTGCAGGCCCCGGTGGTTTGGCAGCAGCAGATGCGCTGCGCCAACTGGGATTTCAGGTAACGGTTTATGATCGGTATGACCGGGCGGGCGGTTTACTTACCTATGGCATCCCCGGCTTTAAGCTTGAAAAAGAAGTCGTTATGCGGCGCGTCAAACTACTGGAAGATGGCGGCGTTGCCATTAAGCTAAACACCAATATTGGGGTTGATCTATCCTTCGCTGCATTGCGCGGGCAACATGATGCGATACTGATTGCCACCGGCGTTTACAAATCACGAGGCCTTGGTGGACCGGGTGCTGGATTGCCAGGCATCGTACCCGCTTTGGATTATTTGACGGCCTCCAACCGACTTAATTTTGGCGATAAGGTTGCCGAAATAGAAGATGGTAGCCTGAATGCGGCTGGCAAAGCCGTGGTTGTTATTGGTGGTGGTGACACGGCCATGGATTGCGTGCGCACAGCAGTGCGCCAAGGCGCAACTTCGGTCAAATGCCTGTATCGGCGCGATCGGGCGAACATGCCCGGATCTGTGCGCGAAACCCAAAATGCTGAAGAAGAAGGCGTGGAATTTGTATGGCTTGCCGCCCCCAAGGGCTTTACCGGCGATGTGCATGTTGATGGTGTGCGCGTTTCCAAAATGCGCCTTGGCGCCCCCGATGCCAGCGGGCGCCGCGCACCAGAAGAAATTGAAGGCGCTGATTATACTGAGCCCGCTGCATTGGTGATCAAGGCGCTTGGGTTTGAACCAGAAGCCTTGCCAACCCTATGGGATACACCCGAGCTTGAAGTAACCCGATGGGGCACCATCAAGGCTGACTTCCGCAGCCACGCGACCAGCCTGCCGGGTGTTTATGCGGCGGGCGATATTGTGCGCGGTGCCAGCCTCGTGGTTTGGGCCATTCGTGATGGGCGCGATGCGGCAGAATCCATTGCCAAGTTCATCAATGCCAAGGCCAAGGTGGCAGCAGAATGAACGGGGCACGCAATGGTGGGTGCCTGTGTGGTGCCGTGCGGTTTGAGATTGACCCGTTTGATACCAATTTTGGTGCCTGCCATTGCAAAATGTGCCAGCGTTGGGCGGGTTCGGCGCTGCTTGCGCTAACGGTCCCTGCCAACACGTTAACGGTGATTGGTGCAGATAATGTGAAAACTTACACATCATCCGATTGGGCCGATCGTAGTTTTTGTGGCACATGCGGATCTGGCCTTTGGTATCGCGTCAAGGAAAACGATGTCCATCATCTGCCAATTGGGCTGCTGGATGATACATCCGGACTGGCGCTAAAAACTGAAATTTTCCACGATCTTAAGCCCGCATGTTTTGAGCTTAGCACCACAAGTAAAAAGATTTCCCAAGCCGAAACCCTGGCGATGTTTGCCCCGCAGGAGATACAAATATGACCGCATTTGACCAGAATTACGCCGAAAACCAGCAAGCCCGCCGCGAATGGCTTCAGGAAAACGGGCTTTATAATCAAAACGAAGAACGCGACAGTTGTGGCGTTGGCTTTGTTGTTACGCTGGATGGCAAGCCCACGCGGTCGGTGGTTGAGGCGGGCATAACCGCGCTGCGCGCCATCTGGCATCGCGGCGCGGTTGATGCCGACGGCAAAACCGGTGACGGTGCGGGCATCCATGTGCAAATACCGGTCGAATTTTTCAAAGACCAGGTACGTCGCACGGGGCATGAACCGCGCGATGAACGCCTTGCCGTTGGCCAAGTGTTTCTGCCCCGCACAGATTTTGGCGCCCAAGAAACCTGCCGCACAATCGTTGAAACCGAAGTGTTGCGCATGGGCTATTACATTTACGGCTGGCGGCATGTGCCGGTTGATATTTCCTGCCTTGGGCAAAAAGCCAACGCCACCCGGCCTGAAATTGAACAGATCCTGATTTCCAATTCCAAAGGCGTGGATGAGGAAACCTTTGAACGCGAGCTGTATGTCATCCGTCGCCGGATTGAGAAGGCGGCCTCAGCCGTCAACGGTTTTTACATCTGCTCAATGTCCTGTCGGTCGATCATCTACAAAGGCATGATGCTGGCGGAACAGGTCTCGGTATTTTATCCGGATCTGGAAGATGAACGCTATATTTCAGCCTTTGCCATTTATCATCAGCGTTATTCCACCAATACCTTCCCGCAATGGTGGCTGGCACAGCCCTTCCGCATGTTGGCGCATAACGGTGAGATCAATACTATCAAGGGCAATTTGAACTGGATGCGCAGCCATGAAATCCGCATGGCCTCATCGACCTTTGGTGATATGGCGGATGAGATTAAACCGATTGTTACGCCGGGCAGTTCAGATTCCGCTGCGCTGGATTCAGTGTTTGAGGTGATGGTACGGGCCGGGCGTTCGGCACCTATGGTTAAAACCATGCTGGTGCCCGAAAGCTGGGCAAATACCGCGACTGCGATGCCACAGGCCTGGCAAGATATGTATTCTTACTGCAACTCGGTCATGGAACCTTGGGACGGCCCTGCTGCCTTGGCAATGACCGATGGCCGCTGGGTATGCGCCGGGCTCGACCGTAATGGCCTGCGCCCGATGCGTTATGTTGTTACCGGCGATGGCTTGGTGATTGCCGGGTCTGAAGCTGGAATGGTGCCGGTGGATGAAGCAACCCTGCGCGAAAAAGGAGCGCTTGGGCCGGGGCAAATGCTGGCCGTTGATATGGTCGAAGGCAAAATGTGGCGTGACACCGAGCTGAAAGACATGCTCGCCGCCAGCCTGCCCTTTGGCGATTGGGTTGGCAAAATTACCGACCTAGATGAGATGTCAGCCGGAATTACCGAACATGCCGAGTTTGAAGGCGCAGATTTGCGTCGCCGCCAAATTGCCGCCGGCTACACGCTCGAAGAATTGGAAAACGTGCTCCATCCTATGGCGGAAGACGCCAAGGAAGCCATCGGCTCAATGGGCGATGATACGCCCAGCGCGGTGCTCAGCGAAAAATACCGCCCGCTCAGCCATTTCTTCCGCCAAAACTTTAGCCAAGTCACCAACCCGCCGATTGATAGCCTGCGCGAACATCGCGTGATGAGCCTGAATACCCGGTTTGGGAACCTGAAAAACGTGCTCGACCAATCCAGCGCGCAAACCGAAATTGTGCTTCTGGCCAGCCCCTTCGTGTCCAACGGGCGCTTCGCCGATATGATCAAGTATTTCGGCGATGGCGCAGCGCGAATTGATTGCTCCTTCCCTGAAGATCCCAACCAATCCAACGCATTGCATGATGCCCTTGCCCGTGTGCGGCGTGAAGCGGATGAAGCCGTGCGCGCTGGCGCCACGCATCTGGTGCTAAGCGATGAGGCGCAAGGCGAAGGCCGTGTGCCGATGCCGATGATCTTGGCAACTTCGGCAGTGCATTCATGGTTGGTGCGCAAAGGGTTGCGCACATTTACCAGCCTGAATGTGCGATCAGCCGAATGTATTGACCCACATTATTTTGCGGTTCTCATTGGCTGTGGCGCCACAACCGTCAACGCTTATTTGGCACAGGATTCATTGGCTGACCGTGTGCGGCGTGGGCTACTTGATATGAGCCTTGATCAGGCGATTGCCGCCTATCGTGAGGCGATTAATCAGGGCTTGCTGAAAATCATGTCGAAAATGGGCATTTCGGTGATTTCATCCTATCGTGGCGGGTTGAATTTTGAAGCCGTGGGCCTGTCGCGTGCTATGGTCGCAGAATACTTCCCCGGCATGATCAGCCGTATTTCGGGAATTGGCGTGCCCGGCATTCAGAAAAAAGCGCGTGAAATACATGCGCGCGGCTGGAAAGGTGGCACCGATGTGTTGCCTATCGGCGGGTTTTACAAGCAGCGTAAATCGGGTGAAACCCATGCTTGGGAAGCCACAGCTATGCATCTGCTGCAATCGGCCTGTGACAAGGCGAGCTATGATTTATGGCAGCGCTATTCCAAGTTAATGCGTTCAGCACCGCCAATCCATCTGCGTGATTTGCTTGATCTAAAATCAAGCGCCAAACCCGTACCGCTGGAAGAGGTGGAAAGCATTACCGCCATCCGCAAACGGTTTGTAACGCCAGGTATGTCACTTGGCGCGCTATCACCCGAAGCGCATAAAACGCTGAACATTGCGATGAACCGGATTGGGGCAAAGTCTGATTCCGGTGAAGGTGGCGAAGACCCAGCGCATTTTCACCCCATGCCGAATGGCGACAATGCCAGCGCGAAAATTAAGCAGGTTGCCTCGGGCAGGTTTGGTGTTACGGCAGAATACTTAAACCAATGCGAAGAATTGGAGATTAAGGTTGCCCAAGGCGCCAAACCGGGTGAAGGCGGACAGCTTCCGGGCATGAAAGTCACCGAGTTGATCGCCCGGCTACGCCATTCCACCCCCGGTGTGACGCTCATTTCGCCACCACCACATCATGATATCTATTCAATCGAAGACCTTGCGCAGCTGATCTATGACCTCAAACAAATCAACCCGCGCGCCAAGGTTTGTGTGAAGCTAGTGGCCCAATCGGGTGTAGGTACAATTGCAGCCGGTGTGGCCAAGGCCAAAGCTGATGTCATTCTGATTTCCGGCCATAATGGCGGCACAGGGGCTAGCCCGATGACCAGCATCAAATATGCTGGTCTACCATGGGAAATGGGCCTGACTGAGGCACATCAGGTGCTGGCGCTGAACAATTTGCGTGACCGTGTAACCCTGCGTACCGATGGGGGTTTACGCACGGGGCGTGATATTGTGATTGCCGCAATGATGGGGGCCGAGGAATTTGGCATCGGCACCGCAGCGTTAATCGCTATGGGCTGCATTATGGTGCGCCAGTGCCAATCCAACACCTGCCCGGTTGGCGTTTGCACCCAAGATGCCCGCCTGCGCGACAAATTTACCGGCACAGCCGATAAGGTTGTGAACCTCATCACCTTTTACGCCCAAGAGGTGCGCGAAGTGCTTGCCAGCATTGGCGCGCGCAGTTTGGATGAGGTGATTGGCCGCGCGGATATGCTGACCCAAGTGAGCCGCGGGTCAGAACATTTGGATGACCTTGACCTCAACCCATTGCTGATTTCCGTTTCAGAACGTGGCGAGATCAACTTTGACCGCGATAAAGCACGCCAATTCGTACCTGATACGCTGGATGCACAGATTGTTGAAGACGCCAAGCCGTTCTTTAAAGATGGCGAAAAAATGCAGCTTTCCTATGCTGTGCAAAACACGCACCGCACGGTTGGCACACGTGTTTCCAGTCATATTGTGCAACGTTTTGGCATGAATAATGACCTGCAGCCTGATCATTTGACGATTAAACTTCAGGGCTCAGCCGGGCAATCACTTGGGGCATTTGCCGCGCCGGGGTTAAAAATTGAAGTTGCTGGCGATGCAAACGACTATGTTGGCAAGGGCCTTTCGGGTGGGATGATTGTTGTGCGCCCACGCCTAAATTCGCCACTTGTGCCGCATGAAAACACCATCATCGGCAATACCGTATTGTACGGTGCCACGGCGGGGCGGCTTTTTGCCTCGGGTCGTGCGGGTGAACGGTTCTGTGTGCGCAATTCGGGTGCGGAAGTGGTGGTTGAAGGCTGCGGCTCTAACGGGTGTGAATATATGACTGGCGGTGTTGCGGTAATTCTGGGGCGGATTGGGGACAATTTCGGCGCGGGTATGACTGGCGGCATGGCCTATGTGTATGACCCAGACGGGGCGATTGAACGGCGTATGAACCATGAAAACATCATCGCCCAGCCCGTTCAATCGGCGCATTACGCCGAACAACTTCGGGCCTTGGTTACAGCCCATGCCGCTGAAACCCATAGCCCGCGCGCGCAGGAATTGCTGTTGGATTGGGCAGCGTCGCTACAGGATTTTGTGCAGATCGTACCAAAGGAAATGCTGCACCGGCTCCCCTTTCCGCTTAGCGATGATGCTGCGCGAATTCAGGCGGAATAGCGGTTAGGCAACCAACATCCAAACCGCCACACTGGCAAGCGCGGCTGCGAATATCATATTCAGCAGCCGCGCACTGGCTGCTGAACGAAACAAACCCGCCATTGCCTGCCCGGCCAATGCCCAAATAACAAAGGCTGCAAGATTGTTAAGCGTAAAAACCAATGCGATTAACACAACCCCAAGCAGTGAGCCGCCGGGGAATTGTGTAAACAGCAATGTCAGGATGACCCAGGCCTTGGGGCTTAGCATCAATAAAAAAGCACCTGACATCATGCTCGCCTGTGGCCACGCCGCTTGTTGATCAGACATAGCGCCCGCACTGGCAAATTTTATGGCGCGCCAAAACACATAGGCAGCGCATGATGTCAGGTGCTTTTTTATTGATGCAAAGCCCCAAGGCCTAGGTCATCCTGACATTGCTGTTTACACAATT
>Ga0105054_10010310_pt1 | contig 11908 bp, 11 predicted proteins | sample BON02_FD_78091 | JGI IMG/M metagenome (GOLD analysis project Ga0105054, IMG submission 78091) | Freshwater microbial communities from Lake Bonney liftoff mats and glacier meltwater in Antarctica - BON-02 (megahit assembly) | ecosystem: Environmental > Aquatic > Freshwater > Ice > Glacier... | reverse complement strand
CGCGCCCGCTTCGATCAGCCGCCGGGCGCAGGCCAGGCCAATGCCGCTGGCGCCGCCGGTGACCACCGCCGTGCGTCCCGTGAAGTCGTATAGTGCCGCCATCGAACCCTCCGCTGTCGCCCTGCCGTTCTCGGCGGTGCGATCATAGCCGGGCGGTACTAGGATGGGCCATGCGCCTGATTTCCCCGTTGCTGCTTTTCCTGTTGCTGGCGAGCCGAACGGTCGCGGCGCAGGAACCGCTGATCGTGGCCGGCATCGGCGGCCAGCCGCCCTTCGCCGTGCTCGGGAGCGATGGCACCATGACGGGGCTGGAGCCCGATCTGATCGCGGTGCTCTGCGCCCATCTGGACGAACCCTGCACCATGACGGTTGCGCCGTCGTGGAGCGACCTGATCGGCGGCCTGCAGGAGGGCCGCTACGCCATCGGTTTTGGCGGGCTTTCGGCCAACACGCCGGAAAGCCTGGGGATCACCGCCAGCACACCCTATCTGCCGTTGCTCGCCCAGCGGGCGGTGATCGCCCATCTGGCGGGAGCGAGCGACCCGCTGGATGTCGGCGGCCTCAAAGTCGGCGTCATCCGCGGCACGCCCCATGCCCTGTGGCTGGAGGCGCACCTGCCGGGGGAGCGGCTGCGCCGCTTCGCCGACGACGAGGAGATGTTTCTCTCGCTCCACACCGGCAGCGTCGATGCCGTCTTCGGTGACGGTCTGGTGCTCTGGCGCGACCTGCTGCAGGCGCCGCTGGGCCAGGGTGTGGTGCTGGCCGGCCCCGGCATCGCCGTGGAGCAGGACGGCCTGGTCCTCGCACTATCAGGCGAGCCTGCGCTGGCCGGTGTGGTCAACGCGGCACTGGATCGGATGGCGCAGGACAGCACGCTTGCCGCCCTGCTGGAACGCCACCTGCCCGGCCTGCCGCTGCCCTGAACAGAAGTGGGCTAATCGCCCAGCAAATTGGCGCGCTGGCCCGCGACCGGCTCCTGGCCGGCAATGTGGCAAACCGTCTCGCCGCGCCACAGGAAACGGCGATCGGCCAGTTCATAGACCAGACCATCGGTCGGGCTGGTGACCTGGGTGCGGGCGGCATCGGCGTGGTGGGCGGCAGGATCGACGATCTCGGCCACGACATCGCCGTGACGCACGAGATCGCCCAGGGCGACACGATAGGTGACGACGCCGGTCGCGGGGGCCTCGACAAACCCCACAGCCTCCAGCGGATGCGCCTGCCCCACCGGTTCCGGCAACGGCCCGGGATCGCCCGCGATCACGCCACGGCGGCGCAGGAAACGCATGATGCCGGCGGCGTCAGTGGCCGCCGTTGTCTCGTCGACATCGCCGAAACCGCGCAGTTCGACCGTGGCGGCAAGGCAGGCGTCGGGGATCGCCTTGACGGGGTGGCGTTGCTGCAAGGTGCGCCAGACCACGGTGCAGGCATGGTCGAAGGCAAGGCCGCTGCCGGTATCGCTTTCGATCAGCGTGACAGCGCTGGCGAGATCGGCGTGCAGGTCCGCGGCCTGGGGCCACAGGCTTTCATCGAGGAAAAGATGCAGCAGGGCGCGCTGGGCGCAATGCAGGTCGAGCACGATATCGGCATCGCAGGCCATACCCAGCAGCGCGGTCTTCAACAGCGAGCCCTCGCGCGCCAAACGCAGGCCGGCGAGCGCCTCGGCCATGGCTTCGCGGATGATGGCGACATTGATGCGGGCGTCGCTGCCCAACCCCTCGCCGACCGCGGCATCGACCGCGTCGGAAAGATCGGCCATGCCGCGGTTGAAGTTGACGCCGCTGTCGAGATTGTAACGCCCCAGATGATGGCCCTGGACCCGCTGGGCCAGCCCCACCGGATTGGCAAAGGGCACGAGCACGACCTCGCCCGGAATTTCGGCTTCCTCGAGTTGGGCGAGCAGGTGATGGGCGACCAGCAGCGCGGGCGTTTCGCCGGCATGAATCGCGGCCTGGATATAGGCCTTGGGGCCATCGCCCCGACCGAAGCGATGCACCAGAAGTTCGCGGCTGGTGCCCGGCGCGGGTGAGTCCAGAGCGATGGTTTCGATGCGATGGCTCATGATGCACCTTCGTGAAGTTCGTCGCCGGCGATGGCGCAGAAGTATTGCCCCTGGCGCGTGAAGCGATGGCTGCGGCGGGCGTAGAGCAGGCCGTCGATGGGGGCGACGACCGGTGTGCGCCGCCGGGTTTCGGGATCGACGATGTGACAGAAGGTCTCGCCCTGGGTGACCCGGTCCCCCAGGTCGCGGTGATAGACGAGGATGCCGAAGGTCTCGCCGAACAGGCGCCAGAGAGCACGGTTGGAACGCGCCGGGCAGAGTGCCGGCGGCAAGGGTCCAGGATGCCCCGCGATGACGTCGCGCCGTTGCAGGAAGTGGAACAGGGCATCGGCAGCGGGCCGTGTCAGATGGTCGTCGACATCGCGCTGGCCGCGCAGCTCGACGACGGCGGCCATGGCGCCGGGCGGCACCGGCTGATCGGGCCAGGCGCGCGCCACCGCCTTCCAGACCAGGACATGGGCCGACTTGAAGGTCATCATGCGGTTGCCGCGGTCGATCAGCACCACCTCGGCACCCATCTGGCGGGTGAGGTCTTCCGCATCGGGCCAGTTGCTGTCGCTGACCAGGACGTGGAGCAGCGCCTCCCAGGCCGAATGCAGGTCGAGCACGATGTCGGCATCGAGCGAGAGGCCGAGCAGGACCGCCTTGAGCACCTCGGGTTCGCGGGCATCGCAGCGGTCGGCCAGGGTATCGGCCATGGCCGTGCGTACCGTGGCGACATTGGCAACAGGGTCGTCGCCCAGGCGGCCATCAACCCGTTCGAGCACACCCTCGATCAGATCGGGAAAACCACGGTTGTAGTTGCGGTTGGTGTCGAGGTCGTAACGCCCTTGGGCCTCCATCAGGACCTGCTGGGCAAGGCCGATGGGGTTGGCAAAGGGCACGACGACGATCTCGCCGGTGACCTGCCCCGCGGCATCGGCCTCGGCGAGACGGTCGAGCAGATGATCGAGCACGACGATGCCGGGCAGTTCGGCGGCATGGAGACCGGCATGCAGATAGGCCTTGGGCCGCGCGCCCGGCGTGCCGAAGCGGTGGACCAGCAGGTGCCGGCCGGTGCCCAGGCTGGCGGTCGGCAGGTCGATGCGCTCCGTGACGTGGACCACGGCGGCCTCAGTGGTCGATCACGGGAAGGTCGGGCGGCGGCAGGGCGTGATCGCCCGCGACCACGGCAAAACTCTGGCCGGGTTTGACCAGCATCGAGAGATTGCGGCCATAGACGATGCCGTCGGTGCGCGTCGCGACCGGCGTGCGCGCCGCGGCAAAGTCGAGCACCGCCGGATCGACAATGTCGGCGACGACATCGCCCGCCTTCACGTGATCTCCCAGATCGACGCGGTAGGAAACCACCCCGGCGCATGGTGCAACCATGGTGTCGGAACCTTCCAGCGGCGTCGGCTTGCAGAGCGGTGCGTGCGGCAGGCCGGGTTCTCCTGCAACCATGCCGTGGCGCTGCAGGAAACGCAGGATGGCGCGCGCGTCGCCTTCGGCGATGCGGTCGCCGACATCCTGCTGACCGCGCAGTTCCAGCGTGGTGGTGAACGGCGGCACCGGCATCGGACGGTCGGGGAAACGCGCGGCAAGATCGTGCATCAGGACCGTGGCCACGGCGTCGAAGGTCGATCCTTCATCGGTGGGAAAGAACAGCACGGCGCGACAGCCCAGTTCGGCGGTGAGGTCGCCATAGCGTTCCCACTGGGCCTGCGGGAAGTAGGCGTACTGGACCGCGGCACCGTGGCAGTGCAGGTCGAAGATCATGTCGGCATCGATCGAAAGCGCCATCAGCGCCTTGCGGAGGACATTGGCCTCACCCTCGGCGTTCCAGTCTGCGACCGCCTCGCGCGCAGCGGCCATCACGACCGCCTTGTTCTCCCCGGCGTCGTCGGACAGGCGGTTGCCGATCCGGTCGGCGATCTTGTCGGACAGGCGCGGGTACCAGCGGTTGAAGTTGCCGTCGCCATCGAGATCGTAGCGGCCCAGGTGATAGCCGTGGATGCGGTTGGCGAGACCCACAGGGTTGGCATAGGGCAGCACCGTGATGTCTGCGGCGACCTCGCCGCGCGCATCGGCGGCGGCAAGCCAGCCGATCAGGTGGTTGAGCACCAGCGTGCCGGGCAGTTCGTCGGCATGCAGCGCGGCCTGGAAGTAGAGCTTCGGCCCGACGCCGCGGCGTCCGAAACGGTGCACCGTCAGCGCCCGGCTGGTGCCGGGCCCCGGCGCCATCAGCGGTATCGTCTCGACCTCGTGCGGCATGGTCCCTCTCTCGTGTCGTTCCTTGTCGCGGGGCCAATGAGGCGAGTCAAGGTTGCGCGTCGTGGAGGCCAACATGCTTGCTCCAATCTGTCAGGTAGGCTGTCATGCGCCTTCAACAGGGAAGGAACCGACCATGCTGGTGAAATCGATCGCGGACATCGCAGGCACGCCCCGCGACCGTATGGTCGCCGGGGGCAAGGCGCTCGCCATGTGTTACCTGGCCGAAGACGACGGCTGCGGGTTTTCCTTCTCGACGCTAGAGATTCCCGGCGGCAGCGACGGCTTCCCCCTGCACTACCGCAACCACATCGAGATCAATCTGGTGCTGGAGGGCGAAGGCGAAATCCACAACCTGGAGACCGACCAGCGCTGGCCCGCTTCCCCCGGCACGCTTTACGTCGTCGGCCCGGCCGACCGCCACACGGTGGCGCTCAAGGGTGACGTCAAGGTGATCTCGCTCTTCAATCCGCCGATCAAGGGCAACGAACAGCACCAGGAGTTCGGCGGTTACCCGCCCTCGGGCGAGATTCCCGCGGCCTGGGGTCCGGCGGGCGGCAGCCCGACCAGCCGGCGCATGTTCGTCAAGCAGCTTGCCGAGATACCCGTCGTGGAACTTGGCGGTGGGCGGGCCGAGGCGCGGCGTTACCTGACCAAAACCGACGAGGTCGGCATGACCCTGTCGGACCTGCGGGCCAAGCCCGGCGGGGCGAGCCAGCTCTGGTACAAGAACCACGTCGAGGCCAACTTCGTTGTCTCGGGCGGCGGCGAAGTGATGGAGATGGCGACCGGCAAGACCTGGCCGCTGGTGCCCGGCACGCTCTACGTCGTGGGGCCCAAAGACCGCCATCGCGTGACCAACACGGACGGCATACACATCCTCTCTATCTTCAATCCGCCGCTGGTCGGCGGCGAGACCCATGACGAGGATGGCGCCTATCCCCCGACGGGCGAGATTCCGCCGGCCTGGAGGCCCTGAGCATGAAGGTCATCCGGCCTTCCGACCTCGCCGGCACGCAGCAGGACTCCTCCTTCGGCGCCAATGCCCGCGCATTGATCTATTTGACGCAGGCCGACGGCTGCGGTTTCACCGTCGCGACCGTGCGTTCGACGGATTCCATCGATACCGGTCCGCTCAACTACCCGCATCAGGTGAAGGGCAACTACGTGCTGGAGGGCTCGGGCAGCATCACGAGCCAGGACGGGCGAAGCTGGCCGCTCGAACCCGGCTCGTTCTACGTCGTGGGGCCAGACGACCACTATCACCTGAGGCTCGAAGGGCCGTGGCTGACGTTCTCGATGTTCACGCCCGCCCTGACCATGGAGAGGTCGGCCGATGGCGGCTTTGCCGGGTCCGGCGCGCTCCCCGATGGCTGGGGCAACGGCGGCCGGCGCATGTTCGTGCGCGGCATGGCCGACTACGAACGCACGGAACTGAGCACGGGCAGCTCGGGCGTACACCGTCCCCTGCTGTCGGCAGACGGCATCGGGCTCTCGCTCTCGGACCTGACGACCAAGCCGGGCCTGGGCATCGACCTGTGGTACCGCCACCATGTCGAGGCCAACTATCTGGTCGAGGGTTCGGCCGAAATCCTCGACAAGGCGACGGGGCAGACCCATGCGCTTGTCCCCGGCGACCTCTTCGTCATCGGCCCCAGGGACAAACACCGGGTGAGCAATACCAACGGCGCGCGCTGGCTCAGCGTCTTCAACCCGCCGATCACCGGCAACGAACGCTACGACGACCTGGGCGGCTATCCGCCGACGGGAGAGGTTCCGGAGACGTGGCGGTAGTGCAACGGAAGTGAAGTGCTGGCCGGCGGCGCGATACAACCGGCATCAGGTAGCGAAAAGGCAGCACCGGCAGCGGGTGCTCCCGCAACGGTTTCCCGGGTGCGGCGTTGAACGTGGGGGACGTCCACCGATCTGCCGGCCAAACCGGGCTGGATCGGATGTGACGCGTTCCCGCAACCAGCAACGAAGGTGGACCCATGAACCTCATGCGACGCAGTCTGCTCGCGCTCACGCTTGCGATGGGCACGATGGTCTCGACAGGCGCGATGAACAGCGCGGGCGCGGCGACCGCTGCCGATCTTGACAAGGATAGCCTGCAGGCCCTGCAAACCCTGTATGACACGCAGCCGCTTGCCGAGACGCTTTCGCAGAGCGCCAAGGCCATTCTCGTCTTCCCGAATATCGTGAAGGCCGGTTTCGTCTTCGGCGGAAGTTATGGCGAAGGCGAGCTGCTCAAGAATGGCTCGGTCGCCGACTACTACAACTCGGTATCGGGTTCCTGGGGCCTTCAGATCGGCGCCCAGACCTATGGCTACGTCGTGTTCCTGATGACGGACGAGGCCGTTGCCTATCTTGAAGAGTCGGATGGCTGGGAACTGGGTGTCGGCCCGACGGTGGTCGTGGTTGACGAAGGCATCGCCAAGAACCTTTCGACGTCCACCCTGCAGGACGATGCCTATGCCTTCATCTTCAGCCAGCAGGGCCTGATGGCCGGCATCAGCATCGAGGGCACCAAGATTTCCCGCATCACACCCTGATCCGCTGCGGCACTGACGCTTACCGCGCATGACGGGGGCAGTTTGTTTGTCGTTCAGATGGCTGGGTCCGCGCATCCGCAACGCAAGTGGCAAAGCGCAACTGCCGAAACTGAATTGAGCAGACTGTCCCCGTTATTCACCAGTATTTCCAGGCGAGCCGGCGGTCGCCGCCCTTGTCGCAGCGCAAGACCCGTGACGGCCATCGAGCCGCCACCTATCCTGCCTCGTGCCATGGGCAACGAGGAGGCATTGATGTTCGCTAGGACACTCAAGGAGCTGGCCGACACGCCACGCCGGAAGGTGCTGTGCGAGGGCAAAACTGTCTCGACCCGGATGCTGGCGAAGGCCGACGGGTTGGGCTTTTCGCTGTCGGACGTGCGGCTGGCGCCGGGCATGGATTTCACGCTCTGGTACAAACACCACTGGGAAGCCAACTACATCGTCGCCGGTGCGGGCACGGTGACCGACCTCGACGACGGCCGGACCTGGGCGCTGGAGCCGGGGCTTCTTTATGTCGCGGGACCGCGCGACCGGCATCGCATGGTGGCGAGTGCCGACTGCCATATCGTCAGCGTTTTCTCCCCCGCACTGTCGGGTGACGAGGAGCATGATGCCGACGGCTCCTATCCCCCGACCGGGCCGGTGCCGGCGGGCCAGCCCAAGATGTTCGCCAAGTCGGTGCGGGAACTGGCCGATGCCGGCCTGCTGCTATCGGCGGCATCGGATTCGGCCACGACGCTGCGCATGCTGACGCAGGCCGACAATGTCGGCATCACGCTGAGCGACGTCCACATGCCGGCCGGGAACAGCAACGTGCTCTGGTACAAACACCACTGGGAAGCCAATGTCGTGCTTTCCGGCAAGGGGCGCGTCGAGGACCTGACGACGGGGCAGAGCCGGATCATGGAGCCGGGCATGATGTACTGCGTCGGCCCGGATGACCGCCACGCCATGTTTGCCGATGAGGACCTGCACCTGATCTCGGTTTTCAACCCGCCGCTGCGCGGCGACGAACTTCACGATGCCGGGGGCACACTGGCGGCTTCCGGTCCGGTGCCGCCGGGTCCGCAGGGAGGCTGAGCATGTTCCACCGCAGCATCGCCGACACCGGCTCAGCCTCGATCTCCCACGGCGGAGCGGATACGCAGCGCCTGCTGCTGGCCGATGACGGCCTGGGCTTCTCGGTCTCGCTGGTCACCGCGCCCAAGGGCGGGCCGCACACCATCTGGTACCGCCACCACTGGGAGGCGAGCTACCTGATTTCCGGGCGCGCACTGCTGGAGGAACTCTCCGGCGAACAGCGCAGTTGGGAACTGTGGCCGGGCGACATGTACTGCGTCGGCCCGGGCGATCATCACCGCGTTACCGACCTCACCGCCTGCACCGTTCTGGGCGTCTTCAACCCGGCGCTGACGGGCACCGAGAACCACGATGCGCAGGGCAACTATCCCCCCGGCGCGACGCCCCCGCCGGCCGGTCACGACGTCATGTTCGTCTATCGCCCGGCCGACCTGGAGGCAATGGGGCGGGCCAGGACCAGCCCCAACGGCACCCGCCTGCTGCGCTATCTGCTGGCGCCCGACGGTCTGGGCCTGACCTGGTCGGACGTGCATTTCCAGGATGGGGCGGAGGCCAACCTCTGGTACCGCAACCACTGGGAGGGCAATTACGTCTTTGGTGGCGAAGGTGAACTGACGCACCACGGCACGGGCGAGGTGCTGAAGCTGACGCCGGGCATGATGTATGCCGTCGGCCCCGACGATCGCCACACCCTGAAGGCGATCCGAGATTTCCATATCGTCAGCCTGTTCAACCCGCCGCTTGCCGGCACCGAAGTCCACGACGCCGATGGCGCCTATCCTCCGACCGGGCCGCTGCCGCCCGGACCGGGCGGCGGGAATTGAAATCGCTCTGCTCGCCATCCCGGACCGGCGGCGATCCAGGACCTACGACGTTCACACGTCCGGGGCGTTTGTGTTTGCCCCCTTCCCTCCACACACCTGTCATCGCCGGGCTTGTCCCGGCGATCCATACGCACAAACGTATGCGGTATCGCAGCGTCAGTGCATATGGGTCCCCGGAACAAGTCCGGGGACGACATGATAAGGTTGGGCAGGTGGTAGGCGAGACGACCACACGGGAATGAGCCACGACAAATACGCAATGAAGGGAGCACCACCATGCTGATCCGCACCAGGGACGACCTGGAAGCCCAGGGCCGCCTGATCCCGATCAACCACGGCAAGTCGAGCGCCATGCGCATGCTCAATGCCTCCGACGGCATGGGCTTTTCGCTGTCGGAGGCGCGCGGTGCGCCCCATGGCGAGGCCTCGCTCTGGTACAAGAACCACTGGGAAGCCAACTACGTGCGCCAGGGCACCGGCACGCTGGAGGACCTGACCACGGGCCAGGTCTGGCAGCTTGAACCCGGCATGCTCTATTGCGTCGGCCCGCGCGACCGCCACCGGTTGCAGAACCTGGGCGGCGAGGGTTTCCGCATCATCAGCGTCTTCAACCCGCCGCTGACCGGCAAGGAAACCCATGACGCCGACGGCGCCTATTCCGCCAGCGGCCCGGTTCCCGACGGCCAGGAGCGCATGTTCGTCAAGACCTGGGCCATGGCCGAGGCGGCCGGGTTTGCGCAGGAAAAATCGGGCGGCGCCTCGCGTTTCGCCAAGCTGTTGACGCGGGCCGACGGCCTGGGTTTTGCCTTTTCCGATGTCCGCTTCAAGGCCGGGCGCGAGGCCGACCTCTGGTACAAGAACCACTGGGAAGCCAACATCGTGCTCTCGGGCACGGTGGAACTGACCGACGCGGCAAGCGGCAAGACCCACACGATCGGCGCCGACGGCGTCTATTGCGTCGGCCCCGACGACAAGCATCACCTGAAGGCTGTCACAGACGTGCACCTGCTGAGCATCTTCAATCCGCCGCTGGACGGCACCGAGAAACACGACGCCGATGGCGCCTATCCGCCGACGGGGCCGATCCCGGCCGGGCCGCAGGGCTAGGAATACCCGCGCCCTCCCTCCACTGTCATCCCGGCCCCCGCATCGAGTGCGGGGCAGGCTCCGGGCACTGCCCGGAGAGCCGGGATCCATGCCGCAACGTCGCAACCCTCGCCAACGCAAGTTGATGCGTTCCGGCATGGGTCCCGGATCGGCGGACGCTGCGCGTCCTTGTCCGGGATGACGTCGATTGCGGGCCTGAGGCTATCTGCTATCGGCTACCGTCTCGGCGTGGTGGCAGGCGACCAAACGGCCGTCGAAGGCGCGCAGTTCGGGCCTCTCGGCGCTGCATAGGTCCGTCGCGAAGGGGCAGCGGGTGTGGAAGGCGCAGCCGGTGGGTGGATCGAGCGGGCTGGGCAGTTCGCCCTTGAGCATGACCCGCTCGCGCCGGGCCGAAGGTTCGACGCGCGGCGTCGCGGCCATCAGGGCCTGGGTGTAGGGGTGGCGCGGCTGTGCGAAAACCGTCGCGCCGTCGCCCTGCTCCACCGGACGCCCCAGGTACATGACCATGATGTCGTCGGCGATGTGGCGCACGACCGAGAGATCGTGGCTGATGAAGAGATAGGCGAGCTGGAATTCCTGCTGCAGGTCGCTGAGCAGGTTGAGCACCTGGGCCTGGATCGAGATGTCGAGCGCGGAGACCGGCTCGTCGGCGACGACCAGCTTGGGGTTGAGCATGAGCGCGCGGGCAACCGCGATGCGCTGGCGCTGGCCCCCTGAGAACATGTGGGGGTAACGGTCGATGTGTTCGGGCCGCAGGCCGACCTTCTCGATCATGGCGCGGGCGGCGTCGCGGCGCTGTGCGCCGGTCATGCCCTTGCGGTTGATGACCAGCGGTTCGGCCAGGATGTCGACCACCTTGCGTCGCGGATTGAGCGAGCTGTACGGGTCCTGGAAGACGATCTGGACCTCCTCGCGCAGGTGCGCGATGTCCTTGCGCCGCGCACTGGCGATGTCGTGGCCCTCGATCTGCAGATGGCCGGAGGTCGGCTGCTCGATCATGGTGACCAGACGCGCCAGGGTCGACTTGCCGCAGCCGGACTCCCCGACCACCGCCATGGTGCGGCCGTGATAGAGCTCGAAGGAGACGCCATCGAGCGCCTTCACCGTGGCCGGCTTGCGGAAAGCGCCGCGGCGCACCGTGTAGTACCGAGTCAGGTCGCGGGCGATCAGGACGGGCCCCTCGCTCATGTCCGCAGGCTTTCGGGCGCGATGTTGAGCGGGTGGATGCAGCGCACGCGGACGTCACCTCGATCGACCAGGTGCGGCACCGCGGCGCGGCAGGCCGGCTCGGCAAAGCGACAGCGCGGGGCAAACAGGCAGCCGTCCGGTCGGTCGAATGCCCCCGGCACGGTGCCGGGAATGGCGGGCAACCGGTCCTTGCCGATGGCGCGTTCGGGCAGGGCTTCGAGCAGGGCCGCGGTGTAGGGGTGGCTGGGGCGCGCGAACAGGTCGACGGCGGCGCGCTCCTCCATGATCTGGCCGGCGTACATCACCGCGACACGACGCGCCGTTTCGGCGACCACGCCCATGTCATGGGTGATCAGGATCATGGTCATGCCGCGTTCGCGCTGCAGCATCAGCAGGAGGTCGAGGATCTGGGCCTGGATGGTGACATCCAGTGCCGTGGTCGGTTCGTCGGCGATCAGCAGGCGGGGATTGCACGAGATCGCCATGGCGATCATCACGCGCTGGTTCATGCCGCCCGAAAGCTGGTGCGGGAATGCCGAAAGGCGGGCAGCAGGATCGGGAATGCCGACCAGTTCGAGCAGTTCAATGGCGCGGGCGCGGCGGGCGCGGCGATCGAGCCGTTCATGCACGCGCAACTGCTCCATGATCTGGAAGCCGACGGTGAAACAGGGGTTCAGGCTGGTGCTGGGCTCCTGAAAAATCATCGCCATGTCCTTGCCCACGATCCTGCGGCGCTCGCGCGGCGAGACATCGAGCAGGTCGCGTCCGGCAAAGGTCATGCGGTCGGCGGTGACGACACCGGGGAACCCGATCAGCCCGAGCAGGGCGAGCGAGGTGACGGACTT
>Ga0105054_10010306_pt1 | contig 11910 bp, 10 predicted proteins | sample BON02_FD_78091 | JGI IMG/M metagenome (GOLD analysis project Ga0105054, IMG submission 78091) | Freshwater microbial communities from Lake Bonney liftoff mats and glacier meltwater in Antarctica - BON-02 (megahit assembly) | ecosystem: Environmental > Aquatic > Freshwater > Ice > Glacier... | reverse complement strand
GCTCCTTGTTCGTTCCGGACTCAACACCCAGGAACGTAGACGGGGAGCGGCTTCTGTGACCACACCCCTGTCATTTCCACCCACACAAACGACAGAAGAGCCTGATATATTGAACATATCAACGGCTATAACGTAGTGTTGGAACATGATCTCCGAGAGTGTTCACCTGCACCTCGACGACTACCCCGCCACACTCGACCATCCCGCCCCACTCGACTGGCTCGCAGCCTTCGCCGGCGACCGTGGTGACGTCAGCTTCGATCAGCTCGGCTACGAAGTCACCAAACACGGCGCCCGCGTCGACTGGAACACACTCAAAGCTGCGCCGCTGCCTGCGAACTAACGCGCGGTGGCGCACATTGCGCAGGGGTGCATGACGATCGAGGCTCGAGGCGGCTGCAGCGACGAGCTTGCTGGCGTCGTCGTTGACGTCGTGACGGGGTCCGGCTGGCAGATGGACAGTTCGCGTCGCTTTCAACCCGGTGGGCGAGATGCATAAGGAGCATCTCTCTCGTCGTCGCCGCAGGACGTGGCTCTGAGCGGCATCGACCGTCAGCGAGGACAATTGGATATCTCTCGTTGCCAACAATGAATTCAACAGGTCTGACCAGGCCTTCTTCACCAAACCGCCGCGGATTGTCCATCTGCTAGCCGGACCCTTACAACGGCGCGCACCTCACTGTCGATGAAGGATCGTCAGTGAGCTTTCACTGTCTCGTCGACGACACCGCCGCCTCGATCGGCACGTGGACCGCCAACACCGCCTTGGCGTGAATCGGCGCGACCCTGGCACCCCGCCACCCGACGTTCACTTGTCGGCCGAGATCGCGAAGCCTTTCAGGAAGGTGCGCTGCAACAAGATGAACACGAGTGTCGGCGGGATCGACGCGATGACGGCGCCGAGCATCAGCGGGCCGTACGACTGCCCGCCGCCGACGTTTCGCAGCGCGCCGAGTCCGACCTGGACGACCTGTTCGGAGCGGTCATTGATCACCAAGCGAGGCCACAGGAACATGTTCCAGGAGTAGAGGAACTGGATCACGGCCAGTGCACCGATCACGTTCCAAGACAGTGGGAGCAGCACCCGGAAGAGAAACTGCATGGGCCCGGCTCCGTCGATGCGCGCCGCGTCCGACAGCTCCGCCGGGATCTTCGCGAAGTGTTGACGGAAGAGGAATGCCCCGGTCGCCGAGGCCAGGAACGGCACGGTCAGGCTGAGCATCGAGTTGCTCCATCCCAGATCGTTCACGATCTGGAACAGCGCGATGATCGAGATCTCCGTCGGCAACATCAGTGTGACGAGAACGAACCAGAACACGAACCACTTGGCCCGGAAATTGAAGTGTACGAATGCCAGCCCGGCGAGCATCGCCGTGATGGTCTTGCCCACGGTGATGAGCACCGCTTGGATGATCGAGTTGAGCATGTACGAGCCGAGATCGCGCTGGTTCCAGACGACGTCGAAGTTGTCGGCGAGGCTCGACCCCGGAGTGAGCTGTCGCGAGAAGAACTCTGCGTTCGACTGCGTCGCCACCACGATCGCGTAGATCAGCGGGAAACCGATGATGAACACGGTGGTCAGGAGGGTGAGGTGGGTGTACCAACGGTCGACGCGCGACTTGGGTCGCAGCGCTCGCGGAACGCGAAGATCAATGCCCATAGCTCACTCTTCGGCCGGTCGAACGGAACTGCCAGATGGTCAACGCCACCACCCCACCGAACAACACCAACGACTGGGCTGCACCTCGCCCGAGGTCCCGACCGGGAATCGCGGTCTGGATGATCTCGTACATGGCAACGCTTGTCTGGCCGGCCGGTCCGCCGGCAGTGAGGTATTCGATGGTCCCGTAGGTTTCGAAGAACGCGTACGTGAGGTTAGTGACGATCAGGAAGAACGTGATGGGCGAGAGTGCCGGCATCACGACGTAGCGAAACCGCTGGAGTGATCCAGCCCCGTCGAGCATGGCTGCCTCCATCTGATCCTTCGGCACGGTCTGCAGGCCGGCGATGTAGAACAGCAGGTTGTAGCCGAGGGTCTTCCAGATGCTGGCCAGCACGACGACGAACTGAGCGAGCTGGGCGTTGGTTCGGTAGTCGGGCAGGGCGAGGCCGAACACGCTGTCGAGTGTGTGTTCGATGATCCCCGAGTTGGCGTCGAACATCACGAAGAACAGCAGGCCGGCGATCGGTGGAGAGATCGCGTACGGCCAGACCAGGAGCGTGCGATACAGGCCTGCACCCCGGATGGGCTGGTAGGCGAGGTAAGCAATGCCGAGCGCGATGCTGATGCCACCGGCGACGGTGCCGAACGAGATGATCATCGTGACCACGAACACGGCGCGGTAGTCGGCGGTCCAGATCCCGGCGATGGCGAGCAGCACGGCGCCGGTGGCAGCCGTCGACGCCCACCGGGTGATCGACTCCACGCGTTGGCGTGCCGGGCCGATTGGCGAGTCGGCCAGGTGGCGACGAGCGAACCAGATCGACGTCCACAGCAGCGCCGCCATCGCTGTGGCTGACATGACCAGCCACGGGATGTCCGGTCCGATCAGTTCCGTGAAGTTCGTGACACACCTTTCGCCACGCCGCGGTGCGCCCAGGCGTGCGAGCTGGGTGGAGAGTCGCATCGTGCGCAGGGCCGGCCAGTAGAGAAAGACCACGAGCACGATCAGGGTCGGTGCGAGCAAGAGCCACGGAATGATCGGGTTCCCGCCGAACGCACCGTGAGCGACGTCGTCACCCCGCCGTCGGCGGCGCGCCTGTGCGGCGGGATCGAGCGCTGTCCGTCCGAGAGCGAACGCAACGTAGCCGGCCCCGGCGATCAAGCTGAGACCGAACCAACGGTCGATGGTCGTTGCTGCTTGCTCGAAGGTGCAGAACCCGAGCGGGAGCATGACGGTCAGCGGACCTGCGAGACCGAGGATGGCGCCGGAGAGGGCTCCGACGAGACGTGATCGACCGAAGGTCGCCGCTGCCTGCGCGAGCAGGACAGCGGCGACAACGGCCACGAGGGCAACCGAGGCGATGGCGAGCGGGACGTTCACGACATCCCACCCGACATCGTCATCACGGAAGAGGGCCCAGGAGATGGTGGAGGGAACTCACCGATTCGAGGGCTCAGCCGAACAGTTCGTTGTACTCGTCGAGCAACTTCTGGGCCTCGACTTGGGCATCGCCGAGACGTTCGGCGGGGTCGAGGTCGTTGACGAGAATGTCCTCGACACCTTCGGTGAGCACGTCGCGGATCGCCACGAAGTTTCCGACGAGCGCGCCAGCGGTGGCCGACGACTCCTCGGCTGCGGCGAGCTGCTCGTTGGCGATTGCTGAGTTGGGATTCTCGTCGAACCATCCGTCCGCCTCGAGCAATTCGATCGAGGCGTTGGTGATCGGGATGTAGCCGGTCACACGATGCCAGTCCGCAGCGTTCTCCGGGCTGTTCAGGAAGTTCATGAAAGCCAGTGCCGTGTCCTGATCTTCGGTGGCGAGTCCGTCGACGAGCCAGAGCGTGGCGCCGCCGATGATGTTGCCTCCACCAGCGGTGGCGTTCGCGTTGCGCGGCATGAACGCCGCTTCGACGTCGAAACCGCCGGCGACACCCTCATCGGTGAGCAGCGTGGTGTCCGACGACGAGTACACGAGGAACGGCACTTCCTGGGCAGCGAACAGGTCGTACGTGCCTCCCCAGTCCCGCTGGGTTCCTGTGTAGGTGTACAGGCCGCCTGCCTGCATCTCCTTCCAGAAGGTCACGTAGTCGACCATGGCATCCGAGTCGAGCATGACCTCCGAGGCACGGTCGGAACGTCCGTTGTCGTTGTTCACCAACAACGCCCCCTGCTGGGCCACGCTCTGCTCCAGGAACCACGAGTGGTTCGGCCACGTGATGCACGAGTCGGTGGCTGCGTCAGAAGCCATGTAGGCCTCACACATCGACTGCAGGTCGTCCCAGGTCTCCGGCGTCCCATCGATGCCGGCGGCTTCGAGCAGTGACCGGTTGATGAACATCGTCGACGACGACGTGTTCCACGGCATCGAGGTCAGCGTTCCGTCGATCGTGTAGTAGTTCGCTGCTGCGGTGACGACGTCGTCGATGATGACTTCCACGCCGTTGATCTCGTCGCGGCCGTCGATGGCCGTCTCGATGCTGGTGAACAGCGGGTTGCCGTTGCCACCAACAGCGTCTCGTGCCTCGGTCGTCGCTGCCTCGAAGTACTGCACCACGGCGGGCGGCTCGCCTTGGTCGAAGGCGAGCAATGTGGCGTCGAAGAGCGACTCGTAGTCCTCGAAGCCCTGCACGACGACGTCGGGCCCGTCGCTCTGGGCGTTGAAGTCGGCTGCGACCTGCTCGGTCCAGTCGAGACGTTCGTCGGTGAAGGCGATCCAGACGTCGATCTGTTCGCCACTCGATGCAGCGGTGTCGTCGCTGTTCTCATCGGTCGGCGTCGTCTCGGTGGTTGCTGCGTCGGCTGACGTCTCCTCGGGTGCGTCGCCACCGGACTCGGTGGCAGAATCGCTTCCACAGGCGGAGATCAGAAGTGCGGCGCAGGCGGCTGCGGCCACCGAGCGTCGTGCTCGTTGCGGAATCATGTTGAAGTTTTCTCCTAGTTCACGTTGGGGGTGTCAACCCGTTGCTCTGGCGCCGGGCGTGGCATCAACGTAGAGACGGAGAACGTCGCGGAAATGGCGATCAGATGACGCGGTTGCCAAATCGAAGTGAACTTTCGGTGACGTCGCCTCCGAGTCCGGCTCGAACGTCAGCCGACGTCTCGTTGTTCGAGCATGACGATCCCGTGCTCGAACGCTCGACAGGTGATGCCACCGACCGAGCCGTTGTCGACGATCGCACTCATTCCTGTCAGGACATCCTGACAACCACTCACCGGGCAACCGGCAGCTGCGCTCCGATTTGGGACGGGGACGACCGGAATACGGGAGAAAGACGCCATAGGTCAGTGTCGAAGAAACGGCGCCGACGCGATTCCACATATCTGAGCTTCTTGACACTGTTTGCTGAACGGTGTCTGAGATCGAAGTGGCCCCGCAGAGTGGGTGTGCAGCAAACGGTCGTTTGTCCGACACACGGCACGGCTGACACCGCTGATCTGGTGTTCTTCACCGACGTCGACGAAGCGCTGCTTCCCAATGTCGGGTTTCCGGCGTATTCCGGTCGTCCCCCCTCACGGCAAACAATCGAGTAACGCCCTACTACGCGCCAGCGGTTGGTTGCCTACCTACCCCACCTTCCGCGACGGCTATGCCGACTACCCGAACCACGAATGAGTCCTTCGCTACGAGGCGCTCCCCACCCGCCGTCTCGTTGAATGATCGGCGTCCAATAATTACGCCCAGGCCACGCGACTGGTGTTTCAGGGGACCGTCGGGATTGGTTTCACAGCGTCATGGAGGTGGTGGGGTTGCGGTTCCACCAGCCGGTGGAGCGGTCGTAGAGACGCATGATGCGCAATGACTTGAGTCGGGTGTGGCGCATGATGTCGGCTTCGTCGACACCACGGTTTTTGGCTTCGGTGATGAACCCCGAACGCAACGAGTGCGCCGAGTAGCTCGACGCGTTCGCGAGGCCGCTGTTGGTGACGAGCCGTGACACGATCGCGTCGATTGCTGCACCACCGATGGGTGGGTTCCCGGCGCGGACGGTGTCGCCTTTGGTGATCCACGGCCACACCGTCACCGAGTCATCGACGCGCTCGTCGAGTTCGCTGATCCACTGTTCGAGCGCGGTGACGGGGCACAATGGCGAGGTCGGGTTGCGGGCGATGGGGACCCACATGGTGTGGTCCTGGGAGGCTTTGGTTCGGGCGAGAGAAATCGCGACGCCGTGGTTGTCGATGTCGAGGTGTTGGAGGCGGATCCCGGCGAGTTCGGAACGTCGCAACGCCCCGAACCAACCAATCAGCAGCAGTGCGATGTCGCGTCGCCCGGCGCGGGTGGTGTCGTCAATGCTGCCCAGCACCTGGATGAGGCGTTCGGCGGTGAGTGGTGCAGACCCGTTGGTGTTGGTGCCGAGGCGTCGTCGGATGGCGGCCATCGCGGTGGTCACTGTGGGGTGTTTGGCCGGGTTGCGGGCCGGGTCGAACTCGCCGATGACGGCGAGGACGTTGGAGAGTTTGGTGATCGAGGTGACGCGTCGTTCGATCGTCGAGTACGACGCGCCGCCGGTTTCGAGGTGGCGTAGGTAGTCGGCGATCATCGCAGGGTCGGTCCAGTCGCGGTGATCGAGCCAGGCGTCGAGATTGGTGAGGTCGGATCGGTAGGCGCGCCATGTCGCTTGAGCGGCCGAGTCGGCCAGATCTCGCACCGCCTGTTCGTCGAGGGCCCGATCCAGCAGTGTCACCACCGAACCAACCCGCGCCGTCTGCTCGCGCGCCCGCTGGGCGACGACCACAGGTGCCATGGTCGCCTGCGAGTCGACCGCCACATCAGCGGTGGCGGACGTTGTCAGGTCTGCTCGGGTACCCGGCGAGAGCGACCGGGGCGGCGGGTGGCGTAGGTCCAAGATGTGTGTGGTGGCCATCACGGCGTCTCGGAGGTCCTCGACGCGTACCGACCAGGATCCTCCGGGTGCTGCGAGCAGTGCGGCGATGGGTCCGTGGAGTGCTTCGACGATCAGTGCGGTGGGGATGTAGGTGGTTTCTCCTCGCCGTGCCGGCAGCGTTGCTGCGGCGATCATGTCGCCGAGGTAGCTGCGGTGGCTGCGGTCGTCGTCGTTGGAGTCGCGCACGTCATAGAGACGCCGCCGCCCGTACAACTCGCCCGGCAACGATCGTGACGTCGTCGTCGCCTCACCGGGTGTTGCGGTGAGGATGATGTCGACGAAACGGCCGGTTGGTTCATGCCCGGTCGGACTTGCCGGGGCGGACTCGAACCACATGCGCGACACATCGAACAACGCGTCGGCGTCGACCATCAACCGGTCAGTGGCGCCGAGCGCGTCGGCGCGTGTCGCCCACCACGGCACCCGGTTGTCGTCGCTCGCGGTGTGGAACGACCAGCGGGCGCGTAGCGCAGCGGACTGGTGCCGCCACGGCGACTTGGTCAGCGACGCCAGCATGCGTTGCGCACCGATGTTGGTGGTGTGCGCCGACCATGGCACCGAGGAGCCGTCGGCGTTGACCAGCACCACACGATGCGATGTGGCGGTCACAACAGATCCGGTGGCCACGACGTCTCGGAGATGCGCGGGTAGATCGCGCCGGTCGCGTCGATGCGGATCACGATCGTGACCACGACATCATCGACGACAACGTCGACGACAACGTTGACGCCACCAACGACCGGCGAACCGGAGGACGACGCGGTGTCGGTGAGTTCGCCAGCTCGCAGCACGTCGCGCACCACGAACCCGTGGCCGATGAGCTTGTCGCACGACGCCAAGCAGGCATCTCGTTCCCACCCGGGCAGCTCGCCGCCCACCGCGACGAGCAGTTCGCCGGTCGTGGCTGTGTCACCGCTCGTACGGTGCAGGAGTGCAGGTCCTCCGTGGACCGAGCAGCCGTTGAGCCGGCCAACAAGGTCGTTGCAGCGCATGTCGTGTGCGTTGGTCACGTTCGCGAACGGCGAACCAACGGGTCGTTCGCCGGACACGACCCGGGTCATGACGTCAACCACCACGTCGACGGCGACGTCACCAAGCGCGTCGCTGCATCCGCCTCGAGCCTCGATGGTCATGCACCCCTGCGCGATGTGCGCCAGCGCGCGTTCGTTCGCAGGCAGCGGCGCTGTGGTGAGTGTGTCCCAGTCGACGCGGGCGCCGTATTCGGTGACTTCGTAGCAGAGCTGATCGAAGCTGAGGTCACCACGGTCGCCGGCGATGGCTGCGAGCCGGTCGAGTGTCGCGGAATGGTCGAGTGTGGCGGGGTAGTCGTCGAGGTGCAGGTGAACACCGTTCGAGGTCATCACCGAACACTACGTTATAGCCGTTGATATATTGACCGCTTATCGCGTGTTATCCTGGCAATGTTGCGTCTGTACGGGGGACGACCGGAATACGCCGGAAACCCGACATTGGGAAGCAGCGCTTCGTCGACGTCGGTGAAGAACACCAGATCAGCGGTGTCGGCCGTGCCGTGTGTCGGACAAACGACCGTTTGCTGCGGCAGTGTGGCGACAGTTGATTGTGGGTGACGCCAACCACGTCGTATCGGCCGTATACGTGCCAAGGCGGCTGCTGACGATGCGTTCACCGCTGGAGCAGACGTCGTCTCCAGGTTTGTGGCGAGCGACTGCTCCGCCGATCGGGTGGTACTCGGTTCGCTGCCTGTCTCGTCCTCGCCCTCGAAGGCGGGCAGTTTCGCGTCGACGCACCGGTGCGGCTGCGTGTTGTCACGGGTGCGTCGAGTCGGTGGGTGGTGTTGTGCGCGCAGTGGTGGCGAGCCGGATTATTGCTCCGATGGTGAGCGTGATGACTCCGATGATCACGGCCGCGACGGGCAGCGCCACGATGAGGACCAAGCAACCTGCGAGGCCAATCACGGCAACAGATCGCGGCCATCGGCGTTGATCCGACGACAACGTGAGTGCAGCGGCGTTGGTGATCGCGTAATAGGTGAGCACGGCGACACCGGAGAATGCGATCGCGTCGCGCAACTCGATGATGACGACCAGGCCGATCACGGTGACGGCGACGGCAAGTTCGGCGCGTAGCGGTAGCGACCGGACCGGGTCGATGTGGGCGAACCATACGGGGAACTCGCGGCGGCGTGCCATTGCGAGCACAGTCCTGGAGACACCGGGGATCAGGTTCAACAGCACTCCGAGCGCGGCGATCCCTGCGCCGAGATCGACAAGCGGAGAGATGCCGGCGATGCGGCTGCTGTCGACGATGAGCCGGAGTGGTGCTGAGGACTTGGCGATCTCGGTGGCGGGTATGACGGCGAGGATCGTGACGGCCACGATTGCGTACACGCCGAGCACCGCGGCGAGGGCACGAGGGATCGCGCGTGGGATGGTGGTCTGGGGGTCCTTGACTTCTTCGCCGAGCGTTGCGATGCGGGCGTATCCGGCGAATGCGAAGAACATGAAACCCGCTGATTGCAAGATGCCGAACAGGTCGCCCTCGATCGGGACCAACCGGTCCACTTCGGCGTCCGGGCTGCTCCAACCTGTTGCGACGACCACGACCAGCGTTGCGAGCGCGACTACGAGCAGGACCCTCGTGACCGCCACGGTGCGCGACAACCCACCGATGTTGACCGCGGTGATCGCGACGACTGCGGTGACAGCGACGATGCGGTCGTGCGCGGGCCACAGGTAGGCGCCGACAGTGAGCGCCATGGCGGCACACGACGCGGTCTTGCCGACCACGAATCCCCACCCGGCAAGATGCCCCCAGAACGCGCCGAGCCGGTAGCGGCCGTACACGTAGGTTCCACCCGGCTCGGGGTACAGAACAGCGAGTTGAGCGGATGACGACGCGTTGCAGAAGGCAATCACCGCAGCGATCGCCAACCCGATCAACAGGCCGGTGCCGGCGGCTTCCGCGGCGGGTGCCCACGCAACGAATACACCGGCTCCGATCATCGAGCCGGCACCGATGATCACCGCATCGGACACGCCCAGACTGCGCTGGAGTTTCCCCGTCTGCGACACCGCCTCGGACGATAGCGGTTCAGCGGGGACGACCGGAATACGGTAGAAAGACGCCATAGGTCAGTGTCGAAGAAACGGCGCCGACGCGATTCCACATAACTGAGCTTCTTGACACCGTTTGCTGAACGGTGTCAGAGATCGAAGTGGCCCCGCAGAGTGGGTGTGCAGCAAACGGTCGTTTGTCCGAAACACGGCACGGCCGACACCGCTGATCTGGTGTTCTTCACCGACGTCGACGAAGCGCTGCTTCCCAATGTCGGGTTTCCGGCGTATTCCGGTCGTCCCCCTTCGATGTCCTTACCGCTGGATCCTGTTCGGTTGTTCCCCGAGCCTCGTCTTGGTCACACCCGCCGGAATCTTCAGCAACTGGACCACATCGGCCTCGCCGACTCCGAACGAGCGGTCGCCATCCATCACATCGGCCATCCACCAAGTTTTCCACGCGACATGCACTTACACGTGGTTTGTGACACACGCTCCTAGCGAAACCGGGGCCGTGCTCGCCTGCGCCCGATGGGACCTTCTGCACTTCTTGCGCAGGTGCGGTCGACAGTCGATATCAGAAGGGCAGAGCGTTACCGTCATCCCGAGTAGGCGTCGGCCAGCCGCGCACTGCGAGAGATTTCTCGGTCCTGAACCGATTGCGGATCCTCATCCGGATACGTGAGTGGCCTGGTGGCGGTCTCGGCGCCGGTGACGGGCCGCAGAATCATATATCGATGCGTAGATACGTCGGTTTGGCAGCGGTGCTGGTGGTGTTGTGGGGTTGCGGAGGCGATCAGGACGCGACCGTTCTCAGCACGCAAGGTCCTGCGACGACCTTGCCGAGCACTGATACCACTCTCGAGCCGGCGGCGACCGTGTCAGATGAGCCACCGATCGAAACGACCGCTGTCGCCACCACGGTTGTTGAGGAAGTCGATGTGGTCTTCGATCCCGAAACGCTCGGCGGTCTCGGCGACTGCTTTAACGAAGGAGCTGACGTCCTCGTTGCGGTCGACTGCGCCCAGCTACACGACTATCAAATCATCCTGGCCGACGGCATCTTTGCGGCGCCGGACGGGGCGTCAATGCCGACCGACGAGGAATGGGACGAGTGGGAGCAGCAAAACTGTCCGAATGCGCTCGACGATTTCATCGGTGTCTCCGACGCGACCGAGACGATCGGTACCGCCTTCTTCGGTCCGACCGACGAGAGCTGGGCAGAAGGCGATCGAAGTGTGTGGTGCGTCGGTTACGTCGGCGATACCACCTGGACCGGCAGCCTCGCCGATAGACGACCGGTGCCAGAACGGCCCGATACCAGGTGGGTGGCGGCCTACCGCTCTGCGCTACGAACGGTGCATGCAATATTGATTGAGCCTGAACTCGCTGCGGGATGTTTGGAAGCGAGATATTGATAATGTACCTTATCAATATATTTGCGCAGGAATCTTCGGTGCCGCCGATTCGAGGGTGGACGAGGGCGGTCAACGCTCGCCTCGCAGACCACTCCGCGCGCTTGGCCCACGCACGCGCCTCAGGGAGCTGCGGAGAACTGTTCGAGTGCCTCATAGGCCTCGGCTCCGTACATGGGGTGTGACTAGGTTCTGTGCGGAATCCTGAGCGGCGTGGTGTCGCAGTGCCTGCCCAGCGACGCTCCATTTGCCTGCAGGACCGATGAACACTGGGCTGGCGCTGATCGGGTGTACCACAAACGGTGGGTTTTGAACGTTGAGTGGCAGAGACCACTTCAAGGTGCAAATTGATGGCACGAACGCCCCCTTTCGATCGGACGTATCAAAACCTCGCAGCAGACCGTTATTGGAACACTTCTCGAACGAAGGCCCTGCTCACGGCACCTCCGGTCGCTCGGCATCAGCGCATAGAGCGGTCTGAAATTCAGGATTCCGCACAGAACCTCGTCACACCCCTTTCGAAGCGGGATCGGCAACAGTTCGTTCTGTTGCACCAGATGATGGCGGAGTTGTCATCCGACGAAGACGATGTCACCTACCACGCGCATATGGTCGATGTCTTCCAGCGGGGCTTCACAGCCGAATACAGTGACGGCTTCGACTCGATCAGCGACGAGATACCGATCGCAGAGTGCCGCCTCGTGTACGACCGGCTCGACATGTTCCGCGTGCTCGGGTCGAGCGCCGAATCCGTCGGCCTCAACAAAATCCGGGCCCTCCAAGCATGCTGAGCCTGGATCCACCGCGTAGGTGATCAGCTGGGTTGCTGCGCGTCCACCAAAAGTGCCTCCTGAACTGGGATGATTGTGATGTTCGAAGTCACAACAACAACAGAAACAGGAGACACTTT
>Ga0105054_10010305_pt1 | contig 11911 bp, 5 predicted proteins | sample BON02_FD_78091 | JGI IMG/M metagenome (GOLD analysis project Ga0105054, IMG submission 78091) | Freshwater microbial communities from Lake Bonney liftoff mats and glacier meltwater in Antarctica - BON-02 (megahit assembly) | ecosystem: Environmental > Aquatic > Freshwater > Ice > Glacier... | reverse complement strand
TCCATAGCCGCAAGACCATATAGAGCCTTGACAAGTCCTTCAGAAATACTAGATTCTCGAAAAGAATCCAAATTCACCTGTAAAATACAATGAAGCCATTGTTCATTCGCTAAGTAATCGTTGTCTATGAGAGAATTCATCACTGAACAAACATACACAAAATGCGATAATAGCCGATAGTTGGGTAAACCCAATTTTTTTCATATTGGTGTCAACTTCTTGAGTTGAAGTTCTATTCATTCTCAGAGGTCCGCGATTTTAGTCCTTTGAAGATCTATAATTCCGTTTTGGTTGTGTTGGACTTCAGACGAACCATGTTGCTTCATTATGAGTGAGTTCTCCTTGAAGCGTGGATTGATGGTGAATCACTTTGTTGATAAACTAGGGTGTATACTACACGACTTGTTTCGTTTACGAAATTAAATGAACTTCTGCATTAATCTGCAACTTCAGATCCAGCCTTCCAGTTAATAGTTCAGCGAGGGCTTGTGTAAAAAGTGCCTGTTTCTCACAGTTTCTGCGATCGAGATTTGAGACTGAATGAATGCATTCAGGGTGGCATTCCTATATATTTAACGGTGTGGAGCAACTGTATTCGCGTCCTATTTTATTGCTGCAATATTTAATGGAAAGCCTTTCCGTGTCTTTCACGTGGAGGGTAAAACTATGAATGATAATGAAGTAAGATTGGAAATAAATAATAAATAACAGGGAATTAATCGGACTTCAGTATTTGTTTTCATAGACATTCATTCATTCGCCATTCGGAAACATTTCGGGCATTCTTGTCATTCAGGATTAATGAATTCAATAAAGAGATTCAGTAAGAATGAGAAATACAAGTAATTTGAGTAAGGTATAAGACTAGCCAAATCCTAGTATAAACTATATAGTACATTACCGCCAAGTTCTCGTAATGGGCAACGTGTTTCAATTCAGCTGATTTTTTTCACCAAGTTCACGGAGCAGTGTCCATTTGTACTTCCTTCCAGTCTTGCTCATAAATTTTGTGAAACCAAATCAAAATTTCAACTACCATGATGATGCAATCAATTGTTTTCGCACTACTCACTGCAACTGCAGCAGGCTTCTCAAGTGATGCGTTTACGTGTACCTGTGAAGCTACATGCATGGCTGCTGGAGATCCATATGTCGTGAACTTCCTAGCTATGAGTACTAAATGGAGGGAGTCAATGGGTGTAACGCTTCTTAGCACAGATTTGTTGAGCTATTACGGTCCTTTGAATATGGTAGTTACACCAGCTGGAAGTAAGGACTTCATCACCGAAGTATATTCGGATGAATACGCTTTCGGAGTTGGAAATTGCACTCTTGAAACCCGCGAAAGCTCTTACAGCACTTGGCAAATTTATGATGGTGCCAACACTAGTATCAGTACCGAAGTTAGCTGCATGAGACGTAGTGGACAATATGCGCTTGATGTTCGAATAAGTTATGCAGCTAGTTTTCCTTTCGGATCTTCGTCTGTTTCCTGGGAGGAATACCTAGCACTAACTAATGTAAGAGGACTTTGCGTGGATAATTTCCCTGAAGGCCGTGCGGCACTTCAAAGTAGTTGGGTTGTACCTCCAGTTTGCGCATGTGATGGTACAGCTTTCCCAACTGAAGCACCTACCTCAGCACCTACTTATAGTCCATCGACCGAGTTTCCAACTGAAGCTCCTACAACCACCCCTACTAGCTCACCAACTAATGCACCAACTAATGCACCAACTACCTCAGCTCCAACTAATGCACCAACTGATGCACCTTCAACCTCAACTCCAACCGAAGCTCCAACTGATGCACCTACTACCTCCACTCCAACCGAAGCTCCAACTGATGCACCTAGAACTTCCACTCCAACCGAAGCTCCAACTGATGCACCAACTACTTCAGCTCCGACATCTGCACCAACCGATGCACCTTCAACCTCCACTCCAACCGAAGCTCCAACTGATGCACCTACTACCTCAGCTCCTACATCTGCACCAACCGATGCACCAACTACCTCTACTCCAACCGAAGCTCCAACTGATGCACCTACAACTTCCACTCCAACCGAAGCTCCAACTGATGCACCAACTACTTCAGCTCCGACATCTGCACCAACCGATGCACCTTCAACTTCCACTCCAACCGAAGCTCCAACTGATGCACCAACTACTTCAGCTCCGACATCTGCACCAACTGACGCACCTACAACTTCAGCTCCGACATCTGCACCAACTACCTCTACTCCAACCGAAGCTCCAACTGATGCACCAACTACTTCAGCTCCGACATCTGCACCAACTGATGCACCTACCACCTCATCCCCTACAACATTGGCACCAACCACGTCGGCTCCTAGCACAATGGCACCAACTGCTCCATTAGGATGCATTTGCGACGGAGATTGCGCAATTGTTGGAGATCCTTATGTGTGCAACTTCGATACCCAAAGCAAGCCAGCAGACCAACGTGTATGTACTAGAACCAGCCCTACTGCAGACTACCAAAACGGATATAGTGTTGAAGGAGGAGTGGTTGATTACAAAGTTAACTCTATCATTCGACCAGATGGTCACCAAATGAACCACATTATCGTTGTACGTATTAACGGTGAAGTTGTAGCTAGACTGTCAGACTGCCCTGAATACTCGCGAAGATTAGGTCAGATTACTGAACCTATCGATGAAATTCCAATTGTTGGAGGTACTCGATACACCAAGTGGTTCAACCAAACTCTTAAAATCGGTACAAGCCAAGAAATCCGGGTAAATGTTGCGTGCAACAAGGATCCGCGCCAGACTGATTTGGACCGACTTGACTTGTATGTTGAAAAACGCAATGCTTTTGTTGTTGACCAAGGAATTATTCCTGAAGGAGATAGTGCATTTTACTATTTTGAAAACAAGATGCAAGCTACTGGAGAATGTCTTCTAAATGCTGGACCAGAAATTACTCCATTTGGCCCGACATGCACGTGCCAACCATAAAGAAGACATTTGACCCATTAGATATTATTTTCTCTCTTATATTAGTTCATATATAAATAATAATATAATTATCAATAATCTCCTAGCGTTAAAAATCAGATGGTATTCAAATGTATCTTATAATTCTTCTTCCTCGCCGAGTAGATCTGTAGACAATGCATATTTGGAGAGTGCACCACAATCACCGCGACTACCATATGTTTCACCGTCTCCACTTCCATCACTGCTTGTGTATCCAGAATAGCAAAGGCATTCTCCAGTTGTTCTATCGCAAGTTCCTTGGCCTGAGCATTCAACAAATTCAGTGGTGCCCTGAATCACTTCGTGCACGGTAACAGTCGCACCAGTTAATTCAGTTGTATCCACGGAAGGCAATGGTAAATCACCAGGTATATTATAAGCGAGAGTGATAGTGGTACCTCCGCCAGCGGAACATACCGTAGAAGCTCCAGAAAACGTAACTTCCACTTGATGAATAGAAGAAAGTAGATTAAGTGCTGCTCTAAATGTTTCTACATCCGCATCGAAAGCAATGTCCTGGGTAGTTACTTGCCTGAAAGTGACAGTGAATGCGCCTGCAGTAGCAATACAGTTTATTTCATGAACTTCGTTCACTTGGTTTAGAGTAGCAGGATTATCTCCATATGGACATGTCAATAGGGAGCAATCATAGCTACCACTGAAATCACTGAAATCGTACGCGAATGGCCCATGAAAATACCCGGCATCGCAATAGCATCCATAACTCTGCTCAAAATCCCAAGTATTCAACGATGCACTCATTCCATAGATGACTCCTCGAAGATATCCGAGTTCACTTACAGAGAGATATGCAATGTTTTTCATAGAGAAGCAGGTACCATGTCCATTGCATATTGTATCTTCCTCACCTGGACACACAGTTCTTTCGCAAGCGTCTCCATCAAAGCCATCTCCACAAGCGCAAATACCTGTGTCTCTATCACAAGTTCCTCGATTGCTGCACTCCATGCTAGGATGGGCAGTATCTGATGCAGTTGCTTCACTGAACCAAGCCAGGCCATAAGGACATGATTGATATTGGCAAGCATATCCAGTATAACCAGAATCACAACTACATTCGTACGTAGAGGCACCAGAGCAAGTGCCTCGCCCAGAACATTCAGTGTTTACTCCTTCGTAGTCTCCATACGGACAGCCAATAGGAACAGTAGACGCGTAACCACAATCGTGGTAGACACCGGTTCCTCCTTCTCCATCACTAGATTCAAATGCTCCTCCTGTACTAGCTAATGAAGTAAGACAGTAGCATGTGCCAGTAGAAAGATGGCAATAGCCTTTACCAGAGCACTCCCTTAGAGCTTCGCCTGTACCATCTGCTGAAGTACCCCCTTGATCACCAGTGGTACCACTTGTTCGAATATTCACAGTTGGAACTGTCCCACTGGATATCAATGCGTTTTTTGAAACAATTATGTCTGGCAGATCACCTGGCATACTCCTAAAGGTTATCTTAGTCGAAACCCCATCATTATCGCAAACACTTGCGCCGTTGATGAACGACACATCCACCAAACGAATACTTGGAAGCATTTGTAAAGCCTCAACAATATCAGAGGCGGTGAAATCATGCATGATTTTGGTGTGTGAATTTTTATACTCAAGGTAGAAACTTCCAGAGCACGTCGTTTGACAGACGCAGTCAATAATTTGAACTTCTTGGGACGCTACCACGTCATAGGTAGCATGCCCAATCATGCAAAGCCGTTCACTGCAATCAAACCCCGAGTAGCCCTCATCGCATACACACCCTTGAATCTTGTCCGCATCCCACAAATCATACGTGGTTTGAGTGAAAAGATTAACATCATTCTTCTCCTCGGCCGCTTCTCTAATACTCATGCATCTTCCACGGCTGTTGCATGTTCCTAATATTGTCGAGGGGCAGCTAGTTTTCTCACATGCTATTCCCTCGAAACCTTTATTGCACTTGCAAAGTCCCGTTGATCGATCACACAGTCCCATGTTGCTGCATTCTGCTAGGGCATGAGCAGTGTCATCAGCGGTAGCAAAATCCCACCAAGCAATACCCTTTGAACATGCGCGCTATACACCAGTCAAATAAATTCATTATTCGTTAGAGTGACTACTTACCAGCGAGCAATCAGGAGCTTCTGAGGTGCTGTAGGCATCGGTGCAGAAGCATATAGCACCATCACTTCCAAAGAACTCACAACTACCGTGACCTGAACAACCATTTGGACATGCTTGTGATGAGATACCAGCAAAGTAGTAAGCAGCCAACAACGACAGTGTTATCAAATTCATGATTGTATGCCGTTACAACAGAGGGGACCGTTCCGCATACAAATATATTTTTCTCGATTTTTGAATTTGTATTTGATTTGTTTCCTGTTAGGTAATTAATTTACTTCATAAGGTATTGTGATGAAGAGCTATGCCAAAGAGTTCCGCCAAAGCATATCAGTTATTGGACCTAAGACTCTTTGGAAAACCTTTCGATGAACCACCAGTACTTTAACAGTGGACGTCTTGGCTACTACAGTGGCTTGTCTATTTTTGGTACTTATTAATGCAATTTCTCCGAAATAGTTCCCTTCTTTAAGGACAGAAACTTCCTCGCCTTTTTTAAAAACAGAAACAGAACCAGATGCGATAATAAAGAATTCATCCCCAGGATCTCCTTCGTTCACAATCACATCATCTTGTACATATATATGTTCTACCAATGTATCGGCAAGGACCTGAAGTTCCTTCAATGCCATCTCACCAAGAATGGGAACAAGTTCAAGGAACTCTATATACTTTTCTCGTTTGTTTATTGCAGATGCCACTAAAATAGCTTTAAAGGACGTTTGATCCAAGCGCCATAGCTTACATTCAGAACAAGATTTCACAGTTGCTGCTCTCGGAGTGTTGTACATCAAAGCCAATTCGCCAAAGCCATCACCACTGGAATAAGTTAGAATTTTCTCACCATCCTTGAATACCTCCGCACTCCCGGTATCCAATACATAGTAATGTTCTGCAACCAGATCACCTTGACGCAAAATTTCAACTCCTGCTTCGGTTTCAGTGGTTTCAAAAGCATCGACCAAGGTCTTTAGGTCGCTTTCATCTAAGTGAGCACAGAGAAAATTCCTTTTCAATATGTCAGTCAAGCGCTGGTTATCTACGGGAGATTTTTCAAAGCGCTTTTGGGGTGCCAGCGTATTTGGATGAAGCACAGCAGCAGATACCGACAACCGACGACTGCTTGAGTTGGATTTCATTTGTGGAATAGTACCAATGAATTCATCGCTGTCTTCATCACTGTCATCGATTTCAGCGGGGTCTTTTTTTTCTTGCAAGTCTTCGATCCTGCAAAACCCTTTGGTGTCTTCCGGAAAGTTGACTTTAAGGTACTCCATCATGAAGCTCACAGGTGATTCCGGCTTGCTCAATAGCAATTGCTCCACGATCTTAATAAAAAGAGAGTTCACCCCCTTTTCAGAAAGATAGTCCTGTAACTCCATTTGCACAGCGCTCTCAATTGAGCTCATCGAAGAAGCGTTATTATTAAACAGCGACAAAAGCCCCCCGCAACGCACGAAGATACAGTCCAGCGACAAGCTCGCATATCTGCTAGCACTTTCCAACCCACAAAACCACTCCGCTTGTATTCTTCAGAGCAAGGATGCCGGTCATACATACCCACTTGAATGATTCAAACTTCCGTAATTCAGCGCGCGACAAATTAACTCTCAGTTTAAAAGGGGATCACTTCAACTTGCTTTCCCTGAAGGGGCTGGGGCAGCTCGTGAAAGATTACAATTTGAAGCCAGAAGAAATCGATTTACAACAGAATGCACTTGATTCACTATTCGAGTTGAATTATTTGACAACCACCTCCATTCGTCGTATTTATGCTAGCAGCAATCGAATAGAGTATCTATGTTCCAATCAGGACAAACCTAAGCTAAACACATGGTCTTCTAGGATGAGCAACTTGGTGTTTCTGGATTTGTCATTCAATCGGATGACCGATTTTCCTGATCTTGCTTCGATGCCCAATCTGAAAACCCTCCACTTGCAGCAAAATGCGCTTACCAAGGACACGTTTCGTATGTTAGAGAAAGGAAAATACTTGGAGGTACTAGATCTTCGAGGAAACAATTTGAATTGGGCATCTGAGTACCAATTTGCAAATGATGCTATCGTGTTCAAAACGCTTTCGAAATTGAAAACACTTTCAATGGCCGATAATAGAGTGGTAGATACGGTTCCCAACTACTATGTCATTGTCCTAGCAAGATATCGAAGCAGACGGGTTATCGGTTCTCGATCATTAGATCGAATAGACAGCTACATCGTAAAAAAGGATCTCAAGCTAATTGCCGATGACTATGCCAAGAAAACATTCGGAAAGGAAATGGAATTGGAACCACCTGAACTCTCATCCATAGAACTGGTAGAGACGATAACAACCCCTATTTCAAAAACTGATCTGCCGTCTCTCTCTGAATTAAACGATGTTCTTGAAAATTGCTTTTTGCATCCTTCCTACGCAGTCCAGAATATCGGCAAGATGAGCAACGATGTATATGCCATGGTCGATACGCGAGGGACTTCCGGATTGTTTCCTGCTGGGCAAGACTCTCGAGAAGTGGAGCTTTCAACTGAAGAGCTCCTTCAAAACATCGTCTTGCTGTCTGAGAGACAGCCACAACTCTTGCAACAACTTCTTCGTATCACCGCATATCTTGCCACCATACAAGAAGGATGCATCGGCGATAAAAGTTTAGCTCAATTAGAAGATTTTGTATCTGCTGGAGAAAACCATGCGCTCGCGATGCTGGAAGTATTTGGAGACTCCTTGATCCCATTGTTGGATAAAACCAATCAAAACGGTCTACGCCTTCGAATTTACATTGTTATCACTAAAATCGCTGATTTATTCACTGCTAATTCCACCACCATGAATTCAATCAATGGCATGTCTAAACATTTGGCCGAGGTTTTGCATGAACGACACCCGATTGCGAAGTGCTCTTTGGCGATGGAAGTCGTTAACTTGTGTGCTAGCATTGCTGTGTTCCCTACAATGGCAAGAGAACTTGGGGATATGGATGTAGCGGTTCCAATCGCAAGACAACTTGAAAACACATCCACTGATAGCGACAGATACCGAAGTCTTTTGAAAGTTGTTCGGTGTCTAGCGGAGTTTGACATTTTAAAGCAGGATGGCGTTGTAATTCATCGATCTGCAGATATATTCGCTGCGGAGAATACTCAACGTGATGTATTTAGCACTTTAAAAACAATTGGAGAGGGAAGAATCATTAAGAACGATTTAAACCATGATATGCTGAAAACGGATTTGATTGCATGTGTGGCTGCCCTCAGTTGTAGCAGAAACATATATTTTGGTCTGATACATCCCAGGGTGGGATATTTAAGTTTGTTGGGTAAATTTTACTCATCAAAAGATTCAGGGCCATTGATTCTTACCGCCGTTTTGAAAGGATTTGCAGCAGTGCTCGGAGCTTCTCCCAACTGGTTTCCATTGGCGTATGAAGGCAGCACATTGGACTACAATGATGTCTTTTTCGAAGTGGCGAGAATGCTGAAGAATTTTGTCCCGTTACTAGATATGTTGAATCCCAATTCAGATGCGTTCAGTTCCATGTGTGCTCTTCTTCCTGAAAAGGAAATTCTTGAGTATGTGCCATCGGCAGTGTCTTCTTTAAAGGATTTGACGAGCCCGATCATGCATTCATTCTTCATTGCCATTCTTGAACTCATAGGAATCGTGTGCCATCTTGCGCTGGATCCATTGGTGCCAGCGGCGATCAATGCTACAGAGGAGATGAACAATGCCTCAAGAGAAGAACGTCTATTCACTTGTTTGGATACACCTTCCGATGGTGTTAGAAAAGCTTCGATTGATTGCTTGAGAAAAATCCCGCTCTACGAATTCGACAATGACGAAGTAGCATGGCTTGTTGATCTTGTGAAGAATGTTACCAATATCTCTTCAGGGAACCAAGAGGAGGTCGTAGCTGGGGCTCTTCAACTGATGACGGACATTTGTGAGTCAAAAGAAGCAGTGGGTGAAAGCTTCAGAGAGAAATTCGCCCAAGTAGCAATATCCTCGTGCTTATCAATTTTGGTTCGAAACGAAAGAAGGGATACTAATGGACAAGCAGAGGAAACAAGAGAAAAGTGGTTGCTTAGCCAGGCATGCGTTCAGTTTCTCCTTGCATCTTCTCGTTACCCTGAATTGCACGAAGTACTCCAAAGTGGTACCAATTTAGACTTGATGGTCCAAGTTCTTCAATTGGAGGACAAGAACTCCGATTATTTTGTTTTTACTCCAACTTCGGAAGAGCAGCATGAGAGGGCGGAATATGAACCTACATTTGTGGAACAAACACCAGCTGGAAAACAGACAGACTACTTGTTACGTACTCTAGTGGGAATTCACTCTGTGAAGCCGAATGGTGTGGTAGCCGCCCGTGTTCTTCGTCGTATTGGCGATGTTCTTTGTGGTTTCGAAAATTTTGAAACTAAATACTCGTCCATGTCTCGCTCGTCCAATTACACCAATGTCAAATTCGATTCTGGTAAATCCTTTAAGGAACTGATGGCACTGGATATTGCTGCCGAGTTTCAAATGGGCTTTATGTGGAACCATCCTATGGGACACACACTGGGAGTTTCAGCCAAAACATTTGTATGGTCCGTGTCCTCAAAAGATCGCATCAATGCCACCATGGTTCAACATCTCCAGTTTGCTAAATTCAGTGGCATTGAAAGGCTATTGGCGTTTTTAGCTGGTAGCATCATTAGCGATGATTCATCAGTACAACCATCATCTGCGGTGCTACATAGTTACCACACAATTGATATTGGTGCAGTACTAGAGCAAGCGATGTCTGATCCTTTTTCAGTAGAGGAAGACCCGTTGCTGGATTCTGGTAAACATGTTTTAGTTCGCAAGTACATGGAAGAAGGGCAATTTGATTTCGCTGGGGCAAATGCTTACAAGAAATTTGAATCTGCAAATTTAACCTCCTCCGATTCTGTGTTCGATCACCAATTCATTGGCAAAGGCGGTTTGCATGACGAGAAGCAGAACTCCCAGTTACTCGTAGCTGCAACTAGGATATTCTACGCTATGTTATGTTTCGGAAACGAAGAAAGTATTCAAAGTGCAAAGTCTGTTTTAGGGTCAACATCAAAATTGAAAACCCTAGCAGCTTTATGCATGGGGCCACCCGGAAAGCCTGAATGGGGGGTTTGCCTACTTGGAGCAAAGTTCATGGCGATTTGTTACGAATTGTGCTTGATATCTGGAATCAAGCGAGAAACTACCCCCGCGATACTTGCAAGATATTCTATTACATGTGCTGCAGCTCGCAGAATTATCGTGACCTTGGGTATATCAATGAAGGCGAACCAGTCGATGAGTTTCGAAGACAAGTTGACTTTAGTACACGCTACCAGAACTCTGGCATTAGTGTCTTCACAAATGAAGTCATTGAGACTCTCCGAGCGAGGTCGACCGAATATAGCACTTGAACCTGCTGCAAGAGCAGCTGTCATGGAAAAGTTATGGGGCCAGCTGATCCCATATTCGAGCGTTGTATCCGATGTAATTCTGTTTCTGGAGCATTCTAATTTTGGTGGCAACAACACTTCCGCAGATGAACTTGATGCATTCATTGTGATTCATATCAACCAAATTATCATTGATATACTGGGTGCGGTGCCAAAATCCCGGTATGAGATTCTTCGAAAAATGTCGACTCACTTGAACACATCCCTCCATTACTCTCCCAATCACATACGCGCATCCGCAATACAGGAAGTCTTGAATCGGGTTGCTTGTGCTCGCGTTGGATATGATTTGGACCGATTGCTTTGGTCGAATGAAGACGCAGCCATACAATCGAAACCGTCAGTCGCAACACCGAAAACGAATATGTCTATTTTTGCGATTTGCACAGGATCAAGACCCACCACTAAAGCCTCGACTCGTGTGAACGGAAAAGTTACTTGGCAATTCGAGCCTTCGATGCCTTTACCGCGGGAAGCTCTTGAGTCCGATACCACGTCAGGAGTGTGGGAACGAGATCGAGTTGGTAATGAACGCATATTAACGAGTTGCTTTGTTGATATTCACTCTGCAGAAGGCCCCAAACGTGTGCTCCTTATGCTGACATCCGAGGCGTATTACTGTTTCACAAAACCCAATTGGCAGTCTAACTGGTCCGAGAACGACAAACCATTTTCGAATCCATTATTGTTGAGCTTCCCGGGAGTCATTTCCAAAAGCAAAGTGCCTGTGCTCTTGTGGCGTCGACCTTACCGTGCCATCAATCGTATCGTGCTGGGACGGTTTGGACAGGAACTGCACATCTCTCATAGGGCATCGGATTTCCACGGTGGAGAAGTGGAACTGTTTTCAGTATCCACATATGTGTCCGGTGTCGCAGACACTTTGTACATGACATTTCTTGACATGCATCGAAGGTGGCGAGATGTCGAATTGCTTCAGCCAAATTTGAATCAAGTATTAGAGCCCCTTAAACTCGAGGAAGACCAGTTGCTGATCAACGCTGTTAATTTTGTGATCGAGTCGAGTTCCAATTCCAAGGAACATTCAGAACAAGCTTGCAAAACATCTGGACCAATGAAACGATCTGGTTTTGAATCTCTATTTGGTAAAAAGATATGTACTCAAATCCTCCTCATAACTGCTACCACCAGAATCCCGAAACTCATAATCGCTACAGACTCGATCTTTTCAGTCGTTGATGTTGATTGGAGTTCATGGAGGTTTGATGGACCAGGAAACGATATATCGGATCTGAACATTTTCAAAAACGACAAGCTAATGCGCAATGTTCATCATCTATACGACTTGAATGAACTCTTGGTGGATA
>Ga0105054_10010303_pt1 | contig 11912 bp, 8 predicted proteins | sample BON02_FD_78091 | JGI IMG/M metagenome (GOLD analysis project Ga0105054, IMG submission 78091) | Freshwater microbial communities from Lake Bonney liftoff mats and glacier meltwater in Antarctica - BON-02 (megahit assembly) | ecosystem: Environmental > Aquatic > Freshwater > Ice > Glacier... | reverse complement strand
TTGAGGCGCTCCAGTGTTTTATCTTGCCCCGCAAAGTCGTCGAAAGACAGCGGACGCAAGGCCGACTCTTCCGCGTTTTCAGGCGCAGCCAAAGTTTGCTCGATAAATTCGGTGCCAGTAGGCGGATCTTCGGGGGAAAAGGACATTTTGTAATTAGTGAATTTTGGGAGGATGCTATTTTGAGGGTGTCGGCATGATCTTCACTCGAGAGATTTCCCACATAGCCTCGGCTTGTTCTGGTGAAAGGAGGGGGAAGAGCCCTTGTTTACTCAAATGCGCGTAAGGAAATATCTCTGTCTTAGCCTTCCGGTTGACGGCTTCAGCAGCAATTGCTGGATGCACTTTCTGGTCGGCAGCAAATAGGTGTAAGTCGTAGAGTGTCGCGCGACGACTGCAATGCCGGACGATGAAGCTCAAAAGATCTTCGCTATAGATGAGTGACTTGTCAGCCCACTCGTCGGCTTCTTGTTCTTTGCGGTCGTTGCTGCGATTTTCATATTCGGCGAACACGTCGTCGGGTGTCTCTATGTGGAGAATTAAGTGAGCAATCTCGTGGAAGAGCACTTTCCAGAACTCGGCGATGTTCTTAAATTTTAGGCCATGTATAATCATCGCCTTTGTCGGTGAGAGTAGGCGTGTGCAGCCGCGGTAGGCTGAGCGTTTGAAAATCGGAACTACTACAAGTGCTACACCGGCGCTGGCTAAGCGTTCTCTGACGTCGTTGAATACTTCTTGTGGCTCTTTTAGAGTGAACTGCCGCAAGTCGTCGGCGACATCTGATAGTTTCTCGCGATTATAGGGAGCCACTGACATGCGATGGGCGGCCATTTCTCCTAATTTGATCCAGAGGCCACCGCTGATCGGGCTGAAATGCTGTTGGGTGTCTTTGAAGGCTGCCTGCTTTAAGCAATGGGCCTTCATTCCATCAGCGAATTCGATTAGGTTGTCGTGGCTCGTGAGTTGGCAGAGTTCTGTTCGTTGTGTCAGTGGGCTACGGCTACTCGCGACAATGCCGATTTTTACTAGTTTCGGGTAGTCGACTTCTTTGAGGACGACTTTTTCGGCTACATTTGGTTGCCTTTCTACGAAAGAAGTTGCGGGTTCTTCGTTATTAAACCTTCGCTGTTTGAGGGTCTCAAAGGCTTCGGGCGAGGCTAGTAGCAGGCGGATGTAGTTGCTAATCGACTCGGAGGCTCGGGCTTTCCCTCGAAGCCACCTGGAAATATTTTTTTCGCCAAGGCCAGTAATGATAGAGGCCTGTTGCTGTGTCAGTTCGTAGCGATCTAGGAACGTCTGCCACTCTTTCGGAGTGAGAGCGTTGGTAATCTTTCGAAGTTGGTTCTCAATCTTTTCGTTGCCTTCATCTCCAATCACGGTGTCGCCGCACTGGTCACAGCAGAGCATGGGCACTCCATTGATTGTTATTTCAGGATGCCCTTTCTGTTGTGTCGTATAGTCCCTTGTTATTGGTTGTAGGGTTCCGCTTTCACACTCGAAACATGGGTATTCGGTGCTGTCTATGTGTTTAGCTTTCATTGTTGTGGGGGCTAACTCTTCGTATAGGCCTATGTCGGAGATTTCCCATTTATCAAGCCATGCGCGTGTCGGGTGCTCCCCTAGAAAACGCCTCCCTGGGGTGAGTAGGCACTCTATGACCGTCTCTCGGATTTCCCTTGGTGCTTTTCTGTAGTGCATGAACCTCGATGTTTGTAGGTTAGTGCTTAAAAGCACTTGTTCAAGTTTAATCAAGTGTTTTTAAGCACCTTTCATGTCAGTGCTCTCACTGATCCTGGTAAATAGCCGAAAGTCATCGCGCAACTTAGCCTCCTCCGCGTGTTTAGGCGCGGCCAAAGTTTGCTCGATAAATTCGGTGCCAGTAGGCGGATCTTCGGGGGAAAAAGACATTTAGTTTAAAGAAGTTGAGCGGAGGCATTTAGCCTGCTGGCTAGTTTGACGAGCTTTTTATCAAAAGTGTACAATACGATTTCTTCGTGATTGGCACTATGCAAATGGAGTGCGTCAGCAAAGTCCATTCCCTCGGCGTAGCCTTGCAGGCACTTATAAAGGATTTGATAGCCTTCGACAACCACGCCTTCAAGATGGATCAGTGTGTCGAGCATTTCGTAGATGGCCTCTCGCGAGTGTTGGAGTGCCGAGCGTAGCACCCACTCGCATTCGAGGATGACTGTTCGACTGACCCAGACAGTATTTTCTGAAAATAACTGGACGGCACTGTTGGACTGCTCCGGGTCGTCTTGAATAAACAGCCTAAGGACGTTCTCCCCTGAACCTGTGGGGTGACCCGGGTAAGTAATCTTGATATTTTAAGTTTGCCCGCAGTTTTCTCTAGTTGCCTCGATCCTCAGGATCGGGATGAAGCGCGTCAGTAGATTTTTAAGGGACAGCTCTTGAAATACACTTCCAGGGGGGCATGTCGGAATGGCTGATATGCAGAAGTAAGTGAAATCATGAAACATTGGGCCGCCCCCATCTCTTGCCCCGCTTTTGGTTCGTCTGAAATTTATGAAGTTTACCTTATAATGCTGACGCTGCTCCATATAGGCCGATCTCCCACATTTCGGGTTGATTTCGGTGTGAGCGCGAACGGACATATCCATAATTTCCATGGACGCGCCTGATGCTTTTAGTTACGGCTTTAATTTCTTTTTGAATAACCCCAGATCGCACAACAGGCTTCAGTGTAGTGATTGAAGTTTGGTAAACATTTGAGCTCAAACTCTTCAATCGTGCTACATCTTCGGGAGCAGGCAACGGTTTTTTCCCCGCCTTATATGGAGTAAGTGTAGCGATCGCGTCCGATATCATAATATTGCTCCAAATGTTGGAATTATGAGCATTCGAGGAGCCGTGATGAGGTACCTTGTAGTATTCCGTAATAGCTTTACCATCATTCAAATGGCACTCAACTATTCGATCCCACCCAGTTGCTGGAGAATTCTTGTCCTCAAGATCAGCTCCTAAAATAAAGCATCGCTCACCAAATTCAATTCTTAGGACGACCGAAGTATTATTGGGGCGAATATCTGGCAACCTACCTACGACCCTGCCTTCTTCCGGCATTAAAAAATCAGCAAATTTAGCTAAACACGATGTAGTTGCCTCTGCTGAGGGAGATAGAGAATAGACACTAACGGGGTAACTGTCAGGAGATGTATAGAGTCTTGTTCCTTCGCCCGCCAATACTATCTGACTTTTTGGTAAATTACATTTTTTTCGACGAGCCATTTCTAAAAGTAACTCGTCTAGTTCACGTATGCCGTTATCTTTGATGGGCACCTGTCGGAATCTTAAAATTAATTGCGTTAACTCTTTTGTTCGCAACGCGAATGATATTGATAAAACCGCATTCGGGCAATTGCGCAAAATCTGAGCAGATCCAGCAATGTGGTCAGTGTGCCAGTGAGTAATCACTAAAAGTTTAACTTTTTCTAGATTAATCCCGCAGGACTCGAGGTAATGTAAAGCAGCTGGCTTGCGAGTTTCCTTTTCGATACATGAATCAACTATAGCCTAATCTCCATTGCCTAGATGAATACAGAGTGATTCTCCAATGCCGAAACCGAACGTAGTAATCTCAATTACATCATCCGAGGGAGAATCACCCGAGTTATTACCAGTCAAGTTGATCGTAGAAATCTTCACCGTTTTTATCTGCCTGCATAATTGCCTCTGGAGTTAATAAGGGGATCCGTCGAACTCGAATCTCAGAGGTTCTTAAGCGACTCGGGATTTCTTTATATCCGATCTGCCATTCAATCAAACAGCCCGGGCGCAGTAGCTCGCGATCACCTTGTGAAAACTCCTCAATAGAAAAAACCGCATGCTCTACTTCCGAGCTCTTACTGTCAGTTAAAATGGCTTCAACGGTTTCCTCTTCACTGATAATAGAAGATATATAGCCATCCCAGCGATTCAACTGAAAGAATCTACTTGCCGGAGCTGAATTATTGGCGCTGTGGCTTGATGTTGTTTCTTCCGTTATTTCTTCAATAGAAGAGATATAATCAGAACTCCGTTTCAGGTGATTTAGTATAACACTCTGGTAAGATTTATTGTTAGAGCATAATGAGCCTAAATGAGAAAATAATTCAGGTTCATCACGACACTCTGCATCCGCAAAAGAACTTAGGTCGCGGTCTATACTAGGATCAATAATACAATCTGACTTAATAAATGTGGTATTCATTATTATATTGAACTTAATATGTCTCTCATAATTGAGTTTCTGAATTCAATCGTTTCTTCAGTTAGATTTCCCCAATTTAGGAAGTAATTGTTGAAATTTTCGAAATTCTTTTTGACATTTTCTTCAGTAAGATGGACGTGGTCGTTGACGGTAAGAAACACTCCACATTCTGGACTCTTGAAATGGGAAGACGGTTCCAGACGTATGTTTATGGAGCCAGAATAATCGTCTTTGCGAAGACCCTGAATCTCTAATTTGTGCATGCCAGGTTTTTCAAGAAATTTATCCCAGGTACTCTTCGGTGTAAGATAATGGCCAATTGCATGCCACTCTTCTGCATTCTTAGCCCTATAGTGAGCCCCGCAATTCAGGCCAAAACCAGTCAGGGGAGTATGTCGTAGTATTAGCAGTGTGCCATGCGCTAAGTCACGCAAACGATTGGCGTGTAGCAAATCGGTCGTGCTAACTTGAAACCGGTCTGTCGTCATTATCAACTCGCCAAAAGGTAAGGTGAGCTGACACAAATCAGAAGATACGATTTCTAATTTAGTTTGTTCTGCATCTTCCCAAGATAATAATTCCTGGTCTTTAAGCCAGTCTGGATTGAGGATTACTGGATTGAATGAACCAATAATTACCAAGGAAAACGACTCTTTTGTAGATGTCAGCATATAGTATTTCTCATCAGTAACTTGTGAAGTTGAGAGAAATTGAGACAAGGTCAAGCCCTCAGGATGATTCGCGAGAAAGAGTAACAAGTGACTATAACTTCAGAACTCACTAAATAGGCATTTTTTGCGGTTAGTCGCGGGCAAGTTGGATTCCCGCTTTGGAGCCCAGAAGAAGCCGTATTTTGCGCCCAGAACCGTCCGGCAATTCTAGATCTGTGGCGTTTAATTGCTCCAGGAACTGCTCGATGATGCGACGTATCTTCGGGGGGAAGTTCACCGGACTGATCAGTTGCACTTCCACGTGCTCGGCTCGCCCAATCAGGATCCCATGTGAGCGCGTCAGTTTGCGGAAGTAGTCGTGATCGGCAAGTGAATCGTAAGATTTTGGACGGCTGGAGCATCTGGCTCCGATCGCCCAAAGCGTTAACGTCTCAGCTACGATTAATCCTAAATTCAGACGGAGGTCAGCCGCGCCCTGCGTCGCTCGCAGAGCGAAGGATGGGAGATCAGAGATCCAGAATTATAATCAAATCTGCGTTCATCTTCGTGAATCTGCGGTTAAAAAATGGACACTCACGGGGACTCAACTCACTTTAAAGCGCCTCAAAGTTTCTGTTCGCTGCGATGTAGAGCGGGTGCTTTGGCGTTTGATTGGCGTTTTTTCCGAGGCAGGCAATATTCAGCTTCGGTAGTTTTCGGTAAGGGAGCATTAGCTCTAGGAATGCAACTTGGCGGTTTCTGTGGAGGCCGTGGTTCCCCCAGCCGCCGATGATGTCTAAGCCGCCTTGGTTGAGTTCGTAGGCCTCGGTGATCGCTGTTTGGATATGTGCATCGTTTTCGGGGCCGATGGGGTCTGCAACCGCCATCATGTCTTTGGGGTCGGTCGCGCGGTAGGCGAAGATGTTGAGCATCAGAAACTCGTTCGCACCAAGGCGCTCGCTGAAGGATTTGATCCGTGTCAGCGTCGGGTCGAGTTTGTTTTCATCCGCAGTGGATGGATTGAGGCAGATGAAAATCGCTCGCCGCCGCTCGAAGAGTTCGTCCCATTGGTGGAGGAGGGTGTAGCGATATTTTCGGCAGTCCGAAAAGCTGCAGGCGTTTTGCATGCGTGCTTACTTCACGTTGTTGACCGTGGTGCCCGGCCAGTCGTCGGTGCGGAAGGGGGTGACGGGTAGGCCATTGCGGTCTTGTAAATTGACGACGGGGTTGGTTGCCCAGCCGTAGCGAACCGCGACGGGATTGAGCACGCTGGGGCTGGAGACTTCGACCTGGTTCTTGCCGATGATCTTGGCATCAGCCCAGACGAAGGCTTTGTCTTCGCCGGCGATGGCGAAGCCTTTGGGCTCTTGCACGTCGAAGGCGTAGAGTCCTGCATTACTGACGTGGTCGAAGGTGAGCGTGATGGCGTTGTCCTTTGTTTCCATGGCTGCGTAGCGCGGACTGTCGGAAGCCATGGTATAGCCGTAGTCCTTAGCCAGTGCGAGGCGTGCCAGGCGATTGGCCACAGTTTGCTTGTCGCGCGGGTGGATGTCGCGGCCTTCGCCGGCGTCAATAATAACGGCTTCGCCGGTGTTAGGGAGTGCGAGCGTCATGGTCTGTGCCTCGCGCAGTTCAGCCCAGTTGCTATCTCCGGGTTCGTCTACTTCTGCTTGGAAATCGGCCAGTTGCACCCAATAGAAGGGGAAGTCGCCCTGCTGCCAGAGCTCGCGCCATGTGGTGATCATGAGGGGAAAGAGGTCGCGGTATTGGTAGGCGCGACCCGCGTTGGATTCGCCTTGATACCAGATGACGCCGCGTATGCCGTAGCCAATGGTGGGGTTTAATACGCCGTTGAAGAGATTGCCCGGGCGATGTTGCCCCACGCGAATGTCTCTTGGCATACTCTTGTTCGGCTTTGGCTTGCCCGCAGCTTCCCATGCTTCGAATTCAGCGATTTTGGCGGCATGCATTTCGTCGGTGTAGGCCGCGACTTTGGCATCCCAGGCGGCGAGCAGTTCTGCGTAGCCTCCGTCCGCTTCGAAGGTTTCGCGCGGGATCCAGGCTTCGGCGGCTGAGCCGCCCCATGCGTTGTCGATCAGGCCGATTGGCACGCCGAGCGTATTGTGGAGGCGCCTGCCGAAGAGGTAGCCGACAGCTGAGAAATCGGCCGCGGTCTCAGGCGTGCAGGCTTCCCATTGCCCGTTGAAATCATCCTGTGCTTCTTGAGTGCCGACTTGAGGCACGGAGATGAGGCGGATTTCGGGATAGTTAGCGGAGGTGATTTCGAGCTCTGCATGGTCGGATTTTTTGAGCGGCCACTGCATGTTTGACTGCCCGGAGCAGATCCAGACCTCGCCGACGAGGACATCTTTGAAGGTCACTGTGTTGTTCCCCTGAACGGTGAGCTCGTAGGGGCCGCCGACTGTGAGCGGATCCAGCTTGATGCGCCATGTGCCGTCTGTGGCGGCAACCGTGCTCTGCGACTGGCCGTCGATCGAGACCGTCACTTTCTCGCCCGCATCGGCCTTGCCCCAGACGGGGTTGGCTTGTTCCCGCTGCAGAACCATGTGATCGCCAAAGATATTCGGCAGTGAAACATCAGCTTGCAGGGAGAGGCTGGTGCCAATGATGCAGGCAAGGAGAGTGAGGTGGGATTTTCGTGGGGTCATAGGCTAACAGTTTGAGAGTAAATCTGTAAGAGAGAAGGCTAGATTCTCGAATGTATTGCAATCGTCACAGCACGTCACGTATCGATTGCCAATTACGATCAATCGCCATCACAAAAAGGCAATTCTCCGAGCGCGATGCCCAAAGCTGTCCAATGTCGTTTTTCTCTATTTCGGAGGCTGCTTCGGAGAGTTTGCCGCCTTTGTATTCGACGACTAGGATACGGCCATCTTTCAGCTTGGCTACAAAATCGGGATAGAAGCGGTAGCGTGATGTGGGCAGCCAAAAGGAGCCAGGCTTCTTTTCCACGTTTCGCACCCAGTATTCGACCTCGGGCATTTGATCTAGAAACATGGCGCATTCGAATTCTTCGCCTTGGCTCTTCATGTTGCCAATGACTCCGAAGAAATGTTTGTTGAATTGGTAGAAGCCGGAGTAAGGGTCATCATAGGCGTAGTGACCTTCGCGGAAGATGATATCGTTCTTTCCTGCCTCGGTCACGACCTTGCGAATGTTATCCAGTTCTCCGAGGACTTCGTTAAGTTTCACTTCTTGTGCGAGGATCTCTTTGAATGCCGCTTGTTGCACTTTCTGCAGACCGGATTTCAGTTTATTTTCGACTGCTTTACGTAGTCTAAATTTACGGTAGGCGAGTGTTTCGATCGTGAGTCCGCGCTGATTCATCAACTCTTCAAGCGTTCGTCGAATCCACGCAATTTTTTCGCCACGACCTGCATACGTGAAGAGTATGTTGCTATCGAGCCAGCAAGTCAGGGAAAGTATATCCCAGCCTCCCTCGTCGTCGAGCAGGCTGAGTTGCGCTTCAAGTTCATCGTAGGCGCGGACATCAATTTTTTCCTTTTTATTGATACCAAAGCGAGCGCGTTGGATCGCTTCCTGGTTGGTGGGGAATTCTTGCTCGCTTAGCACGGGATCAAAGCTGGCCAGCTCCCAGTCGCCCTCAATCAGGGTGGTTTCGTCAAAGAGTGTGAGAAAGTCGCCTTGCTGTATGAGCAGTTGCGGCACGGAAAAGGTTTCGCCTCTGCGACAGGGTGCTTGCGGTCTTTCGGGGGCTTGTTTCTCCGCTTGGAGGGTGAGCGCTTGCTCGATGCTGCTCTTGTGGCTTTCATCCTTGAACGCGCTGAGTATCTTCTTGCGCAGCGCAGGTGTGACTTTCCCTTGCACGGTCATACGTCCTGCTTCGGGCGTGACGTCGATCTTCTTGAGGTCGGCCGTCGAAAACACACTGAGATCCGGCGTGCAGATCACGCCTTCTTCGTTTTCAGGAAGTGGTAGCACCGTTTCCTCAAGTTGCGTGAAAAGATCATCCTCATTCTCCGTCGGTGCGATGATCAGTTCCTTCACATCCATTTGCTCGAAGCCGTTTTGCACAAGGCCGTCGCGGAGGCTTTGCACGATTTCACCAAACTGATTCGAGCAGGCGTAGGCGTAGGCGCGATTGAGCGTTTCGTGCTGCTTGCGTTTGACCGAAGGCATCCGCAGCACGCGCCCCACGACTTGTTCGACGGCGGTCGCACTGCTGCTGTTGCGGAAAGTCATCAGCACATAGGCCACGGGGCAGTCCCAGCCCTCGCGAAGCTTGTCCACTGTGATGATGATTCGGGGGAAGTCAGCGTCACCGACTTGGCGATCGCCAAGCTCGTCTTTTTTGCCTGTGACGATTGCAATGTCTTCGGGGCGTTTTCCAAAGTCATCGATCAGTCGTTGTTTCACCACGTCGGGCGTGAAGGTGTCGCGTGTTTGGCTCTCCTTGTCCGCCTGGATGAAAAGCACCGGTCGTATCGCTTCACCTGTCTGCTTTCGTTCGGCTTCGGCGTCGATTTCTAGCTGGTCTCGGCGAGCGAGCGCGTCGCGCAGCACCACTTGCCAATCTTCATGCACAGCGAGCTCTAGCGGCAGCTTGAGCATGTCGTAGCTTTGCAGAGTCGAAGCGGAAATACTGCGAAGCACATTACTGGGAGCGTGCTTGCGGTCAGGTGTGGCGGTCAGCTCCAGCACCACAGAGGGACAAAAGCTAGAGAGGGTATCGATGGCCAGCGCGGTGCCTTCGTTGTGCGCCTCATCGACTACGATGAAAGGGCGGCGCAGGCGGAAGACATCGACGAGGGAGTGGTTGCCCACGACGGCTTTATCCGTAACTCCACGGAAGTGAGGCATGAGATTGCCGTTTTCTTTGTAGGCGGTCAGACCGCTGGTGTCTTCCCGCTTAAAGCTCTGCATCGTTGCGACGATGATGACGTGTCCCGTTTCCAATGTTGAAGGCTGCATGTAGAGCGCCTCGTTCACTTCCATCACAGTGAAATTGCCCACCTCACGGCGAATGGATTTATGCGCGGGGGACTCGGGGTTTTTCAACACGCGTAGAGTTTGCGTGCGGATGGCCTCGGTCGGCACCAGCCAGAGGGTGAGCGCGTACTCGCTCGGCAAGTAGCTGCGGGTGACGCGTTGGATGGCGTGGGCAGCTAGGAAGGTTTTACCGCCGCCGGTGGGCACACGTAGGCAGACGAAAGGCGTTTCTTCAGCGGTCGGGTTGCTCTCGGTCGCTGGTAGCGGACGATAGGGCGCGGCAAAGCCGAGCCACGCCTTCGTGCTGTTGGCAAAGGCCTTGGCCGGGCTGTCTTCGACCCGGCAGCCGTCGAGGAAGCCCTCAAAATCGTCGAGCAGTTCGCTTTGGTAATCTTTGAGTTGCATGGTCAGTTTGTCGGGGAGGAATGTCGTTTTATCCTTATATGAGGTGCTTTATCTTTAATTCGGCCGTTTTTATCCTTAACTAGCGGGATTCGAGAAGAAATCTAGTAAGCTGTTGTTTGTTAGGTTTTTATGATTTTACCTTATTTGGGGCACTTTTATTCTTATTTTATGTTTTCTGGTTAAAATTTACGTAAGCTGTTGGTTGTGAGTTATTTAAGATTTTACCTTATCTTGAGCACTTTTTACCTTATTTGTTCTTAAAGCGAAAGGGGGCGTGCCGATCACGTGGTTTATCGCTTAGTCTCTCGATAATTTCCAGTGCTTCCAGTCGTTTCAAATTATACCGGATCGCGTGCTCGGTTAGTTGGAGCGCCTTCGCCATTTCAGGGATGTTTACTTCTTGGTGGCTGAGTAAGAGTTGAATGATTTGACGCTGGCTCTTGTTCAAATTCTTCCAGTGTTCTTCGACGCGTTCGAGTGTTTCGCTAAAAATGGTTTCTTTGTGATCGGTTACCTTATTCCGTAGCGTCAGGGTGACGATGCTGGCTTCATCTTTATACACAGGCTGCGCCAACATCGACTCGCGCATGGCATTGAAGATACGAGGCACTCCCTCGTTCAGCTCGCGCACGTATTGCATGTCGGCCAGCACGCGCGCGAGCTGTGGATTGCGGGCATAGCGCTGCTCGCGGATGTTTTCGATGGTGACTTGGGCAGGCAGCGGCCCGCTGTTTGAGATCTCTAGGCGGTCGTCGAAATGTTTAATATAAATGGCGTTGCCGTGCAGATTGTAGGAACGGTGGCAGAGCGCATTAACGATACCTTCAAGCCAAGCTCCTTTAGGATACTCCGGTACGGACTCGAAACGGCCGTTCTCCATATTGAGGAAATAGTAGTCCCGCAAGGTTGCCTGCATGAAAGCTTCGAGTCGCTCAATTAAGATGGGGATCGATGCCTCAAAGCGTTCGTCTTTAACGACGTTAAATTCACGGCCCGATTTTCGCTCAGTCCCCTGGTAGCGGACATAGCGAACGTAGGCGTTGGCGATGTATTGGCTCGGGTCTTCTGCGAAGAGTAGGATGGCTGCATTTCTAAACAACACATGCCCTTCCTTTTTGAGCGCCAAATTGCGTATGACCGCAAGCTTCTCGAAACTGCCCTCGAAACGCATCGCCTTGCGGTAGGTTTCGCAGGTTGCAGTGTTTAAGTCGGCAGGATCAAAATCCTCTCGTGGCTCGTCTTCGTAGGAGCGGATCGCTTTGTTGTATTCCAGCTTTTTGACTTCGTCTCTGTTGAGCGGCCCCTTATTGTCCGCAGCGACCCGCAGATAGACCGCTTCGTTGTCCTCTCGGGCGAAAAGCCGTTCGTAGTCTTGATCGACGTGGTAGAGAAACACGAGTGCGCCATCCGCGAGATAAACCTCCTCAAGCTCGATGTTTGCCGGTGGCTTGATGAACTCGTGCACCAGTCTGCGGTAGCGGTCGAGGTCGGGTGGCGTGTCTGGCAGCAAGCTGCCCCGCTGCAAGTCTTCGACCGTGCCGTCGTCCGCGATTCCATAGACGAGGGTGCCGCCGCCTGCATTGAGCATGCCGATCAACTCATTGGCAATTTTGCTGGGCTTGGTCTCACGGCCTTTGCGCTCGAAATACTGGCTCTCCGGGTTCGTGCGGAGGCCG
>Ga0105054_10010301_pt1 | contig 11913 bp, 13 predicted proteins | sample BON02_FD_78091 | JGI IMG/M metagenome (GOLD analysis project Ga0105054, IMG submission 78091) | Freshwater microbial communities from Lake Bonney liftoff mats and glacier meltwater in Antarctica - BON-02 (megahit assembly) | ecosystem: Environmental > Aquatic > Freshwater > Ice > Glacier... | reverse complement strand
CGTGAGGTAATCAGAAGCAAGAACATTATGTGGAATCACTGAATTCGCATTATATTTCTCCTGATGTAATTTAATTGCATCCCTCGACTTGACAGCTATGTCGCCTGCAAACGCGTTTTTTTTAACACAACATTTTTTGAAGTTAAAAAAACATTTTTTCATTCGAGATCAGTCATTATAATATAGAATGAACTCATCCAATACTCTGGTTCAAGTTTCGAGTTTGCAACACTTTGCTTTTGATGATAAATCAATATAAATTGTTAGAAGCTCTTGTTGTGTGTTGTTTCTTGTAATATATAATTTTTTAGTGTACTAGTATCAGTGTTTTGGAAAATCACCAATTCTGGTACGCACAATGATTAAAAAAGGTGATAGCTAGATAAGATGCCACAGGACGATGTCCGTGTTCGAGGAGAAAGTTTTAATTTAGGTGACAGTGGCAAATATACAAGACTAGGTTGGATTAGTATTTGTTTTATTGTTTACTTCAATGTGTGTGGGGGTCCGTGGGGTTCTGAGGAGATAATCTCCAGTGCTGGGCCTTTGGCTGGATTGGTTGGTTGTGTTGTTTTCTCTCTGTTATGGGCTGTTCCTTTGAGCATGATCACTGCTGAATTGAGCTCAGTGTATGCAGATGATGGCGGATATGCTATTTGGGTAGCAGAAGGATTAGGACCTTTTTGGGGATTTCAAGAGGCCTATTGGAGCTGGGTATCTGGTGTGATTGACACTGCCATATATCCCGTTTTGGCATATGATACAGCTATGCAAGTAATGAGAGGCAGTTGGGATGCACCTTTAGTGGGAGATAAAATGGTATGTTATGCAAATGGAACTGATTCTTCAGGAGGAGATTCTGATGATGAGGATGTATTTAACTCAAAGGGTTATATGATCAAGATGCTGTTGGCTGTTGTGTTTACAGTTCCAAATATGTTTTCTCCTCATAGTTTTGGTAAATTGATGCGATTTCTTGGAGTGATTGTTATGTTACCGTTCGTGGTGCAATGTGTGTTCTTGCTCTACCACTATGAAGATTTGAATAGTCCTCGTATTCTATTGGAAGTGTCTTCAAATCCTGATTGGTTTGAATTGCTGATGGTTTTGTACTGGAATTTTTCTGGTTTTGATGCGATCTCAACTTGTGCAGGGGAGGTTGACGATCCTGGTAGAAATTTTCCACGTGGGTTGTTTTCTGCGATACTGTTAGTATTCCTTAGTTATGTGGTTCCTCTTTCAATTTTTACTTTGGCAAACAAACCATTTTGGCAATGCTGGGACGAGGGATGGTTTTCGGTTATAGCGGAAGAGTCAGTGGGCCAATGGATGGCTATTTGGATTGTGGTTACCAGTTTTGTCGGTAATGCAGGAATGTACACAGCCGAGGTTTTTGAAGATTCTTGGCAATTGTGTGGAATGGCACGGCAAGGATTAATGCCTTCTATATTTGCACGAAAACATGGCGATACCCCAACAGTTGCTATTTTGTTTTCCTTGCTTATTATTGCCACGTTGCTGGCCCTAGGATTCAACGAAATCGTGTGTATTACGAATTTGTTCAGCTGTTTGTCTTCGCTGCTTGAATTTGTGGCATTTGTCAAACTGCGCGTGAGCAAACCAGATATGGTGCGACCGTATAAGTTACCCATTGACAACATTGTATGGCTACTTGTGTTTTTTCTCTTTCCCTGTGGCCTTGGAGTCTTTGTTTGTATTGGCAGTTTAGCTTCTTCAACTATTTCGGTGGTTTTAAACGGTGTGGCCTTGGTTGGTGGTATAGGTTTGTACCATTACATGCATTACAATGGGAACATTCAATATCAGTACCAAAATGAAAGAACACCATTACTTTGAAAAAAATATCCACCACTAAAAGTATTTTATAAAAAGAATTGCTGTTGGTTGAGTTAAAAAATTATTCGTCATCGTCGTCATCATCCAAAGGCGAGCCACCAAACAAAACTTTGACTCTTTGGTGAATTCCATAGCCTTGAGCTCCAAAATGAAAAAAGAGAAATCCAATGATGGTGTAGAAAAGCGCGCCAAAGAAATCCGACACGTCCATACACTTTTCATTTCTTCTTGGACAAACTGTATCGACCACGTAACGACATGCATAAGCAAACAGTGCGATCATGATTGGAATCACATACGGAGCAACGAAGCTAAATGGATCACGCAATCGATTGGCTTCCATGTAGTCCGAATACCGTTCATCTATTTGCTTCGTGAGTTTCGCCCGATATGTCTGGATACTTGAGACAGGACCAATAGTAGCAACATTCTCGTACTTTCGAATCGCACCTTGAGCGCACAATGCATGGTGTTTTTTCAGCTTCTTTTCTGACACGAAAGCTTTTCCTGTTCCTGCTACTTTGTCCATCTCCCTTTTGTAGGTGGCCATAGCAGTTTGCAAAGCACTCATATTGTTGGCCTGTGCTGTAGCAGCAAGAAGTGTTTTGGCCTCTGGGAATATCTTAGCTTCTTTGAAAAGGGCGCAGTAGGTTTTGATAAAGTTGAAAAGTTCCATTGCATTAACAGGCCGTCCGTGAATCTTCTTTACCGTCATTCTTTTCGAAAACACCCGACGGATGTAATCAGCCATCATGCGTCTAAACGAAGGACTCATCTTGTCTACATCTCCATCATACGTTTTCTTGACCACTTCGAAACCAGGATGCGGAAGCAGCCAGCAGGATACTGTTTCAAAACACAATTTGATTTGCTCTCTGACTTCTTTCAAATCCTTTTGATTCCTTTCTGCCAGCACTTCATCAAGGTATTCACGCATGTCAGTATGAATCTCATCTAAATCTCCATTTTCATCAGTGAAATCTTGCCAATCACGTACCAGTAATTCCAGTCTCTGAAATGGCCTCGGAACATCACCTGTATTTTGTCCTTCACCGTCTGCAGATGAATACCATTGATCGTCGTCCTTTTGCTTGCGTTCTTCCACAAGAGCCACTCGACCATACTCACTAAAAAGAGCCAAATGCTGAAGATTGTCTTCCTGTACTCGCTTATCCAAGTTATACACCGAATAGCTCGAAATCAAAGTACTGAGACCAAAAATAGATGCGGTTAAATGCTGGCCTAAAGTGGAATCAAACATCCCTTGGGTGTCCATGATCAGTACTGCTACTTTCTCCCCGTCCCCCAAATCACGAACGAAGCATTCAGACCACATCCAAATTCCGGTCGTACACCTTTCTCGGCCGCTTCTCCAACCGAATCCTTTGTTGACATCCCCTTTGGTGCCTGTAGTCTTGTTATTGTTGCCTTCCAGCTTACCTCCTTTGTATAACCAACTGTCATCAGGTTCTCCCTTGCATCTATCTACTTTCGAAGACGTATTGTTCAAATATCGAAGAAACAAATCCAAAATAAAACTCTTGCCTGTTCGAAATGCACCCACAACGGAAATGATGTTCAGCTTCAGATCTGGGGGGACATTCCTTAAGACACTTTTCAACGCCTTTTCATTCAAGATGAAACTCTCTCCCTTCGTGTCAATGTCGATGATCTTGATAGCACTCATAGTAAACTACACACAAGGACACGTGTTTTTTTCTTCTCTCCTTCAGTGTGTAGCGACCGATCGGGGACCTATCCGTCCTTAAAAGGTGTGCATTTTCGAACACTCTGCCACATGGATGATTCTCAAGTTGCAGTCGATGTGAAAGACAATTCTGTGAAACCATTGCAGGAGGAGTTGGGGCGTCTCCAGAAGCAAATGCAAAGTGCAAAACTTGGATGGTCTATGAATCCTAACCCAAGAGCCAGCGCCGCGAAACCGAAAAGTGTCGTAATCCCAGTCAAGCATTTATTGCTGGTAAAATACCTCGAAGAGGATTCGGACGGGAATTTGTTCATGGTTGGAAGCATTGTGCAAACGTTAACTGGATGCATCCCAGAAGAACAGGAAACCTATTTCAAATACCGCTTCAATGACTTTGCAGCTTCAGACGATTCATTCATGTTTCGTAGAGCCAGATCTACCATTGCAGAAGGAAATATTCCACTGCATGTTGTTACCACTAGTGTTCGTTTGCCTCTCATTCTAGACACTGAGTTCCACAAGTTCCCTTTTGTCACTCATTCGGCAACCTGCGACATTGAAATGTCGACATTCGAAGACAAAAATACCCAAATTCGCCCCAATATCATCATTGATAAACGCTATTTGGACGATCCTTCTTTTGTGTACCAAGATTTTGTCAAAGTGAGAGACCCTGCTCCCCACGTAATGGATAGGATGAAATCCTATGACTTCATCACGTACAATCCGTCGGTAGCAATCGAATATGCCAATAAAGGAGGAGGCTATGCGCCAAAAATGGTTATTCGTTTCTGGTTGCATGAACCGGTTTCAAGAAGAGGCTTGAATATTGTAGCTCCGTTTATCGTGATTATCATTCTGGGCACTTTGAACATCTTTGTTCCTCAGGACTCATCTTCGTTGATTGGCAATACTTCATCGATTGCTTTGACTTTGGTTTTTCTATTACCGCTTTTACAATCTGAAAGTAATTCTCCAATGCCATTTAGTCTTAATGATCTTCTGATGTTTTTTGTATTTGCTGGGCTGGTGGTGAATTGCATCAAAGGTTTTTTCTACGAATTTTTCTACCAAACAACTTTCGAGCCATCTGTTGCAGACACTCTTCATGATGCTTATTACTCAAACGGTTTGGCATATGCTCGAGATTATCTCATTCCTTTTCTTTCTCTCTTCTTCTTCCTGTCCTCTTTCTTCATTCCCTTCGTTTCTTACGCACAGTATTTGAATTTAACTCGAAAAATTAGAAAGGCCAATAGTCATCAAGACGTCATGTACAAGAAAAACAGAAACATTTCTAAATATTCAAATGTTCGAGTTCGGGATGAAACCAACGATGAAAAGCATGATGCTAGTAAAGAAATCGATATCAGCAATCATGTCGGTTTAAAAAACTCGGTGCATTTTGGATATGTATCAGAATATGACCAAAATTGGCGATAAACTTAACAAAGTTTATATTTTGTGAATCTTACCACTTTGAGGGCTGCAGAGGCGGGTCAGTCCTATTTTAAAGAGCTAATGTCTATCATAGAAACACTTGCTACAAAATTCCGCCGAAAGTGTCTCTGACATATCCAGGCAATGAGAAATGGATAGTTATTTAGCACCCGAAGAACAGAAAAAAACACTCAATTCCTTTGTAATATGCTCGATCATTATTAAGAGTACCATATTTTATCGTTTCTTGAATTTAAACTTCCAACTATTTTTGAACGCAACTTCGTATCCCAATTTTAAAATATAAAATTAGAAATTCATCGGCTTTGGGTCCCCAAAGCATTCGTCTACATCTCCACCATATTCGCTACAGTCCAATAAAGTTTGCAATATTGTACTAGCAGCATATGAATCCATCTTATAATCTACACTTCTCCGTTTCGGTTCAAACTTCTGGTAGTCTGGGTCGCCAAACAAATGTTCCTCTTTGCTCATCTGAGATGAATATCGCTCGTCCCAAATGGTCACTGGCACGGGCAAATCAATGTCCTTTATAAACTGAGCTACGAATTTACACTGGCTACCGGCTTGACCAGATTGTAATAAAGGCCAGCCAGCCACTACCCCTTTGACGTTTTCTTTTTCACATATTTTATGCAACTGCCATTTCGTGAGTTCTCATAAGTAGACTATTTATATCTAAACTTACTTCAGTACGCACCCCAGCGATGCCTTTATTAAACTCCACCACCTTGTAAGGAAAAGATATCAAGCGATCGCTATCGGAAATGGCCAAACCTATTCTCTTGGTGCCAACATCCAACCCCATCAATTTACCTTTGCAGTGACTCAACAAAAACGAGGCGCGCACCACCGACATGCTTGCTGCTTATCCGAACTCTTGAATTGTCTTCCAAATAATTGAATCGCTTTAAAATCGACCTCAAGAAGTTCATGGGGACCGTACCGCATTTTGTGTTTGTGAGTGCGTTACAAATGTCGAACTTCATTAAGCGATTGAGCAAATCACTAGCCAAGTTACAGCAGACGGTGACGGACCGACTTGCTATTACAAAGCATGTTGCGATATTTCAGCAGCTCGAAATAGGCTCTCAAGAAGAGCAAGACCTCATGCTCGCGACGAAAGATCTACAAGAACGTTTTGAAGAAGTAGAAGGACTGCCGTTGGAGGTGATGAAGACCATGGCTCTGATTTTACTGGACATCCAATATGTGCAAACTACAAAAGCCACTGGTACTGAAAAGGTGTATAGTGTGAACCCGGTAGATCCATTTGAGGGGAATGTCGAAACCATGCTTCAATATGCAAAGTTTCTCGTTGATACACACCAACCTGAACTTACAGTAAGTTGCATGGCAGTGTTGCTAGTCAAGATGGCAAGTCACAATATGGCATGGCGTGAAAACGAGAGCACACAACACGGCCGCTACACCTTACTGCACCACTACGCTCTGTTCGAAAGTATCTTTCCTGGTAAATTCATCCAAGGCAAGTTGTCGGACTTTATGAGAGAAAAGAAAATTCTGGTTAAATACAGAGATGCTCAATTAGACAAGCCCATCCATCATGCAGTTGGTTTCAGCGGATTTCAAGCTAAGCCTGCAGCCAGCATGGTAAACAAACTATATTGTCGACGAGGTAAGAACCTCAAGAATTTCATTGGCGACCAAATTCGTTCTCGTCTTTCAGTTGAATCAAAAGAAGAAGTCAAGAAGCTTTTTGACTTCTTTTCTTCCAAATGCTTCTTCAACGAGAAAGGTGTTATGACCGATGGAAATTCAGTTCAGCTTCTCCTCACCCATATGGAACTTATACAAATGATGATGAATCAGGATCCACAATCAGAAAAGTATATGTTTAAAATCCCAAAATTTGAGCATGAAGCTGATATAGATTGTGGTCCATGGAGTACGTTACAACTCATCCCTGTTCGTGTAAAATGGAACGCATCCTGTTTCAGACAAGGGACCGATGTTGAAAAGTATTCAGTTTTCAATTTAAATTACTACTTGAACTGCCCCACGATGGTTCAAACATTGGAAGGTCTCACCATGGTTTGTTATGAGATGCAAATAGGAACCGCCAAAGCATTTGATGCGTTGACGAGAGGTCATATCAAATATGACCGAGAAAGAATTTTTGACACAAATGCAAACTTGAAAAACTTTTATGATGCTGTAAAAGTCATGAAAAACTTAGATGCGGTTCCTCTGAATTCTGAATCGATTCAACGATTTCGTGCACATTATTCTGCTTTTCCCGCCCTCACTCTAGTGATGAACGAAAAGTACGTGATGACTTGTTCCAAGCCAAAACAAGACGACCCATTAGTCCAAAAGATTGGAGCACAAGGAGGAAATGATATCAAGGCATTCAACTATCAAGGCAGTTGGGGAAGCGTAAGTAAAACCATTAGCGATCCTTGTACTATTATTAAATTGCAAAAAGAACTATCCAAGTAAAATTGTATGGGAGCACGTCAATACCGGTCAATCAAAATTACGGTATTTAAAGAACGTGAGCATGTGGGGATCGGACCAGCGATGGGGAGATGAAGGTCATAGCCACGCAGCTCTCATTGCTTGCCTGGGGGATTTTCAGATGGTCATCGGAAGAAGGACGTTATACCACGATGTGAGGGAAGATGATTTCGTCAAGGATTATCGCTTTCTGCAGTCTTCAAAGCAAAGTGTTGGCGATGCAGTAGTGCTTGGTGACTTGTCTGCTTATGATAGAGTCGCACTGGTCATTCGATCCGCTCCTCATCCTGGCCACGAAGCACGAGCATATGGGTATCATGTAGATTATATACTTGAAGACCCTTCTAAATTATAATTATCGGTAATAAAATTTGAAATACCAAGAACAAAAAAGCAACTGTTGGCTTTTCGTCGAAGTACTCTTCAAAAGTCTTCATGTATCTTTTGTTCTGTGAAATCTTTTTTTCTCTCATAGGTCGGACTGGAAACTTGCAAAAGTGTTATGGTGTTGCCAATTATTGTTGGAGTAGGAAGAGTGACGGAAAGACGACCAAGTTCATTGAATGATGCAAGCGACCCCATAGAGCTCAGTGCTCAAGCAACGCAACAGGCTCTCCAAGACGCTGGTCTCTCTGCGCAGGAAATACAATCAATCCTGTTCATCGACATGTTGAGCGAACTTCGACTTCCGCGCAAGGAAGGCCCTGCTTATAGAAACCCTTCAGTCAGTTTGAAGCGTATGATGAACCTCACCGGCGTATCTGATGACCGTTGCTATAAGAGCAGAGTCTGTGGAAACATGCCTTTGAGCTGCTTGCACGATGCGGCCGAGTGGATTGTGTCGAGGGAAATTGATTGCGCAATCATCACTGGAGCAGAGTCTCTGGATACGTTTGTGCATGCCAATAAATTAAAATTCAAACGGGTTTCTGGGAAAACGGATGTTGCCAATAAGGAGCTTCACTGGGGCCACGACCCTGGAGTCGAACCCAATTTAGTGGGATCAGATGAAGTGTACATTGGTTTACAAGATGTAATGCATGGTCTACACGATATGCCTAGTGCATATGCAATCATAGAGCAGGCTTCTCGTATCAAGCACAATGTATCCATTGATGAGAGAAATCTTGGCAATGCAAAACTATTTCATGGTTTAAGCACAGTGGCTGCTCAAGATAATGCAAATTCGTGGTTTCCCGTTTCGCATAGTACTGAAGAAATCGCAACTACCAATGAAGGCAGCAATCGTATGGTGGCTCATCCGTACAATAAGCTCATGTGTTCAATCATGGATGTTAATCAAGCTGCGTCGGTGATCGTCATGAGCGATGAGAGAGCCCTGCAGCTAGGAATACCAAAAGATAGATGGGTTTATATCCATGGTGCAGCAGTAAGTTATTCTATATTTGAACACCAAATCTAATTGTAACAGGATTGTAACGATGCTGCACCTCGCCTGCTTGAACGCCCGGAATTAGATCGTTGCAGAGGAATGCAAATTGTAGGAGACAATGTTTTCAAAAATGCCAACATTGCCCCTGCTCAAGTGGAATACTTTGACATATATTCATGCTTCCCCATAGCAGTCAGGCTCGCTTGCGAAGAAATGCGCTTGCCACTAGACATCGAGAATGATTCCCCAAGACTCACCGTAACAGGAGGGCTGCCCTTTCATGGCGGTCCTGGGAATAACTACGTGACGCACAGTCTAGTGGCTATGGTTGAACTTGTCAGGAATAACGCAGGGACCTTTGGGCTTGTTACCGGAAACGGTGGTGTCCTCAGTAAACATGCTGCTACCATTATCTCCACAGAGCCTTACACTACCACCCATGGAGATAAAACTTGGTCTCGGGCGGATTGCAAAGCAGATCTAGACAAATCGAGAAAGGATTTCCCGAATGTGGAGTGCGTCAACAATCCTGGTGACACTAAAGGTATCATCAAGAATTATACGATCACGTACAAAGCGGGTTCTGTACCAGTGTCAGTTCTAGCAATTGGCGAACTTGTTAAGGGTGAGCGATTTGTAGCTGTGTGTGAAGAAAAAAACACTGTCCAAAAGTTTCATCAATATCCTGATGCTTTCGTAGGTGTTTCTGTGGACATCAACACCCAGAAGATGCATCCGAAACGCGACATTTACAGATCAACGTTCAATCTATCCTCGTCGTCAAACCTGTAAAAAATAATCCTATCTAATCCACAACTTGTTCTTGTGGAACTGTTTGAAGATTAACATAACTCAAGAAACCCTTAAAGGAACTTGTACTTTGAATTTGTACTGTAGTTCCTCCATTCACTCGTTTAATTTTATACTCAAGATTCTTCTTCAGGTGTGTCCGACCTTGACACCTCACAACATCCTTCTGCGTATTAAGGGTGACTGTAGCTTCTTTAGTAGAAACTAGCGCCAATTGGAAACTGTCAAATTCAATAACACTAGAAATTTGCAAAGCTGAAGCAGAACAACTTAATTGACCATCAGCTAACTGCATTAGTTCGAGGAACCATTCATCTTTTGGAGGCCCACTTTTACCACTACCCCCATTCGCACCTGGGATGCTAGAGCGACTCTGCAAAAAATCAGGGTGGCCACAGACCACTGGAGTAGTAACATAGATCTTATAAGAGCAAGTGGACACTTCTTCAACACTAATCAGGCGCAATGCTTGGTCGCAAACGAATTCAACGCGAGCTTCTCTACCCGATTTACCGCCCAGCGCTTCACACAATGTTCCGTCTTTGTATAAGTGCTGGTTCTTGGTCATCCCCGAATACGTACCTATAGTGTACGACTCTCTTCCATGAGATTGCGTGATTCGAGAATCGAAACATACTTCATACTTCCAATAATCGTAAGTTTTACGAATACACAATCCGCTAATTTTACCGAGCATTGTTTCCACATCTCGATGCAAAGGTTGGTATTGTGAAACATGCGGAGAAGCATCGACCTTGTCATTTCGTTTGCTTTTGTATTTGTATTCACAAGCAATTTGACCTTTCTTATTCGCCAAGTATACACTTTCTTCTTCTCCGGGGCCCACAAAGAAAGTCTTCGAGCTTCTAAACCCTTCTGATTGAAACATCATCAACAAAAACAAGACGCATCTCAACATCTACTAACAAGCCGACAACGATGAGTTAAGATAAAAATAAATGGGGAGGGGACCGTACCGCCTCACAGATTATGTTTATCCGATTTAGGATTTAGTTTGAAATTTTCAATTTGAGTTTTGGCATGCATATAGCGAACTCGAGAGCATCCTCTGATAGAGAATATGTTTGCAGATATCTACGGGACTCCGAATTACCGGCTCCAACATCCAGCTCTTTCAGCTTTGGCAACTCACGAAGGTCTAAAATTGCACCATCATATGGAAGGTTTTCGTCATCATCGAGCTCAGCTCCATATTCAGGGTCAAAGCCTTTTGCAACACATAATTTCTCCAAACTCTAGAATTTGAACAGCATTGCCATCCCCTCGGGGTTCATTGTACAACCACGGAGCCACTTTCAAAAGGAGTTTGATCGTTTGGCTACTCAAGTTGCGGCCTTTCCAGTGCAACAGCTGCAATAACTTAAAATGCGAAAGAAAAGTAGCTGTTGATGTTTCTTGGCCATGGAATCCTCCGAAGAGAAAAGTAGCTGTTGATGTTTTTTGGCCATGGAATCATCCGGAGAAGATCGTCAGATGAACAACCCTACAAGCTCTCTCTGGGTCAAAAGCATCAAGAGGTTTACTCAAATCAATGTCCGTCATAAGATCAGCATCAACAGCTGGACAACTAGTCAAGGCGTTCTTCTTCGCATCTACGGCGATTTTTTCCTTTCGTGCTGCTAATGACCTCCACTTTAGATATTCACGTCGTTCATCGAAATCTGATTTAAGCATGACTACCACCAGCTCCTCTTCCTAGTTATCTGAAGAGTCAAACGGGGGTTCCGAACCAAGTATTTCGAATGGATCTTCATCTACATCGAAAGACTCACTACTCTTCACATGATGTTTCGCCTTCTTCAACGCCTTAGCATCGGAATCATAGGAGCATGCTTTAAAGGTAGTGTTGCTCCACACGAACTCCTCAGTGATATCCCGACCAGCGTGTCACCCACATGGGGAAGTCGAAACTACACACAGGTATGAAAACCTCGTCAGTCACAATCGAAGTTCAAAAGTAATCAGTAATGACAAAACGGCTAAACTTCGGGTAGGTATTTTTGACGATACACCATTTTCTCATACGGGAACCGAATGGCTGGCTGTAGGGGCATAGGAAACACTTGGTTTTCCAAGTGAACCTCTCTTAAACATTATGTTGTTCAAGGTTAAAAAACGGAGGAGGATGTTCCTCGCTGCGTTAATGTCTCGATCTGCCTCATAGTGACAATGAGGGCAGAGG
>Ga0105054_10010299_pt1 | contig 11916 bp, 10 predicted proteins | sample BON02_FD_78091 | JGI IMG/M metagenome (GOLD analysis project Ga0105054, IMG submission 78091) | Freshwater microbial communities from Lake Bonney liftoff mats and glacier meltwater in Antarctica - BON-02 (megahit assembly) | ecosystem: Environmental > Aquatic > Freshwater > Ice > Glacier... | reverse complement strand
GCCGGGTGCCCGGCCCCCGTGCGGGGGGTCGCGGGGGCGGGGCGCCCCGGGGCGCCGCGCCGGGCCTCCCGATCCCCCCCCCACACACAACCCCCCCCCCTCAAGGGGTCGCCACTCTCCCCCCCACCCCCCCCCCCCCCCCCCGCGAACCCGTCTCCCTAAAACCAACCCGCCCCCCCCAAAAAAAACCAACAGCCACCCGTTCATGTACTTCCCCACCTTTTACCTGACGAAAGGCTACGTCGAGGGCAGGCCCCTGGCCAGCACCTACGAGCGCTACCGCGCCGAGCTGTGGGACAACTGCAAGGCCCTGTGGACCATCTGGGTTCCGGCGCAATTAGTCAACTTTTCCCTGGTGCCGGGCCACCTGCGCATCCCCTTCATCGCCTTGGTGTCTTTCGCGTGGACCATCGTGATCTCGTGCATGCGCGGCGCCCTGGACGTGGCGGCGGCGGCCGAGGCGGGGACGGTCAACACGGGCGACGGGGCGGACCTGCACGCGCCGGCGGCGGGCGGACGGGAGGAGGCGCGCCTGCTGGCGGCGGCGGCGGGCGGCGGCATGTCGCCGGCGGCGGCGGCGGCGGTCGAGGCGGCGGTGGTGGTGCCGGCGGAGGAGGCGGCGGCGGCGGCGGCGGCGGAAGCAGCAGCAGCAGGAGGAGCAGCAGCAGCAGCGGAGGAGGCGGCGTCGGCGGCGTCTCCGCCGGCGGCCAAGGCCCCGAGCAGCGGCGCAGCGGCGGCGGCGGCCGCCGCAGCAGCGGCGGCGGCCGCGGCCGCGTCCGCCACGACGGGCAAGGGCGGCGCCGCGGCCGCGTCGCCCGCCGAGCCCTCGGCGGCGGGCCTGAAGGACCTGCTGTGGTGCGCCGGAGTGGGAGCGGGAGGAGGAGGAGCAGCGGGCCGCGGCGGCGGGTGGCGGTGAGGGGGTGACGAGGCGCCGTTTTGTTTTGTCACAACTCTCTTGCCTCGATTTACACATACGCGGCTTTGCCGTTGCCGTCTGGCTTTCGTGGTAGATAAAGTGACCCATCGCGCGAGACAGTGAGAGCGACGAGAAAAGCGTCTTCAAATTGTCAAACGCCGCCGCCGCCGCCGCCGCCCGACCTCGCCCTCGCTCTCGCCCTCGCTGCCACCGCTGCTGCCCGTCCCGCTGCCCAGCTCCCGCTCGAGCGCCTCCAGGCGCGCGCGCCTCTCCAGCAGCTCCCGCTCGGCCTCCCGCATATCGCTGACGTCTAGCGCCAGGCCGACGAGGGCCTCGTGCGCGCGCCAGCTGTGGGCCAGGGGGGCCAGCTCTGCCTCGCGCGGCCGCAGCTCGGCTTGCCATGGCTGAATTTGACTAGGATGGTTCGCGACGATGGATTCGATCGCGCTCCAGCCGTAGGCCTCGCAAATGGCCCGCCACGTCTCGGCAGACGAGCGGCGAAAGATTTCGAGCATCATGACGCGCCTGTCGGGGTAATGCGAATCAAGGCAGGCCTGCATCAACGGCGTCCAACCATCCTCATTCACCGTGTTGACCGAGACGCCGCGCTCGATCAGCCGCCGCAGCGCCGCGAGGTCGTTACGGCCCACGCACCAGCAGACGGCCAAATAACAATCACCGTCCCCCGCCTCTGCGCCGTTTTCGAGCAAAAGGCAGACCAGGTCCTCGCGATACAGCCGGCGCGCGGCACGCAGCGGCGTCTCACCATTTGCACTGGCCTGGTCGACGCCTGCTGACGAGCGACTGCGCTCGATCGCGCGCCGCACCTCGTCGACGCTCCCGCCTGCCGCGACTGCGCGGTAGACGCGGTCGTCGCCGCTGCTGAATGGGGCGCCGCCAGTCGCCGGTGACGTTGACATTGCGCCTGCTTGTTGTTGCTTTTATTTCTTGTGCTCGCCGAAACGGGCAAGGGGAAATTGAGCACCTGGAATGCGACGGGCCCAGCAGCGAAGGCGCGCGCGCAGGACGGTAGTGGAGGCTCTGACAGAAAAAGGTGGCGACGGTGTCGGCGACGAAAGCTTGCGTTCTGTTTTTCGGCGGGGAGAGGGGGAAACGGCAAGACTCTTTCTTGAAGAAGGTTGGGTGGTGTCGCTGGATTCTTCGCGCACGCTCTCTAATTGAAGTTGCGGCAAGAATGAGTATTGCTGATTGTTTGTGTGTGTGCGCGGGAGGGAGCGGTCGATCGCAAAACGCATGAGAGCGCGCCGCCGCCGCTTTTTCGGTTTTCGTTCCGCGAGCGAGCGAAAGTTGGACAAGCGGCGACACGCTTTTTTACTCCTTCGTCGGCGCGCCGCGTTGTCTTCGTACGCGCGCCTCTTTCTTCCGATAGACACAAGAGTGACTATCATTGCACACATGCCGATGTGTTGTATCCGTCATTGCTTGGTCAAGCGACCATCTTCCCTCAGCTCTCACTCCTCCCACGCCGCCGCCTGACCCCTTGGCCTCGCCCTCCACCCTCTCGCTCTCGCTGCCGCTCTCGCTGTCGCTGCCGCTGCAGAAAAAAGAAGACAACTACGGGACGCAGGTTGGTATGGTCAAATACACGGTTGGGCTTGTGCGCAATGTAGTGTTGTTGTTGGTTAAAGGAGGGGAACGCATGCATCCAAGCATTGTGCGAAAACAAGACCGATCCACCGAACCACCGCCGCTGCCGAAAGCGACCGAAGGAAAAACGCCGTCGCTGGCGCTCGGTCGCTCGCCCGCCCCCTTTCGGCGCATGGCAGCCGCCGCCGCCGTCACACGCACCCCTTCCTCCTGCTGCTCACATCGCCTCGTACTGATATGGCTGAAGCGGGGGCGGGGGGGCGTTGGCGGCGGCGTTGGCGGCGATCGCGGCCATGGCCGACGCAAAGGCCGCGACCGGGTCGACGGCGGCCACCGCGGCCGGGAAGGGCGCGAGGGTGGGGTCGGGCGGGCCGGCGAACGCGCCGCGGCCGGCGCCACCCGCCGCCGCCGCCTCTGCCGCCACGGCCACCGCCGCTGCCGCCGTGATCTCGGCGCGTGTGATGCCCGTGCGGATGGCCTTGCGCCCAAAGCTCTGGGCGGCGGCCGCGGCCGCGGCGGCCGCCGCCGCGCTCGGCGGCGCGCGGGGAGGACGCCCGCCGCGGCCGCGGCCGCGGCCGCGCCCCCCACCGCCGCGCCCGCCGCCGCCGCCGCCGCCGTCGCCGCCGCCGCCAACGCCGCCGACGCCGCTGCCCGTGCTGCCCGCGCGCGCCAAGGCGGCGGCGCCCAAGTCAGCGTCCTCTCCGGCCTCGTCCATGCCGTTCATGCTCTCGCCGCGGCTCATGCCGCTGCCCCCAGCGCCTGCGCCACTGGCGCCCGCGCCGCGGCCCCCGCCGCCGCCCGCGCCGCCGCCGCCGCCGACCGCCGCCGCCGCCGCCGCCGCCCGGTGCGCCGCGACGCGCCGCGCCAGCTCGGCCCGCTCGGCCGGCGCCCGCGCCGCCATGCCCGCCGCCACGGGCGCCAGCCGCGCGGCCGCCCCGGCGCAGTCGGCGCTGCAGTGCACGAAGCAGGCCTGCCGCGGGTGCTGCTGCCCGAGGGCCTTGAACAGGTCGGACTCCCCGACCATGCTGTGGTCTGCCGGCAGGTGGTCTTCGCAGTAGGCCTTCTCGCAGGCCTCGCACCGGAACAGCAGGCCGCCGGCCTTTTGGGTCTGGCGCCCGCACGCGTGGCAGTAGTGCTGCCGGCAGCACCACATGCGGGCCGAGGCGGTGGACTCGGCGGTCGTGCGGATGCAGGACGGGTGGAAGGCGCACGGGCAGCGGTCGCACATCAGCAGCGCCGCCGCGCCGCCGCCCTGGGGGCTGGCGTCCCAGCAGATGCGGCAGACGTCCGTGTGCAGGTAGTCGCGGCCGGGCAGCTGCATGTGGCGCTTGGGCGCGTGGTCCTGCTGCTGCTGCTGCTGCTTTTGCTGGGCGGCGCTTTGCTGCCGCTGCTCCCCGTCTGTTTTTTTGTTGGTGTGTTTTTTTGGAGGGTTTTGTGTTTTGGGATGGGGGGCGCGGGCGTCGGTTTTTTCGGCGGCATCAAAAAGAGAAAAAGAGAAAAAGAGAAAAAGAGAAAAAGAGAAAAAGAGAAAAAGAGAGAAACGCCCCCGCTCTCCCCTGAACACCACAAGCCAAACGCACCGTCCGACTCGTCCATGGCGTCGCTTGACAGGTTGCCCCCGGCGGCCTTGGCCGACGGCTCGCGCCGCCGGCCGCTGGGCGGCGCGTCGCCGCCGGCGGCAGCAGCGGCGGCCGCCGCCTCGCCGCCCTCGTCGTCGTCGCCGCCGCCCGCCGCGCCGCCGCCGCCGTTGGCGCCGCCGCCGCCGTGGCCGCGCCGCGCCCAGAACTCGCGCGAGATGTCGCGTAGCGACTGCTGCCGCTGGCGCGCGTAGTCCTCGCCGCCCAGGGTGTACATCGACAGCGGCGGGGCCGACGCGTCAAAGTCGAGCGCGTTCTGCTTCTCCGCGCGGAACATGCCTCCGCCGCCGCCGCCGCCGTTTTGCGCGGGAGCCGCCGCGGCTGCCGCCGTTTCGGGCGCGGCCGCCGGCTCGACCGCCGCCGCCGGCTCGGCCGCCGCCGCCGCCGCCGGCTCGGCCGCCGCCTGCCCCCCCTCCCCCCCCTGCTCCCCCGCCGCCTCCCTGGCCTCCCGCGCCCTCCGCCGCCCGGCCTCGTCCGCCCGCGCCTCTGCGTCCGTCTTGCCCACGCGCATGCCCGTGCGGTCGATGATGGCCGCCACCTCGGCGTCCGTCGGCAACGCCCCCGCGTCGTTCTTGAAGATGCGGTCAGCGCCGAACGACAGCATGGCCATCAGCTCGCGCTTGGAGAGGGCCTGATTGGTTTGATTGTGGTTTTTTGGTGTTTGCGTTGTTTGTTTGATTGTGGTTGTGTTGGGATGTGAGTCGGGGCAAGGGCGGGAAGAGGACGATCGAGGGGAAAAAGTCTCTTTGGAGCAGGCGACGGGAAAAAGCGAGGAAAACGCGCTTTCGACGGAAAACAATCAGACGACACCCGCACCCCCCTCCCCCCGACCGCCCGACCGCCCAACAAACAACCAACCAAACCGCATTTCTCACCTCCAGCGCCTGCGCCTGCGCGGTCGACCCCCGGTTGACCATCTGGTCCAGGTAGAGCTTGCTGTCCGCGCGGCGCTGGATGCGCTCCTCGATCGTGCCCTCGGTGCACAGGCGGTAGACGTGCACGGGCTTGGTCTGGCCGATGCGATGGACGCGCGCCATGGCCTGCAGGTCCCACTGGGGGTTCCAGTCGCTGGTTGGGTTTTTATTGATTTTTTGCGGGCGGGCGGCGGGGCAGGGCGTCGTTTTGTTTTTGGGGGGTTGGTTGGGGTCGTGGTGTGCGTTTCCCCTTCCCGGCCAGACGTCTTCGAAGAGGGTGTAAGGCTCTCGCCGTCGTCCTCTCGCGCGTTCGGCTGAAATTTAAAAAATAAAAAAAGCAAGCTCAACACCCCCCAAAACAACGCCAAAATAACGCCAGAACAACAACGCCGCTTCCAATCCCTCATTTCGTCTCTCTCTCTCTCACCTGTCGTACAGCACGCACGTGTCCGCCGTCTGCAGGTTGACGCCCAGCCCGCCCGCCCGCGTGGCCAGGATGTAGACGAACACGTCCGACCCGGGCCGGTTGAACGTCTCGAGGTCGATCATGCGCTGGATGCGGTTGGTGCCGCCGTCGAGGCTGCGCGTTTGGCATTGGCGTTTTGTCGTTGGTTTTTTGTTTTTGTCGTTGTTTTGGATTTTTGTCCTGGTTTTTGCGGGTGTTTGCGTGAATCGTGAGCTCGTGGCGGTTTCGACTGAGCGGCAATTCGGTGTGCAGCGACGCGACGGGAGCGGCGGGGGGAGAAACACTCTCTTTCCTCGTTTCTCCTTCTCCTTCTCCTCACCGCCGGTACGAGTAGCCCTTCTTGATCAGGTAGTCCTCGAGGATGTCGAGCATGCGCGTGAACTGGCTGAACAGCACGACGCGGTGCCCGCGCGGCTTGAGCTGCCCGAGCAGCTTGTCCAGCACGCCCATCTTGCCTGGGGGAAGGGGGGGGGGTTGTTTTGTTTTTTGCGTGTTTTTTCGGGGGGGGCGGCGACGTGTTTTTTCGCGTTGCGTTTTGGTTTTTTGTTTTTGTTTTTGTTTTGGTTTGGTGGCGATCGTGAGGAGACAAGGGACGAGGGAGTTGGGTGAGCGTGACGACGCGGCAAGCGCGCGGCCGAAGGCGCACGCCCTCTCCCGTCCCCCTCCGGCGGCGAGGGCGAACAAAGCAGAGCACAGCAAAGAAACAAAAAGAAAGCAAAACAAAAAAAGGCGGCGCGCGCTAAAAAAACACCTCCTCCTCCTTCTCACCCGACGCCTCGACCACCTCCTCGAGCCCCGCGCCGCCCTCGGGCTCCGAGTCGGGGAACAAGAAGGGGTGGTCGACCACCTTGCGCAGCTGCATGACCAGGTTCATGAGGCGCTGCCACGCGCTGCCGTCCGCCGACGCGGGGGCCGCCGTCGCCGCCGCCGCCGCCATCGCGCCGCCGCCGCCGCCAGCATCGCCGCCGTTCTCGCCGCCGCCGCCGCCGCCCGATCCGCCCGCCCCCGCGCCGACGCCGCCGTTTCCGCCGCCGCCGTTTCCGACGTTTCCGCCCAGCGCCTCCTTCTCGATGCGCTCCAGCAGCTTGGCGTCGCGCGTCAGCAGCCGCCGGTACCAGAACGTCTGGTACTCGGACAGCGGGCACGAGATGCGCGTCTCCACCTTGGCCGGAAGCCGCTGCTCGACCTCTTCTTTCAGGCGGCGCAGGCACAGCGGCCGCAGCAGGTAGTGGGCCTGCGCGAGCCGCGAGTCGTCGACCTTGTGCCGCTGCGGATCGAAGGCGCCGTCGAACGGCGCGCCGTCGGTGAAGACGTCGGGGTACAAAAAGTTCAGCAGGACGTAGAGCTCGCGCATGCTGTTCTGCAAGGGGGTGCCTGTGAGCAGGAGCACGTGCTGCCGCGACACGGCGCGCATGCCCTGGCACGTGAGCGTCGCCTCGTTCTTGATCTTGTGCCCCTCGTCCAGCACCAGGTAGCGCCAGACGAGCGTGCTTTTCAGCGCGCCGCCAAAGTGCGCCGAGTTGACCATGTCGTAAGTCGTGACCGCCACGTCGAACTGCGCCGGGTCCGACAAAACGTCGCGCTTGAGGCGGCGCCGCTCGTCGTCGTCGGTGGCGTGCAGGCGCACGACGCGCATGTCGGGGCACCAGCGCTTGAACTCGTTCACCCACGAGGCGAGCACCGAGAGGGGGACGACGACCAGGTGGGGCCCGGGCACGCCGCGCTCCCACTTTAGATGCGCGAGAAACGCGATCGACTGGAGCGTTTTTCCAAGGCCCATCTCGTCGGCGAGGATGGCGTTCATGCCGCGTTCGTACTGCGCGGCCATCCAGGCGAGGCCCTCGAGCTGGTACTCGCGCATCTCGCCCCGGATGCGTGACGGCTGCGGCAGCACGGACGGCGGCGGCACCGCCGGCGCGGGCGGCGCGCCGCGGGCGCGCACGACGAGCGCGGCCTCGGCTTGAGGGGTGATGAAGGGGCGCAGCTTGTCGAGGTGGCCGAGCAGGTGGCGCGCGCGCACGAGCTCGGCGGCGCTCGCGGCGCGGCGCACGGCGTCGTTGTGCGCGTGGCGCGGGTGGGCGGCGCGCTGCGCGGCGGCGAGCGCGGCGGCGGCGGCCTTGTCGGTCGGGTCGAGCGGGCGCTTGGCGCCGGCGGCGCCGGCGCCGCGGCCGCCGTGCTTGGGGGGGCGGCCGCGACGGCCGCCGCCCGAGAGCAGCTGGTACTGCGGCTGCGGCGGCTGCTGCTGCTGCTGCTGTTGCTCGGGCGTCGGCGCGCCGGCGGCCGCGGCGTCAGCGTCGGCGCTGGCGGCCAGGTCGCCCGCGCTGCCGCCCGCGCTGCCGCCGCCGCCGCCGCTGGGCAGCCGGAAGCCGGGCACGGCGCCGTCGGCCGAGACGTAGCGCATGTTGGGCTTGGAGCGCGCCGAGCGGCGCGTGGCGGTCAAGGGGCGCGCGGCCGCCGCAGAGGTGCCGGCGCCGGCGCCGGCGGAGCCTCCGGCCTCGCCGCCCTCGCCGGCGTCGGCAGAGGGGGCGGGCGCGGGCGCGGGCGTCATGGCCGTCGCGGCCGGGCCGCCCGTCGAGGGCGGCGTGTCCCCGTGCGGCTGCCCGGGCGCGGGCGGCGGCAGGAGGCCCGAGCCCGAGGCCGCCGCCGACCCCGCCGCGCCCGCCGCGCCCGCCGCCGCGTCGCCCGGCGCGGCAGAGGGCGTGCGCTCGAGCGCCAGGCGCGCGCGCTTGGCCTCGGCGCCGGCGCCGCCGTCGGCGTCGTCGTCGCCGCCGGCCGGCGAGGGGTCCGGGCCCAGCAGCCCGCTCTCCGAGTTGCCGCCGCCCAGCAGGCCCGAGCCGCCGCCGGCGCCCGCGAGGGGGTCGGCGGCACCGGCCGGCGGGGCCTCGGGCGGCGGCGGCGGCGGCGGCGGCGGCGCCATGGCCTGCAGCGCCACCTGCCGCGCCACCTCGTCGGCGAAGGTCGGTGCGTGCGGGTGCTCGGGCGGGAAGGGGTCGGGCGGCAGGGGAAAGAGCGGGCACAGCGGGAAGGCCTGCACGACGGCGGCGAGGTCGGCCGGCGAGGGCGCGCGGCGGCGCCAGACGCCCGCGGCGGCGGCCGCCGGCGGGGCGGCGACGAACTCGTAGCCGGGCCGGAGCTTGCGGAGGCCGCGGACAAAGACGGGGAGCTTGTCGAGGCCTGTGGCGGCGTTTGTTGCTTGGGCGTTGGTGGCGGTGGGGGCGGGGGTTGAGTGGCGGCGCCGTTGTCCGCTCTCTCTCTCTCTCGCCGCGCGCGCTCTGTTCGGCAAAACGACAAAACGACAAAACGATGAAACAAAGCAACTCACCGGGAAACAGCACCGTCGCGCCCGCCAGCGACACCCGCGCCACCACCCCGCGCCACCACAGGTCCTCGTCCAGCAGGTCGACCGCCTGGCCCGCGCGCACCTGCGGCCAGCCCGAGTAGCCGAGCGCCGAGGGCAGGGCGGGCCGCAGCCGGAAGGCGGGGACGGGCTCGACCAACGGGCGGCCCGCGTCGTCGACAAACTGTTTTTTTGTTTTTTTTGTTTTTTGTTTTTGTGAGGTTTGTTTGCGTTTGGTCTTTGTAAGGGGGCGAGGAGAGAGGAGGAATGGGACCCGTGCGGTGAGTGGATCGTGCCAAAAAGGAGGACGCACACGCGGACGCAACACAGAACGAGAGAAGGAGAGAGGCAGAGGATCGATCGTCGCACGGCTCTCGCCGGCGCCGCCGCCCCGAGCGAGCGAAAGCAGCGGCGAGGGAATTCCCTCTTTCTTTGCGCGCCCCTCTTGGATCCAATGGCGGATCTGGGGGCGCGGCGTCGCGGCGCCGCGCGGCAATGTGCGGCGCGCGCCCGCGATCGCGGCACGCCGGCCGCGCGCGTGCGTGGAGGACCGCTCACCTCGTCGTAGACGACGCGGGGCGAGGAGGAAACGCCCTCCCCTGCCCCCGCTGGCCCTCCTCCTGGCCCTCCTCCTGGCCCTCCTGCTGCCTCTGCGCCCACGACGGCCGGGCACTCGGAGCCCCAGAACCCCTCCTCCGCGAGGCCGGCGACCTCCACGCGCTCGTGGAGGGCGGGCGAGTACCCGGGCCCTGCGCCCGCCAGGTGCGCGGCCGGGAAGCTCATGGCGTTTGCGGGCTTTTCGGCTCGGCGCGGGCGCGCTCTCTTTTTTGGGGGAGAGTGTTTTTTTTTGGTTTTTTCAGGTGCGCCGTGCGCGCAGTGCGCGCGGTACGTTTGGATCAAAGCGTGTCTCAGGGGGCGCGGGGGAATCGGATCCGTCACGGCACGAACTTGTAGGAATGTTTGACCGCCGGGCGAGGGAGGGGGCGCATGCAATGGGGGAGCGGCAGAGAGCGGATCGCAGCGCTTCGTCCGGCGAAGGGCGGCGCGCGGCGCGTCGGACCGCCGCCGTCAACTTTTTCTTGCGACGGGGAGGGTGCATCTCTCCTCCTGCCTCATTCCTTCACGACTCGAGACACGCCACACACCACACACCACACACCACACATCATCATCGCATCCTGGGCGTAGGGAGAGAGACGCGCAATCATAAAAAGCGTGCGAAGAAACGGAACGCCCCTTCCAACACGCCGAGCCATGCTCGATTGGACCAAGTGGTCGGTCCCGCTGGGATCGTGCCTGTTCGGCATCCCCGTGCGCTTGCATGGTGAGCGGGCGGGCGTCTGGGCTTGCCCCGTCGAGGCGCGCCCGCGCTTTGAAGCAGGCGCGCAACCGCCGCTCGCTCGACGCGCCAACGCCGACGGAGAGAGAAAGGACGCCGGCGCCTCGTCGCGCTCGCCGCCCCCTCTTGCCTCCTCGAGCCAAAACGTCCGACCACGCGCTAGCAATCAGCGCCTCGCGCCGACCGCTCCTTGGCGCGTACGCACTCCACGTCGAATCGCGCCAAGACCAAACGAAAAACGAACATGTTTCCCGGAGAAAAACGCGCGCGCGCTCCGGAACCTGCCCGCCCGCCGCTTTCCGCCCGCCGCCTCCCTCACCTCTCTTGTTTCCAGAAAGAACGCACCGCCAAAACGCAAACAGTCCTCTGGCCCCTGTTCCTGGGCGTCCAGCTCCTCGTCGTCGGCCTGCAGGTCGCCGAGCCCTGGAAGGGCGTCTCCGTGCTCTACTGGTTCCTGCTGCTCGGCCCCGTGCTGCTCGCGACAATTTTGGTCCACGAATTGGGCCACTCGCTCGCCGCCCGGAGCGTCGGCGGCACCGCCGACGGAATCCTGATGTGGCCGCTCGGCGGCCTGGCCCTGTGCGGCCACCGCGGCGGGCCGAAAGCAGACCTGTGGGTCAGCGCGGCGGGCCCCCTAACGCACCTGCCGATGACGGCCGCGTGGCTCGGCGGGCTGTACGGGGCGCGCGTCGCCGCGCTCGGCCCCGGCGCGGGCCTGGCGCTGGTCGGAGGCTACCCGCCCACCTACTCAAATCTCGCGCTCAACGTGTGCAACGGCGCCGTCTTATTGAACATCGCTCTGTTCGCCTTCAACTTGCTGGTGCCCGCCTACCCCTTGGACGGCGGGCGCATTTTCGTCGACCTGCTGCTCATCTGCCGCGTGCCCGCCCGCACCACCGCCATCGTCGCCGTGGCCGTCTCCTGCGCGATCTCGGTGGGCCTGGCGATCTACGGCCTGATCCCGCCGATCAACGCGATGCTGGTGCTGGTGGCCGCCTTCGTGTTTGCGTCGGCTCTCGGGCTGGCGCAGGCCGTGCGCACGGGCACCCTGCACCAGCACCCGCTCTTCCAGTACAGCTTCGCCGACTCGGGCCCCGACGCGTGCCCCGCGGATCTGGCGGCCATGCAGCAGCAGCAGCAGCAGCAGCAGCAGCAGGGGTCGGCGCTGCCCGTGTACGGGGGGCGGCAGCAGCAGCACATGCCGCCGCCGCCGCCGCCGGGCGCCAACCCGTTCGCGGGGCGGACGGGCCTGGCGCAGCAGGCGCAGGCGCAGGCGCAGTGGGGGGCGCCGCCGCCGCCGCCCTATTACGCGCAGCACGCGACGTACGCGCCGGCCGTGGCGCCGGGCGGGGGAGGATGGGCCGCGCCGCCGCCGCCGCCGCCCGCGCGGTGACACCGAAGGGGGGGGGGCCGCCGCCGCCTGACAGTCCTTGCTTGCGTGTAAAGACGGGTCGGTGACGCCTCTGTCGGTCGGTTTCCGTTTCCGGCGCGGCATTTACACGAGATGGGAAGAAGAAACGGGCGGGGAGCGGACATCAGTCTCTCTCTTTTTTTCCTTGTGATTTCAACAAGGGAGAGAAAGGGGTGGGGGGGGGGGGGGGGGGGGGGTCGGCCCGGGCAAGAGGAGGGGGAGGGTTTTGTTCTGTGTGAATCTATTCTGGGCAAAGGGGGGGGGTGGGTGGGGAGACCGGGGATATGC
>Ga0105054_10010295_pt1 | contig 11918 bp, 8 predicted proteins | sample BON02_FD_78091 | JGI IMG/M metagenome (GOLD analysis project Ga0105054, IMG submission 78091) | Freshwater microbial communities from Lake Bonney liftoff mats and glacier meltwater in Antarctica - BON-02 (megahit assembly) | ecosystem: Environmental > Aquatic > Freshwater > Ice > Glacier... | reverse complement strand
TGTGTATATGAGAGTGAGCGAGAGAGAGAGAAAAAAAAAAAAAAAGAGCGAGAAAGATAAAAGGCAAAAGGATGCGGTGGGGGGGGGGTTGGGAGCTTTGGGGGGGTGGTGGGGGTGTGTGGGGGTGGGGGGGGGGGGGGGGTAAGGGGTGTGAGTGGGTGTGTAGTATCGAGCGACACGGGAAGAGAAACGAGAGGAACAAAAAGAGCGCGCGAGAGAAAGGGCCACAAGCGTCTCGCTCTTCCCCTCTCGACGCGACACCGGGCGCCGGAAAACGAGGGGGAAAAAACAGACACGCCCGATCCACCAAGTACTCAACACGTCACGCCGCTCATGACGGCGCTGATCAGGTGGTTGAGGTCCCCGAAGGTGGGCGTGGTCAGCTTGAGCGTGCGGAAGCAGATGTCGTAGAGCGCCTCGTTGTCGAGGATCATGCACTCGTCGGCGTTCTCGACCAACTGGTGCACGGACAGGGTCGCGTTGTAGGGCTCGACGACCGTGTCGGAGACCTGGTTCGTTTTGGTTGTTGTTGGTTGTTGGCGTTGGTGTTGGGAAGGGGGGCGGGGAGGAGGGGGCGGGCGGCGTCGGGTGTTTTTTTCATTCGGAGGGCAGGTTGGTTGGTCGGTTTTGTGGGTTGGATGGGGGGGGCATGGTTTGTTCGGGGGAGGGGTGGGTCGTTTGGGTGAGTGGAAAGAAGAGGGGAAGCGGGGAGAACGCGGCGCGGGCGGGGAGAGGAGAGAGCGCCGCGGCGGCCGGCCGAACAAGAGAGCGCGCGCAAAAACGCGGACGCGAGGAAAAAACGAGAGACGAGCGCCTTTTTTTTTTTTTGCGCGCGCCGGCACACCCACCTTGGGCGAGGGCACGACTGAGAAGGTCATCATCATGCGGTCGGGGTACTCCTCGCGGATCTTGCTGATGAGCAGGGTGCCCATGCCCGAGCCGGTGCCGCCGCCGAGCGAGTGGGCCACCTGGAAGCCTGTGGTTGTAGTTTTTTCGGTTGTAGTTTTTTTGGTTGTAGTTTTTTTGGTTTGGCGAGAGCGGGGTGAGCGAGAGGGCGCGTCGCTTTTTTCCTTTTTTGCGTGCTGTTCTCGCAAACAGCAAGGAAAGCACGCACCCTGCAGGCAGTCGCACGACTCGGCCTCCTTGCGCACGACGTCCAGCACGCTGTCGATCAGCTCCGCGCCCTCCGTGTAGTGCCCCTTGGCCCAGTTGTTGCCCGCGCCCGTCTGCCTGCGCGGGGGAGGTGGAGAGGGGGGGCGATGAGAAGATTCGTTTGGTCGTCGTCGTTTGTTTTTTCCGTGGTTTGAGGAGGCGTGTGGACGGGATTCGGAGCGATTGTTTGGAGGTCAGTGGGGCCCCGGGCGTCGAGAGGAGCGACCGATCAGCGGGGGCAAACCCTGGGCGGAAATGGGGCGAGCGAGGCGCGAAAAACCAACACACAAAAACAAGACGGCGGGGGAACGCGCAAAACGCGCAAACCGCGCAAACCGCGCAAAACGCACCCAAACACAAAGTTGTCCGGGCGGAAGACCTGGCCGTAGGGGCCGCTGCGCACGCTGTCCATGGTTCCGGGCTCGAGGTCCATGAGGATGGCGCGGGGGACGTAGCGGCCTGTCGTTTTGATTTGGTGCGCGGTGGAAGGGCGGAAAAAGATGAGTGAGCGAAGAAACACGACGAGAGAGCGCGGCTGAATCGTCGCCGACGCCGTCGCGGCGGCGCTCTAAAAAAAGAACACGGGAGCCGACAGGGCAAAAGGGCGGAAACCCTCACCGCCGGTCGCCTCGTTGAAGTAGACGTTGATGCGCTCGAGCTGCAGGTCCGACTCGCCGGCGTAGGTGCCGGTGGGGTCGACGCCGTGCTCGTCGCAGACGACCTGTCGGTGGGTTTTGGTTGCGGGAGGAGGGCGGACGAGAGAGGAGGAGCAGGGGGCGGCGACGTGAGCGAGCGAGCGAGCGGCGTCGGCGGGCGGCGGCGGCGGCGCGCGGACCGGCGGCGGCGGCATTGGCGGCGCGGGTCCCTTGTGGAGCGCCGCAAGGCGCCCCCGGACCCGGGAAACGCGCGGATGGGGACGCGTGGGTCCATCGCTCGGCATGTGGCCGCCGCGCGGGCGGCGCCGCGGCGTCCACAAGCACGGGCAGAGGGCGGGTCAAAGGAGAGGAGGAGAGGGGGAGGAGGGGCAGAGAGAGAGGGGGAGGAGGGCCTCCTCTCTCCTCTCACGAACGCCGCCCCCGAGGCGCCCGGCCAGCGCCCCACCCCCAAACCCCTCGCGATCGGTCCGTGCGGACGCTCTGCGTCCCAGGCCGCCCGCGGCGGGACGCGCAAGCGCCCGGAAGGCGGCGTACGAGGCGGGGCCGACGGGCGAGTCGCAACACGAAAATTTGAAAACAGAGAGACAGCTCTCTCTCGTCTTCGATGTCTTCTCGCCGCCGCCTCGAGCAACGCACCTCCCAGAACTTGGCACCTGCGGGTCGGGATCGGGGTGAGGGTCGGCCATCGCGTCGCGGGACGTCGCGCGGGTGAGAGCGGGGAGGGGAGAGGTTGGGCGGGGCGTGAGGAAGGATGAAAATCGCGGGGGCAGCAGAGAAGCGGCCCTCCCTCCCCTCCTCCCCCGGACACTTGTGCGCCCGCCGCTGCACGCCTCTCACCGATCTGGTTGCCGCACTGCCCTCCCTGGATGTGAACGATCTCACGCATGGTTGCTGCGGGGACGGGACGAGCGAGGCGGGAGAGCCGGGCTCTGGTTTTCAAAAGAGGGAGGAGAGCCTCTTTTGATTTGCGGACGCGTCTTCCTTCTCCGTTTGCTTGCGGAGGGGAGCGGTGCTTGTGGTGTGCACGCGAGAGAGGGTGAGCAGGTTGGGTGTTCGTGAAGCTGCTTGTGTGAGAGGGCACAGCGGCAGGGAGGGGGGAGACTTTGAGACTCTCGCCGGCGCCGGGCGAGGCGCCTGTCGCGCCGCCGCCGCCGCCTCTGCCGCCGGTAGGCAGCCGGCAATCGCTTGCCCGACATCGACAACGAAAGTTTCTCTCTCGAAGAGTGGCTCTTCTTCCCGATTCTTCACAGCGTTGCGCTAGGTGGTCAACCTACTCGGCCCTCTGGGTCGGCTGCGCGAGGCCGCCCGTGTCACCTCCTCCACTGTCCGCGAACGCGGGGCGGAAGGATTAGCGCTCCCAGGTGAACAGCGACCGCCGCCGCCGCCGCGACGGACGACGCGCTCGCAGCCGCCCGCCAACGCCTCCGCCGCCGCCGCCGCGCGCTCCTGCTCCTGCTCCTCCGCCCGCCACCGCTCGTCGCACCAACCAGGGTCTAGCGTTCTAGACAAGACAGGCGAGGGCGCGCCCGAGGCTTACGAGGACATGGGAAGCCGCCGCCGTCGCCACCAACGCGCTCTCGCTGTCGCGCCCCCTCGCGCTCTCGCTCTCTCTCTCGCGCGCGCTCCCTCCCGCCTCTTCCCCCGCCTCTCCGCCGCCGCCTGCTCCCATCTCCTCCTCTCCTCCTCCCCTCTCGTTCACTTGTTCGGCTTCTCCACGCGGTACTTGCGCGGGATGTACGTGTCCACGTACATCTGGATCGCCTCCTCCACGCTCTTGCGCGCCGCGTCCGCCCCCAGGAACTCGTCCACGCGCACCTCCTTGTGCTCGTTCTTCTTGTAGTCCTCGAAAAAGGCGCGGATCTCGATCAGCCGGTGCGCGGGCAGCTCGCTGATGTCGCGGACGTCCTTGTAGGAGGGGTCGTGCGCGTGCACGGCGATGACCTTGTCGTCGCGCTCGCCCTGGTCCCACATCTGCATGAGGCCGATGGGCCGGACGTGCATGAAGCTGAAGGGGTGCACGGGGCACTGCATGATGACGAGGACGTCGAGCGGGTCGCCGTCCTCCGCGAGGGTCTGCGGGATGAAGCCATAAGAGTGGGGGAAGCGCACGCTGCTGGCGAGCACGCGGTCGACGTAGCTGTGCGTGTTGTTGTTGTTTTTTGTGTGTTTTGTGTGTGCAGTGAGGTTGGGATTGGGGTTGTGAGTCGTGTGTTGTTGTTGTTTTTTGTGTGTTTTGTGTTTTGTGCAGTGAGGTTGGGATTGGGGTTGTGAGTCGTGTGTTGTATGTTTGGGTTTTGGGGCTTGTGGATGAGAGCGGATGATTGTGGGTAGGAAGGCAAGGGCGGCGAGAAAGGAGCGGGCGGGCGGGCGGGCGGCGGGCGGGCGGGCGCGCTCTCGCTTCGCGCCTCTCGCCTTTTTTTCGCGCTCTCGAACGCGCGCGCGGCCGACCCCCCCCCCAAACAACGAAAGCAGCACACGCGGCAAGCAAAACCACGGCACCATCACCACACACAACTCACAGCATCCCCGTCTCCTTGTCCAGCTCGTACTTGACCTTGCTGCCCTGCGGGATCTCGACCACGGCGATGACGACCGTCGGCGCCTCGTCGCCCACAGGGAGGTCGTGCCAGGGGTGCGAGGCGTGCCCTTTAGACACCGACAGAACTTCGAGGTTGCTGGCCGAGGGCGGGCGGACGCCTCCGAGGCTGCCGTTGCCCGGGCCGGAGAGGTTGCTGGCCGAGGGGGCGCGGTAGAGGGTGGCGCGGGGGACGGAGGGGGGGGGCGCGGGCGGGGGCTTGCCGGCGCCGGGGGGAGGGGGGAGGCGGGGGGAGGCGGCGGCGGGCGCGGCGGGCGCGGGCGCGGGCTCGGGGGCGGCGTCGATGACGGGCGGGACGGCGGGCGCGTCGTCCTCGACGGAAAAGGCCGAAAACTGGTGTTTTTTTTGGGGGGGCGTTGTTGTTTTGGGGAAGCGTGCGTCGGGGGGGGGCTGTCTGGTTGGTGGACAAAGGGCTGCGCACAGGGGGAGAGAGAGAGGACGGCCAAGGGGCGGCGCGACCGGAAAAGAAGAAAGAGGAGGAGCCGCCGCCGAGAGCGCCGACGGCGCGCGGCGCGCTCCTCTCGCCTCCCAATTTGCCGCTGCGGCGCGCGTGCGCGCCCGCGCGACCCTGCGCCCGCGCGCCGGATCCCACTGCTGCGCGCACTGGCCCCTCGCCATTCGTGCCGTCCCGCGCGCGCGACCGACCTCCTGCTCCATTGCGGCTGGCTGCTTGCTGACGTGCAAGAGAGGCTCGTTGCTCGTTGCTCGTTGCTCGTTGCTCTGCTTTTTTTTCGAGTTTTCGGCTGCTGCTTGTGGTCTAGTACGCCTGCGCGGTGGCGATCACGGTGGCGTGGGGTCTGCGTGGGCTCGGTGACCGGGAACGTGCTGCGAGTAGTGGGAGGCGCGCGATCGAATAATTGAGGGAGAAGCAAGGAGAGAGAGAGCAAGGGAAAGTTTTGTCTAGTTTTTTCGGTGGTGCCTCGAAGCAAAAACTTCCCTCTAATCCCCCCAAGAGACCAGCACAACAATGGCAGCAGCGACAATAACCAACCACGCAAAAACCACTCCAACTAGCAGCGCCCCGCGAGAGAGACGCTGCGCGCCGCAAAAACTGCTCCGGAGAAGGGTGTCCCCCTTCCCTTTTGGCCTTTGGCCCCCTCCCCTTCCGGCGGCCCCGCCACGCGACCAGCACAGAGACGCAGGCCAGGCTTTCGCATCGCAAGCGCCCCGCTCTCCTGGAGGAAGAGGACCGCCGTCAGGAGCGGGGCACAAGGTCGAGGGACCAAGCGGGGGCGGGGGAGGATTGCCCCCGAATCATGGCGTACGCCGCGACGCCGTTCGCCGCGTTTGCGCTGGCGGGCGACGACGGCGGCGGCGACGACCAAGCGGCGGCGGCGGACGCGGCAGCCGGGAGCAGCAGCGGCCAGCAGCAGCAGCAGGCGGCCGCGCTCGCGGGCGCCGCGGCCGCTGCGGCGCGGATGCCCGCCGTGATGTACGCGGCGGGCGGGGCCGTGCTGCCGCCCGTGGCGCTGCCGCCGTCCCAGCAGCAGCAGCAACAGCAGCAGCAGCAGCGGTCGCCGCGACAACCAATGCACCGACTGCCGCCCGCGCTGCCTTGGCCCCAGCAGGTGCAGCAACAGCCGCAGCGGCGGTCGCTCTACGGGGGAGAGACCACCGCCACCGACAGCGAGAGCGGCAGCCAGAACGGCGGCGCGTACTACTACTCGTACCAGCAGTACCACGAGCAGTACATGGCGGCGGCCGCGATGGCCAACGGACACGGGCACGCCCAAGCAGAGGGCGGAGCGGCGTGGGCGGCGGCCGTCGGCGGCGCGCAAGGCGAAGGCGCGACGGCAGCGGCGGCAGCAACGGCCAATGTTGCGGCCGACGCCAACGCGCCGCTCTTGGGCCTGTTCGACGAGCTGTGGCTCGGCGTCCCCACCGCGCACTGTGTGGTGTTCAGGGCAGAGCGCTCGGCGTCGTCGCCGTGGTGGAGCGCGCTGGGCGTCGGCGGCGGAGGCGCGGCGGCGGCTTTGGCGGCGGCGGCCAAGGCGCGGCCGGCGAGCGCGGGGCCGACGACGACGGCAGCAGGCGCCGCCTCGGGCTCGTCCGCCAGCACGAACGCCGCGCACCCGTCGTCGCATCGGCAGCATCAGCAGCACCAGCGACCGCAGCGCGGCGGCGGCCTTGCCGCGATGACGGGCCGGCTGCTCTTTGGCAACGGCGGCGGCGGACAGAGCGGCGGCAATGTCGGCAACAAGCCTGCCGGCGCCAGCCTCCAGCAGCAGCAGCAACAGCTATCTCACCAGCAGCAGGACCAGCAACAGCAGCAACAGCAGCAATGCGACTCTGAGAACCGCACGGTGCGCGGCGGCGGCTTCTTCGGCCCGCGCTTCTTTGGCGGCGGGGGGCCGCGGCGATCGTCGGACGGCGGCGGCGGCGGCGGCGCGGACGCCATCGGGGCGGCGCCGGCGGGCGCAAGCGTTGGCGGCGGCCTGCCCTCCGGCCTGGCGCCGCCGCCCCCGCCCCCGGTCCAGCTCCAGACGCAGTCGTCGTTCTCGAGCGTCGGCACCGCCGGCGGCGCGGGATGGGCGGTCGCGGCCTTTTTCACGGCGACGACGAGCGCTGCGTTTGCGCTCGTCGGCGGCGGCGGCGGCGCAGGCGCAGCGGGCGCGGGCCGGCCGCCGGGGGACGTGCCCGCCGACGGCGTTGGCGGCGCGATGACGACAGCGACGGCCGCGCGCGCGTCGCGTCCCCGCGCCATCGGCTTCCGCGGGGGCGGCGTCAGCGACAACGAGGAGGCGGAGGACTGGGCGGCGAGGGGCGGGGCGGGGCATGCCAACGCGCGCGGCAACGCGCGGGCGGCGGCGCCGCCGCCACCGCCGCCCGGGCCGCCCGGCGGCAAGAGCGACCCGCTCGAGCCGGGCCTGGGCACCTGGGCCGCGCGCCAGTACGTGCTCCTGCCGCCCTCGGGCTCGTCGCCCGACCGGGAGCAGCAGCAGCAGCAGCAGCAGCAAGAGGGGGAGGCGGCGTTGCGGCGGAGCGCCGACCGCAGCGGCGGCGAGGGCGGCGAGGGCGGCGGCGGCGGGGGCGGGCCTGCCGGGGCCGGGCGCAACGGAAGCAGCGACCGCGCTGCTTCGCCCGCTGCCGCCAACGCCGCCGCCGCCAACGGCAGCGCCGAAGCTGCCGACGCCGACGCCCGTCTCCGCACGCCCTTCCAGCTCTGTCACGACGCCCAGGAGCCGGGCAACGGCGTCAGCCAAGAGGACGGGGACGATGACGACGAGGACGGCGACGGCGGCGGCGGCGGCGCCAGGGCGCCGCTGGAGGGCGCCTCGTCGCAAAAGATGGCCGAGGCGGCGTGGCGCTGGCGCTTCTCCCGCCGCTGGCACGCCGAGCACACGCGCGTGATTGAGGGGCGGGCGAGCATCGCGGCCGACGACGACGACATGGAGGAGGCGCTCGCGTACCTCAACGCGTGCGGGGAGGACCCTGAGGCGCTCGTCGGCCTCGCGCGCGCCGACGAGGCCAAGCAGCTGCGGCAGCGCGAGCGGGAGCGCGAGCGGGAGCAGCAGCCGCCGGCGCCGCAGGACGGCGGCCGGCCGCCGCTGCCGGCGGCGCCCGCCACGGCCATCCCCCCGCGCCCCGCGCCGCGCGGCGGGGCCAGCGCGGCCGCGAGCGCGGGCCGCGGCCGCGTCCGCAGCGCGAGCGGCAGCGCCACCGGCGGCGGCGGCGGCGGCGGCGGCGGCGGCGGGACGCTCGACAGCGGCGGCGACGGCGTCCTGATGCTGGACGCGGGCGGCGCCTCGGTCTCGACGTCGCGCGGCCCCGCGGCCGACGGCGGCGGCATCCTCGCCGCCGCCGACCGCGACCCTACCTTCGCGCGCGGGGGGGCGCTCCTGCTGCGCGACCCAGCCTCTCCGACGGGCGGCGGCGGCGGCGGCGGCGGCGACGGTTTGTTGGGGCAGCAGCAGCAGCAGCATCATCCGCTGCCGGGCTGCGCGGCCGCCGCGGCAGCGGTCGCGGCCGCGGCGGCGGCTGCGGCCGCGGCAGCCGCAGCAGCTGCTGCCGCGAGGGGTGGCCGCGCCCGCGCCCAGCAGCAGCAGCAGCAGCAGCAGCAGCAGCAAAACGCGTCGCGCCGCGGCAGCACCGACAACGCCGACGGGGCGGACGCCACCCGCCAGCTCGCCGGCGTCCGCCTGCGCGCCGGCCAGCTGCTGGTCGCCCAGCGCGCGTGCGACGCGGTCGCCGAGGAGGTCTGGCGCCGGGCCGCGGCCAACGCCGCCGCCACGGACGCGGCCACCAACGCCGCCGCCGCCAGGGGCGCGAGGGGCGGCGGCGGCGGCGGCCTCGGCGGCGGCAGCGGCGGCGGCGGCGGCGGCCCCTCTGCCGCCTCTGGCCTCGCCTCCAGCCGCTGGGTGGGCGGCACCCTGCCGCAGTGCCGCATCGAGGAGCACGGCCGCTTCCGATTCGCCCTGCTGCGCCTGAGCGACCGCGCCCGCGCCCGCTCGCGCCTCGTCCTGCGCGGCGCGCACGGCGTCGCCGAGGCGCGGCTCGTGAGCGCGGCGCAGGCCCAGCTCTCGGCTGCCGCCGCCGCCGCCGCCGCCGAGCTGGCGGCGGCGGGCCCGGGCGGCGGCGGTGGCGCGGCCGCCGCCGCCGCCGCTGCCGCCGCCGCCGCCGCCGCCGCCGCCGGCGAGACCGCCGAGCTGGCCGGCGGCGGCGTCATGGAGTGGCAGGCGCGCCACCTGCGCGTGTACGGGCCGCAGCACGCCTACGCCGCCGAGCCGGGCCTGTCGGCGGCCGAGGTCGTGCGCCTGGCGCGCGCGCTGGCGCGGCAGGCGCTGCCGCCAAACTGCCTCGTCAGCGGCGGCGAGTGATAAAAATACACCGAGGGACGGTCGACACGGACCGGCGGCCCCTCTGCGGCCCCTCTAGATCCGTTGACGCCGTCTCCGCTGCTCCTCTGCTTGCCGCAGATCATACGCGCCACGCACAGGAAACACGCGGACACACAAAACACAACACACACACACACATACTCTCGCGACTGCTCGCGCACGAACAAACAACCAATCATGAGCATGCGCGCCCGAATTCGTCCCCCCGACCGCCCTGCCGCCGCCGGCTCTCTCGACTCAACCGGCCGCCTTTTTCTTCACATTTTTTATATACATTCCTTTTTTTATCGTTGTCCCCGCGATTCACGCGTCGATCTTCCCTTCTCTAGCGGGCACCCCCCTATCCACAGCGCGACCCACACCGCTTGGCCTTTATCTCTGCTCACACAAACATAATCTTGTTGCTGTTACTGAGTTTTTTGTTTTCCGTTGAAGTAAGCGGAGCGCTTTCAGAGACAAAGAAGGAAACAAAAAGGCGTCGGAAGAAGGGAAAAAAGATCTGTGCGTTGAAATCAGGCGCGCGCGTGCGTGCGCCAGGGGGTGATCAGGTCAAAAGCTCGTCATCATCATCGCTATCATCATTATCTGTCCATCCTTCTTGTCGTTCAGGCGCGCACGCGCGCGCGGCGGTTGCGCACGGGTCGCCCGCCCGCGCCCGCACCGGCTGGCGGCTTGCCGACCGGCAGAGGCAGCGCCTTGGCCGGCTTGGCCGCCGCCGCCGGCTTGGCCGCCGCAGCCGCCTCGACCGCCGCCTCGACCGCCGCCGCGGCCTTGGTGGGGACCGCGGCGACCGAGGGCGCCGCGGCCGCGACCTTGGCCACGCGGCCGCCGCGCACCTGCCGGATGGGCTTGGCGACGCGCGACGCCTTTTTGGCGGCGGCGCCGGCGGCCGCGCCGAGCGCCGAGCGTTGCGACGCGAAAAAGACGCCCGCCGCCTCCTGCTGCCCCTCGGCCGGCCGCTGCTGCTGCAGCTGCTGCACGGTGCGGTTGTCGTCCTCGCCCTCCTCGGCCATGGTCACGTCCGCGGAGACGCACACCGCGCCCTCCGACACGGCCACCACTGTCGGCGCGGGAGCGGCCGCCGACGGCGCCGCCGCCGCCGCCGCGCCGCCGCCACCGCCGATCATGAGGGCCCCCATGCGCGCCGCCGCCGCCGCCGCCGCCTCGGCCGCGGACGCCACCACCACGTAGGCGTCCCCGCCCTTGCGCAGCGGCGCCAGCACGGACGCCGCCACCAGCGCCGCGAAGGCCGCCTCGATGCGCGCGACGGGCGCGTCCGATAGCGTCGGCGCGCCCATCGCCGCCGCGAACGAGACGCGCGCGCGCCCCTGGCAGTAGCGCCGAAGGCGCGCGACCAGCGCGTTGGTGGCGGCGGCCTCTTGCTCCTCCTGCTCCTCGGGCTCCTCGGGGATGGGCGCGACGGCGGCCGGGGGGGCGACCGACGCGCCGACGCCGGGGCCGCCGTTGCGCCCGTTGTTGTTCTTGTGGTTGCCCCCCCGGCCGCCGCCGCCGCCGCCGCCGCCAAACGCCGCCGTGCTGGCGTCCCCGTAGATCTTGTCGCGCGCGTCCGTGGGCATGGCCGCCGCCGCCGCCGCCGGCATGGCCGGCGGCGCCACCTCCTCCATGTCGCTCTCGCATCCGTCGAGCAGCGCGCTGCCCAGCGGCTCGGCGACGGGGCCGTCGTTCTCCCCGCCGTCGTCGTCGCCGCCGGCGCCGCCGGCCTCGCCGCGGCCCGCGCCCGCCGCGCCCGCTGCGCCCGCCGCGCACTCGCCCGCCTGCTCCCCCTCGGCCGCCGCCGTCTCGCCCCCGGCCCCGCCGGCGTCCAGCGTAGACTTGACCGCCAGCGACACCACGTGGTGCGGCGTCTGCACCGCGCCCAGGCGCATCGTGAAGGGGCGCCGCGGGAAGAAGCCCGCCGCGCCGTCGCCCGAGGCCGCCTCGAACAGCGGCGGCTCGTAGTCCGGGGGGGTGCCGTCGTGGTAGCAGAGCTTTGCGAACAGGAAGCGGTCGTTGGGAACCTTCTCGAGGGTGCGCGTGACCGTGACGAGCATGCGGAGCAGGCGGGAGACCTCGTAGCGCACGCGGTCGGCCTCGGAGGCGCCGCCGTTGCCGCCGTTGCCGCCGCCGGGGCCGCCGTTGATGCTGCCGCCGGCCGCCGACGCCGCGCCGCCCGCCGGGAGCAGCACGCGCCGCTGCTGGGAGCCGCCGCCCGCCTCGCCCGTCTTGACCGCCAGGCCGGGCACCGCCGTCGGCGAGTCGAACGAGAAGACGTACTCCTCCACGATCTCGGAGCACTCGGCGTCCAGTGCGATGCCGAACAGCAGCGTCTTTAAATAGCCCTTTTCGAGCGCGTCGGTGACGCCGCGCTCCCAGGACAGCAGCGCGCGGGCGTCGTCGTCGGCGCCGCGCAGCACGTTGACGTACATGCCGTCCATGGCGTTCATGCGCACGGGGGTGAAGTAGGAGTCGGGGAAGAGGCCGCGGTGGTAGGCCGTCTCGAACATGGCCTGAGTTTTGTTTTGTGAAGGGGCGGGTGGGCGTTTTTTGGGGGGGGGGGGTGTGGGGGGGGGGGGGGGAGGGCGGGAGGGGGGGGGGGGGAGGGGGGGGGGGGGCGTGCAGGAGACGAGGGTGGCGATGACGAGCGGGAAATGGGCGGGTGGTGCAAGAGTGCATCGG
>Ga0105054_10010293_pt1 | contig 11919 bp, 7 predicted proteins | sample BON02_FD_78091 | JGI IMG/M metagenome (GOLD analysis project Ga0105054, IMG submission 78091) | Freshwater microbial communities from Lake Bonney liftoff mats and glacier meltwater in Antarctica - BON-02 (megahit assembly) | ecosystem: Environmental > Aquatic > Freshwater > Ice > Glacier... | reverse complement strand
TTTTAAGCGTAGGTTCGTCAACTAATTTTTCGAGCTTTTGATTGGGATTGATATTTATACCCACGGCATCAATAAAGGGGACTGTTTTTAGAATCAGTGCAATATCCTCTGCGCTGAAAGGCTCTAGGTCTATTTCAATAGAAATACTTCTGGTGCTGTCAATTTTCTTGATTTCGCGTGAAACTACATTTAGCCACTCGAGATAGGCTCTTCTTTCGAAAGCAAGTTCCGGTTGATTGTGATAAAAGCCAAGTTTGTTCCAACTAGCGCCGCCAAGATGCCAAGCAACGATGCTTTTTTCCAACATCTTTTCTTTAACACTAGCGGTGATTAGTCTTTTTAATTCCGCCAATTGGTCCAAGTCGTTTTCAAAACTTTCAATATGCCCCGTCCAAAAGCTGTAAATAATTTGGTGCTGAGACTGTTGGGCTTGCTTTAATAGGTTGAAATCGTAAAAGCTTGGCCCATGCCTTTTTATGGTTTTGAGGCCCAATTCATTCATTTCAGCAAAATCGTCTTCTAAAGTTTTTCGGAAGAGAGGGTTACGAGTGGCTTGCCAGTCAGAACCTTTGTAGTAATTGACCCCGGAGAGGGTTTGGTAATTTATTTTGGAGGCTCTGTTTGGTTTTGATTTAACAACTGGAATCGCCTTAGGATTATCAAATTTTCTTTTTTCTTGCAGGGGTTTGGGGAACTCTAGCTCCGTACTTAAGTAGCTAGGGTCGGTTACAATAAGTCCACCAATTTGGGGAAAGGAATCTGCCAAAAGCCTGTAATTGTTATAAAGTGCTTTATCATTTTTGGTGGGCTGGCTTAATTCTAGAATTACCGGTAGGTTTAAACTATAAGTCTCAGAGAAATACAATTGCTGAAAGTTATGGTAAAGGGAATCATTGCCTAACAGCGACGCACTAAGGTCCGTTTTAAGCCAGTCAACAAAGGCAAGACCGGGAAAAAAACGATCTACATTGGCCGTTTCATTAGCATGGTAAACGGCAATAATATTATTAACACCAGACTTCCGAAAGAATTCAAAAATATAGCGCCATGCTTGACGATATTTTTCAGCTAGGTTTATGCGTTCCTCTAAGCTCAGGTTAGTTGTTACCAAATCAAACTGGGGAAGAAAGGAGATAAGCACAGGCTTATTTTCTGTAATCAGTCCTTGAGCGAATAGCGTCATGCGTTCGTTTTGGCCTCCCGCCAGTACTTGTTCGCAAAGTTGTCTTAAATCTAATTCTGTGGGGGTAATGCTAGTATCCCAGTCAAAGCTAATTAAAGGATACTGGTCTCTACTCCAAACTTCAAGCAAATTCTCATAAAAGTCATTAATGGGTGCGTTCCAATTAAAACGAAGCGCTTGAATATTATAATTATTAACTGCTTGAGAGGGTTCAGTCTTAAAGTTAGTTCCTAATAAATGATTTTTGGGGCTAATGGGTTTTTCCCCAATCGGTAGGTTCTCTATTTCTCTTACCGAAGATTGCTGATAAAGTAAAACAATGATGGCCACTAGCAGGGGGGCGGCGGCGTAACGAAGAAGGATATAGCTAGTGCGTCGAATTTTCCAAAAACGGTCTTTTAAAATCTTGGTGACGTCGTCAATTTTTTTGAGGAAGGAATGTTTATCAAGGTACCTGCGATAGCGGTTTTGCATGCTTATCATAACCATAAAAGTCATAAAACCGACATTCATCAGCGCAAAGCCCGCCATAATTAGGCTGTAGGGATTGAAGTCGCGATAGAGCCCGAAAATGATGGCAAGAATTGATACTGCTGCTATAACGAGATTGGGGATATTTAAGGCCCAAATATTTTCTTCTTTACCGTCTTTTGGCGTGGGGTTATAAGGGACTTTACGCCTTAACAGCGTAAAAATAAAACCCAAGGAGTGTATCCACCAGGTGCCAATCATCATTAGTCCTCCTTGCAGGTGAAAGCCTCTTTCGTCTTCTTCCATCAACCACTTTTGCACATAGTGTCGGATAATTAGAGTACTTGCGGTAAATGGCACCCCTAAAAGCACAAATTTCCACAGGCTCATGGTCATGGGGTTGGCACCAAGAACCAATGAAAGAACGGGAATTAAAAAGTTTATGAGATAAATAAAACCGATAAAATAGTTCCAAGGAAGTACCCCATAATGGATTTTCTGGCGCCAGTTTAGTTTGTTAAAGTTTTCAATGTAGGTGCTTACTAGCAGCTCAAAAACTCCCCGCGACCATTTTAACTGCTGTTGGTAATAAGCAGATAGCGTATTGGGTACTAAACCTCGCGTTAGCATTTTAGGCACATAGGTCGATTTCCAACCTTGGCCATGCAGTTTCATGGAGGTATTCATGTCTTCGGCTAAGCCAGGGGCATAACCACCAATACTATCCAAAGCGGCTCTTCTAAAGGTGCAATTAGCGCCAATAGCCTGGGCAGTGCCGTAGCTGTTCATGCTCATCATAATAGGACCGTAAAACTGAAAGGTTTGTTGCGCCGAGCCTTTAGCGATTATGTTTTCATAGATGTTGTAGTAACCCTGCACTACTTGTACAAAGCCAATTTCTGGATTTCCAAAATGGGGTAATACCCAATCTAAAAAGTCGGGGGCGGGAATATGGTCGGGGTCTAAGATTAGGCAGATTTCACCGTTAGCTTGTTGCAGGGCATTATTAATGTTTCCCGCTTTAGCATTAATCTTTATTTCCCGCGTTACATGTTTAACCCCTAGTCTTTGGCACTGTTCAATAAGGAAGGGGTCATTACCTTCATCGCAGAGGTAAGTGCTATGCGGATAAGTAATGTTTTGGATGGCTTCAAGTGTTTCCACGATCATATCGTAGGGCTCACCCGGAACAAAGGTGGTGAGGATATCAACGGTATATTGTTTTTCTAGGGCCGGAGTTTCGGGTACGCTGATGTCCCAATAGTGGTACCACTCATAAGTAATGCGCAGCACCATAAAAATTAAGGCGAATATTAGGGGATAGTAAAGTGGCCGGTAACCGATATATTCTTCTTGCAGTAAACCGTAGATAAAAAGTATAGCACTTATTACCCCAATGAGAATCATGGACCTTAAAAGCCACTTCTGTCGAAATGTGGGCGCCACAACCGGACTAGGTCGTCTATTGTGGTACCACATAAAAGGGAAGGTTTACGCTGGCAAAGTTTCCTTGGCCATCGGTTATTTTTACAAAGAGCCGATAAGGTCCGGGCTTGGACGGGCTGCTAAAGTTTATTTCTCCCGTCATAGTGAGCGGGGCATCTACCGTATTCAATATTGCGGCTGGTGGTTCTTGGCCGCTTATAAAAAACCAATCTTCGGGGCGTATACTCCAGTGGTACTGTAGGCTGTCGTTTTCAGCATCTACGGCAAGTACCTTGGCAAAGTGCCGAGTGGAGGGTTCTAAAAGAAGTTCATTAGCCTGGAAAATACTATCAATGCTTAGCGGCATTACCTTAGGAGGACGATTGCCCTTCAATTCTTTACCAAAAGCCTCTGCAATGGTAAAGTACATTTCATTTTTTTCTCCTTCTTGTGAAAACACATTAAACCAAGTGTGGGTCTGCTCTTGACGCCAACCCCAAAAGAAAGCTAATGACCCCAAAAAGGCGGGATTATCTTGCGGTAAGAGGGTATTGTAAATTGCTTTTAACCTTTCCGCCTTTTGGCTGCTGTTAATTTCGCCCGGTGCGCCCCATACCGTTCCTTCTGATTCCCAGGGGCCATTTTCACCAAACTCACCCACCACAAAGGGTTTGTTAAAAAGCCAAGCCCACCTACTGCGGTCGGACTCTAATTGGTTTAAGCGACCGAAGGTATTTATGAAAACTAGGTCAATATTAGGGATTTTCAGCGCAAAGTTAATAACCGCCTTATTACCGTAATTCGCGAAAGCAGTGCCCACTGGATGGTTGGGATCACCACTTTTCAAGGAGTCTAAAATTTGATTATAGCCGCGGGCAAAGACCCAATCTTTGAAGTCATAAAAGATCAGCTCATTACCGAGGCACCAAGTAAGTAGGGCGGGGTGAGAACTATATCTTTTAGAAAAGGCTTTTAGTTTTATCGAAGCTTCATCTATCAAACTATCGTTGGGGTAAAACCAACGAGTATTACTTTTAGGTAGCCATATTCCAGCGATAACGGCAATCCCTAATTTTTGCGCCTCATCTAATATTGCCGATAAGTTAGTAGTGTCGTAAGTGCGTATGCAGTTTCCGCCAATTTCCGCCAATTCTTTTAAGCGGATTTCTCCAGAAACCCCTTTAATGGGAAAGGGTTTGCCTTTGCGTATTAGGGTAAACTTTTCACCGGACTTTTTAATATAAACGTCCCCTTTACTCTCTTCTGACGATGAGCAAGCGGTACAAAGGATAGTGCTTATAAAGGCAAAAGAAAGAAAGCGGGCAAGCAATTTTATCAAGTTAAAAATCTAATAGATAGTAAAGTAAATTGTGCTGAAAAAATGCTATAAACTAAATTAATTATTGAGAATTACATTTTTTAATGAAAGCAATCTGGTCTCCCGCACTGAAGTCGGGGACGTTTCGGTCTATAACTTTAAGACCACCATTTTGGTTAATTAAAAATAATGGGATCAGTCTTCCGTCCATTTTTTTAAGCAAATCCCTATAATCTTGTTGGCTTTCGCAAGATGCTTCCTTTACGTGGTCTGCCTGTCTAATAGATTGGGCAAGGTTTAAGTAATCTACCGATGCGGCAAAAAGCACATTTAAAGGAAAACGAATATCGCCCGCTTCTAACTCTTTTTTACTACTTAGTCGAAAAACATTGTTTTCGCCAAATTCGTCTTTATAAAAGTTACAGGAAAGGTTATTAATATCGGCACTAGAGGTGAGGGCCATAAGTTTCCCAATATTAGTAAGGTCTAACTCTTCGAGCACACTATCGCTTAAAATACTTCCGTCGTACACTTCGAAGCCTAGTTTTTGCGCCTCGTTTAAATTGTTTTTAGAGGTATCTGCCAAAAGCACTTCAATCCCTTTACTCTTTAAATAGGTGCCTAAAAAGCGGGCATTTTCATTGGCGCCAGCAATCAGAAAACCCTGCGGTTCCTCACGTACTACTTTTAACCAACGCGCTATATATTTGGAGCTAGCGCCTTGAATTACCACGGTGCCCACAATCATCATAAAGGTTAGCGGTAATATCAGTTCGGCTTGCGCTTGGTTAATACTGGCATCAGTATTATTACTTAGCTGGAGGGCAAATAAGGAGGCTACCGCGGCAGCAACAATTCCTTTTGGCCCTACCCAAGACATAAATAAAATTTCCCGCCAGTTAAAGTCGGAACGGAGCGTGCTTATCCAAACAATTAAAGGGCGCAGTCCGAAAGTTACTACCGCAAAAAGAATGATAGAGGCCTCCCCTAGTTTTTCAATTTGGTTGATATCGATGCGGCTGGAAAGGAGTATAAACAGTACCGAGATTAAAATAATGCTTACATCTTCTTTAAAGGATAGAATTTTCTTGAGGTTTTGGACGCGTACATTGGCAAGAATAATCCCCATAAAGGTAGTAGACATAAGGCCTGCCTCATGAGCAATAAACTCGGCAAAAGTAAAGGCCATAATAACCATACCGAGGGCCATAACGTTGCGCAGATAGGCAGGCAAGCGGTTTTTTTCCAACAACCAGCGCAAGAAAAACGCAGCTAAGGCACCCACAAACATACCAGAGGATACGGTTATAAAAAATTCTTTAAAGACCTCAACGGTATTGGGGTTGCCAAGGTCACTGGTTTGAATAAATTCGTAAACCAAAACGGCAATTAAGGCACCCAAGGGGTCAATTAAAATACCCTCCCACTTTAAGACGCTATTAATGCGCATATTGGGTCTTACATTTCGCAAAATAGGAATTACCACGGTTGGCCCCGAAACAATAATAAGAGCACCAAAAAGGAAAGCTAAACGATAATCGAGGCCCAGAAGATAATGTGCGGCAAAACCGCCACCAAAGAGGGTTATTATTGGTCCGAAAATTAATAGATTTCGCACCACACCGGCTTGATCGCGTATTTCCCGCAGCTTTAGTGTTAGCCCCCCTTCAAAGAGAATTACCCCTACCGAAATAGAAACAAAGGCAAAGAGTAAATCACCGGAAAAAATTTCATCACCGTCTAATATTTTTTCGCCGTCGGGGCTAAAAAGCGTGGAAGCTGGCCCGAGCGCTAGGCCGATAATAATTAAAGGGAGAATGGCAGGAATTTTAATTTTCCAAGCCAACCACTGGGCAAAAACGCTTAAAATTAATATGCTTGCTAACTCGGCCATCCCCTCCATGGTAATCTACTTTTTTAGAGCTTAATTTACTAATGTACTAGCGAAATCTTTAGCGAAGCTTTTTATCTCTTCCCTGAGGGCACGCATTTTTATCAATCGTTCGGCTCCGCCAAAGCCTTCAATTTCGCTAAATTTAGCACAAATAACTTGGCCATCGCCTTTTTTTAAATCTGCTTCTAGCATTAAAGTTTCTGAACAGTATAAAAGGGTATTGTAAGGATAGGCCTCTATATCCTTAAGGGATTTAGAATTTTGCCCCGCTATTACATAACCATCCTCAGCCATAATACGAATGGCTTGAGGGTCAATTCCGGTAGCTTCTATGCCAGCACTTACAATTTGTGCTTTTTTATCTAGTAATTTTGCCAGATAAGCTTCGAGGATTTGACTGCGAATGGAGTTGTGGTAGTCTACGATTAAAATTTTGAGCAAAAGGAAATTTTTTGAGTCTCGAACTTTTGAGGGTGAAGTTAACTTATAATTGCTTTTGCAATAATAGAATAGAAATTAGAATTAGCATACCATGAAAATTTATACCAAAGGAGGCGACCAAGGGGAAACCTCTTTGATTGGCGGTACAAGAGTTTTAAAAAATCACGGCCGAATAGAGGCCTATGGAACAATAGATGAGCTTAATGCAGTTATTGGCATTGTACGAGATACCGCTAAGCATCAGTCTGCCGACGACCAGTTAGAGGCTATACAAAATATTCTTTTTAGTATCGGCTCGGCCCTCGCTGCCGCAGAAGGACATAAAATGCAGTTGCCCGATTTTGATGAAACAGTAATTGAAGACTTGGAAAAGGCGATTGATTTGATGAATGATGATTTAGACCCCTTGCGAAATTTCATCCTGCCGGGTGGCGATTTGGCTTCCTCCTATTGTCATCTTGCACGCACGGTTTGCCGAAGGGCGGAAAGAAATGTTGTAAGCATGCAGCAAAATTTTAAAGTAGAACCCAAAATAATAAAATACCTAAACCGTTTAAGCGATTATTTTTTTACCCTAGGTCGGTATTATACGAAACTCAACGCTGGAAAAGAAACTCTTTGGAATCCCCTTAAGGATTAAAACCCTGTTAATGAGAAGATTAAAGGGAAATTTTAGGATATTTCGAGTCTAAATCACAAGAATGCTTCATTTTTATTCCTACTTATTGCAAATAGTTCTTGCGCAGGTTAAATAAAAAATTATTTTTGCAAAAAATTAGCGCCTAATTAGATACTAAATTATGTATTGGACTTTAGAACTTGCAAGCTATTTAAGCGACGCTCCCTGGCCCGCTACTAAGGACGAGTTAGTGGATTATTCCATTAGAACTGGTGCGCCTTTGGAAGTGGTAGAAAACCTACAGGCTATGGAGGAAGAGGAAGAAGAGGTGTACGAGTCTATCGAGGACATCTGGCCCGACTATCCCTCGGAGGAAGATTTCCTTTGGAATGAGGACGAGTATTAAATAGCGACATTAACAATCTCTGAAAGGCTGTCATTTTTTATGATAGCTTTTTTTTGTGACCTAAGGTCAAGCCTATATTTAGCCTAATGAGCGGAGCTTAGACTGATGAATTTTTTTTATTGAGTGCCTCGAGAATAGCTTTATAAAGTTCCCCAGATTTAAAGGGCTTAGTAACGTAACCCGCAAAGTGATTATTCTGTACTATACGCTTTGTCTCCACCAACACATCTGCCGTTAAGGCTATAATGGGGGTACCTTTGTTAGGGTTTTTAAAGTTATTAAAGATTTCGCTGGCAGCGGAGATACCATTTTTCTTAGGCATTTGCAGGTCCATAAGAATTATATCGTATTTCTTCTCCAAGCTTTTTTGTAAAACCTCTTCACCATCACTAGCTATTTCGATAGTAGCATCCCATTTATTAACCACTTGTTTAATTAATAGCTGGTTTATTTCATTGTCTTCAGCTACCAGTATTTCCACTCCGCTTAAACGGCCCTCATCTAGCTTTAAGCTTTGTTTTTTCTCTTGGCTATTTCCATCATCATAAGCCATAAGAAAAGGTAAATAAAAGCGGAAGGTACTGCCCTCGTCCAATTTACTTTCCAGCATTAATTCTCCTTTTTGCAATTCCACTAGGCGCCTGCTAATTGCCAAGCCTAGACCAGTGCCGCCAAAGTTGCGGGTGGTATCGGTATAGGCTTGCGTAAAGCTTTCAAAAATACCACCTTGTTTATCTGCGGAGATACCAATGCCAGTGTCGCTTACTGCAAATAGCAATTCTAATTTGTTCTCGTTGCGCTTACGTAAACTAACCTTTAGGCGCACTTCTCCTTTAAGGGTAAACTTTAGGGCATTACTTAGCAGATTGAGTAAAACTTGATTTAAACGATACGGGTCTCCTTGAATAAACGTAGGACAATCTGCAGAAACCTCTAGCTCTAGGCGTAATTCTTTGCTTAGAGCCTTTATCTGAAGGGTGCGGGTTAATTTGCTTAAAGTCTCCACTAAATTAAAAGGCACACTCTCGAACTGCACCTTGTTAGCCTCGATTTTGGAATAGTCGAGGATATCATTAATAATAACTAATAGGTTATCGGCAGAATATTCAATGAGTTCTAAATTATCTTTAATGGCTAAACTTTGAGCATTTTCATCATTGAGTAAAATTTCCGTTAAACCAACGATAGCATTCATGGGGGTGCGAATTTCATGACTCATATTAGAGAGAAATTCTGATTTTGCTGCCAGGGCAGTTTCCGCTATTTGTTTAGCTTCGATCAGTTCTTTTTCAAAAACTTTTTTTTGGGTAATATCAAGCAGGGTACCGGTTATAAATTCTTTTTCTTCGGTATTATTAGAGAGGTTTCTTTCGGCGCGCAAAGAAATCCATGTTTCTTTCTCCCGTTCTAGTTCAAACTCTAAAGCGGGAGTTTCCTCACCTCTTTTCAGTCTGCGGATTTCCGTAAATAGTAATTTACGGTCTTCCTCTTTTAAGGTTTTTGTTAACCAAGAAAAGGAGGCATAAGAAGCATTAAATTTAGGAATAGAGAGGATCTCATACATTTGATCAGACCAATATCCCCGCTTAGGATTGTTGCTCGGGAATTCCCACGAGCCCATTCGGGTTAGTGATTGGGCTTTAGTAAGGTTGCTAGTCATCTGCCTTAAGCTGCTTTCGGCAATAAAGCGGGCGGTTATATCGGTTAGCGTACCAGAAGCCCCTTTCAGCTCGCCTTTCTCACCGTAGTCTAAAGTTACAATAGCCTCCGTCCAGCGTATTTCTTTGGATCGGTTTAGGTAGCGAACGGTATAGCGGCTGGTTTCACTATCGCCATTTACTAAGTCTGATAGGTGCCGAATACTTACTTCTTTATCTTCCTCAAACACCATATCGGTGAAGCTGGTGCCTAGGCTGTCTTCGATGCTGTATCCGGTAATTTTTTCCCAGGCGGGATTTAGAAATGTCCAACAACCATTGAGATCGGTTTGGAAGATAATTTCTTGAACATTATTTACAATGCTACTCAAGCGGTGGCTTAAGGAGCGCGCTTCGGCAGATTTTAACTTGACATTACTTTGCAGTTCGGTATTAAGCTTGTACAATTCTTGCGAGCTAATTTCCAGCATATTTTCCGCCTGCTTCAAATCTTTGTCTAGGTCCAAATAGGCCTGGTTTACAGAGGCCATAAATTCGGCTAAACGCGGGTCATTTTGAAGATCCCCGAGGTATTTACGGATTTGTCGTTTTAAGAGGCGGTGTTCTTGTTTTTGCACTTTAGTTTTCTCTAAAGGTTGTTATAGTCATAGTTTGATTGTGAAGTTCGCAGGGGGCATCTTTTTTAAAGGGAGCAATTTCACCGTAAGAATAGAAACCCGTGAGGGTACAATTGTTTCCTAGCACGTCTCTAACACTTTCCACTTCTTCTTCTACCAATTGTTTCAGGACTAGCTTTCGCCCCACGCAGCTTATTAAAATAGCTAAGCTATTTTTTTCTACCATAGCTATCTGCGCGGCTTCTTCGGCACCATCAATTAGGCGGTCTATATTTGCTTTCATTAGTCTCACATAAGACCCTTCGGGTACATCTCCCGCAAAGGTTAAGCTTTGATCTTCTTCGCTAACCCCTAATATTGTTCTTACTAAGGGTGGTTTATCCGATTCAGAGCGCACACTTAAGGGGAATAACAACCCCGAGGAGGGTAAGTTCTGTGCTTGGTCACCTAAAAAGCTTTTATATAATTCTAAAGCGGGTTTTCCATCTAGTTCAAAAAGGACGTTGCTTTTAGATTTGGTGACCAATCGTTCAATCCCAAACGAATTCCAACCGCCCATGGAGCCATAACCAACTTCTAAATTATTGCCGTAAAAGCCTAAGGCTATTACCGTGTTGTTTTTCAGTTCACCCATATTGTTAAGAAGCAGGGTCTCCTTAAATTTAGCCCCATCAGCTGCCAATCCGCCAGTTAATTGGCAATTGTCACTCAGTTTGTCACGCATGCCAATTACTAGCTGTGAGCCATTAATGTTAAGCCCATCGGATAAAACAAAGACATGTTTTAGGTTTTCTTTTGGCAATGATTCTATTAATAAACCCCCACAAGAAAGGCTATCTATGGCATTTTTAATATGATGCTCGCGATACGCTACTTCGGTTTTTTCAAACTCTATAAAAGTTACGCTGGCAGTATTTTCTTTAACCATTGCTTGGCCAATTTCGCCAGCAGTGCTGCAGCCTGCCAATATTGCCTGGGGAAATGCTTGGCGTATTTCTTGACCAATATTTGATTCTTGTAATAATTCCCGGTTGGCGAAAACTAAAATTAAATTTGGATTTAAGTCAATGTTATTAAAGTCTAAGGTATTGTCTGCGTCGTAAAAGATTTGCTTGCTTTTCATTGATTGGGGATTATGGTTTAAAATTACTAATACTTCTAGTAAAAAGATGATCCTGTCATTTTTTTTAAGGGAAGCCCTTTAAATTACCGCGCCGCAAGCCTTTTATGTAACTTTGCGGCTATTGATTAGATACAAAAGCAGTCACATTATGTTGGGAAATTTTCTCGCTAAGATATTCGGAGATAAGAGCGCAAAAGATATGAAGGCCCTTCGGCCCATGATAGAGGCGGTGAACGCTGAGTATCAAAAGCTGCAAAGCTTGAGCAACGATGAGCTAAGAGCAAAAACTATTGAGTTTCAAGGTAGAATAGCAGAGTATATTGCTAGTGAAGAGGCAGAAATTATTGAGCTGAAAACTAAAATTGAAACCGAAGAAGACCTAGAGATTAAGGAGGGTTTGTACGCTCAGGTCGATGAACTTGAAAAGACCATTACTACAAAAATAGAAGAGGTTTTAGAAACCATAAAATCAGAAGCCTTTGCCGTTATAAAGGAAACGGCTCATCGTTTAAAAGAGAATGATACGATTGAGGTAACGGCCAGTGAAATGGATCGCAGCCTGGCTCTAGTGTTAGATGCGGTGCAAATTTCGGGCGACAAAGCGCTTTGGAGTAGCACTTGGTCGGCTGCGGGAACCGACGTAGTTTGGGATATGTTGCATTACGATGTGCAGCTTATTGGTGGTTCGGTTCTCCATAAGGGATCCGTTGCTGAGATGGCCACGGGTGAAGGAAAAACCTTGGTTTCTACTTTGCCAGTTTATT